>Ga0209212_1001960_pt1 | contig 31025 bp, 29 predicted proteins | sample RifGroC2_FD_183996 | JGI IMG/M metagenome (GOLD analysis project Ga0209212, IMG submission 183996) | Groundwater microbial communities from Rifle, Colorado, USA - Groundwater C2 (SPAdes) (version 2) | ecosystem: Environmental > Aquatic > Deep subsurface > Groundwater | place: Rifle, Colorado...
GAACAAATATACACAATAAAATACTATTTGATATCGTTTGGTTCAATTTGACAACCGGAACCAGCTTGACTACTTATCCGGCATGAGTTTATATACAAAAGGCGCCCAAGCGGACGCCTCCATGAATTCCGGGATCATCACCCGGTTAATTATATGTCTTTGAGGCAAAACGATCGGCTTTTGGTGGCAGTCAAGATAGCCGTATGGCCGCTTTGGCCAGCCTCTTGAAAATATCCAAATCTTCAGGCTCGGTGTTCAATCTAGTTGAGTACCCTGATCGATTTTATCACTACCTGATCCAGTGGCACATCCTTAAAACCTTTATAGTCACCGGTCTTTACCTTATCAATCAGATCAACGACTTCCATCCCATCAATAACTTTCCCGAAAACGGCAGAATAACCGTGACCGTCGTTATTAGGTGGATCCAAGCTCCCGTTGTTTACCACGTTGATAAAAAACTGGGAGTTCGCGCTATCAGGTGCTTTGGTGCGAGCCGTGGCAATGGTGCCACGCAGATTTTTAAGGCCATTTGAACTCTCGCTTTTTATGGAAACGCTGGTGCTTTTCTTGTTAAAGTCGCTGCTGAAGCCGCCACCTTGGATCATGAAACGGGATATAACTCGGTGAATGATTGTGTCGTTGTAAAAACCACTAATTACATAATTCAGGAAGTTTTTGACACTTATGGGTGACTCCTGATCGAATAACTCCAGTTTCACGTTGCCCAAGCTGGTTTCCATTAGTATCAAAGAGTGTCTTGCAGTGTTATCTTTCTCGTTTGTTTTACGCCACTCATTCTCTACAGGCTGTTGTTTAAATGGTTCCATCGGCTTCGACTGTATCGGTGACGCCTGCACATCAGTCGTGCCAAGCGGAGACGTGAAGTAAAAATCACCTTCGAACGACGTCGCGAGCCAAGGAACTTGGGCATTACCGGACTTCTCCCGCACTCCTCTCAAAACTCGCTTAAAAACATCTTCTACCTTGAGACCCGGCGTATCAAGCACCCGCACAAGTTCTGCGGTATACAGGCCATTAGTGTCCCCCTCACCATCGCTGGCCGTCTTGCCCGGTGCAGTAGCGTATGCGATGATGGTACCGTTAGGTGCCTCCATGTTGGCAAGACCGTGACTTGAGGAGCGGAAGGAGCGGCCAAAAGGGTTATCCCTGCAGGCATCCAGCACGACAATATTTACGTCGCTTTTTGCTTGCTCCATTTTGGCCAGAACTAGTCCGGCGTCAATAGCCTTGTAGCGGACTTCGTTTTCAGATTTCATCTTTGCATCAACAGGAATAAGGTAATTGTTACCTTGTACCTGCATTCCATGGCCTGCATAGTAGAATAGGCCAACTCCTCCTGTCTTGAGGCGGTTGCCAAAGTTTTCCACTGCCTCATTGAACTGGAAATAGTTAAGGTCAGTCTTTTCATCCACGTCAAATCCAAGCTTGCGAAGAGAGCGGGCCATTGTACGAGCATCGTTTGCGGGGTTCTTCAATGGAGAGGACAGATAACTGCTGTTGCCGACAACTAGAGCCACTCGTTTGCGGCTGTCACGGTTCTTCTCGACTACTGCCAGACCACGCTGGTCGGTGGCGGCATGAACAGGCATATAGATAAACAGCCCGAGGAGTATGGCAAGGAAGCAATAACGCATGATCACTCTCCTTTAGAATACGAACGATGAATCAAAATATCAGAAGGGGTTAGAGAGTCAATTGTATAATGATTAGATCAAGAGCAGCCGAGGCTGCACGATCAGCTAAACAAAAAAGAGGTTACAGCGTCGCAGCACTTCTTAAAATTACCGTACATCTGTAATTTTAACAACCCTCAGATAGGTTCCCTGTTGAGCAGATATTTGAAGGCTGGGATCAGCCGTATAATCTTACCGTCAACCGAAAGTTCTTCCTCTTCCTCATAGGTGATGATCTCACCTCGCTCCAATCCGGTCTCTTCCAGTGCCTTGATCAGCGAACGCAATTTACGGTTGCGTGTTCCCTCGTCACCCAGGGTGTGAACGACCTGGATCAATTGTGTGATCTTGCCGCCGGTACAGCAGGCGAAATCAACCTCAAGGCCATTTCCGGTCTTGTAGTAGTAAAGCTCATGACCTCGACGTTTCAACTCCAGATAAACCTGATTCTCCAGGAGATGTCCAAGATTTTCACTGAAGCTGAATCCAACGGCACCGGCCATCCCTGTGTCAATCGCGTAGACTTTTTTCGGGCTTTTGATCTGCTCCTTCACGGAAAACGCAAAGGAATCGAGGGTGAACAGCAGGTAGGCATCGCTGAAATACCCCAGATACTCCTTCACGGTCTTATCATTGAGACCAACCAGCGCCGCCAGCTTGTTGAAACTGTAGAGCGAGGAGATATTCGAGGCCAGATAGAAAAAGAGATTCTCCAGATCAACGGTCTTCTTGATGTTAAACCGGGGTGCTATGTCCTGGTAGAGGATGTTTCTGGCGTACATCACCAGAAGTTCTTTTTTTGTTTCCGATACTTCCACCGCGCTGGTCTCCGGGAACCCGCCAAAGCGAAGGTAGTCGTCAAGAAGTTTGCGCAGCCGGTTACGCTGCTTGGTCACTGCAACTGCGTCAGTGATGCTCAGTCCATTGGCCGCGATAAACTCTGGGAAAGAAAACGGATACACCTCCACCGGCATCGCCCGACCCGAAAGAAGGGTGATGAACTCTGAAGTGAGCAGGTGCGAATTGGACCCGGTGACAATGAATTTTATCCCCTTCTGCTCGTACTTTGCCTTGACGAAAACCTGCCATTCAGGAAAGAAGTGCACCTCATCGAGACAGCAGTAAACCGGTCCCACCGGTGCAACCAGCTTCAGATAATCGTCATAGACCCGTTCAAGATATGATACATCGCTACGGTGACGGCTGAATTGGGGATTTTCCAGGTTGAGGAAGAGTATGTTCCGAGGGGGTACCCCCTTGTCGCGTATCAGGTGGTTAATCGTCTGCCGCACCAGCGTGCTCTTGCCGGATCGACGCACACCTAACAGCGCGATAATGTGGGGTAGCTCCAGATAACCCTTTACCTTACCGAGAATACCGCGTGAGACCCCTTCTTGGTAGAGGGTCCCATCCCAATGGGGATTCTGATCAACGATTACAGACTCAAACACGGCTTACTCCGAACTAAACTTGTTTAGTTCGTATTATAGCGCGAACAAAAACCATTTCAAGTAAAATTGTCAAAACCCCAACAAGCTAATACCTCACCACCTTGATGCTCATGGACATCGTATACCACCATGACGCTAGCCTAATCCTTACGCCCTTTAAAATGAGTTTTGAGGATATGTTCTCTCGTATTCCGCTGTTATTGATAATTGCATCATAGCTATCGGTGATTAATTAAAGAATCATTTTCCGATGGGTTTAAGAATTAGCCTTGTTCGGTCTATCAAGAACGATTTGATAATGACCCAAATCAATCTTGAGATCCGAGCCACAAAACCTTGATGTTAAGGGCCAGAGGGGTATTGCTTATGATGATTTTTTGGAGTTGTATGGGATTGAAATTTGGTCATTTGCTACAATATAGCAACAATCAAATAAAAAGGACCTAGCCCTATCGAGCTAAACCCTTGATTTTATGGAGCGGGAAACGGGATTCGAAGCAGGCTAATTAAAATTTCCGTTTACCAGTAATGAACAAAAAATGCAGTAATATCAAATAACTAAAGATGTCTTCCTTGTGGTATCCGTCCAGATTAAATACATTGAATTCAGTTTAAATACAGACCACCTGCGAAAGTTTTGCGAAAGAATCAGACGGTAATCTCTTCAGGTTTTAGCAAGACCATATTACCATCCTTCATGGTGACAATGGAATTACCGGCATGTTTGTGCCGCAAAACAGCTTCTTTCACAGCTTGTTTTACTGCTTCATCAATCTGCGTACCTTCGGCAATTATTTTACCGATATCTTTCTTCAATGCTTCAGCCATGATATTCCCTCTTTAGCGACTCCCACAAAGTTACATCTTTTGCATGTTCGATAATATCGTATTCACCAGAAGATATCAAGCGTGGTTCCCCGAATCGTGAGTTGTCGTACATGCGCCAAGTATCTGCAATTGGACGATACTGACGAAAGAAGTTCATCAGCCCGCCGTGATAACGACGATGAACCGTAGCTTCCGGGACATTATGGCCACCCATTCGGACACGCTCGGCAACACGGGCTACAGCAAATTCCGGAGATGGCAGCCAAAGATAGAACAAATGGAACGCGTACCCTTCCATTTTCAGCGCTTTCAACCAATGGGCAAAGGTCTTGCTGGCCAAGGTAGTCTCAAAAGCGAAGTTCTCTTTATCTTCTGCCAGTTGATGGAGACGTTCCAGCATTACCCGACCGGCATGAAAGGCGGCTTTCTCAGGATTAAATGCTGATAACCCCTGTGCAATGGTGTCGGCATTTACAAATTCTGTTACGCCAAGCGCTCCCTTGAGGATCGCCGGGGCGGTGGTAGATTTTCCGGCTCCGTTCGGGCCGGCTATGACAATGACGTGGGGCATGATCGCTCCAAATACCATATTGAGGATGTAACAAAAAAGGGCTGACTATGACGTCAGCCCTTCTAAACTATTGGAGCGGGAAACGGGATTCGAACCCGCGACCTTCAGCTTGGGAAGCTGACACTCTACCACTGAGTTATTCCCGCAAAAACGAGCTGTATAAATGCCAATAGACGGATGATTTGTCAACCGTAAATTGCGCCCTTTAAGATTTTAAACACAGTCCATTCAACCGGTACGCCCACGAAACGGCAACAACAACAGATAGCCCAGGCCCAAGCGTTGTGCATCGCGGAACTCCTTAAGACCAATTACTATGCCGTCGTGCCCATCCCTTGGCTGATCGCGGTAAGTGCCCAACAGGTGGTCCCACCATGGCACATTGAAGCTGAAATTACTGTCGGTCTCGCGGGGAATAGCAGAATGATGTACTCGATGCATGTCAGGAGTGACCAATAACAAACGCAACCAGCGGTCAATAGCCACAGGGATGCGAAGATTGCCATGATTAAAAAGCGAGGTTGCATTGAGTGCCACTTCAAACACCACCACCGCCAAAACCGGGACACCAAGGACAGTAATAGCACCTAGCTTGATGAGGAGCGATACCATAATTTCAATCGGATGAAAACGATTACCGCTGGAGACATCCAGATCCAGATCAGTGTGGTGCATGCGGTGAAAGCGCCAGAAGATCGGCACCCGGTGAAATGCACGATGCTGCAGATAGATAATCAGGTCGAGCGCCAGTACAGACATACCAATATCCAGCCAGTTCGGCAGCACAACCAGATTTAACAGCCCCCAACCTTGAACTTTGGCGATCTCGGCCATGCCGACCGGCATGATTGGAAAAACAAGACGGGCAACGAAAGTATCAATGATGACAATGGCGATGTTGCAGAACCAGCGGGATCCCTTGGGAACAGTCAGCGGACGCCGCGGCCAAGCAAGTTCGGCCAGGGCGACCAGCAGAAAAATGCCAAGGAAGGAACCCAGGCGGATAGCACTCTCGCTGGCCATCACCTAGCCGACGTGTGCAACAAAAAATGCCCGCACCTGCTCCAGATCAGCATCCATCACCTCGCAACGGGTCGGCAACCCAGTCAGGGCCTCAATGGCCTCAGGGACTGGGGCAGGCGCCCCGACGGCTCGCTCCACAGCCTCCCCAAACTTTGCCGGATGCGCTGTGGCAAGACAGACCCTGGCTGTGTCGACAGGCAGCAACTTCAATGCCGCCCGGACGCCGACCGCGGTGTGCGGGTCAAGCAGGTAACCGGTCTCGCGGTAAAAGTCGCCGATGGTTGCAAGTGTTCCGGCCTGATCAACCGAGGCGGAACAGAAGTCGGCCCGCACCCGTTCCATTTCATCAGCTGAAAAATTGATTCTACCCTGTGACTTCAGTTCGCCAAAGGCAGCTCGCACCCGGCTGGAGTCCTCATTGTAGAGATGAAAGAGATAGCGCTCGAAGTTTGATGCCAGCTGAATATCCATTGAAGGCGAAGCGGTAGAAACCACGTTGGCCAAGGAGTAATCGCCGTCGTTGACAAACCGGGTCAGGATGTTGTTCTCGTTGGTAGCCAACAGCAGTGTGCCCATGGGTAATCCCATCCGCTTGGCGACGTAACCGGCGAAGATGTCTCCGAAGTTGCCGGTTGGTACGGAGAAGCTGACGCTCTTATCGCCATCCTCTGTCACCCGAAGCCAAGCATAGAAATAATATACCACCTGCGCCAGTACCCGCGCCCAGTTGATAGAGTTGACCGCACCCAGCGAGTATTGTTCCTTGAAATCAAGATCGTTGAAAAGGGCCTTGACCATGTCCTGGCAGTCGTCGAAAGTGCCACGGATGGCGATGTTGTGGACGTTGGCGTCGGTGACGGTGGTCATCTGCAATGCCTGCACCGGTGAGGTCTTGCCGTGTGGGTGCAGGATGAAGATATTGATGCCATTTTTACCACGCACGCCGTGAATGGCGGCACTACCGGTATCACCCGAGGTTGCGCCGATAATGTTGAGATGTTCGCCGCGCTCAGCCAGAATATATTCAAAGATATTTCCGAGGAACTGCAGAGCCACGTCCTTGAACGCCAGGGTTACGCCGTGAAACAACTCCAAAATATAGACTCCGTCCTTATGGATGACCGGGGTAACCTCAGGATGGGTAAATGTAGCATAGGATCGCTCGATGATGGCCTGCAGATCGTTGGCCGGTATGTCACCTACAAAACGGGATATAACCTGGAAGGCCAGTTGCGGATAAGAAAGCTTGCGCCAGGCGTCCAATTGCTCTGGAGAAATCTGCGGATATGCTTCGGGTAGGAGCAGACCGCCGTCGGTGGCCAAACCCATCATGACGGCATCCTTGAAGGAGATCGGCTGAATACCGCCACGGGTACTGATATAACGCATCTTATGTATTTCCTTTCACAACAAGCTCAATAGGACACTTATCCCAATAGCTGGTAATTGTTCTGAGAATGTAGCAGATATTCTGGAATTATGGAAGCACCTCAGCCACCGGACATACTCGGCAAACCTCCCTCACGCAACTCCCCAGGTGCCAACAAGAAAAACACGCGGAACATGCAATACTTGTAAAACTCGCTAAACAGGAGATGAAAACTGCCGCCATGGTTCCACCAGGCCTCCTTCAGATTTTTGGTATCCACAGGATATGTATAGATGGCCACATCTTTGGGCAGGGCGTTACGTATCAGAATCGAGGCCCGTTTCATATGATAACGCGAGGTGATCAGCAAGATCGATCGAACTTCTTTCTTCATGATGACATCCCGTCCGAAGATCGCGTTTTCCAGAGTATTACGAGAGACCTTTTCCAGAATAACCCCCTCCGGCGACGGATCTCCCGGACGCGGGTGATACAGGTCGGATCTGCGTACTGTTGGATCAACGCCGATGAAGAACAGCCAGGCTGCTTTCCGTTCCCGATATAGACGCACCCCCTCCTCTACCCTGCCCTTGCCGCCAGCCAGTACAACAATGGCATCCGCCTTTACCTCGCGTGGTCGGTATGAGAAGGTTTTGTAGGTGAAATCAATAAATAGCACGGCAATAACGACCAGAGTTATTACCAGCAGCGTGATAAATGCCTTGATAATATTCATCTACAAAACCTACTTTTTTCTTGCATCCAAACCTCGTAAATGGTATAGAATTTTTTTCAGTAATTAACGGAGGAATAACGATATGTCGAGAAAATGTGAAATTTGCGGTAAAGGCCCCAGCTTTGGCAACAACGTGAGCCATGCTAACAACAAAACCCGTACCGTTTGGTATCCCAACCTTCAGAAGGTTAGAGCTATCAGCAATGGCAGCATAAAAACAGTTAAAGTCTGTACTCGCTGCATCCGTTCCGGCTACATCACCAAGGCAGCCTAACGACTACTGCTGTTTGCTGTTACATGTTTTGAAAGCCGCGGCGCATTGCGCCGGCGGCTTTTTTATTTCAACATGTAACAAGGAGTAGAAACAACACTTACAGGCAGGCAACCGTCTCTATCTCCACCAATGCCCCACGAGGCAGGCTTTTAACCGCCACCGTTGAGCGGGCTGGTTTATGGTTACTGAAATAGCGGCCATAAATTTCGTTCACGGCTGCAAAGTCGCCCATCTCCACCAGAAATATGGTGGTCTTGACCACATTATCGAAACCGGCGCCTGCTGCAGTCAGAACAGCTGCAATATTTTCCATCACCCGTTCCGCTTGTACAACCACATCCCCTTGAACCATCTCACCTGTTGAGGGATCCAGAGCAATCTGACCGGAACAGAAAAGCATGTTGCCGGCCTGAACTGCCTGAGAGTAAGGTCCGATGGCTGCCGGAGCTTTATCTGAAAATATGGTTTTCAATTTCATTGCTTTAACCTCTCCACTTTAATCACACCGTTAACTTTCATAATTGCGTTCATAACCTTCTGCAGATGTGCCAGGTCAGTGACATTAACCTCAAATGTGTTCTCGCCCCGTTGGTCAATCGTACTCTGGATATGAGCACTGGAGATGTTTGCCTCGCAGTTGGTAATGGCAGTAGTAATGCCTGCCAGAACCCCTTTAACATCGTGACAGATGACCCGGATCTTGACCGGGAGTACAGATGTCTTGACCTTGTTCCAGGCCACATCGATACGCCGATCAGGGTCTGTCTCCAGAGCCAGTTGGCAATCGGAGGTGTGAATGGTGACCCCCTTGCCGCGGGTAATAAAACCGATGATCTCGTCTCCCGGCACCGGATTGCAGCATTTGCCAAAGCGCACCAGCACGTCGTCTATGCCACTTATCTCAACTGCGCTGGAAGACTTGCCTTTCAGCTTGTTGATCATTGTGGTAAGACGTGATTCCTTGCGCTCAGTCCGCTCATGCAGCTTTTCGTCCGGGAGAAGCTTACCGATGATCTGTCCGGATGATATCTTGCCGTACCCCACCGCTGCCAACAGATCATCGTCACCGGCATAACCGAATTCTGCCGCTATCTTCTTAAAGTCGCCAGCCTTCTGAATCTTTTGCAGATTGATGGAGTATCTGCGGAGATCCTTTTCGCAGATTTCACGCCCCAGGACGATGCTGCGCTTACGCTCCTCGGTCTTGATCCAAGTGCGAATCTTGTTACGGGCACGGGAACTGCGGACAATTTTAAGCCAGTCCTTGCTGGGGGTATGGTGCGGAGAGGTAATTACCTCGACGATGTCGCCGTTTTTCAGTTCATACTTGAGCGGTACCAGCTTGCCGTTAACCTTTGCGCCTACGCAGCGATGTCCGATGTCGGTGTGAACGGAGTAGGCAAAATCGATCGGGGTGGATCCCTTGGGGTAGCCCTTCACATCCCCCTTGGGCGTGAAGACATATACCTCTTCAGGGAACAAATCAACCTTGACCGAATCCATGAACTCTTTGGAGTCCTGCAACTCCTGCTGCCACTCCAATAACTGGCGCAACCAGGCAAAACGCTTGACATCCTTCTCGTCGTAACCCTTGCCTTCCTTGTACTTCCAATGGGCAGCAATGCCCGCATCAGCCACGCGATGCATCTCATGGGTGCGGATCTGCACCTCCATGCGGTCACCATGGGGGCCAATGACCGTCGTATGCAGCGACTGGTACATATTCCCCTTGGGCATGGCGATATAGTCCTTGAAACGTCCCGGTATCGGCTTCCAGGCCGAGTGGATTACACCCAGCACCTCATAACACTCCCGCACGTCATTCACCAGGATGCGGATAGCGATCAAATCGTAGATTTCCTCAAACTCGACATTTCGCTTCTCCATCTTGCGATAGATGGAGAACAGATGCTTGCTGCGTCCCGAAACCTCGCCCTGAATGTCATGGATGGCCAGTTTTTCGGTAATGATGGCCTTGGCCTCCTCTACGAAGGCCTCCCGTTCCTGCTTTTTGAGGGAAATCTTTCGGGCAAGATCAAAATAAATTTCAGGATTGAGATACCGGAAGGAGAGATCCTCAAGTTCCACTTTAACCCATGAAATACCCAGTCGGTTGGCAATGGGGGCGTAGATATCCATTGTCTCCCGGGCAATACTACGTTGTTTGGTTTCCGGCTGAAACTCCAGGGTCCGCATGTTGTGCAGGCGGTCGGCCAGCTTGACCAGGATAACGCGGATGTCATTGGCCATGGCCAGCAGCATCTTGCGGAAGTTCTCTGCCTGGCTCTCGGCCTTGGTCTTGAAGTGAATCTTGCTGATCTTGGTAACACCGTCCACCAAAGCAGCAACTTCTTCGCCAAACATCTCGGTCAGTTCTTCAGAGGTTGCCAGGGTATCTTCAATGGTATCGTGCAGGAAACCGGTGATGATGCTGGGGACATCCAGTTTGAGGTCAGCCAGCAGTCCAGCCACCTCCATAGGATGGATGATATACGGCTCTCCCGAAAGGCGGGTCTGCCCCTGATGAACCTTGGCGCAGTAGACGTAGGCTTTGCGGATGAGATTCAAGTCCGCTGTAGGGTTGTACGCCGCTACCTTGTCGAGGATGTCATTGAGCCTGATCATACGTTTTCAGTCGCCTGATGAGAACTGGAGTGGTGATGCAAAGGCAGGATAAAAAAAGGGTGAAAGCACATAATTGTTGCGCTTTCACCCGTTATGGTGGCTTATTTGGCGTGCTGTTTCTTGATAACCTCGTAGGTGACCTTGGAAGCCGCGATCTCTCGCAAAGCAGTCACTACCTGTCGATTATTCTTGGACTCAATCAAGGGTTTAACTCCCTTATAGAGCTGTTTGACCCGCTTGGATGCCAACATAACGAGGAGGAAACGATTTTCTACTTTATCAAGGCAATCTTCTACCGTTACTCGTGCCATACTGAGACTCCTTCCGCCTGCTTATAAATGCTTACATACCGAAAAAAGCAGGATGTGAAGCTAATGATTTCTGATTCTGATAAAGACCACTTCAGAACAGAAGCTGAATTGGAACGATATTTTTACCCTATTTATACTCAAATATCAAACAATTTCGACACCTGTTCCAGCATTCGAAAGGTACGGTGGTTGTGTGCCGTAACAATCGCGGACAATTCCTCGAAGGCAACTTCAATTTTATCGTTGATTATGATGTAGTCATACCATCTGGCTTCCTTGATCTCCGCAGCTGCTCCTGCTATTCGACGTTCTATCACCTCGGCAGCATCAGAAGAACGACTCTCCAGCCGACGTCGCAACTCGGCCATGCTGGGTGGCAGGATAAAGATATAGCTGCCTCCCTCAAACTGTTCCTTAAGCTTGAGTGCCCCCTGACAGTCTATGTCCAGCACCAGATCGACCCCCCCCTTGCGGGCAGCCTCAAGGGTTTTCATTGCCGTACCGTACAGATTATCGTGAACCTTTGCCCACTCTGCAAAGGCATCTTCTGTAATCATACGTTGGAATTCATCATGGGAGACGAAGAAATAATCCTCGCCGTGGACCTCGCCCGCCCGTGGTTGACGGGTGGTATAGCTGATCGATTCCCGCATGGATGGGAAGCACTTGAGTAGTTCACGGCAGAGGGTCGTTTTACCCGCCCCGGACGGGGCGGAAATAATCATAATCAGTCCTTCGCGTTTCATGAGTTGACCCTTTCAGCATTTTTCTCAGCTACGTTGCACGAATTACAATCAAAACAAAAGCCCTCCATAAGGGGGCTCCTGTTTAAGTATCATGGACACAAAATGATACGGTAAAACCAGACAATGCTATAAGTCAAGATTGCTCACGTCGAAATCCAGACCAGCGGTTCTGCCCATTACTTCCAGGTTAAGACAGCCGCCATCAAAAACTTCGTTGGCCAACCTCTGAACATCTGCAACGCTAACGGCATCGAAACCCGCCAGGATCTCCTCGATCGGCTGATTCCGCCGCAGGTAAATCTCGTTCTTTGCCAGCCGAGTCATGAGATTATCGCTGCTCTCAAGAGACATGAGAGTTCGGCCCTTGAGCTGTTCGCGGGATGAATCCAGTTCATCCTGAGGCACCGGTTCCTGCTTTATCCGTCGAACCTGGCCCAGTGCAATGTCGACCGCCTCACGGCAGTTACCCTGTTCAGTGCCGGCATACACGACCAGAGCGCCCGTATCGGCATGGGAAATCACATAGGAATAGACCGAATAAGCCAAGCCCCTCTTCTCACGAATTTCCTGAAACAGACGAGAACTCATGCCTCCGCCCAAGATGGTGTTTAGCAGAAACAGGGCGTACCGATCGGGATGATCCTGTGGCAGTGCATTGGTACCCATACAAACCAAGGTCTGTTCCAGGTCGCGCTCACTCAGGTTGACACGCCGTCCGACACACGGAACTGCCTTGCTCAGCCTGCGGTGCCCCCAATCGGATGCGATGGACGAGAAAGCCGTCTCCATCAATCCGACCAGATCCTCATGCCTGACGTTCCCGGCCGCCGAGATGATTATTTCTTCCGGATGATAGCGGCTCATCTTATAACCGACGATCGTGTCACGGGATAATGATAATATTGAATCTTCCGAACCAAGGATAGAAAACCCCAAGGGCTGGTCGTTCCAGAAGTTCTGGTGAAAACGGTCATGGATACACTCTTCCGGATTATCGTCCCGCATCTTGATTTCCTGCAGAATGACCTTCCGCTCCCGCTCCAACTCTTCGGCAGGAAAGGTGGAATGCAGGAAGATATCCGTCATAAGATCAGTCATGCGAGGCAGGAATTTGGCCAGCACCTTGGCGTAATAACAGACATACTCATGACCGGTAAAGGCATTCAGGATGCCGCCCATGGAATCGATCTCAAGAGATATCTGTCGCGCGGTACGCCGCTTGGTCCCCTTAAAGAGAAGATGCTCGATAAAATGAGCAATGCCATTGACTTCTGTGGATTCATGCCGCGTGCCGTTGGCTACCCAGATGCCCATGGAGACGGTATGCATATGTTCGACGCGCTGGGTAATGACGCGCACGCCATTGTTGAGTATTGTGGAAGTTATCATAGTGTCAATCATACCCAGTTTTTGAAAAAAATCCAGCCCCTTATGGATGAATCTTGCACAAAACAAAGTATCGCTTGCGACACCTGTCGGTAATTTGTTAATAGTAATGGACCAAAAATGACCGCCGCAAAGCTCTCTGAGACGTGCTGCAGGGTCGCCGAACTCCTGGAACAAGTCCGGCAAATACCTTACAGATTCCAAATTTACAAGGATAATCCATGAACATTATTCCTACCAACATACCCGATGTTCTCGTCATCGAACCAAAGGTTTTCGGCGATGAACGAGGGTTTTTTTTCGAGAGTTTCAACGAGCGGATCTGGCAGGAACGGACCGGCCTGGATGTCAATTTTGTCCAGCACAACCATTCCCGCTCGACCGGTGGAGTCCTGCGTGGCCTGCATTATCAGATTCAACACCCACAGGGAAAGTTGGTACGAGTCATAGCCGGTGAGGTCTTTGACGTGGCCGTGGACATTCGCCGCACTTCGCCCACCTTCGGCAAGTGGGTCGGCAAATATCTCTCGGCGGACAATAAACACCAGATGTGGGTACCGGCGGGATTTGCCCACGGATTCTACGTCACTTCCGATTACGCCGAATTTCTTTACCAGACAACGGACTTCTGGTCGCCGGAATATGAGCGCTGCATTGCCTGGAACGACCCGGACCTGGCTATTGCCTGGCCACTGACCGGGGTTCCGATTATCTCGGCCAAAGACCAGCAAGGCAACTCCTTCAGGGAAGCAGACCTGTTCCCATGAAAAACCCACCCCCAGGTCTTGATTCGCCTTCCTGCCAGGGTGCCGACAATTTTACTAAGACGAAGCGAGGCCAACCGGACATTAACGGACGCAATACAGGACGGGATCAAAACAACACCCGCTGGCTGATGCACCTTTGCTGTTGTCAATGCTTCATCATGCTGGTCTTCATCAACTATTCGGCCATCCTGCCTATCCTGCGGCCTGAGTGGGGCATGAGCAACACCCAGGCCGGCATGATCTTCTCGGTTTACCAATTGGGTTACATTGTCTCAGGTGTAATCCTGAGCACCCTCACCGATCGAATGAGCACCAAGCGGATCTTTATAACAGCCGCCGTGTGGTCTGCCGTGGGCAACCTGCTCTTTGCCCTGTATGCCCATGATTTCAAAAGCGGTCTTGTTCTGCGTGCCCTGACCGGCATCGGCATGGGCGGCACCTACATGCCGGGACTCAAACTGGTTGCAGAACGCTTTGATCCATCCAGGCGCGGAAAGGCTATCGGCATCTACGTCGGTTCGCTGGTACTAGGCACTTCACTTTCGCTGGCCGTAACCGGCTGGTTGACCGATTTTTTTGGCTGGCGCATCGCCTTTATGGCCTGTTCTGCCGGAGTACTTGGCGGAGCGTTACTCTCTATCCCGATCTTTCACGGTTACCAGCCTGTTACCCGCACCCGGAGCACTGGCGGCTATAATGCTGAAGTACTTAAAAACCGGCCGGCCCTGCTGATGATTCTCGGTTACGGCGCCCATATGTGGGAGATGTACGGCATGAGGAGCTGGCTGGCGCCTTTCTTCACTTCGGCCCTGGTCGGCTGGGGAGTGGAAACAGGACGTGCGACCGGCCTTGCCGCCACAATTGCCGCAGTCCTGATCGGCATTGGCGCTTTTTCCACAGCCATCACCGGGACGCTTTCGGATCGTTTCGGACGGACCACCACCATCAGCATGGTCATGTTGGCCAGCGCCCTGCTCTCTTTCAGCTTTGGTTGGCTGATCAACACCAACATCTGGCTGACACTAGCTGCCGGTCTCATCTATGGTTATCTGGTAGTGGCGGAGTCCCCGGTCTTCTCAACCGGCTTGACCGAACTGGTGATTCCAGGCTATCTGGGAGCAGCCATGGGGCTACAGTCCTTGATCGGTTATTCCCTGGGGATGATCTCACCCACTGTTTTTGGGTGGGTACTGGATGCGTTCCGCGGATGGCAACCGCTGCCGGGAATCAGTGGTCAATGGGGACTGGCCTTTGCCAGCGTCGGAGCAGGCGCACTGGCCGGACCGATCTTCATGTGGATGCTGCGCCGTTCTCCTGAAAGTCTTAAAATGGCAAACGGCAAGCGATAAAAAGTACATTTAATCATGCAGCCAATCGACTTCCGATCGTGTCCAACCATGGCATGTACTCATAATTTCTTGATTTTTTATGCTATTACGTTAATATATCCATGTTTTGAATATCCAGGGGGGATGTATGCCAAAAGTACTAATTCCGCTTGCCGACGGTTTTGAGGAGATCGAGGCTCTGGCCTTGGTGGACATACTGCGCAGGGCTGAGATTGGTGTTGTGCTTGCCGGCCTGCGGCCAGGCCAGGTTGTCAGCGCACACAAAGTCGGCATAATTCCCGATGAAACCATCGACAACGTAACTGTCGCCGGTTTTGACATGATCATCCTCCCCGGCGGCCAACCCGGCACCGACAACCTGCTCAAGGATTTCCGCGTAAAACGCCTGCTGAACGATTTTAACTCGGCCGGCAAAATTATCGGTGCCATCTGTGCGGCACCAATCGTGCTCGCTGAGGCCGGACTCCTTAACGGCAAGCGGGTTACATGCTATCCCAGCTACAGTGACAAACTTGGTAACGCGCTCTATGAAGACGCCCCGGTTGTTTCCGATGGAAACTTAATCACCAGCCAGGGTCCAGGCACTGCTATCGCGTTTGCCTTGGCCGTTGTTTCCCGACTGGCAGGAAGACACGAAGCTGAAGCAATCGGAAAGGACCTATTGGTACCAGACGCCCGCCTCGAACGTGAAATCTGGGACCAGCGGCTGTTTAACAACACTATCCAGTCGCTGGTGGGGGCTCTTGAGATGAAGGACTCCTATACTCAGGGGCATGCCAAGCGGGTCACCGAATACTCCCTGTGCATCGGGTCAAAACTGAATCTCCCTGACAGCGAGCTCCGCGATCTTTATCTTGGGGCTGTACTCCACGACATCGGCAAGATCGGCACAGAAGAACATTTGCTCAACAAACCGGAAGGACTCAATTTAAGAGAAGAAACCCTGATCCGCGAGCACCCGCTCAAAGGGACGCTTTTCATCGTTGGAATCGAAAACCTGAGCCATATTGTCCCCACCATCCTGCACCACCATGAACGCTGGGATGGCTCTGGTTATCCCGGGCGCCTGAAAGGCGAGCAGATTCCGCTCCATGCCCGCATCGTGTCCATTACCGATTCTTTTGACGCAATGGTTTCCGTCCGTTCCTACCGTCCGGCTTTGGACAAGGATGCCGCCATCCGTGAACTGCAGAAGCAGAAAGGGACCCAGTTCGATCCCTTCCTCGTTGACGTCTTCATCGAATGCCTGAACGACTCACCTTTTGAAATGAAGGATTTCAGTTATTACTTCTGAACTATCTGATATAACCGCTTTCACTCAACACAAGCACACCTGATCAAAAAAAACTTAGAGCAGGCGCATCAGCAGAAAAAGTCCGATCATTGCAATACCGATTGCGAGTTTACCAGCTACGCCGATTGCCAGACCTACCACAGTACCAAAACCGGCTCGGCTGGCCTGATCCAGGCTGTGTTGCAATGACAGTTCTGCTATTACTGCTCCAACAAAAGGTCCGATCAGGATTCCCGGAATCCCGAGAAATAGCCCTGCAATCCCTCCCAAAACAGCACCCGCCATGGCACGACGCGATCCTCCATATTTTTTTACACCCAGAATAGATGCGGTAAACTCTACAACGTAGGTAAGTGCGGCCATTCCAGCCAGAACCAGCAGAGTCCGGATTCCGACATATTGGAAGTCTTCCGCCCAGGCACCAAAGAGCAGGCCCAAAAACAAAAGCGGCGCTCCTGGCATAATTGGTAATAGCAGCCCTGACAATCCGCTGAGTGTCAGAATTGCACCGATGATCCAGAGTATCAATGATTGTTCAGTCAACAGTCTGCACGTTCTCTTCGGTCCCCTTTTGGTCCGACAAGTAAGGTGGAATACAACTTAACAGGAGGAACCCATTATGACAACAGCAGAGCTTCATGTATCAACACTCAAGCGCACCCAATTTGTACCGATTACTTCCCTGATAGCCGAGGTAATCGCAAGCAGAGGCTGGCAGGATGGCGTCATTACGATCTTTGTGCCGCATACCACTGCCGGGGTGACCATCAATGAGAACGCTGACCCGGATGTAGCTAGGGATATGGAATTGTTCAGTGATGAACTGGTCCCCCAAAGCAATCGGTTCCGCCATAGCGAAGGGAATTCTGACTCACATATAAAGTCCAGCTTTTATGGATCGTCAATACAGGCAATCATTCGGAACGGCAGTATGTGGTTAGGAACCTGGCAGGGAATATATTTCTGCGAATTTGATGGGCCACGTAAGCGGAAAGTGTATTTGGCGTTCGCATCTTAGTCCAGGTTGTAATCAAGGATTTCAGTTACTATTTCCAGGGGATAGAAGGCGCCGCGCTAGAAAGGTGCAGCCAAAGAGTGCCAGATTGATCATTACAACGGTTGCGCTGGTGGGCAGGTTGGTCAAAAACGATACAAAGATGCCGATCACGACCGAGCAACACCCCTGAAGGGCGGCCAAGGCCACGCACCCCTTGAAACTGCGGGCCAATTGCAATGCCGAGGCTGCCGGAAGAATCAGCAGTGACGATATCAGCATAATCCCCACCAGCTTCATGGCCAGCACAACTGATAGAGCTGTCAGCAACACCAGAACAGCGTTGATGGTATTGGTGCGGATGCCGGAGACCTTGGCCAGTTCCTCGCTGAAGGTTATGGCAAAAAGTTCATTGAAAAATAGCGCCAGCAACACCATCACCACACAGAACAGACCCGCGGCAATCCAGACTTCCTCGTTAGTGATCGACAGGATATTGCCAAACAGGTAGCTCAGCAGGTCAACATTGTAACCTCCCCCCACACTTGCCAGAATAATCCCCGCAGAAATACCCAAGGACGAGACAATCCCGATGGCGGTATCACCACTGAGCCGCGCCTTCTCCGTCAGCTTGAGAATGCCCAACGACGCCAGCAGCACAATCGGTAGCGACACCAGCAGCGATGCGGCCGAATAGAGCTTGAAGGCCAGGGCAATGGCGGTACTGCCGAAGGTGACATGGGCCAGACCGTCGCCAATCAGCGACATGCGCCGCAACACAAGGAACACACCCAGCACTGAACAGAGCACGGCAATCAGCGATCCGGCCAGAAGCGCCCGTTGGATGAAACCATAGGACAGGATTTCTAAAAGGTTTGTATTCATGATCAGTGCCTGTGACACATGAGATGCTGGGTGTGGGTGCCGAAAAGTGCCGACATCTCCTCCGAGACGCAGAACTCATCGAAATTACCGTAAAACAAAACCCGCTTGTCGAGATAGAGCATCTTGGTGGCATGCTTGCCGATCGCCCAGGCATCATGGGTAACCAACAGCACGGTCACGCCCTGCGAACGGTTTACGTCGGCAATCATGGCATAGAAACGCTCCCGCGTTTCAGGGTCCAGGGCTGCTGTCGGTTCATCCAGGATCAGCAGTTCGGGTTTATTCACCAAGGCCCGTGCCAACAGGACCCGCTGCTGCTGACCGCCAGAAAGTTCACCAATCAGTTTAGACCTGAGATCATAAACCCCTAAGCTTTCAAGGGTTGTATCCACACGTTCCCAGTCAGAACTGGTCATCTTGCGGGGAAAATTCTTCTGGGACAACAGGCCCAGACCAACCGTTTCAGCCACGGTTGCCGGAAACACCGGATTCAGCAAGCGCAGGCTCTGTGGCAGGTAACCGATCCTGCCCCATGCTGAAAAGCTGTCGCAAGGCACACCAAAAAGGGAAGCGCTACCCGCGCTGATCGCTACCAGCCCGATCAGGGATTGCACCAAGGTGCTCTTGCCGGAACCGTTGGGTCCCACGATGCCGACGTAATCACCCGCCTCTACGGTTATGGAGATATCCTCCAATACCCGCCCCACACGATAACTGCAGCAAAGGCGCTCTGTTGTGACTACCTCGTGCGACATGCCAACCCCTTTTTCAGATTATTCAGATTCTGGTCCATCAATCCGATAAATGTTTCGCCGCGCTGAAAGTCATCGCGCCCCAGATTGTGGGCGCCGTGGAGCTTCAGCACCCCTACCCCGGTTTCATCTGCCAGGGTTTGGGTCAGTCGCGGGGACAGAAGTTCCTCGGCAAACAGATAACGCACCCCGGACTGTCTGATTTGACGAGCCATGCCGGCCATTCGACTGGCGGACGGTTCCGACTCTGATGAAACCCCGCTCAGGGAATGATATTCCAGACCATAGCGGCGAGCCAGATAACCGAAGGTGTAGTGCCCACCATGCAGGAACACCTTGGAGCCGCATGAAGCCAACCCCTGCCGATAACGCTGGTCCAGCTCCTCCAGCTTAGCTGATAGTCCCGCCGCATTGGCGCGATAATACGTTGCATTGGCTGGATCAGCGGACACAAATCCGGCCAGGATGTTGGCAACGATTATTCCGGCATTGCCGAAATCAAGCCAGATGTGCGGATCCATGCCACCGGCATGGCCTTCAACATCGTGATCGGCATGCCCTGCGTGATCTTGCTCGGCAACCGCCCCGGTCTTCAGGTAGTTCACTCCCTGCCCGGCATCCACCACGCGCAGCTTCCGGCGGTCAATCCCCTTAAGGATCGTATCAGCCCATGGCTCCATGTAGCGGTTGCTATAGATAAACAGTCCGGCCTTGCCGATCCGCATGATATCGTCCGGCTTGGGTTCATAACTGTGCGGCTCCATTCCGGGGGGCAGCAGCAAAGTCACCTCGCCCTTGTCTCCGGCAATGGTCCGGGCAAAATCATACAATGGAAACAGGGAGGTTATGACCTTCAGCTTGGCGGACTGTTTCTGCTCATGCCGGGCACAACCAGTCACAACAAGATTCAGTGCAAGCAGACCGAAGAATAACAACCACGCCCGTTTCATGCCGAAGCCCCCTGCCCGGATTCACTGCAAACACCGCAGAGCCCGTTGATCTGGAGGATATGCGAAGTAACGCAACCGCCTGAACTCCTGGCAATTTCCTGGGCGACCCCCTCCAGGCAGCACAGGTTTACATCCTCTACGTTCCGGCATGACTCACACACAAAATGATGGTGATGTTCCTGATTAGTGCAGAGGAAATAGTATTGTTTGCGGTCAGACCGGAAGATACGCGTAATGACCCCGGCTTCTGCCAACTCGTCAAGGATACGATACACCGTAGGCAGACTGATGCTGCCAAGCCTGGGCTTGATAAGGTTCCAAACCTCATCGGCGGACAGATATGCCCGCCCACCCCCGAGGCAGTGCATGACTTCCAGTCGTTGCGAAGTCACCTTGAGCCGTAGTTGTTTAAGAATTAATGCACTCTGTTCCTGATCCATGCCGTAGCACACCCGCCAAATGAAAGTTATTTTTATTTATACACAGCATATGCCATGACGTCAACCCAGCTGCCTGGTTAAAAAACATCATGCCGATCATTTTGCAAAATCCTCCGCAGGCAGGATGCCTACGCTCCCAGGAAATACCGGAAGTTATCTGTTGTTAATTAGCCTGTTATATTGTATTTGTTTTAGCTAAATTTATGTTTGGCAGCACAGAATACATTTCATTTTCAAACCATCTGCTTGCAGTAATTGATTAAGATCAGAAAGGGATACTAAATGTCCTTAAAATTCCGCTATCTCTTTTATACGCTTTTCGCGCTATCAGGGTTTTCTGCGTTGATTTATGAATCCATCTGGTCGCACTATATGAAGCTGTATCTGGGACATGCCGCCTATGCCCAAACCCTTGTGCTTGCAATCTTTATGTCCGGAATGGCAATCGGATCCGGACTATGCAGCAAGTATTCGCCTCGCTGGAAAAACCTGCTTATGATTTATGCTCTTGCCGAGGGGATCATCGGTCTATCCGCCATCCTTTTCCATGATATTTTTGACACTGTCACACAGTTCTCCTACACAAACGTCATCTACCACATGAATGAACCAATGGCGGCCCAGGCCTTCAAATGGGCACTCTCGGCCATCCTCATCCTTCCACAATCGATTCTGATCGGGATGCCATTTCCACTCATGAGTACCGCACTGATGCGCATGTTTCCCAAAAAACCGGGAAAATCACTTTCCATGCTTTACTTTACCAACAGTTTTGGGGCTGCAATCGGAGTCCTGGTAAGCGGATTTGTTCTCATAAATGCGCTGGGGCTGCCTGGAACCATCAGGGTTGCCGGGATGATAAATATTTTACTGGCTCTGATCGTATGGTTTCTAGCCAAAAAATACGATACTGACTATCGGCCTGCCACCGTAGCCGCCGTAAATACAGAGATCACAGAGAAAAAGAGCCTGTATCGGGTACTGTTATTTGCATCTTTTGTAACCGGTACCGCATCCTTTATCTATGAGATTGGCTGGATCAGAATGTTGAGCCTTGTCATGGGCAGTTCAACCCATGCCTTCGAGCTGATGATCAGCGCATTTATTTTTGGTCTGGCATTTGGTGCCCTCTGGATTCAACGCCGCATCGATCGCATAACCAATCCGGTAAAGTTTCTGGTTATGGTGCAAATTGTGATGGGACTCTTGGCGCTGTCTACACTACCACTCTATGGAAACTCCTTTTCGGTAATGCATTGGCTTATACAGACATTAGACAGTACCGAAGCCGGTTACCACTTCTTCAACCTTTACAGCTATGCTATTGCCCTTGCAGTAATGCTCCCCACGACCTTCTGCGCAGGCATCACTTTGCCGCTGATCACCTATGCCCTGATCAAAGAAAAACATGGAGAGAAGAGCGTTGGAGCGGTCTATGCCGCTAATACCTTGGGAGCCATTGTCGGCGTACTCTATGCAATCCACATCGGAATGCCCTTTTTTGGATTAAAAGGTCTGATCATGTTGGGGGGGTGCCTTGATCTGGCTCTAGGACTGGCATTACTGTCGTTGACGACGAAACATATTGAAAACCGGCGCATGTCGGCAGCATTGATCACTACGTGCGTGGGAGCTGTTTTGGCCACAGAATTCTTTGTGACACTTGATCCCTACAAAATGGCCTCCGGAGTCTACCGCAGGAAAGGGCTTTTAACCCCGGAGCAGGGCAAGATCATGTACCACAAGGATGGCAAAACCGCCACTGTCAGCCTCACACAGGGTCGTAGCGGCACCATGAGCATACGGACTAACGGCAAGCCGGATGCATCCATCAATATGAACCTGGCGAACCGCCAAGCCTCACCGGACGAGGCGACCATGATTCTGGCCGCAGCAATCCCGATGGGACTCCACCCTCAGGCAAAAACCGTTGCCAACATCGGGCTCGGTTCCGGACTCACCGCACACACCCTGTTGTGCAACCGCTCATTGCAACAGGTCGACACCGTGGAAATTGAGCCTTCAATGGTGGAAGCAGCAAAAAATTTCAGACCAAGGGTGAATCTGGCCTTTACAGACCCTCGCAGTAAAATCTTCATTGACGATGCCAAAACGTTTTTTTCAACCCACAGAAAAAAATACGACATCATTATTTCCGAACCTTCAAATCCGTGGGTAAGCGGGGTAGGCGGTCTATTTTCCGAAGAATTCTACCATATGATTAATTATAATTTGAATCCGGACGGGATATTTGTGCAATGGCTGCAACTTTACGAAATCGACGTAAATCTGGTGGCATCGGTACTCAAGGCAATGTCTCCGAATTTTGCCGATTTCGTTGCATTTGCCCCCAACGATGCCGAACTGTTTATTGTGGCCAGAAAGAACGGCAGCGTAGGCGAACTGAATGCCGACCTATTTAAAAACCCGGCTATCACAAGTGCCATGCAGTGGATTCACATCAATAACCTTCAGGACATCGAACTCCGCAGAATAGGTGACAAAAAGATATTGAGCAGATTTGTATCAACATTTTCAATCCGTCCCAACTCTGATTATTATCCTATCCTGGACCAAAACGCGGCGCGCACCAGGTTTATGCAGGCAAATGCCTTAGAATTACCGGAATTCTCCCACGACCCACTCCCCACTGCGGAAATGCTGAAGAATTCTACTCCAGCATGGCAGGAGACCGTTATTACGCCTTCGCCATATTATCTCAAATCAAAAAATGCTTTTTTTGCCATGGCTTGGCGCGACTACATCCTGACAGGGGGGTTTAGTTACAAATACAATCAGGTTCCTCAGAATGTTAGACAGGAAGCAGTGAAAATCAGGCAGCTTTTTCAGGAGCGCGGCAGCATCCATCAAAGAGACGAAAGAATGACGATTTTGACCAGCCTCGCCCGGCATATTCCTTTCCTGAGACCCCAGGAAATGACTGCTATCTGGAAAATACTGGAAGCGGCCCCAGGTGGTTCCATGCTTACCGGCGAGGAACAGGCGCTGGTGCGATTGTTTAAGGCCGTTGGAAACCGGGATGCTAAAGCAATGACGTTGACAGCCGGTTCTTTGTTGGCAGAAGCCAGATCCCTGCCTCCCGAAGCCCTGGAATATTCATTGGCCAGTGGAATGCTGGGACAGCTTACGCTGGGAAATCGAGAAGAAGCATACAAGTTATGGACAGCCTACGGTTATAGGGTTATCGGCACCGACATGCCGCAAATCCTGTTTCGCATGTTAGCTGCCAACAGCGCCACCAATTGATGTTTCAACAACATTTATATGTACCGTAATACCTGACGTTACTACCCACTCCATCCCTTGCCATCCAGAACAATGCCATCCATGGTGTTCCTTGACTTTCACAGCTAACATGCTTACCTAAATATACAGGACGTATTTAACGTAAAATAAAGGATCACACATGGACTTCAACCGACTGACCCAAAAATCCCAGGAAGCATTTGCGGAAGCTCAGAACAAGGCCGTAACCTACGGACATGTTGAAGTGGATGGCGAACACCTGCTGTGGGCCTTGCTGGATCAGGCCGACGGATTGGTGCCGCGCCTGCTGGCGCGCATGGATATCCGCCCGGAACTCCTGAAGAAGGAGGTGGAAGCGGAACTGGATCGACGGCCGCGCGTCTCCGGCCCTGGGTCTGAGCCAGGCAAGATCTATGTTTCGCAACGACTTTCACGCATCCTGGTTGCAGCAGAAAACGAGGCCAAGCGGCTCAAGGACGAATACGTTTCCGTTGAGCATCTGCTGATGGCCCTGTTGGCCGAAGGGGACAAAACACACTCCGGCAAGCTGCTTAAACAGGCCGGCATCGATCGGGAGAGGTTTCTCAAGACACTTACAGATGTACGGGGCAACCAGCGGGTAACGTCAGCCAATCCTGAGGACAGTTACGAGGCACTGGAAAAATACGGCCGTGACCTGGTCAAGATGGCGCGCAGCGACAAGCTTGATCCGGTAATAGGCCGGGACGACGACATCCGACGGGTGATTCGCATACTTTCACGCAAAACCAAGAACAACCCGGTGCTGATCGGCGAGCCTGGCGTGGGCAAAACCGCCATCGTGGAAGGATTGGCCCAGCGTATCGTACGGGGCGATGTGCCGGAGGGACTCAAGAATAAAACCGTCTTCGCCCTTGATATGGGTTCGCTGATTGCCGGCGCCAAGTATCGCGGAGAATTCGAGGAACGGCTCAAGGCGGTGCTAAACGAGGTCAAGGAGGCCGAAGGCCGCATCATCCTGTTCATCGATGAGCTGCACACCATTGTGGGGGCCGGCAAGGCCGAGGGTTCCATGGATGCAGGCAACATGCTCAAACCGATGCTGGCGCGGGGAGAGCTGCACTGCATAGGCGCCACCACCTTGGATGAATACCGCAAGCACATTGAGAAGGACGCCGCACTGGAGCGCCGCTTCCAGCCGGTACTGGTGGAACAGCCCACCGTGGAGGACACGGTCTCGATCCTGCGCGGCCTGCGGGAGCGGTTCGAGGTGCATCACGGCATCAAGATCCAGGACAACGCCCTGGTGGCGGCCGCTACCCTCTCCAACCGTTACATCACCGAGCGCTTTTTGCCCGATAAAGCCATCGATCTGGTGGATGAAGCCTGTGCCATGCTGCGCACCGAGATCGATTCGCTCCCCTCGGAACTCGACACCATCAGCCGGCGGGTCATGCAGCTGGAGATTGAGGAAACCGCTCTGAAAAAGGAGAAAGACCCACTCAGCAAGGAACGCCTGGAAGCATTGCGCAAGGAACTGGCCAACGACCGCGAACGGGCAAATTCCATGCGGGCCCAGTATGATTCGGAAAAATGCGCGATCCAGAGGGTGCAGGGTCTGCGCGAGCAGATCGAAAGAACCCGGCGTGAGATCGGCCAGGCCGAGCAGGCCTACAATCTGGAACAGGCTTCCCGCCTGAAATACTCGGAATTGCCGGGGCTGGAAACGGCCTTGAAGAATGAAGAAGCGGCCCTGCTGGTCAACCAGGGCGGACAGAAGCTGTTGCGGGAAGAGGTCACCGAGGATGAAATCGCCGAGATCGTGGCCCACTGGACCGGCATCCCGGTCACGCGGCTGGTGGAGGGAGAGCGGGAGAAACTGCTGCGGCTGGAGGACATCCTTCATCAGCGGGTGGTCGGTCAGGATGAAGCGGTGCAGTTGGTGGCCGATGCCGTGCTGCGCGCCCGCTCCGGGATCAAGGACCCGCACCGCCCGATCGGCTCGTTCATCTTCCTGGGCCCCACCGGGGTCGGCAAGACCGAACTGGCGCGGACCCTGGCAGAGGCTCTGTTCGACTCGGAAGAAAACATGGTGCGAATCGACATGTCCGAGTACATGGAGAAGTTTGCCGTATCCCGGCTGATCGGCGCGCCTCCCGGCTATGTGGGTTACGAAGAGGGGGGGCAACTGACCGAGGCGGTCCGGCGCAAACCTTACTGCGTGCTGCTCTTTGACGAGATCGAAAAGGCGCACCCGGACGTGTTCAACATCCTGCTGCAGATTCTCGACGATGGACGGGTGACCGACAGTCAGGGCCGAACCGTCAACTTTAAGAACACAGTCATCATCATGACCTCCAACATCGGCGCTCCCTACCTGATCGAGGGGATCACGCCGGCCGGCGATATCCGCGAAGAGGCCCGCCTCAATGTCATGCGGGAGCTGAAGGCAGGCTTTCGTCCGGAGTTTCTCAATCGGGTGGACGATATCGTGCTATTCAAACCCCTGCATCTGGATGAGATCATCCGCATCACCGACCTGCTTGCCGAACAGCTCAAGAACCGTCTCTTAGAGCGGCGCATATCCTTGGAGATCTCCACAGAGGCTCTGCGCTTCATTGCCGAGGCAGGTTATGATCCGGTCTACGGCGCCCGCCCCCTGAAACGCTATTTGCAACGGGAATTGGAGACCCGTGTGGCACGGGCAATTATCGGCGGTGAGGTAATAGAGGGCGGGACAGTGCGGGTGGAGGTGGTGGATGGAAAACTGGTGGTCAAGTAAATTCGTAACCCAAGTGAGGCATATTCTTTGGATTTGGGTTTAATAGGGTTTTCCTGGTTTCGATAATGTTTGTAAGGCGCAGTGGCGGCGCGGTCTTTTGCGCCGACCATCTGCCGCCGATTGATTCGACTGTACTTCAAGCGGCGAGTCGCATGTTAATTTCGGCTACGATCTTCGCTCCATTTTTTATCTCTGCCATTTTCAAATCATAACTAATTTGCAGGTTCATCCAGAATTGCGCTGTAGTGTTGAAATAGCGTGCAAGCCTGAGAGCTGTATCAGGTGTGATGGCACGGCGTTCCCGCACAATATCATTGATACGTGGAGCGGGAACTCTAAGTTCCAACGCCAGCGCGTGAGCACTCATGCTTAGTGGAACCAGAAATTCCTCACGCAAAATTTCGCCTGGGTGTATGGGTCGCATTTTATTTGTTGGGTTCATATGTTATCTCCTCAGTGATAATCTACTATTTCTACATCTACTGCATTTCCGTCCTCAAAACGGAAACACAAGCGCCATTGGTCATTGATTCGGATGCTCCATTGCCCCTTGCGATCTCCATGTAAAGCTTCCAGACGATTACCCGGTGGCGAGCGAAGGTCTTCAATAGCATAAGCATCATCAAGCATTTGCAGTTTACGTTCAGCAACATTGGCAAATGCTCTAAACTGGCGCGGGCATCTACCTTCAAATAGTGTTTTAGTGTTCTTGCAAGAGAAGGATTTGATCATGGGGAAATAATATAATGCGGCACGTTAAACGTCAAGCGGTTGTTGTGATGGCGTTAACGTTTTACTTGCTTGAAACTGACCGGCCATGTTGGTTTGTTCGGCATTTGACTAAACCATAGATGCTTCTTGATGTTTTTAGCTTATGTTATAGTTGTACAACTAATTGAACAAAGAGGCGCGCCATGCGAGTGGTAAATTTTTCAGAAGCACGTAATCATCTTAAACATATTGTCGATCAAACTGTCGCGGATGCCGATTTCACCATTATTTCACGACGAGCCGCAGCTGATGCCGTTCTCATGTCGCTTGACACCTTTAACAGCCTCATGGAGACGGTACATCTCCTGAAATCTCCTGCCAATGCCGCCCATCTTGCCCAATCTCTCCAACAGTATCATGACGGAAAACTGGTAAGCGGAAATCTGGCAGATGCCTGATCGGCTATCCTGGACATTATCTGCGTGGGGTGACTATCAATACGGGCAGAGCAAGACAAAAAAACTCTTAAACGGATCATTCTGTTGATTCAGGATGCAATGCGCAGCCCATTTGAAGGCATAGGGAAACCGGAACCCTTGCGAGAAAACCTCTCAGGTTTTTGGTCACGCCGCATAGATGAAACAAATCGTCTGGTTTATACAGTTGATGGCACTACCCTGGTTGTGATCGCCTGTCGTTATCATTATTGACTGCCGTTTCGAAAAGAGCTCGCGCTAATTGAGCTGCATCATGCTCGCCAGAACCAATGTTGTTTTGGACACCGACCTGCTTCACGGATATATAACTACAGGTCATCATAAAGCCGACGAACCTCTTCCTGACCATGAAGCCGTTCCAGTCTCCGGACAATAAAATGACCTCGCCCCATATCCTGAAAGTGGTCAATGAATAACGAGTTTATCGCCGCACCGCCCAATGCCCCCACTACCGGCACCGCCTGAGCCGCTGCCTTTTCCGAAACAACAATCGAAAACCGTGTTGCCACCTGGGAAATTAACCTGACGATTGCCGGAGCTCCATGCTGCGACAACCCTTTCTTTGTCAGATGTGCCGCTGCTTCCGAGATAGATTTGGCGAGGGCTGCCCGTGCGGCAAAATAGCCTGACTCGGTCCCGTCGTCACTCTTTGATTTACCACCCAGTGCCAGGACCTGAACGCATTGCAGTCTGGCGTCAGGAGATCTCAAGTCTTCTCCTTCGCTGCGGGCAATGTCTGCAATGGATCGAAGCATGATCGTAGTAGATACCGGCAGCTCTATTGCCAATGCCGGCAGCCCAAACGCGCCACCACCGGCACCGGTTGCCGCCACGGCAAGTTTATGCCACCAGTTCGATGATGATCCCTGGTCATCCTTGTCCATTGTCAGCAGTGCAATGTCGAGTGCCTTCTCTATTGATTTTCGTGCGATCTCATTGACCGTTGCAGTCATCGATTCAGGCAGTCTCTTGAGCACCTTTTCGATGGGGGTGCCAACCAAGTTGCTGACCTTGGCGGCAATTCCCGGGTTTTCGAGAAGCTCTTTTGCCTTCCTGAGTTCACTGATTTCCGATTGTGACAATGCCATCTGCAAACCTCCAGTCCAAACTGTCAGATTGTGCCATACTTCCGATTGAAATCTTCGTCACTCATGATCAGGAGCAGGATGCCTTCGATGATGCCAAGCACCGACGGAATGAACGTCCAGCATAAGAGCAGGTACAGAACGCCCATGCCGATACTTCCCAGGTAGAACTTATGGAATCCGAAACTGCCCAGAAAAAAAGCGAATAAAACTGCCGCCAGCTTGCTTTTGCCGTTTGGGGCGACCGCGCCCAGGTTTGAAAAAGGGGAAGATTGCCGTACTCCGCACTTGGGGCAGATCTCGGCTTTCGCCTTGATAATAGCCCCGCATTCTGAACAATATTTTTCGTCAATACCTTTTTGGATTGGTTCAGTCATGAACACACCTCACTGTTAAAGCAACCGCTTGATTTTTAATATGCCGACCATCGAGATACCAGAATTCCGGGGATATAATACGATTTACCCGGTGTTGCTATTGAATTCCATTATGTCTTCGGAATTCTCACTGATTGCTCTCAATTTTGCTGCTAATCTCGTTAATCGGGTAGGAGGCGGGGTCTCCCCCGCCGTCCTCCCACACCACCGTACGAACGGTTCCGTATACGGCGGTTCATGATACGCGCTGAAGTTTCAGGTACTGACTCTGAAGCGATATCAAACCAAGGTTCTCGAAGTAGGAATTTGGAAGTACACGGTGCATGACGTTCGTCCCGGCGTGCCACCATGGGCCGCGCTGGTTTCTTGCCAATCGCCATGATGCATCCCCCGATAATCCCAGTTTGATCAGGTTCTTTGCTCGGGTGTAGGCTCGTTTCCACTGCCGCCACAAAATGCAGCGCAGTTTCCGCCGAAGCCAGCCGTCCAGTTCCTTGAAGAAATTCTCCGCCGCTGCGTATCGGAAGTAGTTCAGCCACCCCCGCAGTTTCGGATTTATCTCTGTTATGGTCTGGCGCATGCTTCTGCCTTTGCCCCGCCGACAGATTTCCTTCATGGTCGCTTTCAGTCTTGTCACCACTTTACCACCCACTCTCAGGCGGGGCTTATGGTGCCACGTCATGCTATAACCCAGAAAGGTTCTCTGCCATGGCCGATCAACCGCGCTTTTGGCTTGGTTGACCGTGAGCTTGAGCCGTTTCGACAGGAATGTGGTTATTGAGGCCATGACCCGTCCACCGCTGGCTTTGGTGGCAACATAGATGTTGCAATCATCAGCAAAACGGCAAAAGGTGTGACCACGATTTTCCAGTTCCTTGTCGAGTTCGTCCAGAAGGATATTTGATAGAAACGGCGAGAGCGGTCCACCTTGCGGCGTTCCTTCTTGCCGGGGTGAAACTACGCCACCCTCCATCATTCCTGCTTTCAGGTAGCTGTCTATCAGCTTCAGTACCTGCTTGTCCTTGACTTTGTGTTTTACCAGCGACATGAGGATGTCGTGGTTGACGCGGTCAAAGAATTTCTCCAAGTCGATATCGACCACCCACCGCTTGCCGCTCTCAACATATTGACGAGCGGCTTTGATTGCTTGATGGGCGCTCTTTCCGGGACGAAACCCGTAGGAGTGGTTGGAGAAGTCTGGATCGAACATCGGCCTCATTGCCTGATGTACTGCCTGCTGGATGAGACGGTCAAGGACGGTGGGGATTCCCAGCATTCTTGTGCCGCCTCCCGGCTTGGGTATTTCTACCTTCAACACCGGTAACGGGGTGTAGTTCCCCGCCAGCAGTTCTTCTTTGATACGCGGCCAGTGTTCTTGTAAGTACTCCTTCAGGGCCGTTACCGGCATGTCGTCCACGCCGGGAGCGCCCTTGTTGCGCATTACACGATCATATGCCGCCATCATGTTGCCTCGGCTGACGATTGCTTCCATCAGTCCGTCCGTCTTCGGAGCAGAGTTATCCTGTATTCCCGTGACGTTTGCCGCACCATTACCGGCCACCTGCGGTTTCCGACCGCCCAACTCCGATATGGCGCCGAACGTCTCAATCCGGCCTTCTGCTGCTACTGTCGTCATCGAAATTCAGGGTTCCTTTCCGTCGTTTCAAGTTCCGCCCTTCATCGACTGGTTGGGCCGACTACTATGGCTTCTGCTGACTTCTGCCGAACATGAGGGAATTGCTTTTCAATTCCCCTGCACCTGGATTTCGCCCGGTGCGGGATGGCAGACCTCCCCAGGTAATTCGCGTGACCTTCCTCCCATATACCCGCCGCATTTACAGCCACACCCTCTGGATGGTTGTAGGGCTTTGAAGTTACG
>Ga0209212_1001961_pt1 | contig 31021 bp, 35 predicted proteins | sample RifGroC2_FD_183996 | JGI IMG/M metagenome (GOLD analysis project Ga0209212, IMG submission 183996) | Groundwater microbial communities from Rifle, Colorado, USA - Groundwater C2 (SPAdes) (version 2) | ecosystem: Environmental > Aquatic > Deep subsurface > Groundwater | place: Rifle, Colorado...
GCTGCTAAGCCCATAGTAATTCTCCTTTTATCTTACCTTAACTAGTTATCATCACCACTACTCTTATATAAAAACATAAAGTATTTACAAGATGCATAAAAAGTATATACTGTTACATTTCTTTACACAAAATCCGCGAATTATATTAAAATCAGTACTTTGAGCATCTTCTAATTATTTGTTTTTTACTTTAGAATGATTTTAGTTGTATACAGGTATAGTTAGACAAAGAAAGAGAAAACCGCTTGATAGAAAGATTTACGGAAAAAGCAATTAAGGTAATTTTATTAGCGCAAGAAGAAGCGTTTATTGCGCAACATGAAAAACTTCTTCCCGAGCATATTTTGCTTGGACTTTTAAGGGAAGAATCAGGTCTGTGTGCAAAATTGCTTAGAGCATCGGGCTTAAGTCTTGAGATTTTAAGAGAAGAAATAAAAAAAATGCCTCTTAAACAGGTTGAACTTTCAGGTGTTTCAGAGTCTTTGCCTTTTAGCGCAGCCGTTAAAAAAATTCTTAGGGAAGCCTGGTATGAAAGTCAGTCAGTGGGCGCATATTACGTTACGCCTGAAAACCTCTTTGTATGCCTATTGAGAGAAGAAAATACATCTATTATAAATCTTTTGAGGAATTTTGATGTTGATGTGGCAAGAATTAAAACGAGCGTTAGACGTGTTGCAAGCAAATCCGTAAAGCCGAATAATCACCCGGAAGATGTAGGCAGACAAGTTATTTCTATATCAAATATAGATACTTCTCTTTTATTTGAGGATGAAAACCTTAAGAAAATAATGAAAATTGCAAAAGAAAAATTAAATGAAGCAGAACGGGAAGCTTTCGGAACAGAACAGCTTATGGCAGGAATACTTGAAAATAAAGAAAATTGGCTGGCACAGGTTCTTGAAAGTGAAGGCGTAACTATTAATAATTTTATGGAAAAATTAAATGAGATTAATTCAAGAAAAGATGAATATAATGAAGATGAACCACAGCTTACCCCTAAGGCTTATAAAGCTGTAAGCTCGGCTTATGATCTTGCAAGAGAGTTCGGATCAACTTATATAAAGCCTGAACATGTGCTTCTCGGGATTTTGAAAGAGAAAAACGGGCTTGCAAGTCGTATTTTGTCGGAATTAAACATAAATACAGATTCACTTTTTCATAAAGTAATCAATCCTATCGAAAGAGAAAAACCCGAAATTCTTACTATTATTAAACTTGCGCAGGAAGAAGCAAGGAGAATGGAACAAAATATAGTAGGAACAGAGCAGATTCTTCTTGGAATCCTAGGTGAAGGCGCGGGAACTGCCGCAAAAGTCCTTAGAGATCTTGGAATAACCTTAAAAGATTTACGCATAGAAGTCCAAAAAGTTATCGGATTCGGGCATCATTTTTCCGAAGAAAAAGAAATGGTGTTTACTCCGCGTGCCAAAAGAGTTTTGGCTCTTGCATGGGCTAAGGCTAAAAAATTCCATCATTCAAAAGTCAAATCAGAACATCTTTTGCTTGCCATAACAAGGGAAAAAGATTCCATGGCAATGAAAGTGCTTGAGAATATTGGCGTCGATGTTCTTGAAATAAGGCAGGGCATCTTAAACGAAATTAAAAAAGGTGACACCACAGGCTTTGATAAAGCTGAAATTTAAGAGTTAAGGAATTTATAATTAATAAGAAATCCCGCTATTGGCGGGATTTCTTGTATTTTTAAGTTTGAAATTTTAAATATTTACAAATCCTAATACAACTTTTTCCAATATATTGAGGACAAAAAATAAAACTATAGGAGAAAGATCCAGTCCGCCTATAGGCGGAATTAATTTTCTGAAAGGTTCTAACATGGGATCAGTAACTTCTTTTAAGAATTTAAAAGGCTGATTATACCAGTTTATGTTAGGAAACCATGTTAATAAAATTCTTACTATAAGAATTAATTGTAAAAGTTGGAATAAGTTTGCTATTGCTGCGTAAAGAGACATTTTCCCCTCCCTGTATTTATAAGGAATTTTTTATTTTTATCACCCACCCCCTGCCCCCTCCCTTGAGGGAGGGGAACTAGGGTTTTTGCGGCTCGCTTTCCGTCCGCTTCTCGGACTCGCTCGCCTTTTTGGTTTTTATAAATGTACTTATACCCTTGAATGTGAAAGGACGTCGCCGCATCCACATCTTTCTCTTTCAGCAGGAATTTTTTCTATTAAGCCGAAGAGAAGGTTTCTTAATTTTTCGTTGTTTTCGTTAAACACTTTGATTACCGCGGAATGGCTTACAGGTTCAACATCTCCGATTAAGCCGGCATCAAAATCGGTAATAAGTGATATATTAAGTGTACACAATTCCAGCTCACGCGCAAGATAGACTTCCGGGTACTGTGTCATGTTAATTACTTCCCAACCCTGTGCTGTATAAAATTTTGATTCCGCTTTGGTGCTGAATCTTGGTCCCGGAATTACGAGAATTGTGCCTTTGTCATGAACGCTTATTCCTAATTTTTTTGCTGTGTCAACAGCAAGACCGCTTAATTCAGGACAATAAGGATCAGCAGGGCTTACATGTGTTGTAATAGGTCCATCATAAAAAGTGTCTTTTCTTCCGGAAGTTTTATTTACGAATTGATCACAAATTACAAAGTCACCGGGTTTAACATGAGGCTGAAGGCTTCCTGCTGCACAAGGACTGATAACTCTGGAAACTCCAAGAGCTTTCATTGCCCAAACATTAGCTCTGTAATTAATTTTATGAGGAGGAAGTACGTGTCTTTTCCCGTGTCTTGGAAGAAAAGCCACTGTTTTTCCACCGATTTCGCCTAAAGTAATACTGTCGCTCGGTGAACCGTAAGGTGTTTCTACTTCGACTTCTTTTGTGTTTTCAAGGAAATTATAGAACCCTGATCCGCCGAATACGCCGATGTCAGCTTTGTGTTGTGTTGGTTTAAACATTTTTTATTCTCTCACTTTCTTAATCTATAAAAACATGCGTCCCAGATAATTAACAATTTCATACAAAACAATTCCTGCCGCCAATACAGTAAAAGTTATTGCAGGAAATGCTATAAATAAAATTTTATCCATGATTTATTACCTTTTTTAACTTAGTAAAATTTTACCAAAAAAATTAGCATACACTATACCTTTATTATAAAATAAAAAGTCGAATAGGAAAAAAATAAAAAAACAGCTATAAAAAGGAGAAAAACACAGTGGAAAGAGAAGTAGTAGATGCGGTGATAGTGGGCGCAGGTCCGGCGGGAATTGCGGCAGCTATAACACTTGCAAAAGCAGGGAAAGAAGTTGTTGTTCTCGAAAGAGGCGATTATCCCGGAGCAAAAAACGTATTCGGCGGGGCAATCTACGCGCAGCCTACAGCAGAAATTTATCCGGAGTTTTGGAAATCAGCGCCGGTCGAAAGACATACGGTAGAACATAAATACGCCTTATTAGGCAATAATGACGGCACAATAATCGGCTACAGAAATGGGGAACACGCGGAAGAAGGGCATTACAGCAGTTTTTCCGTAATAAGGGCAAAATGGGACAAATGGTGTGCGGAACAAGCGGAAAAAGCGGGCGCGTTTATCGTTCCTCAAACTCTTGTTGAATCTTTAATAATCGAAGACGGAAAAGTCGTCGGGGTAAAAACAGAACAAGAAGAATTTTACGCAAAAGTAACTATAGTTGCGGATGGCGTAAATTCTTTGCTGGCAAAACAGGCATGGGTTCGTCCTGAAATCGAACCTGCTCACGTTGCAGTCGGCGTTAAAGAAGTTATTTCACTTCCGAAAGAAAAAATTCAAGACAGATTTAATCTTGAAGGCGATGCCGGCGTAATTTATACCATAGTTGGCGGACCTATGCAGGGAATGGTCGGGCTTGGATATATTTATACAAACCTTGAATCCGTTGTGGTAGGTGTTGGCGTTTCTTTAGAAGACTTAAAACACCACAAGAAAAAACCTTACGAACTTTTAAACCAGTTAAAAGAACATCCTTCAATTAAACCTCTTATTGCAGGCGGAGAGCTTCTTGAATATTCAGCGCATCTTATTCCTGAAGGCGGATTCGGCGCAATGCCTCCACTTTATAAAGACGGAGTTCTTATTGCGGGAGATGCCGCAATGCTCGTAAATAACGTTCATTGGGAAGGCACAAACCTTGCTATGGTTAGCGGAAAACTTGCGGCGGAAACCGCAATCGAAGCTATAGAGAAAAATGACTTCACTTCAAATATGCTCGCGCTTTACAGACAAAAGCTTGATGACTCTTTTGTAATAAAAGATTTAAAAACTTATAAAGATGTGATGAAATTTGCTGAAGAAAATTCTACAATATTCTTAGGATACTATTTACCCGGAAAAGTTAACGAATTTTTCAATCTGTTTACAACCACCGATAGTATTCCGAAGCAGAAAAAATACAAAGATTTCATCGGAAGAATCTTTAAAGAAAGATCTTTTAACCTTTTCAGCGATATAACAAAAGTAATTAAGTTAGTTTGGGGCGTATTACTGGGCTAAAACCAAGAGAGGACTTATAAAAAATGAGTAATAAAATACCGGAACATATAGATGATAAATTATTCACCGTAAAATATAAATGCGATGAAGAAACACACTTAAAACCGAATCAGGAAGACTGCAAAGTCTGCAAAGACAGACCATGCACTTATTGTTGTCCTGCAAATGTTTACAGTTGGGATGAAGAGCAGAATAAAACCCTCGTTGGCTTTGAAAACTGTCTTGAATGTGGCGCATGCAGAATTGTTTGCCCTGCAAAAACCCTTGACTGGAAATACCCAAAAGCCGGCTGCGGCGTAAGCTTCAAGTTCGGCTAGAAAACAGGTAATCAAATAAAAAACCTCTGCTTTAAAGCAGAGGTTTTTTATTTAAAAAGTCGAATATTTTTGGTAGCTTATTTTTTTTAGGTGATACCTTCTTCCAGATAGTATAAACTTTTATATTATCAGAAATTCTGCCGTCAATTATCGGGTGTTCTGCGGAATTTTTAAGTGGTACAAAATTGCATTCATATAATGCTTTATGAAATGGGCTTTGATCAATAATTCCTTCACGTTCTTTAAATTCTTTTAATAAATGGTCTCTGCCCAACGCCCCTACTATAAGTATTCCATTATCGTCTAAAGTATTGTTAATCTTTTTTAAAACGGTTTTTAAATTTTTTATTTCTTCTTTTCCTAGAGGAGAACTGTTTGTTTTGTTCTCTAAAATATGGTACCAAGCATTTCTAAAAACTATAACACCAGGTTTTGCTTTATTTTCGTATATTTTATCAATTTGATCTATATTTCCTTCTATTGGACCTCCAACAAAATCTACAACCCCATTAAAATCTTCTTTATTTACTTTATAAGAAATTTGATTTGCAAAAATATTATTGTAAACTTCAACATCTTTTTCAACTTCTCCTGTGGGTTTAAAATGTTTATGGAAAGATTCTTGGTAACTGTTTAATTGGATTGAATCAGTTGGTTCATTTTTTGATAAAAAAGAATCTGGAGTAAACCAAGAATCTACTTTGTATTTACCCTTGTTAGCCATTTCTATAATTTCAGTAGAAGGGTCATGTCCTGTTATTGTATATAAAGGTGTTTTTTCTTTTTTGTTAATATCTTCAATCACCATGGCAATAGAATAAGTCTCTTCTCCATCGGAACAACCATAATCAAGGATATGTGTGCCGTTAGGAAAATTATTTTTTAAATGGGTACGCATAATTTCAAACTGGTTGGGCTGTCTAAAAAAGTATGTATCATTGCAATAACTTTTTGTTGCGGTAGTTTTGTCCTCTTTATTAATTGGAGAATATTTAGACAATGAAGAAAAGCTTGGTTTTTGAGTATTATAATTGTGATAAATCGATAAATTCATGAATTTACTCCTGTGTTAAATAAGTTAAGCTAAATCTATAAGTTACCTGAAACTAAAAAATTGCTAAAAAAGCATCAGCAAATTTTGTGTTTTTGTTAAAAACCACTCTTGACAAGCTTTTTGATTATAAAATTTATTTTAATTTTTCTTAATACGCTTATTTAAATTTAGTTCACTAATAATTGATAAATTCCTCAAAACCAATGTCAGCCTGTTTAAGAATATCCAAAAGTTCATCTTTTGATAATTTTCCAGTAGATTTTTTTATTAAGAATTTTTTGTTTGTAACAGGATTTATCCATTTTTCTATATTATTATCAATTTCTGAATGGAATTTAAAACCCATGAAAATAAGTTTTGCAGTGGCTGTAAAATAGCTATATCCTGATAAATTATTCAATGCTAATTTCCTCTTATTGTTGTTTTGTCATTGCGAGCGACCAACGGGAGCGCGGCAATCTATCCGATGCTGTTATGTGGATGGATTGCCACGCCGGCTTTTTAAGCCTCCTCGCAATGACACTTTTTTATTCAGTTCCGTTATCGAAACCATTATAACATTAAAAACTTTTAATATTAACTTAAAGATTTATAAGGCTTGTTTTAATGAATTTAAATAAAAAATTAGGTCAAAGAATAACTGAATTAAGAGAAGGGCAAAATAAAACCCTTGAAAAACTTGCTTATGAAAGCGGAATTTCTAAAGGCGGTCTTAGTGAAGTAGAGCGTGGATTAAGAGAAATAAGAATTTCTACACTTATTAAAATATGCGAAACTCTTGATATGCCTTTAAAAGATTTCTTTGATTTTGACCTTAATTTAGATTAAATTCTAAGATTTTTTTAATGCCCTATTTGAATTTACCGATAAAAATGGTAAAATTATTCGTGTCTGCAAAAGAGTATAAAAAGGTATTTATGGATTACAGAAGATGGTATGACAAAGACCCGATTCTCTCAAAAGCAATGGGAATCCTTGAAACCTCTGATGACAAGTTTCAAATTCAGGTAGCCTTAAATTTGATTAAGGTTATTATTGAACACAATATTGAAACAAATACTTTCAACACTGTTGAAGATATACTTAAAGCAGTTGACGAAGGTCGCTGCGAAAAAGGCAACGAAAGATGGTACGACATTGATCTTACCCTCAAAACTTCTGTGCAGATGCTGGAAAACTGCCCGCAGGAAATGCAAAGCAAAATCGCAAGAAGCATAGCGGAATTAATTAACGACAAACTCGGAAATTCTTACGATGATGACGAAGAATTAGATGAAGACGATGACGATGAAGAATAAAAAAAGAGGCAATCGCCTCTTTTTTAGTAATGATGCTAAACAACTTAATTCGTCATTGCGAGGAGGCGTGAAACGCCGACGCGGCAATCTAAAATAAAATAATCAGGCTTTTTTGGATTGCTTCACTTCGTTCGCAATGACATAGTAGGTTATACGTGTAAAACCTGTTTTTCTTCAAGGTATTTAACCGCGCTGGTGGCAGAAATCGCCCCGTCCGCCGCAGAAATTACAACCTGCCTCAACGGAGAAACCCTTACATCTCCCGCTGCAAAAACACCTTCGCAGCTTGTCGCAAGGTTAATGTCGGTTTCTATAAATCCTTTTGAATCAAGCTTGATCTGCTCTCTGAAAAGTTCTGTATTCGGGCTGTAGCCTATATACGGGAAAACAGCGTCAGTTTTAAGTTCGCTATTTTCGCCTGTTTTAACGTTCTGTACTGAGATAGATTCAACTTTATCAGTGCCGTTGACAGAAGTTACAACGGTATCCCAGATAAAATTGATTTTAGGGTTCGCTGCTGCTCTTTCCTGATACATTCTTTCGGCTCTTAAAGCATCCCTTCTGTGGATAATATTAACTTTGGAAGCGAATCTGGTAAGATAAAGCGCTTCTTCAACAGCGGCATTTCCTCCGCCTATGACGCAAACTTCTTTATCCCTGAAGAAAGCTCCGTCACAAACAGCACAGTAACTTACGCCTCTTCCGATAAGCTCTATTTCGCCGGGAACTCCGATTTTCATAAGTTTTGCGCCTGTTGCGATAACTACAGTTTTTGCTTTGAAAATATTTTCGGTGGTTTCAATGGTTTTAATAGGTGAAACCAGATCAACTTTTTTGATTTCCTGCATTATAAATTTTTCGATATTAAATTTGTCGGCATGCTCCTCGATTTTTTCTACGAGGTCATAACCGCTTATAATAGGAAATCCGGGGTAATTTTCAATTTCGAGAATATTGGTTAACTGTCCTCCGGTTACTCCTGTATCGACGATGGCGGTTTTCAAAAGCCCTCTGCCTCCGTAAAGAGCAGCCGTAAGTCCTGCCGGTCCTCCGCCAAGTATTAATAAATCATAATTCAGTTCTTTTTGTGTCATTAGAATCCCGTTCCCTTCCTGATATTCAATTTTTCCGATTTTTACTTTGCAAATAAATCTTTTAACGCCGGACCGGAAAGTTTTAGTCCTTCTACTTTATATTTTACTACATCTGTTTTATAAATTTTATCTTTATAAAAATGTTTAATAATTAATGTATCTTCTCCCGAAAAACTGGCACCTTCAATCGTAACTTCGGGTGTTTCGGTTTCTGTATATTTTTCTGCCACATGCTCTCTGGTGAATTTTGCTTTTTTACCCGCAACCTCATTGACTGTAATTGAAGCAATTGCGCCTGTTACGGGGTTGGAAAGAGTTATAATTTCGCCGTTTCTGGAAAAAGACCATATATCCGTGCTTTTTTGATTGAAAAGCTCAGGATTATTGGTTTCAATTATTGTGCTTCTCACTGCCCATGTTCCGTAAAATTCTTCAGGCAAATCTTTGCTAACAGACACTTCTCCGCGAAGTACCCCTTCATTTTTAATGATTTTTGCAGGATATAAAAGAATCTCTTTATTAATCCCGACATTTGATATTATTAAAGCTGTTAACAAAGATAAAATCATTTCTACCAACCAAAAGTACTTTTTATACTGAAACCGCTAAAACTATCAAGGCATGGCTGCTTATCAACTTCTACATGGGTTACTCTTGCCATAGTAGGACCTTCTTTGCACCATTCAAGCATTTGCTCAACGAGGGTTTCATCGCCTTCAAAAACTGCTTCAACCTGTCCGGTGGTAAGATTTCTAACCCATCCTTTCAAGCCTAATTCCACAGCTTTTTGAAAGGCGCATTGTCTGTAGCAAACACCTTGCACCCTTCCTGAAATAGTAACATTCGCTCTGATTTTTTTCATTTTTCTTCTCTGTCATTGCGAGGATAGCCTGTCCTGAGGAATCCTAAAAGGCTGACGTGAGGATGGCAATCTAATAATATTAGACTTATACCAATTTGCAATCAATGCCTAACTGTCATTGCGAGGAGCTTGCGACGAAGCAATCCAATTTTTGTTTTTTAGATTGCTTCGTCGGGGCTAAAGCCCCTCCTCGCAATGACGGCAAAGATTATATTTTGATTGCAACGCAGTATTAATTATATAATAATGAATACAAAATTTTTATCCACATACATATTACTTTTTTAAAAAAGTTCAACAAATAAAAAGAGGAAAAAAATAAAATTCTTTTCCTCAAAAAAAGTGTAGATAAGATAAAATTTTCGATTATTTTTTTACAAGCTCTTCGACAGGCTTATAACAGTCAATATACATTTCAGCGAATCGAATCCCGCTATCATTAACAAATACATTGATTTTGCCCGGTCTAAGAATCACATCTCCGTTAAATTGTGAATAAATATTTTCAATAACATTATTTATAGTTGCAACAGGCATATTAGCCTCGGCAAGTTTTTGTGGAGGAAGCACAGTAAGAATAGACTGCATCCGCTTAAGATTATGCTCTTTTACAAGATAATCCACTTCATTTCTAAGCCTGTTTATATAATCAGTGACATCTTCGCCGAAAGCTGTTTCCAGCATTGCAGTGTCTTCTGACGCAAATATTTTGTTTTTGTCATTAAGCGTCGCAGAACTAGGGACATTGGAAAAAGGGTTTTCAGGTTCTTTTTCGCTGAAATCCAAATCAAACAAAAATCCTATAAAATTAAGGAATAATTGCCAGATACCTTTTATAAAATTGGCAAAACTGCCATTACCCATGGTTAATTTCCTCCAATAAAGAGTTTGCGTGTGTTTTTATCCCGTATAAATCGTAAGGCTTATATATATAAAAACAACATACTCGAAAAAATTGCCTTTTTTTGAAAAAATTCATGTTATATTTTATTTTCTGTTGCCAAAAAGTCTTAACAGCATAAGGAAAAGGTTTATAAAATCAAGATATAAAATCAAAGCGCCGCTGATTGATTCTTTAACATCTTCTTCTGTTCCCGAGTTCCCAATTATGTTAAGCTGTTTGATTTTTTGTGTGTCATAAGCGGTTAGTCCAACAAAAATTAAGATTCCCGCATAGGTTATAATCCAGTACATCATACCGTTGTTCAAAAACATATTAACAAGAGACGCAATAATCAAGCCTATTAATGCCATAAAACAAATATTTCCGACGCTGGTTAAATCTTTCTTGGTTACATAACCGTAGAAGCTCATAATTCCAAAAGTTCCCGCCGTCACAACAAAGGTTGTAGTAATTGAGGAAGCGGTATAAAGCAAAAATATACAGGATAAAGTTAGTCCGTTTAATGCGGAATAACCCAAAAAGGTATTCATTGCAGTACTGGCGGACATTTTTTTAACATTTACCGCAAGATGTCCGACTAAAACAACTTCTGCAATCATTAACCCAAAGAAAACGAGCATATTTCCGAAAATAAAATCAGTTATGGGCTTAGAACCTGCAACAATATAAGCAACAGCAGCCGTTAAAAACAGCCCCATCGACATCCATTTGTACACATTAACTATAAATTCCTTCTGTTCCAGCTCTACCTGTGATTGAGTTAAATTTTGTATTTCTGTTTGCATGAAAATTTCCTCTTAAATTATGTAACTATACCAAATTATACCAATAATATTATATATAAAAAAATAATTGAGGATTTATTCGGAGTATTTTTGAATAAAATTATTTATATAGAAAATCCCGCTAAATTAGCGGGATTTTCTATAGGAAGCAGCCTATAAGCCGGGTTCTGTCGATATAAAATATCGTGGTAATCATCTATCTGGGATGTACATTTCTGCACACCTCGAGCGGTATACCTCGGGAATGGCGGGCAGCCTTAATTCCCACTTTAACCTTGCTCCGGTCGGGGTTTACCTGGCCAACACCTCTCGATGTTGCCGGTGGTCTCTTACACCACCGTTGCACCCTCGCCTGTTACTCGTAAAACGAGTCCATCGGCAGTCATCATTTCTGTGGCACTATCCTCACAGTCACCTGCACCGGATGTTATCCGGCGACCTGCCCTGTGGAGCCCGGACTTTCCTCAAAGACATGGAACTTGTTAAAAGTGCCACACCCTCGCGATTACCCTGACTACTTCCTTTAATATTTTATATCAATTGAAATTTATATTGTAGTAAAATTTTAGATATGCATACTTACTGTCATTGCGAGCAAAGCGAAGCAATCCAAAAAAATAAAATGGATTGCTTCAGGCTAAAGCCTTCGCAATGACGAACAAAATTTAATTAATAATTGAAGTAACATGAAAAATTTGAAAAAAATCTTAAATAACAAATCAAAATCAGAATATGTCCATGAAATGTTTGACAAATTGGCAGTTGATTATGACTTGATGAACAATATAATCAGCTTTGGAAGACACAAATTTGTTAAAAAACAGGTAATTAAAAATGTTCCGCTAAGAGATGGAATGAATATTCTTGACGTATGTACAGGAACAGGCGATATTCCTCTGTTTATCGCGAAAAAATTCGGAAATTCAGTTAAAATTACAGGCGTTGATTTTTCTGAAAAAATGCTCGAAATCGCCAGAAAACGCAATGATAGATATAATAAAACAGAATTTATAAACGCGGATGCTTTAAATTTGCCGTTTGAAGATAATTATTTTGATGCGGTGTTTATAAGTTTTGGCTTGAGAAACCTTGCCGACTTGAGAAAAGGCATTCTGGAACTTCAAAGAGTCACGAAAAAAGGCGGATACGTTGTAAATCTTGATATGGGCAAACCCAAAGGAATTTTAGGCTATATATTCAGATTATATTTTTTCGGGCTGGTTCCGTTATTAGGAAAATTATTTCACGGAAGTGCAGAGCCTTATAGCTATCTGCCGGAATCCTGTGAAAGTTTTCCCGATCAAGAAGAACTTGTCAGGATTTTTCATGAACTCGGATTTGATGAGGTAAAAAACTATAATTTTGCTTTTGGGGCTTTGGCTCAGCAGATAGCAAGAGTTTAAAGGAGCTTCTTTTTGTTTATAAAAGAGCTTTTTCCATTGAACTCCAAAATGCCCTTTGCGAAGGTTTCGTAATATTTCACCCTGCGTATAAAAACATGCGAGCACTGTTTGAGCCTGCCAAAGCAGGCGAGTTTGCGAGCTTAGACATCTGAAAGTTTCAAGCGTGAGCAGGGTTGAAATATAGAAACCGAAGTTAGGGGCGAGTTTTTCTTTGGGTTCTTTCTTTTAGTCGTAAAAGAAAGAACCTCGGGTGAAGGGGTGAAGCCCCTTCTATAAACAAATTAAGTACTTTATTTCCTAACAGGCTTGGGAATCAAAAAATAAACAATGAAAAATACGACCGTACCCATCGAAGCTAAAAGCATATAAATAATCAGTTCCCCTTGCCCATAGAAAAACATTTTTGCATTCCTGTTTTTACTAATAGTTTTAATAGAATAAAGCAGATATCTTTCTTTTTCATTGGAAAGAAGGCTGATAAATAAATGAGGACGTTAATATTTCTTCATGAAGTTATGTAACCTAAGATTGCAAAATATTAATCATGCCTATATCCATGTAAAATAAAGCTTTTCGGTGATTTCTCCAAGTAAAATTTGATTTTTAGAAGCAAATTTTTGAACTATTCAACAAAACTTGTTACTATAGATTTTGTTGAGTAAATTAATTAAATTTTTGCACTCAATTTTAAATTTTCAGTTTTGATTTGGGAAATTATATAAAAAATTGAATAGTTGGAAAATGTTTTGGGCGGAGAGGGTTGTTCTTTTATGAAGTGGTCTTTCACTAAGTTTGATGATAATTGCATTATAAATTTGCCAAAAGATGTATTTAAAAAAGAAAATATTGATATTCTTAAAAATTTAATTGAAGAGTTGAAAGATGACGGCTGTAAAACTTTTTTATTAAATATGGGGCAGATTTCAAAAATAAACGATGTAGGGCTTGGAATGATTTTGGGGCTTTATAAGTTTTCTTTTTATCATGAAATAAATATCAGGCTTTATAATCTTCAGCATTATGTTTCGCAAATGATTTTTCAAACACGTTTAAATATCATATTTGATATTTGTGAATGTGATGATGAAATATTAACAAAAATTGATTCTAAAGTTTCGCTTGTTGCATAAAAAAAGAGAGCAAAACTCTCTTTTTTTATTTATATTTATTAAGTTGGTTCTTCTTCTGATTCGGAAATGATTTTTATTACAGGTTTATTATGCGCGTCTATAAAATGATTGTATCTTTCCATACGCAGCTTTAGCCAACCGATCATTGTATCGGAACCATAAACTTCAATAATTCGCGTTCTTATATAGTTTTTAAAACTTTTATTGTGGGTTTCTTCGAGATAAGTGCTGCATCTGCAATTCAGTTCTTCGATTAAGTCATAAAGAGTTCTTAGCCAAGCAGCTTCCGTGTTGTTTTCATTTACTCTAAATTCAATAATCATGCGCGTCCGTACCCTCAAATTTTATTTTTGCTGATTTTACTATATATATTATGTTTCGATTATTTTTGAAGATACTTTATACTAAGCCGGTAGTATTTTGAGGGAATTAAGTTTTTAACACTATAAATAATAATTTTTATTATTAATTTTATACATATATTATAGCAAATTATTATTGTAATTTAAACCTGTGTTTTGTAGAGTATAATAGATTTAAAAATCTTAATTTGCTACTATAAAAAAGGCAATATTTATCACTATGAAATTAATAAATAAAAGCAATAACAAAATTTTGGCAGATAATCTTAAAATCGCCGACAATTTTTTTAAAAGATTAATAGGGCTTCTGGGCAGAAAAGCTCTTGATAAAGGAGAAGGTCTGCATATAATTCCTTGCACAAGCATTCATTCTTTTTTCATGAAATTCAGGTTTGATGCGATTTTTTTAAATAAAAATAACGAAGTTGTTTATTTAATTCAAAACATGCCGGCATGGCATGTTTCTAAAATTTGTTTTTCAGGCTATAGCGTTGTTGAATTGCCGCCAGATGTTATAAAAGATACAGAAACTTCTGTTGGCGATGTTTTAGAATTTCTTGAACAACTTGGTTGCTCGCCATAAACAGCGTTACGACCGGGCAAAGCCCGCGATCCGCAATAAAAAGAGGCATTAAGCTTAGCTCTTTGCCTCAGGAGTCTTATTCTTTATAATTTCTGATTAAACTATTTTTTTTTGGTTGTTAGATCAAATTTATTTGCTTCTTCTTCAGAAAGATTTCTGTTTTCATTTATTGCTGTTCCCATAATTCCATTAAGTCCGCTAAAATCTCCGTCAGGATTCACTGTTAAGGATACACCATTATCAGGTGATAATATATCAACTTTGGAATTTCCATCTTTAGTTTCTAAAGTCATAGTAGTTCCTTTTACGATAACTTTTGTTCCATCATTGAGTTTTACAGTTTTACCATCTTTTATTATTTTACCATTTATTCTGGTTTCACCTTTAGCGTTATGCTCAATAATATCAGCACCTGCTTTAATTTTTGTATCAGTTATGTAGTTTATACCGCCATTGCTACCATATTTACCTTCTATTCTATAGCCGTCACCTTCAAATACATTATAGGTATCTCCGGTTGTTCCATTATGTGTGAAATTAATAGCGGTTTTGCCATCGGCACCGGTTCCTGTATAGTGAGGATCACCCCAAACAGATGAAGTAACTTCTGTTTCTTCAATAACTTCGTCTTCAACAACAGGTTCATTACTTCCTAAAAGCATTGGTAAAAGCATCATAATTAATTGCTGCATAAAACCTGATGAATCACTTTGCTGTTGTTGAGGCATCATCATTTGTTGCTGCTGAATCATCATAGGTTGTTGTTGAATCATCATCGGCTGTTGCATCATCATCGGTTGTTGCATCATTTGATAGCCGCCAAAGTTGTTAAATATATTAGTGTTGTTAATATTTGTATTACTAAGATAGTTTTGTTGCGGATAAATACTTGTTGAATAGTTATTGTAATTTTGCTGAATCGGCTGATTATAACTATATTGGTTATAGTTATTCTGATACTGGTTGTAGTTGTTTTGATAAGATGGTGCGTATTGTTGCACATTTGGATAACTAATCATAACAAAGACTCCTCCTCAATTTATCTTAAAAAATTGTTCACTCAAAAATTCAGTTAAATATTTTGCTTTTTTAAAATTTCACACAGCTTGGTATAACAAGCCGGTGTAGTTTTAGCAGCACATTTCATAGCCCGGAATTAACCGGCATAAAAGTTTTTGGTTTTTAAATCTTTTTTAACTCCTCCACATATAATAGATAGTATTTCAATGAATACTCTCTATAGATATAAAAACAAAAACATGCGTGGATATTCAATAAAAGGGGAATTTGTATTAGTTCGTAACATTTAATTTGTGTTTTAATTCCAAATAAAAAGAGGCATTGAGCTTAGCTCTTTGCCTCAGGAGTCTTATTCTTTATAATTCTTAATTAATTAATCGATTTTTTTATTTTTGTCTGTTGTTACGTTAAATTTTTCGCATTCTTCTTCGGTAAGATTTTTATTTTCGGCCATTGCTGTTCCAAGAATTCCACCGAGTCCGCTGAATTTTCCGGTAGGATCAACGTTTAAGTATCCGCCGCCATTTGTTATATTGATTTTGGAATCGCCATCTCTGGATTCTATAACTGCATTTTTGCCTGTTACAACAAGTTTTGTTCCATCATTAAGTTTAACCGTTTTGCCATCTTTTATTACCTTGTTATTTACTGTGATTGTTCCGTCTTTTGCTATACCAATGGTGTCTGCGCCGGCTTTAATTTTTGCTTCACCCATTATGGCATATCCACCGTTCCAGTTATCATATCTGGCATCTACTTCGTATCCGTCACCCTTGAATACGTTATATGTATCGCCAACTTTTCCTTTTTGATCAAATCTAATTTTTGTTTTGCCATCTGCGCCTACTGCATCAAAGTGCGGATCTCCCCAAACACCGACGCTTTCGTCAATAATTTCTGTTTGTTCAACAGGAGCTTCTTCTACGGCAGGTTGTAAAAGCGAAGATAAAAGCATCATAATTAATTGCTGCATAAAACCTGATGAATCACTTTGTTGTTGTTGTTGAACCATCATTGGCTGTTGTTGGATCATCATTGGCTGTTGCTGAATCATCATTGGCTGTTGCTGAATCATCATTGGCTGCTGCATAACCATTGGTTGCTGCATCATTTGATAGCCGCCATAGTTATTGAATATATTAGTGTTGCTAATATTTGTATTACTAAGATAATTTTGTTGCGGATAAATACTTGTCGAATAATTATTGTAATTTTGCTGAATCGGCTGATTATAACTATATTGGTTATAGTTATTCTGATACTGGTTGTAGTTGTTTTGATAAGACGGTGCGTATTGTTGCATATTTGGATAACTAATCATAACAAAGACTCCTCCTCAATTTATCTTGAAAAATTGTTCACTCAAAAATTTAATTAAATATTTTGCTTTTTTTAAAACTTGACACAATAAAGAAGTTTTAATTCATCAGAATTAAGCTGTACAAATATCTTTGGTTTTTAAATCTTGTTTGACTCCTCCACATATAATAGATATTATTTAAGACCCTCATGCATATAAAAACAAAAACAAGGTTTAAGATTCAAAAAATAAAAAAAACTTAATATTTTGTAATAAAAAAGACAAGAAGAGTTGCAAAAGCTTCTAGCGAAGCAAAACTCCGCTTCAGTTTCCTCCTTCTTTTCCTGACATTTAGTCAGAAAAAGTGGAGTCCTTACTCCTGCTTCGCAAAAAAAAACACCGAACTTAATAAAAAGCTCGGTTTAATAGCTGGATCGTGTCTGGGTAAGAGTCGAATATATGCGTGTGTTGTTATTATAAAACCAAGTTTACGCTTAAATATAAATTCCCCGGTCGGGCTATTTATTATTGTCCGTATAACCTAGATTTGTTTTCAAAAGATATAAATTTCCTCCTGTACTGTTATAATATTCTTAATTTAAGAGTATTTGGATAAAAAATATAAAATGGAATTGTTTTTAAGAAGATTAAAAAGAGCATTTGAAAAGCTGTTCGGCGTTTCATTTTTAGTTGGGCTGCTTGTTGTTCTTTTTATGTTTTCGGGCATTATATTTCTTAATTTCAAGAGAGTAGGCGCTTTTTATTATGTTTATACAGGGGACAGGTTTTCTCAAAAACATGAATATCAGGAATCTATAAATTATTATAAACGAGCTCTGGAACTTTATCCAGGGCATGTTAAAGCAAGATATAACCTTGGAAACATATATGTAGCTTATGAAGATTTTGACAGTGCGCTTGATTGTTATCAGAACGCACTTTTATATGACCCTAATTATATTAATGCAAGGATAAACCTCGGTATAATTCTTGCAGAAGAAAGATCAGACATTGACGGAGCAATAAATGAATATACAAAAGCTGTACAGGTACAAATTCCGTTTATTAGAATTCCTTTTATTTATGACAATGCAGAGTTAATTAAAAAAGCGAAAGGAATCGCATATTATAATATGGGATTGGCTTATAGAGATAAATCCATGCTTTATAACACAGATTTAATTGTTTCGAGGGAATTACTTTTGAAAGCAATTGATTGTTATAAGCAATCTCTTGCTATTAGTCCCGGTAATTATAATGCTCAATACAATCTTGCATTAACCTATCATCTTTTAGATATGTATTCGGATGCTGTTGGAGGATATTGCAGGGCAATGCTTATCGATCCGCGCAGTTATGAAGCTTATTATAATATTGCAATTCTTTTAAGACAAAAAGGTAAATATGCAGAAGCCGCCGAAGAATTTCAAAGAGCGGGTAATTTATCGAGTTTTGAGGGGGAAACATCAAAAGCCGCTTTTATTTATGATGTTTTGAATGAAGTTAGCGCAATGGCAATTGCTCAACATGGTGAAGAGGCTGAAAAAATAGAGGACAGAATTAACTCGGATATAAAAAAAGAAATTGACGATATTAATGATTCTGAAGCAAAGGCTGTAACTGTTGAGGAGTTGGAAAAAGTTCTTCTTGAAAGAATAAAAACCGGCAGTGTTTGCAAAGAATATCTTGAAGGCGAATAAAAATAATAGTATAAAAAGCTTAGATTTTTCCGAAAAAAACTCGTTCTCTAAAATCTCAAAAACGTTTATAATAAAAATAAAGTTTTTAATGGAGAAAATTGTATGCATTTAAAAGCATTTAGATTATTATTTTTAGCTTTATTAATAGGAGTAGTTGTTTATAGCTTACCGTCAAAGGCTTTAGATCCTACAGAACCTACTTCTGAAAAATATCTTATTAATCATGGACATTCTCAAGAAATTATTCGAATGATAAATCTTCAAAAAGACAGAACAGAAGGTAAAGTACTTATTCCGTCTAAATCACATGGAAAAATCAAAAAGTTTTTCAAAAATGTCTGGTTTGAACAGGATATAACTTTGCCTACAACTGATTTTGGTTATGGGGAGATTAAATCGGTAGAAACAGACAAAAGTACAATTCCACCTGTGGTAAAATCAATAAAATCAAAGTATATAGATAAAAATAACGAATCAAAAGAAATTAATGTAAATGATGTTAAAGTGAGAGAATCAGAATAAAAAAAAGAACCGACTTTTAAAAAGTCGGTTCTTTTAATAAAGGAATTAGATTGCCACGTCGGGACTAAAAATCCCTCCTCGCAATGACGACAATTATACAAGTCCTTCTTTCATTGCTGTAACAGCTGCTTGAGTTCTGTCATCAACGCATAATTTCTGTAAAATGCTGTGTACATGTGCTTTTGCTGTTGCGCGGGTTATAAATAATCTTTCAGCTATTTGAGCATTTGAAAGCCCTTCTACAATCAAACCTAAAACTTCCATTTCTCTTTCTGTCAAGCCTGCAGCAAGAGCTGCTTTACTCGGATTTTTAGTTGAATAATTGTTATTTTGTTGCGAATTCTGGTTTATATTCCTTAAAACGACTTTTGCAATTGCAGGATCAAGCCAGGCTGTACCTTCGTTAATCGCTCTTATTGATGCGACAATCTGATCAGGACTTGCGCCTTTCATTATGTAACCTGTTGCACCTGCACTCAATGCAGCAAAAATATCCTGTTCGTTATCTCTTGATGTAAATACAAGTACATTTGCAGCCAGTTTTAAGTCTTTTATTCTTTGGGTTGCTTCAATGCCGTCTATTCCGGGAAGTCCGATGTCCATTAAAATTACGTCAGGATTTAATTCTTTTGCCATTTCTACGGCTTTTTCACCATCATCAGCTTCGCCTACAACTTTTATATCGTCAACTTTCTCAAGTACAAGCTGAAGTCCCATTCTCGTCATAGTGTGATCTTCTACTAGCAAAATTTTAATCGACATTTGTTATTTCCTTTTTTTATATTGCCTACTTTTTGTTTTGAACTTTTGTCATTCTGAGGGCTTTAGCCCGAAGAATATGTCCATTTTAGAATTGAAGCTTAAAAATGTTTATTTGGCAGATCCTTCTCTTTGCTCAGGATGACAGGACGTTTCCCCCCTTGGGATGCTAAACTTAAACTTGCTGCCCACGTTAACTTCACTTTCCAGCCAAACTTTTCCGCCGTGCGCCTCAACAATTTGACGACTCAGATACAAACCAAGTCCTGTACTGGTAGAACGTTTTGTGCCTGTTCCCTGTGAAAAACGTTTAAATAATTTTGGAATATCATTTTGAGGTATTCCGATACCTGTATCTTCTACGGAAACTGTTATATCTTCATTATTAAAATCAGCCAGTATCCTTATTTCGCCATTTTGATGAGTATGTTTTATTGCATTTCCCAGAAAATTTGAGACAACTCTTTTGATTTCCTGTTTATCGCCGTAAATTCTTTCATTTGAAAAGTCATTAACAATAAGTTTAAGGTTTTTATGAACCAATAAAGATTCCACTTCTCTTGAGCATTGGTCAATTAAATCTTTAAAGACAAAATTATCTTTGCAGAGAACCAACTGTCCTGACTCGTATTTATAAACTTCCAAAAGTGCATTAACAAGCCCGAGCATATCTTGATTGCTTAGAATCATTGTTTCGAGGAATGTTCTTTGCTTTTCTGTTAATTCTCCAAGAGTTCCGTCCACAAAAAACTTTAATGTCTGTATAGCTGCCAAAAGTGGAGTTCTTAAATCATGCGTGAGTGTAGCTATAAAGTCATCCCTTAATATTTCCAATTCTTGTTGAGCGATAAAGTCGCTTCTTTCAAGACCATTTTTGATGCATAATAAAAGATCTTCGTTGTCCCAGGGTTTTTCGAGATATCTGTACAGTCCGACTTCGTTGATAGCTTTTATTGCATTTTCTTTATCAGCATATCCTGTGAGCAAAATCAATGTAGAGCGTGGAGATAGACTTTTAACTTCTTTAAGAAACTCTATACCGTTCATATCGGGCATAAAAAAATCAGAAATTACTAAGTCAATCTTATTATTTCTGATGTATTCAAGTGCCTCTATCGGCGAATTAAATATGTTTGGCGACGGATAATTCTCTAGCCTCAATAATGTCCTGAGATTGGACGTGACAATCGGCTCATCGTCAACTATAACAATATTATATTGTTGTAAATTTTTATCCATAACTTGCTCTTTTTGAATTTATTTATAGCTTATTTGTAGAATAGAGCATATTTTAGGAAAACACAAAAACTTGTCAAAATCTTAACATTCATAGCCGAGATATATAAAAAAGTTGTACGTGTTTTAATAGACAACTTTTTTATTATAATTTACTTTTTCTATCTAAATTTGTAAGTCTACAGCCTCTTGAATTAAGTTTTTGAATGATTGTACAGGATTTTTCTTATCATAATTTGTATCAATAAGGGAAGCAGACATAATATACTCAGGTCTTTCTTTAGAATTACCTGAAAGAGATTTATTAACGGGTATTAATCGATGTAACCAGGCATTTAGCATAATAGAAGTTTTTGGTTGTTCCTCAGGAAGCAGATCCGGATAAATTTTATTGTCATAATGTTCGAGAGGCAACACTTTTATAGTAAATGTATTACCGTCATGAGGTGCAACTTCCTTTGCCCATTTTTTGATTTGTGCTTCTGCTTTATTAGTCATGTAGCGGTTATGGTGGAGGTTTTCCAATCCCGTAATTGTAGTACCGAAACCTATTTTTTTACTGTTGTTTAGCTGATTGAGATTTTGTTGAGCCGGAACTAATTCTATCTTCATAATATTGTTTTTCCTTTTTTTTATGTTTAGTAAAGTAAATTTTTCAGATTTTCTGCTATTTTATTTCCTACTCGAGCTTGCTCAGTTGTTTTTCTCGCTATTTCCGATGCTGTTTTTTTTGCGTCGGCTTGTTGTTTTGCCTTTAATTCAAGTTCTTCCAATGTTTGTTTTGTTATTCTGCTGATTGTTTCTTGTCCTTTTATAAGTCTGCTGAAAAATTCTTCTGACTCATTATTACCATAGTGCTTAAATGTTTTTATATAGCTGAGTTCATTGAAGACAGGACCTTTTTTAAAGTCAAGAGGTATTATCGTTTCAGAATGACCTTTAATTATAAAAGAAGGATTATCTTTTAGTTTTTCAGGAACAGCCTTTGTAAGTTGTTTAATTGGTGCTGAGTCTGAAACTCCTGCCAGCATTTTTGTATATAAATTATCTTCAGCTACAGTTATTGCAGCTTTTTTTATAAAGTGTATTGTATGTTTGTCCGTAGAGTTTCCCGAAAAAGGAGGAGTTTCATAATTTTTAATCGTTAAAGTCATTGGCTTAGAGGGGATAGGTGTTTCCGAATGAAATTCCAGATTCCCTTTTTCTGAAATTTTTATAGCATTTGTATCAAAACCGTATTTATGTAGTAATTTAGTGAATTTTTTAGCGGCTTTGGTTAAACAATTTGGGCTTTCATTTATAGCATGTGGGTTTATTTGTTCCAAAGCTTTTGCTACCTGCCCTAGAATAGTTCCTTCTTTAATAATATTGTTTATTTGAGGCGTTATTTCTTTTAATGCTGTATAATCGACAGCTCCAAAAGAAACTTGCTGCCGGTTTTGTTTTTGGCTGTTCTTTTGTATTAATTGGGTTTGTGTTTTTGGATTAATTTTTGTTGTATTCATAAATCTTTTTATCGCTTTAGTTGTAAATGTTATATATTAAAAGTTCGCTGAAAAAAAAAGTTGATAAAAATTCTTTAAAATATAAAGTTTTGTTAATGAGTTTTTTCCAATCGGATAATATCCTTGCAATTAAAGGAATTAGCTCTTTACATTTGTTAATAATCAGGGGCTTCCTCAAGTATTTCTATTGTTTTTGTGGTTAATTGATAACGTAATTAAAATATTAAAAATAAAAATTTTGATACAAGGAGAGATATTATGAGAGTTTTACCACAGGATTTAATGTGGAAAGCCAGAGAAGAAGGCAAAGGCTACATTGACCAGCTAAAACAAATGGGAAGCGAGTTTGTTATCGGGCAAATTCTTAATTATATAGGAACTTCGAGCAAAAATAATTTAATCGCTTTAACAAAATTATTTGAAAAAATAGCGGGTTCTGAAGGCTCTGTCAGACATGCAAGAAGGATGCGATGGCTATTTGAAACTGAACATGCGCATTTGGGCTGGTGGCAGAAAATTATTAACGAGTTAGATCCTAATTGCAGAAATAAATTTCTTATGAACTTCTTTGTTCATGGCTATTACGGCGATAATCAGAGAAAAAGAGCGTCTTTCTTTAAGAAAAACGATTTTTATCCGCCTACGGTATTGTTGGCAAGTATTACACAGAATTGTAATTATAACTGTGTCGGTTGTTGGGCTCATAATTATGAAGTAAAAGAAGATATGTCCTTTGAGCAATGGAAAAAAGTTTTTGATGAAGCCAGAAACGAAATGGGAATACATATGTTCCCTATAGTTGGCGGTGAACCATTCATCAGAAAAGACTTTCTGGACTTATGCGAGCAGTATCCTGATTGCATTTTTCTTGTTTTCACGAATGGGGCTTTATTAACTGAAGAAAAGATAAAACAAATTAAAAAACTCGGAAACGTCGCTCCTATGTTTAGTCTTGGCGGTTGGGAAGAAGCCACGGACAAAGTCAGAGGCGCGGGCGCTTATAAAACAGTTCTGGAAAAAATGGATTTGCTTAAAAAAGAAGGTATATTCTTCGGAGTAAGTCTTGCCGCCACAAGAGAAAGCGCGGAAGAAATAGTTTCTGACGAATATATGAAAATGCTTTGCGATAAAGGAAGCCTCTGGACGTGGGTATTCCATTATGTTCCCGTCGGAGAAAATCCTGATCCGAGCTTAATGCCAACTGCTGAACAAAGAGAAATGATTAAACAGGCTGTATATAATACTAGAAACACCCTTCCTATGATGACAGTCGACTTCTGGGGCGACGGTCCAGAAATGATGGGCTGTATTGCAGGAGGAAGACAATATTTTCACGTTAATGCAAAAGGCGATGTTGAACCCTGTACTTTTGTTCACCTCGCCACACACAACGTTAAGACTTCCACACTTACCGAAGCTCTTGCAAGTCCGTTCATGAAAGCTGTCAGAAAAGGCGCTCCATATGACGGAAATATGCTCCGCCCTTGTATGATTGTTGACAGACCATGGGTATTAAGAGGCTATTTCAAGAAATTTAAACCTTACGAAACTCATAGAGGCGCGGCTGATTACTTAACAAAACCGGAAATAATGGAACAAATCGATAAATATTCTGCTGATGTCGCTAAAATTATGGATAAAAATTGGCAAGACGATTATTATATGACGTTATTCCCGCTTCCGGGCGAGTATTATCACGACAGAAAAATCCTTTGCAGCAGTAAAGTTCCTCAAGGCGGCGTTCATGGCGGATGTGAAAGTCATGGCGGATGTAATTGCGGAAAAGATTTGACGGCGCTTCAACAAAATGTCGAAGATGTTAAAGAATTAATTGAAGAAAAATTAGAAGTGTAAATTTATTTCTTTACATTTTTAAATGTTAATTTTTTTCTAGTCCGGTTTTTATATAAAAAGAAGGAAAGTATAAAATGCCAAGAAATATAATTCAGGATAAATGCAATGGCTGCGGGGTTTGCTTTGAGGCTTGTCCCGTAGAAGCAATTGTGAAAACTGGAAACAAATATTCAATCATTAAAGAAGAGTGTGTAGATTGCGGAACTTGTAAACGCATTTGCAAGGAAGAAGCTGTAGAAGGTAATGATCCCATTCATGCAGGCAGAAGTTAATAATATTAAAGCTAATAAAGAAAAAATTGTAGCATTTCCTCAGATGGGAAATATTAGAATTCCTGTTGCCGCGGTTTTGAAGGCAATGGGGGCTAATCTTTATCTTTCTCCCGAAAATAATAAAGAAGCTCTTTCTTTGGGTACAAGACACAGCACAGAAACCGTATGTCTGCCGTATAAGCTTAATTTGGGAAATTATATTCAGGCTTTGGAAGGCGGGGCAAATGTTTTGCTTATGTTTTCAGCTCCGGGAACTTGCCGCCTCGGGAATTATGCCAAAATGGCGGAAGCAAAACTGAGAGAACTCGGGTATGATTTTGAGTTTATCGTTTTTGACATGTACAAAGGAAAATTTGTAGAAATTATCAAAAAATTCAGTCAGGCAACGGGAAATAAAAGTATTTCCAATGCCTATAGAGGTATAAAAATCGGATTGGCAAAATTTGACGCGCTTGATGAAATAGAAAGAAAGCTTTTTTATTTTAGACCGCGAGAAATTGAATCGGGAAAGGCAGAAAAGATTTATCTTTCCGGCAGACGCTCTATAGAAAAGGCTGACACTGTCGAAGAAGTTAAAAACACAGTTCAGGAGACAATAAATAAATATAATTCCGTTAAAATAGACACTAATAAAGAAATTTTAAAAGTTTATCTTATGGGTGAATTTTTTGTTCTTCTCGATCCGTTTACTAATATGAACATTGAGAAGGAATTAGGGCTCTTAGGTGTTGAAGTGGAAAGAACAATAATGCTTTCTGACTGGACAAATCAGACGCTTATTCCAAAATGGAATAAAAAAACGGAAACTCATAGGCAGAGAGCCGTTAGAACTGCTAACAAATATCTTACAAGATCTGTTGGCGGGGAATGTATAGAAACTGTAGGCGATGCTGTATATGCAGCCGAGTGTAATGTTGATGGGGTAGTACATGTTGGTCCTTTTAACTGCATTCCCGAGATTGTAAGTCAATGTATCCTTCCAAATGTGAGTAAACAAGAAAATATTCCTGTAATTTCGCTTCTTATGGATGAGCAGACAGGAAAAGCGGGTATGGTTACAAGGATTGAAGCCTTTGTGGATCTTATTCGCAGACAAAGAAAAAACAAGTCAATTATAAATGCGTATAATAAATTGTCATTGCGAGGAGAGGCAAAAGCCTCGACGTGGCAATCTAAATCTTCCGATTGCCGTGTCAAATCGGTCGTTGGTAATAACAATTAACATAAAAGAAAATAGCCTTAAAAGGAGAAAATATAAATGAAAATCGGCATTCCAAGAGCGTTAGGTTACTATAATTATTATCCGTTCTGGTTCGGATTCTTCGGAAGCTTAGGTATAGAAATTGTTTTATCCGATAAAACTACCAAAAAGCTTGTTTCTGAAGGAAGCGCGCTTGTCGTTTCTGAGACATGCCTTCCTGTGAAAATATATATGGGACATGTGCTTAATTTGTTAAATCAAAAAGGCGTGGATATCATTTATTCACCGAGCATTCAATCTATTGATCATAAAATTTATAACTGTTCAAAGCTTAGAGGGCTTCCTGATTTAGTTAGAAACGTTGTAAAAAAAGATTTTCTGCTTATTGAACCAACTTTAGATAAGTCAGAAAAAAACCAGGGGCTTTATCAATACTTGTATGAGTCTGTTGCTCCTCTTGGAATAACTGATAAAAAAACTATTAAGAAAGCTTCTAAAGTAGGATGGGCGTATCAAAATAACTTTACCGGCATGACCAGAGACGGAATGCATCCAGCAGAAGCTATGGAAACAGCTATAAAAGGGAAAGTAGTAATTAAAAGCAGGAAAAACAATTATCCTATAAATATTGCCGTTCTTTCCCATGGATATAACCTCTATGACAATCATGTGAGCATGAATATATTCAAAAAGCTTGAAAATCTTGGCGTAAAAGCTCATGTTTCAGAAAATCTTTCAGTAGAACAGATGAATGAAGGCTTAAATGTTTTAAACACAAGTCTTTATTGGGCAAATGAACTTGAAATTTCAGGCGCGGCAGGAAGTTTTATGACAAATAAAAATATTGACGGTGTTCTTACATTAACCGCTTTTGGTTGCGGACCCGATTCCTTAATGGTTGAAAGAATTACCAGATACGCAAAACGCCTGCAAAAACCGCTTCTTAATCTTACGGTTGATGAGCATACAGGAGAAGCCGGCTTTATAACAAGAATCGAAGCCTTTACAGATATGCTCTACAGGAGAAAAAGGTCTAATATCGTTCAAAATCTCAATAAACAAATTAAAATTGACTCCGAAAGACAGGAAGTTGTTTATTCAAGAGATAATATTGTAAAAGTTTAATTTCAAAAAAACCCTTTAAAAGGGAGGATGAGTTGAAAATATCATTTCCGCATATGGGAAATCTTGCAATCGGGGTATCAGGAGCGCTTAAAGTTCTTGGTGCAGATGTTGTTGAGCCTCCTTACACAAATAAAAGAACGCTTTCTTTAGGGGCAAAATACAGTCCCGAAGCTATTTGTCTTCCTTATAAATTGGTTCTTGGTAATTATATTGAGGCAATTGAAGCAGGCGCAGAAGCTATACTTATGATTGATAGCCCTGGAACGTGCAGATTGGGGCAGTATAGTAATATTGCCAGAACAGCTTTGACCGATCTCGGATATAATAACGTTGAATTTGTTAATTTTGATCTCTATAAAGGAAAATTGCTGGAAATTTATTCGGGATTTAAGCATGTTACAGGCAACGGAAACCCTTTAGACCTCATATATGCCGTAAGAATAGGCATCTTAAGGATTAAAATCGCAGATAAATTTGATAAATTGCTTCATTATTACAGACCAAGAGAAGTAGAAATCGGAAGTGCGGATAAGCGTTATAAAAAGGCTATAAGCTTGCTTGAAAATGCTTTGACGGTTAAAGAATGTAATGAAGCCCTTGAATTCGGGGTTCAATCCATTTCAAGTGTTGAAATAGATTCAGAAAAACAGGTTTTGCATGTTGATATAACAGGCGAGATTTATGTTGTACTGGATAAATTCTCAAATATGTACATAGAAAAAGAACTTGGCAGATTAGGAGTGCAGGTTCACAGGCAGATTAATTTGTCTGACTGGATTGATAGAAGTCTATATCCGTCTATATTGAGATTTAGCGAGTCGCATGATGAAAAAACCAAAAGATTTGCGCGCGAATTTATAAAAAGAGATATTGGCGGTGATGCTGTTGAATCTATTGGCGATGCGGCTATTGCGGCATCTTCAGAAATTACTGACGGAATAATTCATCTGTTGCCATTTACCTGCATGCCGGAAATAATTGCCCAAAATATTCTTCCAAACGTAAGAAATACAAAGGATATTCCCGTTTTATCACTCGTTATGGATGAATACACAGGCAGAGCAGGATTTGTAACAAGGCTGGAAGCCTTTGTTGATTTAATCAATAGAAGAAATAGATTGCCGCAGCGACGCTGCAATGCCAGTTGCGATATATTAACTGTTTAGTAATTGTTGTTTTTGATAACTTCTTAGAAAGTCAACTATATCTACGGCTTCATTTGCGCCGATTACAACTTCCCAATCAGGCAATTCGTCTTCGATTTCCTCTTTTAAAGATGCGACATATCCGGGAATTATAAGTTTTTTATATTTTACAAGTTCGTCTAAACCGTAAGTTTTTATGGTTTTTGCTATAATTTCGCCGTTAAACTTGTCTGCTGACCACGCTGTAAGCACGCTCATTCCGTCTGATGGAGTAATTGCAAGATATGATGGAATATTTGACGCTTCAATCTCTCCAACCACGGTAAAATAAGTTAAAGCAAAGTTTGTTGTAACTATTACCGGAGAATTTTCGTCAGGCTCACCTATAGGATACAATTTCGCTTCAATTTGAAGTGGTTTTTCAGGGTCGGTGTATATATTTTGCCTTAACGTAAGCAAAGAATAAATTATGGCTTCGTCAAAATGCTCTAAAACTATAATATTCGCGTATTTGCAAAGTAAAGCCGATGCCCAAATCCCCTGTTCTATCGGGTCTTCTGATAAATCGGCAATGTCTTTTATAAACTGGATTACTGGAAAGCCCAGCGGTTTAAACTTGTTTTCTATCGCAGAGCGTCTTATGTAAGTCAAGTTTTCGATAAGACTTTTTTGTGATTGGTTTTTAAGGTTTAAAACAATATTTTGTGTTTTGTTTTCAAGAAGTATGGAAGAATTATCCGCCAATTCCTCTATAGAGCTTCCTGATAAAACCACAGGGACACTATAAATTCTTTCTATTTCTGTAATTTCTTCCGATGAAGCACTCTCGAGATAAACCAAAGGCTTAAAATCTTTAATTTCATCAAGGATTTGTTTCATTTTTTCAGTATTTTCGCTCACTAAAATCATCGGTAATTTAGATTCAGCAACTTTTTTAGCTTTTGAATAAAAAGTTTCGTCGGTGTCAACCAGTGCTACCGCACTGATTTTTAAGTCTTCGCCGACTCTTTCAACGGAATAATTCAGGATTTTATTAAATTTCTCGTCAAAATTTTCATCCGAACTCTCAAGTTTTACCGCTATACAGGTAGGATTAACAAATTTTTTGTCATGTCTGAACATTACAGTTTCGTTGCCGATTTTAATGAGGTTTTCTGCGCAGCCAAATTTGATTTCCGCTTGCTGAATCCGGCTAGCTTCTTCAAAAACAGATTTTAATTCATCTGTTACAAATTCGCATTTGTCTATTTCGGTTTCATTTTTGGCAAGTTTCATCGCAAAAGCCATACAGGTAGGGAAGCCGCATTTTTTGCAGTTAGCTTCCTGTTCTTTTTTCCCTCCGGGAAGGTATTTAAATATTTGTAATCCTGTAAGTTTCATTTATTTTCCTTTTTGTCATTGCGAGGAGGAGCGAAGCACCGACGTGGCAATCTAATTATTAGTAAAACCTTGCGATTCCCATGCTCCCACTGGTTGCTCGGAATGACAATTTCGTCTGTTGCATTATTTATAAGTCCTGTTAATAAAGTTCTGAACGTATTTAATAGATTCAGGGTGCCTCATAACAACGATATTTGCTCCTGAAACAAGCATTGGGGTTGCTGTTATGCTTTCCCACGATATAGCCCTTGTTGTCATGTTGCCCCATTCTGCGGGAACATTATTTGATTTTGCTTCTTTTGTTTTCCAGGCTTCTTCTCCGACAAAAGCAATCACGGGCATGTTAAGCATCGTATCACCTTGAAGCGCTGCCTGTTTGATTCTTTCAATGATACTGTAAGCATAGTCTAATCCGTAGCCAAGACCGCCTGTATTCGGGTCAATTATTATTCTGTCAGCATCAAAACCAAGTTCTGTAAGCAAAATATTGAGCTGTTTTGTAAGATTTATATCTATCGGGGTTCTTGCAATTATATTATGACCATATTCCTTTACTATAGGAGCTATTTTTCTGAAATTTTCTTCTTCAACCGCTCCTATTGTGCATTTTCTGTCGGCTGTTTTTGCAAGTTCCGGTAAAAGCTTGGCATCTACTTCCCGTCTGAATGTTCCTATTAAAAACAACGGCAAATTTGTCAATTTTAGGATTTCTTTAAGCTGTTCTTTGCTTTTTTCTATTTCAGCATCAATATCTTCGCAATTTTCTATGTTAAATCTTATTGCAAGTGCTGAAAAGTTCTTATTTAAAGCTGCTTTTACGCACTCAATAGGATTATAAATATTTTCTCCCCAGAATTCTTTTAGCAGCGGGGCATGATTTGAGGGAATATTAGTTAAAATTTCGCATACTATAAGAGGCTTGGAAATTTTTTGCGTCTCTGAGTGCAGAAAATTAAGAGAATTTTCTCCTCCTGCTGTCAGTCCGTTCAAATCAACTTCTCTTATTGCTGTTTTATATTCTTTTTTAGGGGGGGTGTATGTATTCATAATAAATATTTTACTACGCTAATAAAATTTGGCATGGATTTTATTTGTTAAATGATTTTGTTAATAAAAATTCATATCTTTTAAAAAACAGGCAATTTTTTTTTCTAATGTTTTTATATTTATATAGAGAAAAGGTAAGTGTATTTATTTAAGGAAAGAAAGAGGAGATAAAATTATGTTTGATGTTCAAGGTGCAGCTAAATTGGCATTAAAATATGTAAATTCAGCTAAAAAAGAAGGTCCTCCAGCTCAAAAACCAGTACAACAGGAGGGAATTGGTTTTGGTGTAAGTAAACAACAGGATGATTCAAGTTTGCCAAAAGCAGATTTTGCACAAAAAATGCAGGAATTGCAAGCGAAACAAGCGAGAATGCAAGCAGAATTAAATAATACACAAAACAAAACACAAGATACTCAGATTAAAAGAAACTTTGAAAGATTTTAAGTATTAATTTAATATTCAAAAATATAAACAGGAAGCGATTTCAGTGCTTCCTGTTTGTTTTAGTTAATTTCAGTGTATTTCTTAAACAAATATTCCGGCATGGTGCTAAGAATCAAAAAATTTATAACTTATCAAATTCAAAAAATTAAAGTATTATTAAATTTAACAGAAGTTTTTGAAAATAGGTTATAAATTAATGGATATGGATAAAGAA
>Ga0209212_1001962_pt1 | contig 31020 bp, 29 predicted proteins | sample RifGroC2_FD_183996 | JGI IMG/M metagenome (GOLD analysis project Ga0209212, IMG submission 183996) | Groundwater microbial communities from Rifle, Colorado, USA - Groundwater C2 (SPAdes) (version 2) | ecosystem: Environmental > Aquatic > Deep subsurface > Groundwater | place: Rifle, Colorado...
GATGCAACCTGTCAGGTTTTATATTCACTGGGATAAGAATTCGGTGTTTCGTGCCGCGAGTATAATGGGTGGGTATCGGTGCGTCAAGGAAATTCGAATACACAAACAGCGAGCAAGGCAGGAAGATATATAAGAGGGTCGCTTACCTCGGGCCAAAAGAATGCTGGGATTTGATCCTGCTCGACAAAGGGCGGCCGGGCCGCCGGCTCGGCCGCCCCCGTCAACCGCGATTACAATTGGATTCCCATTTTATCCCATACCGACTCGCCGTCTTTGATTTCGACCGCTTTGAGCCGCGGATAGGTCTTGAAGAGGAAGTAGGCCAGCGGCAATACCCCCAGAACGATGATAATCAGATCGGGGATGACCCGGAGGTTCCCCAAGACCATGATGGTGGTCCTTTCGAAGAAGGATGCATCCCGCGCAGCCCATAGACCGTCCTGAAAAGAGACCCAGGCCTGGATAAGGCCAACCGGGAAAAGGGTAACGAACGACATGATCAGCAGCCCGCCATTCAGCCCGAAGAAAGAGAGCTTCAGAATGCCGTCATTCCAGTGCTCCTTCTTCACCAGCCCCCGCCAGGCGAATAAGAGAAGCGCGATCGAGAGCATGCCGTAGGTTCCAAAGAGGGCGGTATGGCCATGATTCATGGTCAAGTACGTTCCGTGTTCGTAGTAGTTCACGATCGGAAGATTGATGAGGAAACCGAAAATCCCCGCTCCCAGGAAATTCCAGAAGGAGGAGGCCACCAGGAAATACAGGGGCCATTTATAGGGAAAGTCTTTGCCTTCGCGCCTGATGGCTTTAAACTCCATCATTCCTCGGACAACGAGCCCCATCAGAGGAATGGGCTCCATGGAAGAAAACAATGTTCCCCATGCCAGCCAGTAGGATGGCCCTCCGAACCAGAAGTAGTGATGCGCCGTCCCGACGATTCCCGACAGGAACACAATGGCCGCGGTAAAGTACGCAATGGTCAATGCCGCTTTGGCCGTGACGAGCCCCATGACGACAAGCAAGACAGCGATAGCGGCGACCCCGAAGAACTCGAAGATCCCCTCTACCCAGATGTGCACGACGAACCATCTCCAGTAATCTGCCATGGTCATATGCGAGCCCCTGCCGTAGAAGAGGCCGAAACCGAAAAAGGCCACCACGAAGACAGCGCTAAACACATAGAACCAGATGAGTGAATTGAGCTCATCCTTATGCCCCATTTGCAGGTGAGGGAAGACGGCGCGATAGACGATCAGGAGCCAGGCGACCAGGCCCACCAACAGCAGAATCTGCCATACCCGTCCGAGCTCCAGGTACTCCCATCCCTGATGGCCGAACCAGAACCACCAGTCCCCCCAAAGGCCCTTGATGCCGGCCATCTCGCCCCCGAGGCTGCCGAGGGCAACCACCAGGATGGCCGCAAACAACAATTCCACCAGGAGCCCCTGTTTCCGTGGCTCTCTACCGCCGATGATCGGCGCAAGATAAATCGCCGATGCGATCCAACTCGTCGCGATCCAAAAAATGGCGAGCTGCAGGTGCCAGGTCTTGGCCAGGCTATAGGGAAAAATCGTGGCGATAATGGGGAACCAGAAACTTGCCGGGTTGACGGTATAATGGGCCAACAGTCCCCCAAATGAGGTTTGCAGCAAGAGGAGCAGGACCACGACAAGAAAAAATTTTGCCGCTTTCAACTGGCTCGGGGTCAAGGGCATATCGATCAGTATCGCCGCAAGCGAGGCGCCCTTGGCAGGCCCGTACCAGAGTTCGTAATGATGAACCCAGAAAATGAACAGACCCAGCGCGATAAGAAAGACGAGGAGCCCGGCGACAGACCAGAAGTACACGTTTGGTGTCGGAACATTCCCTATGCTTCGATCCGGCGGCCAGTTATTGGTATAGGTGGCTGCATCTGCCGTACGGGGAGTGGAAGCGACCCAGGCCGTCCAGAAGAAGAACCGGGAGATCTGGAGACGCTCCTGATCCGAAGGTACCGTGCCGGGCAGAAAACCGTACCGCATCTCTCCCTCCTTGAACGTCTTTCCCCAGTGCTGGGAAATGCGGTCCACGGCCTGCGCCTGTGCGACCGTCAGGGTAAGGGTGTCCTTGGCGGAATCGTAGCGGTTCTCCTTGATCTCGCTTACGGTCTTGGCATCGATCACCGCTTTTTGCAGGTTATCGAGCTGCATGTAGCCCTTTTGATAGTCCTGCCCCGACCAGTAATCCCTCACGGCATCTCCTATGAGGTGCAATGTGGAAGCCGAGAACTCCGGCCCTCTCTGGCTCCCGTGGCCCCAAATGCTTCCATGGTCCATCAGGCCGTAACGCTGGTAGACGTCCTGCCCCGCCAGGATATCCGATTTCTCGAAGAGGACTTTGCCGTCGGGGGCTGCAACCTTCCCCGGATAGGGCGGCAATTGATTCCGTTGCTGGAATCCGCCGGCAAGAAGAATGACCATAGCAATCACGAAACAAAAAACAGCGATCCATTTAAGCTTTGGTATAGACATAATCCACCTCCTTTATAACAGGGTTGATAAAGACGAACGGGTGAAAAGTCGAATGATTCATCCCCCTCCTCTCAATCCCCTCCCGCCAGGGGAGGAGAAGATGTACTTTTTTACGAGTTCGTCAATAAAACGGGAAGCAACCGACAGGCTATTCTCTCCTGACGATCTCCCCCCGCACGCTCACTACGACGTGGCTCATGGGAATGTCCGCATTTGCCGCGGCCATCCCTCTCTTCACAATGACCGGCAGCCCCTGACAACAGGGCACTTCCATGGTCAGCACCGTGACGCTTTTCACCCCCGATATTTTAAAAACATCGGTGAATTTCTGGATATAGGCCTCCGCGTCATCGAATTTCGGACACCCGACCATGAGCACCTTGCCCTGGATAAAATCGCGATGGATATCGGGGTAGGCAAAGGGGGTGCAGTCCGCCGCGACCAGCAAGTCCGCACCTTTAAGGAAAGGCGCGTTAGGCGGCACCAACTTTATCTGCACCGGCCAGTGGGTAAGTGCTGAAGCGCCGCCGGCCCGTGAAACCGGCTTGTTTGCATCCTCACAAGTGACCGGTCTTGCGAAACTCTGCATCTGGGACGAAGGACAACCGCAGGGTATGACGGACAGCGCTTGGGGCGGGGACGACTTTTTCAGATGCTCCTCCACGGCTTTTTCGTCAAAATCATCGGCTTCGCGCTCCACCACGTGAAGGGCATCTCTGGGGCACTCCCCGAGACAGGCGCCGAGGCCATCGCAGTATTTTTCCGCCGCCAGACGGGCCTTGCCGTCTACGATCTGGATGGCGCCCTCGGCGCAGGATGGGACACATTGCCCGCAGCCGTCGCATTTATCTTCCTCGATCTGTATGATTTTACGTTTGATAATCATTTTCCCCCGCCTTTCATCTATTGTCCCGTATTGCTATTTTTCTTCGTTAGGATTTCTTTCGCCAGTTTCCGGCCGCTTGCGGTGAAAAAAGCCTTTTCGATGATGGCGGCCAGCTTTTCCTCTTCAACCGATTCTTCCTTTTCCTCCAGGTTCGTGATCAGGTCCGCGTCGTAGACGATCTTGAAATTGAGCGTTTCCTCGGGGCGGGGATGATGATGGTGACCGATGATATCGCAGACCTCGTCGATGATGTCCCTGCTCGCCGACAGCCTTGCCAGAATCTCCCTGGCGATGGGCGGTCCCTCCTCTTCCTGATACCTCGCTTCGGTGCTGCCGTGTTTGCGCTCCGCCTCGTGAATGCCGATATCGTGCAGATAGGCGGCGCACAGTACCATCACCATGTCGCCCTGTTCTTCCCGGGCAATTTGTTCCGCATACCGGGCCACCTTGGTGGCATGGCCGATACGCCGGAAGTCCTGTTTGAAATAGCGCTTCATTTCCACCGCCACCCGGTCTTTCAGAAGCTCCTTTCGTTGGGCCAGCAGTTCCGGCGACAGTTGTCCCAAACATTGCTCCGCATGCTGGCAGTACGACGCACAGCCGAAATCCATTCGGGGATTTATGACATGGCTTCCGCAGGTTTTACATTTACGAGTGGACTCGTCCTTGAAAAATTCGATCGGATTTCCGCATTTGGGGCAGGGGGCATCGAATATCGCCCCCGGTTTCCAAAACCGCGTGTCCTGTCCGGGGCATTGCATAACCCGCCTCCTTAATCATTTATGAGGGGCAGTCATTTTTTCCGCCAATCTTGACTGCACAATAACCGGTGAACAGGGATCAATCCTTGACTCAAGTCAAAAATGAGGATTTATTTCGTAGGGTGGGTGAATTTTTTTCAAGGACGGTGATAAACTGGTTGAAGAATGTTCTCCACCCCGTTTTTTCCCATGATCTCTCCCAGACGTTCTCCTTCGACACAGTGAGTCTTGTAATATTCCACGCAACGGTCGATGATTTCTAGGGTTTGGTCTTTATTAAAGATGCCGGGTAGTTCGGTTCCCAGACACGGATGCCGGCCAAGCTTCCCTCCCAGCAATATCCGGTAGCCGCTTCTACCAGTCTGCAGTGTTCCGGTAGGACAGACGGCAATACATTTCCCGCAGGAAAGACATTTTTCTCCGTCCATGAAGGGAATATCACCCGTAACAGAGATGGCGTCTTCCCGGCATGTTTCCACACAGGAGCCGCAACCATTGCACATTTCACCGGTAACGACAGGGCGGCAGGCGCCGATCAAGCCAATATCCGCGATCTGCGGGCGCGAACAGGCATTCGGGCAATCGGAGATAGAGATCCGGAACTCGTGATGGATCTTGATCGGTCCCCGAACAATCTTCTTCAGAAATGATTTCAAATCCTGCTTGATGAGACGCTGCCTGATCTCTTCCGCCAGTCCCTCGCAGATGATCGCCCGGTTGGGGCAGCCTCTGAGGCCTGAGCAGGTTTCCACCTGATAACCACTGACCTCAATTACCATTTTTCACCTCACCCGATGTACCGGGTGTCGTGGCTGAGAAGTGATGTAGCCCCGGGGCGGTTATTTCTTTTTGGTTTCAGCCTTCTGTTCTTTGGCCCTGAGCTTCAGACTCTTCTCCCGTCTTCTCCGTTTGCGGTCCAGTTCCTTTGTTCGCTCAATCCTCTTGTGCTGGCCCATAGTGTCTCTCCAATCGTTCGCAAGTTTAATACAATCAGTTATCCCTCACGACCTGATGATGTCCACAGGGTGGATCGTGGTCGCCTTCAGCGAAGGGTAGATCCCGGCTAAGACGCCCGAAGCAACCGACGCCGCAAAGGCCGTCAGGAGTCCTAATGCCGAAACGCTCACAGGATAGCTCAATATCCGTGCGATTGCAAGACTCATCAGGAATCCCGCCGCCATGCCGATCGCCCCGCCGCTCACCGAGATGAAGGAGGATTCCATCAGGAACTGGAGGATGATGTCCCGCTTCGTGGAGCCCACGGCCCGCCGGATGCCGATCTCCACCCGGCGCTCGTTCACGATGAGGATCATGATCGAGAGTATCCCCAGGGCGCCGATGAGAAAAGAGGCGGCCGCAGCGATCCTGCCCAAGACCGTGATCAGATCCATCGCCCGTCTCTTCAGGGCGGTGAACTCCTTGAGATCGACGACCCCGAAGTCGTCCTTCCGGTCTTTGCCGATCCTGTGCCGGATGCGGAGGAGCGCCTCGATCTCCCCCCGGAGTTGACCGATCGCCTCGCTGCCGACGGCCTGGACGTAGATGATATTCACGTTCTCCTGGTTCGTGAAATTTCTGAGGAAGGTGTTCAGGGGGATGAAGATATGGTTGTCCTGGTCGCTCCCGGCGATGTCCGCCCCCTTTTCCACCATGACCCCGATCACTTCGCAGGGGACCCGTCGAATAAGGATCAATTTTCCGATGGGATTCTCGCCGCCGAAGAGTTTTTCCGCCGTGCCGCTGCCGATGAGGGCGACCTTGCGCAGGAGCCGGTCGTCCTGATCGGTGATGGGTCTTCCTTCCGCGATGGGGAAGTTCCGGACATCGCTGAAATTCGCCGTCACTCCGTTGACGGTGACGGCCTTGAGGACGGTGTTATTCCGCCGCACAGGGAAGGCCTTGATGCCCGAGGGGGAGACCTGCGCCGCCGCGGGGAGCGAATCGAGGATCGCCTTGGCGTCGCCTGCCGTCAGGGTCATCGCCCGGCTGATCAGGGGCAAGTTCGGGCCGTAACGCCGGACCTGGCCGCTCAAGACAACGACGAGATTGTTCCCTAGATTATTGATCTCTTCTTCCGTCTTGAGGGCAAGCGAATCGGCGAGGTTGGAGACCACGATAAGCGAGAAGGTCCCGAAGAAGACGCCCAGGACCGCAAGGGCCGTCCGGAGCTTGAAGTTCCCGAGCGAGCGGAGCGCGATCTTCAGATTCAAAAAGGTCCGTTTCATATCAGCCCCGTATCGCCTCGATCGGTTCGAGGTGGGCCGCCCGAGAGGCAGGGCGCAGGCCGAAGACGATCCCGACCAGCCAGGAGAGGAAAAGGCCTATCGCGAAGGCCTTCCAGGAGAAACGGATCGGGAATGCCTCGACGTGCTGGAGGAGCCGGGCAGCGGCAACACCCATCAGAAATCCGCAGAGACCGCCGGCCGTCGTGATGATCAGAGCCTCGCCCAGGAACTGGAAGAGGATGTCCCGGCGCTTTGCCCCGACCGAGCGCCGGATGCCGATTTCCCCTGTCCGTTCGCGTATGGAGAGGTGGAAGAGGTTTGCGAGCACGAACCCTGCGACCATCAGCGAGATGATCCCCACGATCCCGACGAAAGCGATGAGCGATCCGGTCAGGGCGACGAGGAACTTGATGATGTCCTTCGGGGAGAAGATCTGAAAATCGTCGGGTTCCCCGTCGGGGAGGCGGTGCTGCCTCCGAAGGAAAGCCTTGAGCTCTTCCAGGTGGCGATCGAGATTCTCTTGATCCTCGAACCTGACCCTGATGAAGGCCACGTATTTCGCCTCGTTCTGGAGCTTTTTCATAACGGTCGAAAGCGGCATGATCACCCGGTTGTCCATGTTCCCGCCCCCCTGTGCGGAGCCGCGCTCCAGAAGCACCCCCACAACCTGGACGGGGATTTTACGGATCAGGATGGTCTTTCCCACGGGATTCTCCTCGCCGAAGAGCTGTTTCATCGTCTCGTTGCCCAGGAGGGCGACGTTGGCCAGGCGCCGGAGATCATCATCGGTGAAATCGGATCCCTCGACCACGGGCCAGCTCCAGGAGCGGCTGTAGTCGCTGGTCGTGCCGACGATCGGGGCCGAATAGCGATTCCCCTTGTAAGACACAATGACGTCCTGGACGGTGGTCATCGGGACGACCAGGTAGGCCGTTGCGAAGGCCGAGCGGATCGCCGCGGCGTCGGCGAGGGTGAGCGTCTTCTGCCGCTGGGTGACCGCCCGGGATTTTTCGGAGCCTCCGACAACGAAGATCGAGTCGGGGCCGAAGGTCTCCACGATCTCGAAGGCCTTCTGGTAGGCCCCCTCCGTGGCGGCGACGATAATCGTGACCGCCGAGATGCCGATCGCGATGCTCAGCGTGCAGAAAAACGTCCGGATTTTGAGTGCGACGACCGCCTGGAGGGATTGCGAGAGGATGTTAATCAGCCTGTCCATCGACGATAATCCCGTCCTTGATTCGGATGATCCGCTTCGCGTAGGCGGCGATGGCCGGGTCGTGGGTGACGACGATCACGGTCTTTCCCCGCTGGTTCATCATCACGAGTAGGTTCATGATCTCCGCGGCTGTCCGGCTGTCGAGCTGACCGGTCGGCTCGTCGGCCAAAAGGAGCTCCGGATCGTTCATCAGCGCCCGGCAGATCGCCACCCGCTGCTGCTCCCCGCCGGAGAGCCGGTTGGGCCGGAAGTGGAGCCTCTCTCCCAGGCCGATGAGACGAAGCAGCTCAACGGCTCTTTCCCTGGCGTTGTCCTTCGCGCTCTCCCGGTAGAGCGAGGGGAGTAGGACGTTTTCCAGGACCGTCGCATAGGGGAGTAGGTAAAAACTCTGGAAGACGAAGCCGATGTGCGCGTTCCGCAGTTCCGAGAGCTCGTCGTCCACAAGTCCCAGAACCTCGCGGTCGGCAAAGAGATAGCGTCCGGAGGTGGGGACATCGAGGCAGCCGACCAGGTTCATCAGCGTCGATTTTCCGGAGCCCGAGACCCCCATGATGGCGACGATCTCGCCGCGTTCCACCGCGAGGTCGATACCTTTGAGGACCTCGACCGAGCCCTCTCCCATCGGGAAGCTCTTGCGGACATCTTCCATCAGACACAGGAGGCTCATTGCTTTTTCCCGTTCGCGTCCTTCTTCATCTCTCCCTCGGGAGCGATGGGAAGGATCAGCTTCGTGGCGAGTTCGGTTCCCTCCGGGATGCCGGAGAGGATCTCCGTCCTTTCCTCGCCGCGGATGCCGAGCTGAAGCTCCACCTTTTCCACCCGGTTTGAGCCCTTTGCCGCCCGGTAGGCGATCTGGCGCCCCTTTTCGAACTTGACCGCGGCGTTGGGCACGGTGAGCACCCCGGCCTTTTGTGTCGTGACGATCTTCACATGGGTCGTCATCTCCGGCCGGAGGTAGCGGGCGTCCTCCGCGGAGACTTTCACTATGGAGAGGTAATAGACGATGTTCTCCTTGACGACCGGCTGGGGGTAGATCTTGTCGATTCTGCCCGTGAAGATCCTCTCCGGGTAAGTGTCCACGGTGTATTCGCACTTCTGGCCGGGCCGCGCCCGGCCGATGTCCGTCTCGTCGATGTAGATCCACATCTCCAGGCGCGTCGGGTCGAGGACGGTGACGAGGTTCGCCACCTGGAGCCCGGCCACGATCGTTTCCCCCTCCTGCGCCGTCACGTCGGAGATGATCCCGGTGATGGGCGAATGGATCCGGGTGTAGGTGAGGCGGACCTCCTGCTGCTCCAACTGTGCGCGTATCTCTCCGATGGTCGCCTCGTTGATCTTCTGCTGCGTCGCATACTCGTCCCGAAGGCGCTTCAGGACGGCCTCCGCAGCCTTGAACTGGCTCTCCGCCTTCTCGAGGCTGTCTTTCGATGTGTACTCTTTTTTGATCAGCTCCTTTTCCCGTTCCCAGACGAGCCTTGCATAGGTAAAGTTTGCCTCCGCCTCGCGGATCCGCTCGGGGTAGGTGAGGGTGATCTGGGCGAGGGTGCTCTTTGCGACCTGGAGGGCGGCCCGCTGCTGTTCGATGCCCTTGACGATCTCGCGGTCGTCGATCAGGGCGATGAGTCGGCCCTCCTTCACTGGGTCGCCGACTTTGACATGCATCTCGACGACCTTTCCCGTCGCCCGGGCGCCGATCTTTACGACCGCCCCGACCTGGGATTTGATGATCCCGGTCCCGACCAGGACGCCGCGGATGTCGCCCCGCTCGACCCGTCCCGTTTCGAGGACGCGGGTCTCGGGTGTTGTGAAAAACTTCTTGTAGGCGACCATACCGCCCGCGGCGAGGACGGCAATGACGAGCGCAATAATGGCGATTCTTTTCTTCACGTAGTCCATCACTCGCTCCCACTCGTTTTGATCTGGATGTATCGCGAGAAGACCTGCTTCTTCTCTTCAGAAGTTGATATTACTGAAAATACCTACATTGAAACGGAGACGGTTGTCAAGACACATGACCCGGCTGCTGCCCATGCCGTGAGACCCTGCTCACGGCAGGCGGATGAATGACCGCGGATGCCCGTGCCACAATCTCCTTGACAAAAAGGGCCCGCATTGGTATCGCTCGATCAATAGCGGGATCTTATCTGTTTATCAATAATCAGGACATGAAGGAAAGGAATGAATTTGCCATCACTTTGTGCGGTTTAAAATGTGGTATGGGATATCATGGGTAAAGCGGGTTCGTCGAAAGAGCGAGCAATCCGCAACGCGTGCCCCGGGGTGCTTTGTTATTGAAAAACGTTTCGAAGTGACTCGAAAGGAGCGGACATGGAGAAGGTTGCAAGATTCAGACTCGAAACGCTTTTTGTTTTTCTTATGCTCATTCTGGGGATTGTCATCACCATCACCTCATGGGGGTACGGCTTTGGGAGCCTGAGAAGTCCGGGGCCGGGTTTATATCCCGTCTTCATCGGGGCGATGATCTCGATTTTCACCCTTTTTATCCTCGTATCGACATGGAAGTCCAAGACAAGCCAGCCCGTTCTTGACAAAGAGGGCGCAAAGACGCTGGCCCTCATGACGCTCACCTGCTGTCTGTGGATCGCCGCAATGCCGTTGCTGGGTTATGTTGTCGTTTCCTTTCTGGCCACGTATGCATTTTGCAAGATCATGAAGCTGGAGGGATGGTGGAAGCCGTTGGCTATTTCGGGTGGAACGACCCTGTTTATCTATCTGATGTTCGATTACTGGTTGTATGTCGATTTTCCGCGGGGAATTTTGGGGTAAGGAGGGACTGCTGTGGAAGGGCTCAGTCTTCTGTATAACGGGTTTGTGAATTCCCTTACGATGGTGAATCTCTTTGCCTGTTTCATCGGGGCTTTGATCGGCACCATCGTCGGCGTTCTTCCGGGGTTGGGGCCAACGGCGACTATGGCATTGATGCTGCCCTTCACTCTCTCGTACGGGCCGACGACCGGGTTGATCATGATGACCGGCGTTTGGTACGGCGCCATGTACGGAGGCTCAACGACCTCGGTTCTGGTCAACATCCCGGGAGAAGCAGCGAGCGTCGTGACCTGCCTCGACGGGTATCAGATGTGCAAAAAAGGGAGGGCGGGAGCGGCGCTGGCGCTGGTTGCGGTAGGCTCCTTCATCGCCGGCACGCTGGGGATTCTCGGGCTGCAGTTTTTTGCACCCTTTTTGGGGAACGCCGCTCTCTCCTTCGGTCCGCCGGAATTCCTGTGTTTTATGATCCTTGCCTTTGTCCTGTTATCCAATCTCTCCAGCGACTCACCGCTTAAAGGGGCGCTGATGATTGCCTTTGGGCTCTTTCTCAGCAGCATTGGCATCAACCCCATGGACAGCTATCCCCGTTTCACCTATGGTTCTGATACCTTGATGCAAGGAATCGATTTCCTCCCCATCGCCATGGGTCTCTTTGGCATTTCTGAAATCTTGAATATCGCGCTTGAAACGTATGTGAAACCGGAGGTGAACAAAATCCGCCTGAGAGATCTCTATCCCAGCAAAGAGGAGGTCAGGCGGTCCATTGCTCCGACTCTGCGGGGTTCGATCCTGGGTTTCTTTGTGGGGTTATTGCCGGGACCCTGTACGGTGATTTCCACATTTGTCTCTTATTCGCTTGAAAAAAGAATATCCAAAACCCCTGAAGAATTCGGACACGGGGCAGTGGAAGGCGTTGTCGCGCCGGAGTCGGCCAACAACAGCGCGGTGATGGGTTCGATGATCCCCCTGCTCACCTTGGGGATCCCCTTTGCAGCGCCGAGCGCCATTATGCTGGCGGGGCTCAGGATGCATAATGTGGAACCGGGCCCCATGCTTTTCGCGAACAATCCGGAAGTGTTCTGGACATTTATTGCAGCCATGTATCTTGGTAATATCATGCTCCTGATTCTCAACCTGCCGCTCGTCGGGGTTTTTGGAAGGATTGCCGTGATCCGGCCTCAGGTCTTGATGCCGGTGATCAGCCTGATCTGCCTGGTCGGCGTCTACAGCGTGAGGAATTCCTTCTTCGATGTCTGGGTGATGATCGCTGCGGGCGTCGTCGGATTTTTCCTGCGCAAATGGAAATATCCGATTGCCCCTTTTATTATCGGGGTTGTGCTGGGCCCGACCACGGAAAACAGTCTCCGGCAGACGTTGATGACGTTCAAGGGAGACCTGTCGCTTATCATGAATCGGCGGATATCGGTCACGCTGTTGGCTTTGGCCGTGGCGTTTCTGGCTTATAAATTCTTGTCACCCTATCTGGGGAAGAAATTTGCGCTGAAAGTCGAGCCGGATGATACGCTCTAAATAGGCGGGCATGAGGAAAAGGAGAAATGAAGCAAAGGATTGGTTTCGTCATTCGAAGATCATGGATCAGAAGGGCGACCGAATGGTCAAGCGACAATTCCTGCCGCCGGCGGGCCATCTGGCCATTCACTTTGAAATTTTCTTACGGGGTCGTCAATATCTGATTCATGACGGTTGCACCGCGGGACGCACATGGATCATATGACTTTTTGCTTCGCCAGTTCCACCATTTCTTCCTTGGAAAGCCCTAGCCTTCCCGCGAAGATTTCCTCGTTGTCCGACCCGAGGCTTTTCCCAGAATGGTTCACAACCCCCGGGGTCAAAGACAATTTCGGAAAAACCCCTTCCATCATGACTTTCCCCCGGTCTTCATCGGGGGCTTCAATGATCATTTCCCGAAACTGCGCGTGGGGGTCTTTCATGATGTCGCTGACATCCATCACGGGCCCCACGGGGACTTCCGCCTCGTTCAGGATTTTCAGCACCTCGTGCGAATCGTGCTCCATCATCCATTTCCCGACGATCGCATCCATCGCTTCCACGTTCTTGACCCGGTCTTCGTTGCTCTTAAACCTGGGATCCTTGATCAGCTCAGGCTGTCCCATCGTCTCAAAAAGACGCACGGTTGTTGTTTGCGATGATCCCGCGATGGCAATCCAGCGCTTGTCCCGGGTCGCATAGATGTTTCTGGGTGCAGAGGTGAAGGCCCGGCTTCCCATTCGCTTGAAGGGCTCGCCGGTCATTTCATACGCCAGGGCGTTCGGGCCCAGCATCGCGAACAAAGGCTCCCAAATGCTGACATCGATCACTTGACCCTTCCCGGTTCCCATGACATCCCGGTAGTAAATGGCGAACATGGTTGCAAACACACCGTAAAGGCCTGCCATATGGTCGGCCAGGGGGAAGGGGGGGAGGGTGGGAGGGCCATCGGCCTCGCCCACCATGGCGGCAAAACCGCTCATCGCCTCGATCAATGTGCCGAACCCCGGCTGAGAGCTGTAGGGGCCGGTCTGTCCGAACCCGGAGACCCTGACCATAATGAGCCGTGGATTGATCTTGGCGAGGTCTTCGTAATGGATATTCCATTTCTCCAAGCGACCCGGGCGGAAATTTTCGATGAAGACGTCGGCATCTTTCAATAGTTGTAATAAAATCTCTCTCCCTTTATCCTTTGAAATATCCAATGTGATGCACTTCTTGTTGCGGGAGTAATACTTCCACCAGGGATTGATCCCGTCCTTGGTGAACCCGAACCGGCGAACCTGGTCGCTATGAACGGGGTGCTCGACATGGATCACCTCCGCGCCAAAATCGGCCATCATACGGCCGATCAGCGGGGCAGCAACAATTTGGGCGCATTCGACGATTTTCAATCCTTGCAACGCCTGGGGTTTTGTCCCTTCCATATAACCTCCATTTTCCCTCTGTCGGTAGTCTCCTAGGAGGACGGAGGATATGAAAAGTGGTCCTGCATGTCAAGGGGATTTTACCCCAGCAAACCGTATTTATAAATGGATCAGGAAAAATCGATCCACCGTAAGGAACAAAACAGAAAAAGCGCTTGACAGGCAGGAGGCGTCGCTATAGCTTACGCGCAGTCTACGTCTTTTTTTGTGAAAGGGAGTGAATATGGCAATGGATTCACCTGCGGGTTCCACGGTGATGGCAAGACACGACCGGCTGATGACATTCTGCACACAGGTTCTTCAGAAACTGGATGTTCCCCGCGATGAAGCCGAGATCACGGCCGGATCGCTGATAACGGCAAATCTGCGGGGCGTCGATACCCACGGCGTTCTTCGCCTGCCCCTTTACGCGGCAAGGCTGAAGCGAGGCGCGATGACACCCTCCGTGACCCTCACAACAGAGAAAGAGACAGTTGCCACCGCACTTCTGGACGGGCATAATGGGATAGGCCAGGTCGTCGCTTGCCGGGCCATGGAGATCGCCATCCGCAAGGCTCGGGAGGCCGGGGTCTCCTATGTGGCGGTCAAGCATAGCAACCATTTTGGCGCCGCCGCATACTACCCTATGATGGCCCTGGAACATGACATGATCGGCCTTGCTTTCACCAATGCCTCTCCCCGTCTCGCCCCGACCGGCGGGGCCGTGAAGCTCTTGGGGAACAATCCCTTTTGCGTGGCTGTGCCAACCGGTCAGCGGCCTCCAATAGTACTGGACATGGCCAACAGCGTTGTGGCGGCCGGAAAGATCCGCGTCCGCCAAAAGGAGGGAAGACCGATCCCCGAAGGGTGGGCGCTCGACGAGTTCGGCGAGCCGACCACGGATCCGGTGGCCGCGATGAAAGGGATCCTGCTGGCCATCGGCGGCTACAAGGGTTACGGCATCACCTTCGCGGTGGATCTCCTGACCGGTGTGCTCGCGGATTCGAGCTATGGCCCCAGGGTCAAGCCGATCGACAATGAGGTCGAGCCGGCCGGGACCGCCCACAGCTTCATGGCGATCGCGCTTTGGGCCTTCACCGATGTAGCCGCCTTCAAATCCCGGATGGACGCCTATATCGACGAGATCAAGTCCTCGAAAAAAGCCAAGGGGAGCGAAGCGATCTATGTGGCGGGCGAGCCTGAGTACATCAAGGTGCAGGAACGAATGGGAAAGGGGATCCCGCTGCAGCCGAAAGTAGCGGCAGAGCTGAGCGCCCTCGGGGAGGAGTTGGGAATCCCTGTAGAGTTCTGAGAAAGGAAAGAGGATCATCATGAAAATCTACATTCTCGATCAATTTGTTTCGTCCGGCGTTGAGTATGCATCCCAACATGCGGACGTGGTGCGATGGGACGACCCCCGCGCTAAAAACTGGCGCGAAGACGCGGACGGCCTTCTGGTGCGTACAACCCCGCTCACGGCGGAAGATTTTGCCAAGGCTAAGAAATTGAGGGTCGTTGCGAAACAGGGTGTCGGCGTCAATCTCATCGATCTGGCCGCGGCCAAGGCCCGCGGCGTCATCGTCTGCAACACGCCCGGCGTAAACAGCGAGGCGGTTGCCGAAATGGGACTCGCCCTTGCCCTCGCCGTGACCAGGCGGGTGGCGGAACTGGATCGCCGTATCCGTGCCGGGGAGGTTGTGAAACGGATCAACTATCTCGGCATCGAGCTTTGGGAAAAGACCGTCGGCGTGATCGGAATGGGCAATATCGGCACCCGGATCGCGCGCAAGTATCACGCCGCCTTCGGCATGAAGATCCTCGCCTATGACCCGTTCGCACCTGACGGCTGCTGGCCGGACATCCCCCATGAGCGGGTTTCGTCTCTCGATGAGCTCCTGCCGCGGGCCGATGTCGTGACCGTCCACACGCCCCTCACGCCGGAAACAAAGCATTTGATCGGGCGCCGCGAGCTTGCCCTCATGAAAGAAACCGCCGTCCTGGTGAACGTATCGCGGGGCGAGATAGTCGATGAGGAAGCCCTTTATGAGGCGCTGAAGTCCAACCGTATTTTTGGGGCCGGCCTCGATGTCTTCAAGAAGGAGCCGCCGACAACGGACAACCCGCTGGTCGGATTGCCGAACATCGTCGTCACCCCTCACGCCGCGGGCGGAACCTATGAGACCCAGGAGAAGAGTTCGCTTGTCACTGCGCAGCAACTGATCCATGTGCTGGGCGGCGGTCAGCCCATGAACCGCGTGGCATGAGATTGAGGAGGATCGATTGTGGAACTGAAGAAGAATCCAGTAAAGCAGGCGCTCAGGGACGGACGGACCGTGTTTGGATTGTACATCGCCGTGCCGTCGCCGGTGATGGTGGAGCTGGCAGGGTATGCCGGGTTTGATTTCGTTCGCATCGACATCTGCCACAGCGCCGTCGATCTGCCGACCATCGCCGGGATGATCAGGGCCGCCGAGGCGAGCGGCGTCACGCCGACGGTCAGGGTCGATTACGACCCGCACCTCATCGCAAAGGTCCTGGAGGCGGGCGCCATGGGCCTGTTCATTCCCGACGTGTCCACGGTTGAAATGGCCCGGTCGGTCGTCGACGCCGTCCACTTCGCCCCCGTGGGGGAACGAGGCACCTTCGCCGCTTCGCGGATCACCCGGTATGGCGCGATCGGCAGCGGGGAGTATGCCAAATGGTCGAACGAGGAGATCCTGCTGGGTGTGCAGATCGAGAGCAAGGAAGCGGCCGATAACCTGGAAAAGACACTGGGCGTGGATGGGATCGATATGATCGGCAGCGGCAGGGGAGATCTGGCAAATGCCCTGGGTCTCACCGGGCAGAAGAATCACCCGTCGGTGCTCGCCTTGGAGGAGAAGATTTTTAATACCGCTCTAAAGAAAGGGAAATATATATCGGTCAACCTCGATCCCACTGCCCCGAACTTCGCCGATACCGTTGCTTTATGGAAGAAAAAGGCCCAGGTGATCACGTTGGGACACGATCTCACCCTCCTGCGAAAGCATTTCGGGGATGCGATCACTGCGGCCCGTCAGAGCTGAAACATAAAAAAAGGCAGAGCCGCTTTGGCTCTGCCTTTTGCATGAGAGTTAATAGCTGATCTACGCTTTATACTTTCTTCTTACTCCTGCCAATCCTATCAGACCGAGGCCAAGAAGCAGCATGGTGGCCGGCTCGGGAACCGAGGTTATTGTAAGCTGATCCTGTCTATTTACCCCGTATCCAACGTTTGATCCCTGAAGGTTGAGGACCCCGACATTGTTATACGCCGTTGTCCGGGCAGCAAGCGGAGCGTTATTGGCGACGGTCCAAAGGCTTAGGGCCAAGCCGCTAAGGGGTGCGGTCGTTTCTTCTTCAAGATACCATATCGCCTGTTGCAGGGCGGTCGCGCTTGTTCTATTCAAAGTCTCTTGGGTAGAGCTTATACTTGGAGCAAAGACATAGCTAAAACCGCTCACTAGAGAAGCAAGTGTATTCATCCTGAAATTATAGTACAGATAAGCGGTCCTATCATCGAGAGGATCCACCCCATCGGTACCTCCACCGACACCTCCATTCACTGCCCCCTTTGTGATGCCTGCCACGATTAGATTTTCACCAAAAGTGAAATATTCATTCATCTCCAAGCAGAAGGACTCGAATTGGTAGGTAGAATCTTTGTAAAGAGAGAATGCGCCGCCAGGAGTTTCGCCGTAACTGTTGTACAACTGAATCGTGTCACCGACATTAATACTATCGGCGTAGACGAATGGAGCCGCAAGCATCACGATCATCAGCATCATGCTCATCATAAGTGTCTTCTTCTTCATTTTACCCCTCCCTGTTGAATGTATTTCGCTGTTGCCCATTACAAAGCAATATAGATGCCAATGCCTGTTTACATCATCGGAATTCGCACAAAAAGAATATAAGTAATCAATAATACAAGGTTATATCAATATCGTCTTTTGTCAGGCCGGACAGAGCGTCCGACTATGGCGGGCTGTCGATTGTCGCAGTTGTAAATAATTCCGACAATGAAAGGGCGCCTGGGGGGAGAGGGAAGGGGTCCCGCGATCATTTATACTGTGATATCATTATTTTGATCGCGATATCCGTCTGGAATGGATATTGTAAAGGATTCCGACAGGGCCATCGGCTTCCCCTCGCAGCAATCGGCCGCCGCGAGGGGTGAGGCGTGGTCTATTGAACGGGCGAGAACGCCGCCGGCATGACGATCTTGTTCTCCTGTACGAGGTAGGGCGCACTCTTGCGGCCTTCCTTGGCGGCCACCACCGACGGCGGCCAGACGCCCAAGGCCTTCGCCTGGCCACGCACCTGGTTGCGCTGGTCGAGCGTCGCGAAAGGCCAGATGTGCACCCACCTGTTGAGCGCTCCGAGCTCCGAGTAGCAGACGACGCAGAGCGGGCTCAGCTTCACGCGGTTCGGCAGCGCCTTCTCCCAGTTTTCCATGATGCCCGGCAGGGCGCCCACGGGATAGGTATACGTCCGTATCTCGAAGTACGGTCCCGTCTTGCCGGGCGTGATGAGGGGCGAAAATGGCGCCGGAATCATGATCTCCGACCGCATACCGACGATGAACTCGCCGATCGCCGCCGGCCACACGCTCTCCTTCAGGGCCGCGGCCCTGATCCGCGAGCGCTCCTCCAGGTCCTTGTAAGGCCAGACATGGATAATCTGGTTGAGCGGTCCGATCTCGGTATGCCAGAAGGCGGCAAGCTCGGAAAATTTCTTGCGATACTCGTATGCTTCGGCGAAGCGTTTTTCGACTTCCGCCTGGGCGCCGTGCTTGAGGTCATAAGTCCTGAACTCGTAGATCATGGTCTGTCCTTTCTTGCAGCATTGGGTATGGAGTAGAAGAGAATATACGGGAGCCGCCCTTGTAAGTCAATGACGAATTTGGCTGCGTCATCCAATTCACTTGTCTAAAGAGGTGGGTTGTTGTAAAGTGCGGGGTAACTTCATATTTTACGTGGATGACGAACCGGACAACATAAAAAGGGTTACGGTGAGAGGAGATTTCGGCATGAGCGGACAGGGTACCCTGGAGGAGAAGTGCATTAATGCGATCCGGTTTCTGACGGCGGACGCTATCGAAAAGGCCAAATCGGGGCATCCCGGTATGCCGATGGGGGCGGCGGCCGCGGCCTATACCCTCTGGACAAGGCGCCTGAAGCACAACCCGGCCGATCCCCTGTGGGCCGACCGCGACCGGTTCGTCCTGTCCGCCGGGCATGGCTCGATGCTCCTCTATGCGCTCCTCTATCTGACCGGCTATGACCTCTCCCTCGACGATCTGAAGTCCTTCAGGCAGTGGGGGAGCAAGACGCCGGGCCATCCGGAACGCCGGCACCCCCCCGGGACGGAGATGACGACCGGTCCCCTCGGTCAGGGATTCGGCGCGGCGGTGGGGATGGCGATCGCGGAGGCCCATCTGGCGGCCCGCTTCAACCGCCCCGATCATCGGATCGTGGATCATTTCACCTATGTCTTTGCAAGCGACGGCGACCTCATGGAGGGGATCTCCTCCGAGGCTTCCGCCCTGGCCGGCCATCTCGGGCTGGGTAAGCTCGTCGTCCTTTACGACGACAACGGGATCTGCCTCTCGGGATCGACTGCGCTCGCTTTCACCGAGGATATCGACGGACGGTTTGCCGCTGCCGGCTGGCAGGTGCTTTCCGTCCCGGACGGGAACGACGTCGCGGCGGTCGATCGGGCCATTGGGGAGGCGAAGGCCGATACGGCGCGACCTTCGCTCATCCGCCTCCGGACGACAATCGGCTACGGGGCGCCCGGGAAGCAGAATACCAGCGGCGCACACGGCAGCCCCCTCGGACCGGACGAAGTCCGGGCTGCCAAGGAACACCTCGGCTGGCCGCAGGAACCTTCTTTCTTCGTGCCGGAAGAGGTCCTCGCGGTCTACCGCGGGGCCGGAGCCGCGGGCGCCGGCTGTCAGGCGACGTGGCAGGGGGCATTTGCGCGCTATGCTGCGGCCCATCCCGGGGAGGCGGCAGAATTCGAGCGGGTCATGAAAGGCGACCTGCCCGACGGCTGGGGGAAGGTGTTGCCCGTTTACGGGCCCGGAACAAAAGAGGTGGCGACCCGCAAGACCTCGGAAGCGGTTCTCCAGGCCCTCGCCCCGGTGATTCCGGAGCTGATGGGGGGCTCGGCCGATCTGAACCCCTCCACCTTCACCTGGCTCAAAGGGCAGGGCGATTTCCAAAGGCCTGGTAAACCGCCGACCGACTTGGAGGGGGCGGTCGGCCGGGAGTGGGGCTACGGCGGCCGGAACATCCATTTCGGCGTCCGGGAGCATGCGATGGCGGCGATCGCCGGCGGGTTGGCCCTCCACGGGGGGATCCTCCCCTTCACCGGGACCTTCTTCACCTTTGCCGACTATATGCGGCCGTCGATCCGCCTGGCCGCACTGATGGGCCTCAGGGTGGTTTACGTCTTCTCCCACGACAGCATCGGCGTCGGCGAGGACGGCCCCACCCACCAGCCGATCGAGCAGTTGATGAGCCTGCGGGCGATACCAAACCTGACGGTGATTCGGCCGGCCGACGCGAATGAGACGGTTGAGGCCTGGCGAATGGCCCTGGAAAACACCTCCGGTCCAACGGCCCTCATCCTCACCCGTCAGAACCTGCCCGTCCTGGACAGGCAGGTGTTTCGCCCGGCGGCAGGTCTTCGGAGAGGAGGATATGTCCTCTGGGAGTCGGCGGAAGGAGAACCGGAGACGATCATTATCGGGGCGGGATCGGAGGTCGAGATCGCCCTCGAGGCGGGTAGAAGGCTTGCCGCGGAAGGCATCCGCGTCCGCGTCGTCTCGCTTCCGAGCTGGGAGCTCTTCGACGGCGAGCCGGCGGGCTATCGCGACGGGGTCCTTCCCCCTGTTGTTTGGGCGCGTGTGGCGGTCGAGGCGGGAGTCCCTCTGGGTTGGCAGCATTATGTAGGTCTGGAGGGGGCGATTGTGGGGATCGACCATTTTGGCGCCAGCGCCTCCTACAAAGTGGTCTACGAGAAATTCGGGATCACCGCCGAGGCGGTCGCAATGGCGGCGCGCAGACTCCTGGGTCGGTAAGGTATCCTCTAAGGCACCCCCACCCTAACCCCCCGTCGAGGGGGAGGGGATAAAAGGAGGGGATTAACCCGAGTTTCCTCCCCTCCCCTTGCGGGAGGGGGTTAGCCGATACGGCTGACGAAATGCCATGTGTTATTGCCTCCCCTCCCCTTGCGGGAGGGGATTGAGGGGAGGGGGTATCAAAGTCGGACCGGAAACGGTAAGGAGACTGCCGAGTGTCAAACATTCAGCGTGGGGAGATGAGACGATGTCGACGGAGAAGATGACACTCTATCCGGAATCCTGCCGGGCTGTCGCGGATGAGGTTCGAAAGGCCTTACGGGAAAACCGGTTCGTGGAGCGGATCAGGCAAAAGGACTACACCCTCTGGAAGCCGGAGCCGAAGGATATCACGGATCGCCTGGGCTGGCTGGAGAGCCCTCGGGCAATGATGGGACGACTGTCGGAGATCGAAGAGGTCGTCGCGGGCATCCGGGCCGACGGGTATACCTTCGCCCTACTTCTGGGGATGGGGGGCTCCAGCCTTGCACCGGAGGTGTTCCGGAGGGTTTTCGGGGTGGCCGATGGCTTCCTGGACCTCGCTGTCCTCGACAGCACGGACCCGGGGGCCGTCCTCGACTATGCCGGGCGGCTCGACCTGAAGCGGACGCTGTTCATCGTCTCCACGAAGTCCGGCGGGACGGTGGAGACCTCCTCCTTCCTCAGATACTTTTACAACCTCGCCACGGAGAACCTCGGCGCCGAAGAGGCCGGGCGGCATTTCATCGCGATCACCGATCCCGGAAGCGCCCTGGCTGATATCGCCGGGACCCGCCGTTTCCGCCACACGTTCCTCAATGACCCGGAGATCGGCGGGCGCTATTCGGCCCTCTCGTTTTTCGGCCTCTTCCCCGCAGCGCTGATCGGGATGGATGTGAAGCGTCTCTTGGAACGGGCAGTGGCGGAAAAGGAGGGCGAGTTCTCCTGTGGCAACACGGAAGAAAGGGGAGGGGCATTCCTCGGCGCCCTTCTGGGGGAGTTGGCGAAGCGGGGACGGGACAAACTCACCCTCCTCTTTTCCCCGCAGATCGCGGCCTTCGGCGACTGGATCGAGCAGCTTATCGCGGAGAGCACGGGGAAGGAGGGGAAGGGGATCCTGCCCGTCGTGGGGGAACCCCTCGGCCCGCTCGACGTGTATGGAAGCGACCGGGTCTTTGTCTCGCTTCGCATCGGCGACGACCGGACGGGCGAAGAAGGACTGCGAACGCTCGCGGCGGCCGGCCATCCCGTCGTCGATCTGCGGATCGTCGATCGCTACGATCTCGGCGGGCAGTGCTTTTTCTGGGAGATGGCCACGGTCGCCATAGGCTGGGAGCTTGCGATCAACCCCTTCGACCAGCCGGATGTCGAAGCGGCCAAGGTCGTTGCCCGGAGGATGATCGCGGAGTACAGGGAAAAAGGGGCGATGCCGGATGAGACGCCGGCCTTCAAAGTGCCGGGCATCGCCGTTTACGGCGATGTTACATCCGGGACCCCGGGGGCGGCGCTCGACGAATTCATGGGAAAGGCCGTACCGGGCGCCTACGCGGCGATCCAGGCCTATCTGCGCCCCTGTCGCGAAACCGCTGCGGCGCTGGCCCGCCTTCGACTGCGTCTCAGGGAGCGGTTTCGCATCGCCGTGACCGTGGGCTACGGGCCGCGCTTCCTCCATTCGACAGGACAGCTCCACAAGGGAGACGCAGGTCGCGGCCTCTTCATCCAACTGACGGCGGACGATCTCCGGGATGCGCCTATCCCGGATGAACTTGGGCAAACGGCCTCGGCGCTGAGCTTTGGCGTCCTCAAAGCGGCGCAGGCTTTCGGCGATCGGCAGGCCCTCCTCGACGCGGGCCGCCGTGTGCTCCGCCTTCACCTGCACGACGACGTGGTTGATGGGGTCAGGTCTTTAAATTTAGCGTTTTCTGAGCAAAACGCTAAATTTAAAGACCTGACCCCCTGAAGAACAGGGGGTGGAAAATGAAGGTCAGCAGCGTTGGGCAGATGCGGGAGATGGACCGGAAAGCGATTGAAAATCTGGGAATTTCCGCAGAGCTCCTCATGGAGAACGCCGGAGCGGCATCGGCACAGGTCCTCTCCCGGGAGTTCGGCATCTCCGGGAGGCGGTACGTCATTTTCTGCGGGATCGGGAACAACGGGGGCGACGGTCTGGTCGTAGCGCGGCACATCCTCTCCGGCGGCGGAACTCCCCGGGTCTTTCTTGTCGGGGACCCCGGCCGCTTCCGCGGGGCGGCTAAGACCAATATGGATATCGTCGAGCGACTTCCCATCGAGGTGAAACGTGTCAAGGATATCTCGGCGGTCAGGTCTTCGATTGTTCACAGCGACGGAATCGTGGACGCCCTCTTCGGGACGGGCCTGGATCGCGAGGTGAGCGGCATTTATCGGGACGTGATAGATCTGATCAATGTCAGCGGCAAACCGGTCCTCGCTCTGGACATCCCTTCCGGCGTCAACGGAGAAACGGGAGAGGCGATGGGGGCGGCGGTTCGGGCCGACCATACCGTCGCCTTCGGTCTTCCGAAGATCGGGAACATGCTCTACCCGGGTTGCGACCTCTGCGGCATACTCCACGTCTGCCGCATCTCTTTTCCCCCTTCGCTCTGCAACGATGAGACGGTCTTGGTCGAGATTAACGGTTATATTCCGCTGCCGCCGCGCGAGCGCACGGCTCACAAGGGGTCGGTGGGCGATGTGCTGTTCATCGCCGGGGCCGCGGGCTACTTCGGCGCCCCGTACTTTTCCGCAATGTCGTTTCTGAAGGCGGGCGGGGGATATGCCCGACTCGCCGCCCCCTGGTCGATGACCCCGTTTCTCGCTACGCGGGGGAGCGAAATCGTCTTCGTCCCCCAGGCTGAAACCACCGAGGGGAGCCTCTCGTTGAAGAACAAAAACGCCCTACTGACGCTGGCCGGGCGGGTGGACATGGTGGTCATCGGCCCCGGCCTTTCCCTTGCCGACGAGACGCAGCAGCTCATCCGGGAACTGGCCGCCGGGATTGAAAAGCCTCTCCTGATCGACGGAGACGGGATCACCGCCTTGGCGGGCAACCCGGAAATCATAAGGGGCCGCCGGGCGCCGACGGTCTTGACCCCCCATCCCGGGGAGATGTCGCGGATCACGGGGAAGTCGGTTTCCGAGATCGAAAAGCGACGGATTCCGATCCTTCAGGACACGGCTGAGGATATGCGCGCATGGATTGTCCTCAAGGGGGCCCGCTCGCTGATCGGGACGCCGGATCGGCGGGTCTTCGTCAACCTCAGCGGCAATCCCGGGATGGCGACCGCGGGATCGGGGGATGTCCTGACCGGGACGATCGCTGCCATGTCCGGTCTCGGGTTATCCCTGGAGGAGGCGGTGCGCAAGGGGGTGTTCATCCACGGCCTGTCCGGGGACCTGGCCGCGGCGGACAAGGGGGAGGACGGGATCACTGCCCAGGATATCCTCAATTACCTCCCCTACGCGATGAAACAGGACCGTGAAGGTCTGGACGAGGCGCTGGCGGAGCGTTATGAGGGGCCGGCGATTGTCTGAAAGAAAGGAACTGACCATCATGAAGCACGACTTCAATTGCATCGCCACCGGAATCGGCAGCATGCCGATGGTCGATCCCGAGGAGGCGGTCGGGCTGTCGCTCAAATATCTGTCTGAGGCGCCGATCTGGCCGCAGCTCCCGCAGCGGAGTTTCCTCGAGCACATGGACGCGCAGTACAGCGAGTCCCTGCCGGGACTCATCATTGATGAAGCGAAAAAGAGGATGTTCTTTGATACATCGAGGGACCTGATACCCGAGCTTGAAAGGTTCTACGAACGATACATCGAGAAGGACTATGGGTTTTTGGGGATTTCCGAAAGGTACGCGGCGGCGTTTCCGGTCTTTGTCCGGGCCCTGCAGACTAGTCTTCCGGCGAATATGCGGTATGTCAAGGGCCAAATCACCGGTCCGCTCACTGCAGGCCTGTCCTTCAAGGATGAAACCGGCAAGGACATCATCCACAATGAAACGCTCTTCGATGCCGTGGTCAAGGGTCTCGCCATGAAGGCCGCGTGGCAGATACAGGAGTTCAAAGAGTTCGGAAAGCCGGTGATCATCTTCATCGATGAGCCTGTCATGGAGACGCTCGGCTCGGGCTATTCCGCGGTTTCGTCCGAAATGGTCCCGGAAAAGCTCAACGAGATCATCGACACGATCCATGAGCTCGGTGGCATCGCGGGCATCCACTGCTGCGGCAACGCGGACTGGTCCATGATATTCAGGACAAGGGCGGATATCGTGAACTTCGACGCCTTCGGATATATGGACCGCGTTCTTCTCTACACCGGCGATATAAAAAATTTCTATGCCCGCGGCGGTGCGCTCGCCTGGGGCATCGTCCCGACCGGGATGGTCACCCAGGGCCAGACGGCGGACATGCTGATCTCCCGGCTCGACGAAGGCATGAAGCGACTGGAGAGAGAAGGGATCGATCGGCAGACGATACTCGGGCAGTGCCTCATCACGCCCTCCTGCGGAATGGGCAGCCTAACCCCGGACAAGAGCATAGCCGTTCTCAAGCTGCTCAGGGAAGTGTCGGACAGGATGCAGAAGACAATTTAGCCCTTCCTATTTCCGGAGGCTGCGCAGCGCTTTGACGGTATCATCTCTTCCTACCAGAGTCTGCTTTCCCTGCGGGCCCACTATGACACAACTGGGTGTCGCGTTGATCCGGTCCTCGTTCAGGTAATTGCTGAAGATCTTGAAGACCGGCGCCGTATCGAACGGTCGGAGGGCAATCCCTTTTTTCTTCAGGAAAAGTTCAAGACCTTCCTTATCGGTGATTTTCTCAGCCGCCGCCTCGAAAAGCGCCGCCCTCAGTGCGACTGTCTGGCGGAGATCCCCCCCCTCTTTTGCATTCAGGGCCGAGAGAAAATAACCGGCGTAGAGGATCGTCTCCCTGTGGATCGGCGTGTCGATGAAGATGACGCGGATGAGGTTTTTTTCAACCAATTCCGTGATGAGCGCCATGACCTCCGTCTCCTCGGCGCGACAGGGGCCGCAGAAATAATCCGTATAGATCCTGACTTCGACGGCGCCCTTGCCGAAGGCAGGCAGGTGGGGGCCGGCGGCATAGGAAATCGACGTCGATCCTGAGAACATCAGCAGAAAGAAGAGGAGGCCAACGCCGGCGGCCAGAGCGGCGGTTACCTTTCTTGACCGCTCGAAATTAATAAAAAAGGCCAGGAGGACCACTGCGGCGAATACCAGACAGTAAGGGCAGTAGACGCCGCTGCGGACCTGGTAGCCTATGAGGAAGACCTCCCCGCCCGATCCGAAGGCGAGAGCGAGCAGGCTAAGCAGCGTCTGCCGCGTCAGGGCGAGGATGAGGATCGCGATCATGTACAGGATTCCCAGGTATTTGAGATCCACGCCCAGGACGGACCCCTTCAGGTTGCTGCAGGAGCCGAAGCAGTATTGATAGGCGAGGATGACGATGATTCCGGCCAGGGCCAGGATGATGGTCAGAAGTCGCTTCTTTTTTGCGGTCAAATGCTTCATGGGAGCCATCCACTTTCCTGTTTTATTTGTCTTCAGTGCCTAAACCGTCCGTTTTCGTAAATAACGATCCGCTTCCCCGTCTTCAGATGCGCCGTAACCACCTTGCTCTCCGTGTTCACAAGGTCCCAGTGGAGGGCCGAGTCATTGAACCCCAGCCGTCTTTTGAGCGCCCCGGTCATGGCGGAGGGATCGCCTGCGTATGTGTCGGCATAGGAGGCCCCTATGGCGATATGGCAGTTCCCATGCTCACCGCCGAAATTCTCGTCAAAAAGGGTGTCGGCCATGAACCGGTCGATCCGTGAGAAGCGTTTGTCGGTCAGGGAGAATTCACCGATCCTCGACGCGCCCCGGTCCATCCTGAGCTGTTGGATAGTGAACGCCTCGCCGGTCTCGGCATGGATTTCGACGGCGACTCCCCTGACGAAGGTCAGCCGGACCTTCTCGACGTAGTTGCCGCTTCGGTACGAGGGGAGGTTCGCGTAGTAGGTTCCCTCGGCGCCGTGCCAGTCGGGGGAGACGAACAGTTCGAAGCTGGGAATGTTGTGACCCGAGATCCCCGCCCATTTTCTGTGCTCCCCTACCGTGATTTTAAGATCGCAATTCTCGGATTCGCAACGGAGGAAGGCCGCCTTCAGGTCTCCCAGCCATTGCTTGATGTCGGTCGCCTCCTGCCGGATGGCCGTCCATTTGCCGACCGGGTCCCTCCGGTCGAGATAACAGGCCCGGATGATCTGCTCGGCGTAGAGTTCCGGGGTCATGCGCGCCTGCGCCGCGAGTTCCGGGGTTGGCAGGGTGCAGAGCGTCCAGCCGTGGCGCCCCTCGCGCTCGCGTTTTTCGAGGATGTCCCGGAGCGGCTTTCGTGCAATCAGAGCCTTGCAAATCCGGGCCGGATCGATCTGTCTCAGATGGGTCAGGGAGTCCGGAGCGTGGAGGTAGATCCGTCCGTGGAGGTTCCCGAAGAGTTCCTTCTCTCCGGGCGCCTGAAACACCAACTGGCGTCGGTCGGCCTTTCCGTAAAAGGAGCGCTCCATGTCGACGGTGAGTCCCTGCCGCTGGATCGGGTTCATTCCCGCGGCGATGATCCGGTCATAGAGGATTTCCGCGAGCCGCAGGGCCGCATGTTCGTACTGGATGAGAACCAGGTCTTTTTTACGGAAGCGCTCCCGTCGGGAAGTCATCAGTCCCCAGAGCAGGACGTCGGCGTATCTTTCCAGATCACGTTCCTTCAACATGCCTGCACCTACTTCTTGCCATCGAGGATCTTTTTCATCAGCGGGATGTCGGCCCCCTCGATGACCTGTCCGTCAACGAGAAAGAGAGGCGTGCTGTTGACGCCGATCCGGGCGGCGATCTCTGTGTGGGTCTTGACGGATTCGGTCGCCGCAGTGTCCTCGCAAAGCGTGAATTTCATGTTGTCCAGCTTCCCGGTCATTGCCTCCTCGTATGCCAGTATCCGGTCGGTTGCGCAGAAAATATAGCGGACCTTGGCCCCGGCGTTCGGATGGATCGAAAGCGGGAAAAAAAAGACGTACCGAGTCACATCGTTTCTCGCAAAGAGAAAGGCGGATGCCTGCCGGCAGTAGCTGCAGTCCGGGTCGGTGATTTCGATCACCGTATGCGGACCGCTGCCGATCTTCACCGCCTTTTCGAGCGGGGCGGCCTTGAGATTTCCGGTCAGAATTCCAAGGACGCGCTCCTGTGTGAGATTCCGCCTGTCTCGGGTGATGACCGCCCCGTAGATGATGTATTCCGGACCCGGGACGTAATAGAAGACCTGAGCGCCGGAGACGATCTCGTAGAGACCTTTGATGAAGGCCGGTCGGATGCTGTCGGCGCGGATGTCCGGGAAACTCTTCCGAAAAGATTCTTCCAGGGTGGCCGCCCCAAGTGGAGCGTTCGTGATGAGCAGCAGTATCGTGCCAAAAACGGCAAGCGTTCTCTTTGCGGTCATGATCTATTCTCCCGCACTATAGCCTTCTTTCTATGATGTAATCGGCGATGGTGAGGAGCGCTGTCTTGGGTTCCGAGTCGTGAAAGGGGGTCAGGAACCCCCGTGCCTCCTCGATGCATGATCTGGCTTTGGCCAAAGCATAGGGGATGCCGTCATAGCGGTGGATCAGGTTCATGATTCCGGCGTTGGCCCCCTCGTCTTTTGCCTCGATCCCTTTTCTGATAAACGCCCGTTCCTCCGATGTGCATTTCTTTATGGTCCGGATGAGAGGGAGCGTCAGCTTCCCTTCCTTGAGGTCCTGACCGATCGCCTTGCCGAATTCCTCTTCATCGGCCACATAATCGAGGGTATCATCCGTGATCTGGAAGGCGCTGCCCAGTCTTATCCCGAAGCGGGTCAGCGCCTCGATCCGGCTGTCTGCTGCATTTCCGAGAATGCCGCCTATGGCGCAGGCCGCCGAGATGAGGATGGATGTCTTCTTCTCGACGATCGACAGGTATTCCTTTTCGGTGATGCTGACGTCCCCCGTCTTCATCAGCTGAAAAACTTCGCCTTCCGACATCGTGTTCGTGGTGGTGGAAATAAGCTTGAGGATGGCCAGGTTTCCGTCGTCGGTCATCAACCGGAAAGATTTGGAGTAGAGAAAGTCTCCGACGAGAACACTTGCCGCATTGCCCCAGACCCGGTTTGCCGAAGCCTTGCCGCGTCTGGTGTCCGCATGGTCGATCACATCGTCATGGAGCAGGGTGGCGGTGTGGATGAACTCGATGATGGCCGACATGGGGTAGCGGCGCTCCCCGCGGTACCCGCAAAGTTCGGAAGCGGTCAGAAGCAGGAGGGGCCGGAATCGCTTGCCGCCGCTGCCGATCAGGTGATGGATGATCTCCGGGATGAGTCGCACGTCGGAGCGGAGATACATCTCCATCTGTTCTTCGACCCTTTTCAGATCATTCCCGTAATAGTGAAATACGTCCTGTATCTGCATGGCGCCAACTCCGGTTACCGGGACTTCTTGGTAAATATAACGGATAGGCCCTCGAATGTCAAACAAACCGATCTCGTAAACTGTCGCATAAACCTGAAATTTTGGACGGCTTCGTAAAAAGGCCGCAGGCAAGGCGCGCGAAAACAGAGGAGTGAGGCGTACTTTAGCGTACGCCGCAGCGACGAAGGATGAAGCACAACGCAGCATCCGGGCTTTTTACGAAGCCGTCAAACCGATTAGGATTTGACGACAGTTGCTATCCATACTATATTGCGTCGCAAGAGGGATTAGACTATTCAGGGAATTAGGGACAGATACCTATTTTCCTTTCCGGAAAATAGGTATCTGTCCCTAATTCCCCCGCAAGCCCCGCTCTGAGGGCGGGGGTCTTCGCTATTCAAGGGTGAGAGGAGTCGGATCGTCATGAGTAAAAAAATCGAGGAGGCCGTCGGTTGTTTCCGGGAGGGGTTTAACTGTTCGCAGGCGATTCTTTCCACGTATAGCGGTGAGCTGGGCCTGGAGAGGGAGGCAGCTCTAAAGGCGGCCTCCGCGTTAGGGGGAGGGATGGGAGGTCTCGGAGAAGTCTGCGGTGCAGTCACGGGCGCCATGATTGTGATCGGCTTGAGGCACGGGTATACGATGCCTAAGGACAAGGAAACAAAAGAAAAGACGTATGCCCGTGTCCGTGATTTGGCCGGTCGTTTCCGGTCGCGTAATGGCTCACTCCTCTGTCGCGAGCTCTTGGGTTGTGATCTCACGACGGCCGAGGGGATGGCGATGGCGCGGGAAAAGCGGCTTTTTACCGAACGATGCCCCGGCTTCGTCCGGGAGGCGGCGGAGATACTCGAAGATCTCCTGTGACGGTCTGACGACCTCGAAAAAAGTCTTAAAAGTCGTAAAATGGGACGGCTTCGTAAAAAGGCCGCAGGCAAGGCGCGCGAATCCAGAGGAGTGAGGCGTACTTTTTCGTACGCCGCAGTGACGAAGGATGAAGCGCAACACAGCATCCGGCCTTTTTACGAAACCGTCAGGTCTGGAAGGGGAAAATGATCAAAGCCATATTCTGGGACAACGATGGCGTCCTGGTGGATACGGAAAAACTCTATTTCCAGGCGACCCGCGAGCTTCTGCTCAGGACCGGGGTGAGGCTGACGGAAGCCCTCTTCAGGCAGATTTCCCTTGTCGAGGGGCGGAGCGCTTTCGACCTGGCCAGGGAGAACGGGGTCTCCCGGGAAGAAATCGAGCACCACCACGAGGAGCGGAACAGGCGCTATCTGGAGCTCCTGAAAGGCGGTGTTTCGGTGATCGACGGTGTGGAAGAGACCCTGGGGGCGCTGCGGGGAAAGGTCGCTCTGGCCATAGTGACCAGCTCCCGACGGGAGCATTTTGAGGCGATACACGCCGGGACGGGGCTTCTGCCCTGGTTCGATTTTGTCCTCACTCGGGAGGATTACGTTTTGTCGAAGCCAAACCCGGAGCCCTATCTGACGGCCTTGAAGAAGAGCGGATTCAATGCAGAGGAGTGTCTCGTCGTCGAGGACTCCCCGCGCGGCCTTGCCTCGGCGCTGGCTGCCGGCATCCGCTGCCTGGTCATTCCCAACGATCTGACGCGGGGCGCCTCGTTCACCGGCGCCTGGCGGGTATTGGAAAGCTGCCTGGAGATCCCCGGGGAGGTGCTGCATCTCGATAGAAACGGCAAAGAGGCACTTTGGTCTTGACTTGATCGCCCAGTCAGTATAGAGAACCGAGTAACAACCGGTTCTGATAAATAACCGCGTGGCAAAATTCTCTTTGCCATCGCGGCAGTGTATGGATAAGGGTTGGATCGCAGAGGGTCGGCTGCGGAGGATCAGAAAACGAGGTTCATCATATTACGGAGGTAACGGCAATGAGTGTAGAGGTGAGGGCCCCGATGCCGGGCAAAATCCTGGAAGTCCTGGTTAAAGTGGGAGATCAGGTGAAGGAAGACGACGAGGTCGTCATGTTGGAAGCCATGAAGATGGAAAACCCGATTTACGCGCCGGCCGACGGCACAGTGAAGGAGATCAAGGTCAAGGCCAATGACAGCGTAGAGACGGAACAGCTGATGATCGTCATCGAGTAGACG
>Ga0209212_1001963_pt1 | contig 31018 bp, 22 predicted proteins | sample RifGroC2_FD_183996 | JGI IMG/M metagenome (GOLD analysis project Ga0209212, IMG submission 183996) | Groundwater microbial communities from Rifle, Colorado, USA - Groundwater C2 (SPAdes) (version 2) | ecosystem: Environmental > Aquatic > Deep subsurface > Groundwater | place: Rifle, Colorado...
ATATTGGCGTCACTTGCAGTGTGCCCACGCCGGCAGCTGACGCCCCGATCAACACAATCTTGTCGCGATATTTTTCCGCCGGAATCTTGCCGGTGAATACGTCGTAGAAGGAGTCCACCTGAAAGGCCGCCCGCCCATTGCTGTCTTTGTAGAAATAGGTGTGCATCTGCAAGGCGGGATCGGTAGCGATTTTCAGGTTACCCAGTTGCACGCCTTCGCCCAGATTGACCTGAATATCCTTGGGTTCGAGATTGAGGCTCTTGGCTGCCAGCATCAGCGACAACGATGGGTAGTATTGGTCATAGTAACCAACCACCAACGGTTCGGTGCGTACTGCGCCATCCACATCCGGAAAACTGTTCAGATGGCCGATGGCCAAGGCCTTGCTGCCCAGCACCGGGATCGGCAGCAAGGCTGCGCGCGTCGGCAGCGGCTGTGCACCATAACCGGATGCATCTTTTGCGTTCGGCAGATTGTTGCGCAGCACATAATCGGGCAGCGGCTTATCGGGGTTTCCCTGCGGTTCGCCTAATTCGAAAAACATCGCCAGCAAGACATCATTTGCCTTGGCCATGCTTTCGCTAAGCTTCTTGTCATTATCAAGATCTTGCGCCGCCTCGAGCAGCAAGGCATAAAGCTGAGCCAGTTCGGTCTGTTGTGCGGGGTCGGCGGTGTCTGTGAATGTGAAGCCATCCAGCAAATCGGCTATTTTATAGATATACCCCAAGCCGGCATCAACCTGCGGCTCAAAGAAAAAAGCCGTGTGACCGATTGCCTTGGGGTGTCCCGCCGCCAGGATATCGACCATTTTTGCGTGGATCGCGCGCGGCCATGGCCAGCGCCCGAGGTTGGCGATACTCTGATCGTCGATGGCAATCACCGCCACCTTGTCGCTCGGCGTGCGCGATGAAGCGAGCACACCCAGGTCGTAAGCCTTGCGCTCCAGACTCTGCATCAGGTCGCTGCTCGCGCCCAACCAGAACACCAGCGCCACCAATAAACCGACGAACCAGTCCCTCTTCCAGAACGACCACTTGTTCATTGCCACTCCCCGAGGCTTGTTTGTAAAGCAAATTACGCCGTGGATATTAGAGTATTTCCCGGCAATGCACCACAATCCTTTTGATTTGCAGCGAATTTATGGAATGGCTTATGGAACCTCTGATTAAGTCCCACATGGCCGCGCATTCGGCTTTGCGGGATGAGATGCAAGGAAGACGACGACGCGAATGGTCATTCCCTTCGCCAGGAGCCTGACACCGCAGATCGCCCGCAAAGCCAATGTCCTAAAGGGTTGCAGCAAAAACTGGCGCTCGCGGCGTTGCGCTCCTTGGCATCGTAGAATGACTACGACCTGCGTCGCGCGCCTTGCGATCATCCAGTTTTTGTTGGCAACGCGGTTCATGGCGGACTTAATCAGAGGTTCCTTATTATTTGACCAGCAGCACCGGGCAATTGGCCAAATGCAGCACCTTGCTCACTACCGAACCCAGCAGCAACGATTGCAAGCCTCCCTGGCCCTGCCTGCCCATGACAATGCAATCGACAGCCTGCTCATTGGCGTATTGCACAATCGCTTCCGCCGGCGTGCCGATACTGATGTGGTACTGGTAGGGCAGTGCGGCGGCATCCAGCGCCGCACGCGCCGGTTGCAGCGCCGTCATGCCCTGTTCGCGATAGTAATCGTTAATCGTTTCGTGGTTGATGAACAGTTTGACGTTGCCGGTCGCCACATTCCATTGCACATTCAACAGCAGCAGTTGCGGCTGCTCCTTCAGCGCGGCGATATTTTTGATCACATAGTCAACGGCACGCTGCGCATTCGCCGAACCATCCACCGGAATCAGTATCTTCATCCTCATCCTCCCTTTACGATTTATTGTGCGAGCCGGGCGACTGGTCGCCCATTCCTGCCGAAACTGATTCATCCACCAGATCGACCACCGGCGCAGAAACAGCCTTGCGCATTGCCAGCCACCTGCCGAGTGCTACCACCAGCAGCGCGCCCAGCCCCGGCACCAGCCAGTGCAGGTAGTGGCGCGACTCGAGCAGCGTTGCGAACAACGCCTCGCCGACCAGCATCTCGCCAGCCACATAACCCAGCAGTGCGCCGCCAATATAGATGATGACGGGGTAGCGGTCGATCAGCTTCAGCACCAACTGGCTGCTCCAGGCGATCATCGGAATGCTGATCAGCAGGCCGAATACCAGCAACCACACATTACCCTTGGCTACCGCAGCCACCCCCAGCACGTTGTCCAGGCTCATCACGAAATCGGCGATGATGATGGTCTTGATCGCGCCGAGCAGCCGCGTATCGGCCTTGATGTTGTCTGCATCGTGTTCCTCTTCCGGCAGGATCAGCTTGACGCCGATCCACAGCAACAGCAACGCGCCGACCAATTTCAGATAAGGCAGCGCGAGCAGCCCGACCGCAAAGAAGGTCAGCACAATGCGCAACCCTATTGCGCCACCGACACCGAACAGAATACCTTTTCTGCGCTGATGCGGCGGCAGGTTGCGGCACGCCAGCGCGATCACCACCGCGTTGTCGCCGCTCAGCAGCAGATCGATCAGGATGATTTTGAATACATCCACCCAGAACTGGGGGGTAGAAAACATTTCCAGCATTGCCCGGCCTTTCAGTATCGGAATTTTTTGCGCCTCGCGCGGTATGAGGCGCGCGGACGCAATCTTACCGAATTATCCGCGGCGACGTGGTAATCCAGATGATTTCATCAAAGGCCTTTTGAATGGCTGGATTGCCGCGCTTCGCTCGCAATGACCGCTACGGGATACATTCTTGTCATTTTTTGACATCATTCAACTGATATAGAGACTAACCAATAAGCCAAAATATCCAGGCAATTTCGTTGAGCATGCGCGATGCTCACGCAACATCGCGCTCCCACTGCGCGAGCCATTGCTTCAGATCTCCCGCCGTCGTTTCATACTGCTCGATGATCTCGTCGCCCGGCATGGCGCGGACAATGGCCAGGGCGGAGCGCCGCAGGGCTTGCGCGCGCGGCATATCATCGGCGCGCTCGCATAGTGCCGCCAATTCCAGATACGCCGCTACGAAACGTGAATCGAGATAGATGGCCTTGTTCAGGCACTCCTTGGCCTGCTCGAAATTTCCCTTGAGTTGAGCCAACTGCGCCAGCAGGAAGTAGGGGGCTGCTACAAGCGGAGCGGCGGCCAGAATCTTATGGCACATTTGCTCGGCCTGGTCATACTCGCCCCGGTCGGCATGTGCCCGCGCTTTCTTGAGCAGGTCTTCATTACCCCCATCCCAGCCTTCCCCCGCTTGCGGGGGAAGGCTGGGATGGGGGCGAGCTGGTGTCGGGGCAGCTACTTGAACCCTCCGCTGATATACCACCCCCTCGGCAAACAGTCTGGATTCCAGTTCTTGTGCCACATGGCCGATCAACTCGGTGTGCGCGGTCAGGAGATAACCGCCTTCGCGCAGCGTCGCCGCAAATTTTGCCGCGATTGCGGACACGGCGGCGGGGTCGAAATAGATGAATACGTTGCGGCACAGGATCAGATCCATGCCATACAGTTCCGAATCGGGAAATGGCTCGCTGACGAGATTGGAAACGCGGAACGTCACCATGCGGCGGATACGTTCATCCAGTATCCACTCGTTGCCCGCAAGATGGAAATAGCGCTGCTGCAATTCCGGGGGGACCATGCGAAACGACCACTTCCCGTAACGCCCGCGCCGCGCCCTGGCAATCGCATCGGAATCAATATCGGTGCCGAGGATCAGGATGTCCCAGCCGCCATGCTGCGGCAGCAGCATATCCACCAGCATGGCCAGCGAATAAGCCTCCTCGCCGCTGGCGCAGCCCGCGCTCCACAGGCGCAGGGTTTTGTCATGGTGATGTTGCGCGAGCAGTTCGGGCAGCAGACGCCAGCGCAGCAAATCGAACTGACCGTGGTCGCGGAAGAAAAATGTCTCGCCGGTGGTAAAGGCGCGCGCGAACGCCTCCCATTCTCCGGTCGCCTGTTCGCCGGCGAGAAAAGTCCGGTAGTCTCTCAGTGAGGTATGGCCCAGGCGCGCGGCGCGCTCGCGCAGCATGGCAGCGAAACGGTCACGCGCATCGTCGGAGATGCGCAGGCCAATGCGCCGCGCGGCCAGTTGTTCAAATTCGTCAAACAGCGCCGTGTCGTTCATGGTGGGTAATTCCAATTCTCGATAGAAACTACACCTTCCCCTTCAAGGGGAAGGTGTAATACTCCTTCCCTTGCACGCGTAGCGTGCGGGGGAGGGCTGGGGTGGGGGTACTCGATACAATGGAATTGTGATAACCCGCAGAAGAGTCACTTGGTAAAAACAAACCCCTTCTCCCGGATGAGGCGCAGACAGGCGTCCACCGCCACCGCGTCGAGCTGGGCGCCGCGAACCCGGGTGATTTCTTCGAGCGCCGCATCCATGCCCAAGCCGGGGCGGTAAGGGCGGTTGGCCGACATCGCCTCGACCACGTCGGCCACCGCCATGATGCGCGCCTCCAGGATGATCTGTTCGCCCTTGAGTCCCTGCGGATAGCCGGAGCCGTCCAGGCGTTCGTGGTGCTGGCGCACCATGTTGGCCACCGGCCACGGGAACGCAATATCCTTCACAATCTGGTAGCCGGCCTCGGCATGGACCTTGATCAGGCCGAGCTCGATGTCGGTGAGGCGTCCCGGCTTGCCCAGGATTTCCGCCGGCACCGAGATCTTGCCGAGGTCGTGGATCAGCCCGCCGAAATGAATGCCTTCGATCACCTCGCGGGCAAGTCCCATCTCCTCTCCGATGGCCGCCGCCAGTTGCGCCACGCGGCGCTGGTGGCCGGCGGTATAGGGGTCGCGCTGTTCCAGCGTCGCGGCGATGGCGCCGATGGCGTCCTCCAGTGTCGCACTCAGTTGTTCCATGCTTTGCCGCTGAAGTTCTTCCGCCTGCTTGCGCTCGGTTACGTCGTCATAGACGGCGACGATTTCGCCCGAATCGAGCCGGTAAACGTAATTTTCACGCCAGCCGGAAATGCGCTCGTCCCGGTAGAAGGCGGCGGGAAGGTGCTCCGCCTCGCCGTTGCGGCATACGCGCCGGAACACTTCCAGCAGGCCGAAGGCGCGCACGCCGGGAAATACTTCTTCCACATTCCGGCCCAGCACTTCCTCGCGCTTCACGCGCTCGATACGTTCGGCCGCCTGGTTGAACGACTTGAGGGTGAATGCCTCGCACGCCGCGTCAGTCTGGTAGACCGCCACACCGCTGTTCATGTTCTCGAACAGATGGTGAAAACGTTCTTCGCTCCTGTGCAGCGTATCCGCTGCCCGCTTGCGCTCGGTGATGTCCTCGAGAATATGCACGGAGTAGAGATAAGCACCCTGCTCGTTGCGGACGGCGAAGCTGCGCGAGCGGTAGATGGCTGCGCCGACCGCCACTTCTTCTTCTTCTTCTTCTTCTTCTTCTTCTTTTTCCATCGCCCGCAGGCAGCAGGGCAGCGGCTTGTCGCTTTTCGGAAAGAGGGTGTAATAAGGCTGGCCGATGATTTCCTGGAACGATTTTCCGGCTTGCTCGGCATAGGCGCGATTGGCGCGAATCACGCGAAACTCGCCATCATGGAGAAAGATCGGATGGCTGATGCTGTCGAATACTGCCTGCCAATCCAGCCGCGCGCGCCTGATCTCGGCAAGTTGGGCGCTGATCAACTGTTCCGCCCGCTGGCGCTCGATCTCCACCCCAACTCTGACGGCAATCATCTCCATCACTTCCTTTGCTTTCGGTGGCAGAGCAAGCTTGTGCCGGAAGATGGCGCAGAGTATGCCGTTGACCTTGCCGTTTTTGTCCCGTACCGGCGTGCCGACATAGGCTTCTGCGCCCATATCCGCCAAGTCCTTGTCCTCAGGAAACAACCGGCAGACCCCTTCGGGATATTCGCAGTAACCCTTGCTGGCGACGTTGTTGCACGGGGTGCCGGGCAGGGCGTATTCGTAATGCTCTACCGCCTTGCCGTCGAGTTGCATGGCCAAGGCCCGCACTCTGTTTTCATCCACCAATTCACCGGCGATGACACACTCCGCACCGAGCCATGCGCTCAGGCTGCGTACCGTTTCATGGAAAAACGCCGCTCCGATGTTTTGTGCCATGCTTGTAACAAGGGTTTGGAATGCGGCCTCCGCCTGCTTGCGCTCGGTGATGTCGTGGATGATTCCAATGGCATGCCAGCGGCCTTTCAGTTTGAGCGCCGAGATGGAGAGCTCGACGGGGCATTCGCTGCCGTCCTTGCGCAGCGCCGCAACCTCGGTGGTCTTGCCGATCAGCGGGCCAGATCCGCTCTCCTCGAAATGGGCAAAGCCGCGCGCTGCGTCGGCATGGTAGCGGGGCGGGGCGATCAGTTCGTGCATCGTTTGTCCCACCGCTTCCTCCCGGCTGTACTGGAACATCTTTTGCGCGGCAAGATTCCAGTCGGTAATCCGGCCTTGTTCGTTGACGATGACAATCGCATTCGGCGCGGTGGCGAGGGTTTGCCGGAAGCGCTCCTCACTCTCATGCATTTTCCGGAACACCAGAAAATAGAGTGCCGGAGCAACGAGGATAGTAAGCAGGGCAGCGTCGATGATTTCCCAGTGAACATTCTGGATATTCATAGGGATGAGAACATACGGAATTGCCCACATGATCAAAAGCTCAAACGCCGCGATGAGCAAAGACACCGCGAGCATCACCCCCAGAGGGGTGTTCAAAAACGCCAACAACTTTTTCATATCGCGCTCCCCCATTTCAGTCGCTCACCGGCGGAGGGAACCAGGGATACCAACCCTGCCTTGAGTGTAATCGAAGGGCATGACCTGAGCGCAGCCTGTCCTGAGCCTTGTCGAAGGGCCGAAGAGGATGCTAAGAGGCTGCCGCAAGGCGCGTATACGGCGTTTTTTTGGGGGGGGGGGGGGGGGGACTGCCTGCCAGCATGAACCGCCCTTCCGGGAAGGTTGTAGTGGGTTGCAGGGTGGTTCTGGTTCATAATTTCCTCTCGCTGTTTACTGCACTCCGCATTCGACTTTGTGCGGCCAATCACATCGCAAGCAACACTTGCCCGGCTACAGCACGAACCTCTTTTTTACGGCCATGCCCGGGAAAGGGCTTTTCTTCCACCTCCACCAGGCCGATTCGCTCCAATTCATCAATATCCCGTTTGACCGCGCTGCGATCCCGGTGAAGCCGCTGCGACAAATCTGCAATCGAACCGGGACATTCCTTCACCTCGCGGAACAGCACAAGTTTTGCGGTTGTAATCAGCCGCGCCAAATCTTCCGGGTCTTCGAAGGAAATAATACGCTCACGCGCGATGCGCTTGCCTTGATCCGCCAGCTTCGCAACTTCCTTCCCACGTTTAAAAAATTCATCCGCACTCGCCACTTTGATGGTTGTTTTCATCTTTTACTCCTAAATGCAATCCAGTCAGATTGAAATCGCTCTTCAATATCTTCGAAGCTCTTGAACTCAACGGGTTCGACCACGCCCATGAAATGCCGATGATGAAAGCCGTGCGCATTGCGGAATAAAACGATTGCGGATTTCGGAATCACTCATCGAGCCGCTCTTGTAGGTGCGAATTCATTCGCACACATCACGTTATCCGGGCGAATGAATTCGCTCCTACCCACGCAATCCGCATTCCGCAATCGCCTCATTCCGCACTCTTCTTGACGACGCGCAGACATGCGTCCACCACCTCGGGATCGAATTGTGTGCCGCGTGCCTGGGTCAGCGCAGCGAGCGCCGCATCCCTTTCCAGGGCGGCGCGGTAGGGGCGGTACGCGATCATCGCCTCGAGCACATCGGCCACTGCCAGAATGCGCGCCTCCAGGATGATCTGCTCGCCCTTGAGTCCCTGCGGATAGCCGGAGCCGTCCAGGCGCTCGTGATGTTGCAGCACCATTTGCGCCACCGGCCAGGGGAAGGGAATGTCTTTCACGATCTCGAAGCCGGTCTGGGTGTGCTGCTTGACCAGGGAAAATTGCAGGTCGCTCAGCCTGTCCGGGCGGTTGATGATTTCGGCGGGCACCGACACCGTGCCGATGTTGTGCAGCATGGCGCCGAAACGGACGCCTTCCACCTGCTGCGGCGGCAGGCCCATCTCGGCGGCGATGGCGGCGGCGAGTTTTGCGACGCGCTGCTGGTGGCCGGCGGTGTAGGCATCGCGCTTTTCCAGCGTGAGGGCGATAGCGGTGATGGTCTGCTCCAGTACGCGGCGCAGCTCGGCAGCGGAGCGGTCGTGCTCGGCGCGCGTGCGCAGCGTGACGATGCCGTAGGCGATATCGCCGGCCAGTTCTTCCATGAGCTCGATCTCGGCGGCGTCGAAAGCTTCCGGGTTTGATGAAAACACCGTCAGTACACCGTAAAGATGATCGTTATTGATCAGCGGCAGGGCCAGCCCGGATTTGATACCCAGCCCGATTAATTTTTCCAGGTTGTATCCCACACTACCGTTGTACAACTTGGTTTGGCGCGCCTGCTGGGCGGTAAGGGCCAGGTTGTAGCGGATATTCTCCGGGTCGCGCTCCCACCCGGCAAGGCTCTGGCTGATGGCGTCGCTACCAAAGTGATAAACATAGTTAGGAATACTTTCCGCTTCCTCGCCGGGAAAGGATACTTCGGCAAAGAGGTGCTCGCCGGTCTCGACGATGTGGCGGCAGACATTCTGGAACAGTTCTTCCTCGCTCTTCGCGCGCACCAGCGCGACGTTGCAGGCGCTCAGCGTGTGCAATGCGCGGTTGGCACGCTCCAGATTCTGCTTCTCCTGCAGCAGTTCGGCGGTGCGCGCGCGCACCTGGTCATCGAGGCTCTCGTTCAACAGGTTGAGCTGGGCCTGGATGCGCATCAGGTCGCGGCTCTGGACGAAGGTGTTCTCGTGCACCGAGAGCAGCAGGTTGAGTATCTGCTGGCTGCTGCCGGCAAGGGCGAAGGTCTTGTTGTCGTATTCCACTCGCAACGAGCGCCGCTCGTCGGCGCGCTTCCTGAGAATCGGCGTGGCCAGCAGCGCGCGGATGCGTTCCAGCAGGATGGCCTCGACGAACGGCTTGATGATGTAGCCGTCGGCGCCGTTGTTGACCGCTTGTATGATGTCTTCCGGTTCCGACAGCATCGTCAGCAGGATCACCGGGACATTCCACAGCGCCTCGTCGTACTTGATGGCATGGCACAACTGATAGCCGTCCATCAGCGGCATGTTGATATCGCTCACGATCAGGGCGGGACGGCGCACGCGCGCGGCCTGCAGGCCTTCCTCGCCGTTTCTCGCCACGGTCACGCGGTAGCCCGCCCGGTCCAGGCAGCGGCGCAGCAGCTCGGCCTCCACCGGGCTGTCCTCGACGATCAGGATCTCATTTGATTGCGGAGTGGAGGCCGCACGCTGGCTTTCGGGTTCAGTATTCGATTCGTTTTTATTTTCCATTTTGCGCTCCGCTTTCTACATTCGATTTATTCCGCACTCCGAATTCAGAGTTTGTAGGTGCGAATTCATTCGCACACACAGGTTAGGTGCGAATGAATTCGCACCTACAAATGCCGGTTATTCGCCAACGCCTCCAGCGTCGGCGCGATCTGCTCCAGCGGCAGTATATGCTGCACCGCGCCCAGTTCCACCGCCTGCTTGTTCATGCCATACACCGTGCTGCTGGCCTCGTCCTGGGCGATGGTGACGCCACCGGCTGCGGCGATGCTCGCCATGCCATCGGCGCCGTCGCGCCCCATGCCGGTGAGCAGCACGCCCACCGTGCCGGCGCCGAAACAGCGTGCCGCAGCGCGCATCGTGACGGTCACCGAGGGCTGGTGGCCATCAACGGGCGCTGCCTGGGAAAGCGCGAAGCGTCCGCCGTTATTATCCCATTCCAGATGAGCGTCCTCGGGCGCGAAATAAACCACGCCCGCCTGCGGTGTCTCACCATGCGTTGCCTTGCGCACCGGCAGCGGGCAGATTTCGGCCAGCCACATCACCATCTCGCCCAGAAAGCTGCTGCCGATATGCTGAACGCACACCACCGGCAGCGGGAATCTGGCGGGCAGGCTTCCCAGAATTTCGCGCAGAGCCTGCGGCCCGCCGGTGGAAGCGCCGATCACCACCATGCGCGGTGCGGCCTGCGGGCGCGGCAACAGAGCAGGGGGGTGCATCGCGGCCAGTTTGGCGGCATGCACATTATTGTGCCGCCGGAACACCCGCACGCCGGACAGGATGCGTATTTTGCTGGCCAGTTCATTGGCCAGCTTGTCCAGATTGGCGCCAAGGATGTCGCGCGGCTTGGGCAGAACATCCACCGCGCCCGCTTCGAGCAGCCGGAAGACGTTGGGCGAGCCCGGTTCCACCGACACGCTCACCACCAGAATCGGGCGCGGATAGTTCTCCATCGCCTCGCGGACAAATTCCAGCCCGTCCATCACCGGCATGTGCAGATCGACGCAGATCACATCGGGATCCAGTGCCGGCAGCAGGTCGAGCGCTTCCCGGCCATTCGCGGCGGTGCCCACCACCTGGATTTCCGGAAAGCGCGCCAGCATGCGCTGCAGGATATGCAGCACCAGCGGGGAATCGTCTATCAACAGCACTCTGATTGTGGATTGTGGACTCATAATGGGTATCCGGAATTCAGTGTGGAAAGTGATCGGCCGATTCGAATCAGATCGCCAGTTTCGCGGACACCAAGCGGTTGATGCTCACGCCTTGCTCGGCCGCTTCGGTCGCCAGTGCGCGATGCACGAGCGAAGGGACGCGAACCATAAAGCGCCCGCTGTATTGTTTTTCGGCCAGCGCATCAGGGATGGGCTCTCCAGTGGCTTGCATGTCGGCTACAACCTCACCAACAACCCGGCGAATACCGGCCAGCGCTTTCTCCGGCGTTGGCGCAAGCCAAGACAAAGAAGGGAACTCGGCGCACAAGCCTACATGCTCGCCGTCTTCTTGAGACCATGTGACGCGATAGGTGTAATGGTTGATGTTCATGGTTTAACCTCCAATCGTTCTATTGCCAATAGCACTTGCTTCACCTGATAAGGCTTTGCCTTACCCCTGTCATTCTGAATGTTGACACGCGGATCACCTTGCCACGGCGTCTTGAATATCGAATGACTGCCACCGTGATGTCGAGGCTTGCCAAAGTAAAACCCACAAACTTTTTGCAAGTCGCCAAAGCGAACATTGGCTGGCTCGCGCCTCATCTGATCAAGGATTTGTTCAACTCCGCTCATTTTTTATAGTATCAATAATGATATTGGTGGTCAATTTTCAACACTGAATTCAGCATTCCGCATTCAACCCGGATAATTATTAGCCAAGATATCACCTCCCCCTTGCAAGATTTCTACTGCCATGTATTTTGGAATGATCATTAGTATTTCGCTTCATCCTTCCACATTTCGGGGCGAAACCGCACTACGCGGTTCCGTCCTGATTCCTTGGCGTTGTACATGGCCACATCGGCATATTTGACGGCCTGCCAGAAGGTATCACTGTCCTGCGGAAAGTCGGCGATGCCGATGGAAATGGTTTTTTGCAGCACAGTTCCGGGCAGTTGTATCTTCATGCCCTCAACGGCGGCACGAATCTTCTCGGCAACCCTATCCGCAGCCTCTCCGCCCGCATCCTGCATGATGATGAGAAACTCCTCGCCGCCATAGCGAATCACCAGATCAGAGGTGCGCACCGATGCCTGCATGGTCCTGGCCAGCGCCTTGAGCACCAGGTCGCCGGCATCATGGCCGTAGGTGTCATTCACCATCTTGAAGTAATCAAGGTCGAGCATCAGGATGGCCAACTGGCTCTTGCGGCGCTGACTGGAGGACACCAGCGTCTCGGCAAATTCTTCCAGAAAACGACGGTTGCGCAGGCCGGTCATCGCATCGGTCAAATTGGAAGCGCGCAGCGTATCCATCAGGCGTTTCGCCTCGATCACCGGCGCCGCCTCGCGCAAATAAACATTCAGATAGGGCAGGAAATCCTGTATCCGTTCCGACTCCTCTTGCTTAATGACCAATTGCAGCACACTACCCACCGCGCCGGACTGAATGATCGGGATGCACACATGGCAGCGATCCTGCTCCTCGCTGGGCGGTTGAAAGGCATAGCAGATACCGCGCGAGCCGATCGAGCTGATGATATGGCCGGTGCGCCGGGCGCGGCAGCTTTCGGCATGCACCAGAATTTGCGGATCGCACCAGCGGCAAGGCGCGCCTGGCTCTCCGTCCACCATCAATGGGGTCATGTGGCTGGTGTTCGGCACAACTTCGTAGATAGAAAAATTTTTAATGCCGAAAGGGTCTTGCAACACTGACGACAGCCGCCGGTAAATTTCCGGCTTGGTCTCATCCTCCTCGATGGCCTGCTTGAAATGCGCCGCATCGATCAGCCCTTCCACACGGCTGATGGTGGAGTTGAGCAGGTTCTCATGCTCGTGGGCCGGTGTTTGTTGCAGCAGTTGCGCGACATCCTGACTGATGGTGGTCAGGCCATTCCGGATGAACTTGAGCAGGCTGTTCAAGTCCGCCGCCACTTGTCCGACCTCGTCATCGGTGCGGCGTTCGATGTTGGCATGAAAATCGCCCTGAATGGCGCGCTCGACCGTTTCCTGCACATCATGCGCGGTGGTAATCACCGGCTTGAGCAGGTGGCGGAAGAACCACAGCATCACCAGCATGAACAACACGATCGCCAGCACCATGATCGCAGAAGTCGCGTAGGCGCTGCGCATCGCCTCGCTCATCGACATCGAAATCGTGATCGCGCCCAGCACCGTCCCTTCCGCCACATCGTGGCACTGCATGCAGTGCGGAGAACCCGCCTGCGTGGCAACATAAGGAAGGGTGCCACGGAAAACCAGGCCGTCATTTTCATCGGTCAACTGGTAGCGGGGATTGCCGTCCTGCAGCACCTTCGCATCAATCTCATCCTGTGCTTTTTCACGCAGCAAACCCTGGCCGAATTGCTGCGTGACGCCGGGCGCGCGCGCAACATACACTTTCTTTATGCCTTCTACCTCGGCAAGGCGGCTTAGAAAGCTGTCCCGATCCTGAATGGCATGATGAACCATTAATTCGGTCAGGCCGATCTTTACGATCCCGGCTATTGAGCCAATGTGCTCGCGTTCTGATGAGATGGTGAATTGGCGGAGCGACAAGAAGCTGACCACTACGATGACCGCGATCATGGCCACGGTCATCACAATGGAAAACGTCGTTACTTTGGTATTGAGTTTCATTTTCATAAATCCTGGTAACTACTCAGGTGCTGCCGTTTTTCTCCTTCCCCCTTGTAGGGGGGCTGGATGGGGGTAGAAAGGCGGGGCATAAAGATGCCGTGTTGATGTCCCACCCTCTCACCCCCATCCTAACCTTCCCCCTCAAGGGGGAAGGGACTGGCGTTGTGGCTATTTTTATGAGCATATTGCTTCGACCTGAGTAGTTACAAATCCTGTAAATTTTCACCCATCTGGTGCGAATGAATTCGCACCTGCAAGGCAAAGGTAGTCCAGCATTTTCAAAATCATCTCCCAATCAGCCTTTGCAGCGTTTCCAGCAGCACGCGCTGGTCGAATGAGGGTTTGGGGATATAGGCGTTGGCGCCCGCCTCCAGCCCGCGCCGCTTGTCCTCGTCGGAAGAAAGCGTGGTCACCAGCACCACCGGCAGGTCTTTGTAGCGCGGCTCCTGGCGGATGCGGGCGGTGAGCGTGAGGCCGTCCATGTTGGGCATGATGATGTCCGACACCACGGCGGCGAAGGGGCGGCGACCGAGCGCGTCGATCGCATCCACGCCGTCCACGGCGGCGACCACTTCGTAGCCGGCATCTTCGAGGATGCGTTTTTCCATCGCGCGCACCAGCGCCGAATCTTCCACCAGCAGGATCGAATGCGGAGCGCGGATTTCGGATTGCGGAATGGGTTCGGCGCTCCGCAATCCGGATTCCGCAATCCGCACTCCCTTGTGCGCTGTGCGCACCAGATCGGCGGGGTTCAGCACCGCGCAAATCTCCCCGCTGCCCAGGATGGTCAGGCCGGAAACGTTGCGCACCCGCGCGAGCGGTGCGCCCAGCGGCTTGGCGACCACCTCTTCCTCGTCCAGCAGCTCGTCCACCCGCAACCCCAAGCGTTCGTCGCCGACCTGGAGCACGATGCATACTGTCGGGGCTTGAGCGTAGGTTGGGCAAAGCGCAGCGTGCCCAACATCTCCAGTAACGTTGGGCACGCCTTCGGCTTTGCCCAACCTACGTGAATCCGGCAACTCCAGCAAATCCGCCAGACGCGGCGCGATTACCGGCTGCCCGTCGAGACTGATGGCGGGACGCCCTTCGAGGGTGAACATATCTTCCTCGCGCACGCGCCGCGAGGTATGCACGAATTCAATCGGCAAGCCAAACAGGCGGTCGCCCACGCTGGCCAGCAGCAGGCGCGTGGTGGCCAGGCTCAGCGGCAGGCGGACCTGCATCAGCGTCCCCTGCTGTGGGGAGGACTCCATGCGGATGTCGCCCTTGAGGCGCTCCACGTTGACGCGCACCACGTCCAGTCCGACGCCGCGCCCGGACAGTTCGGTGACGAAGGTGCTGGTGGAGAAGCCGGGCAAAAAAATCAGTTGCTGCAATTGCGCCGGAGTCATCGCGGCGAGTGTGGTCTCGTCGTGCAATCCGCGCTTCAACGCGATGCGCTTGATTGCTTCCATATCCAGACCATGGCCGTCGTCGCGCACCTCCAGCAGCACGGTGCTGTTTTCCCGCAGCGCGCACAGTCGCACCACGCCGCCGCGCGGCTTGCCCTGCCGCTCGCGCTCAGGCTGCGCTTCGATGCCGTGGTCGATGGCGTTGCGCAGCAAGTGCATCAGCGGGTCTTTCATTTCCTCGAGGATGCGCTTGTCCACGCCGATCTCGCCGCCCTCAATGATTAACTCCACTTCCTTGCCCTGAGCTTTGGCGAGATCATGCACCATGCGCGGGAACAGCGCGAATACCGTGGACAGCGGTAGCAGGCGGGCGGCATGCACCTGCTCTTCCAGCGTGCTGACCGTGGTCTCCAGGCGCGCGCCGTCCTCGTAGAAGGCGTCGCGCGCTTGCCTGATGCCCTTGCCTAATTCCGCGATCCGGAGCGTAGTGGTCGTAGCTTCAGCTACGGGCACCACACGGCCTACCCCTTGCGGGTGCACTCCGCAATCCGCACTCCCTTTTTTATGGCTGTGTTCCAGCAGCGCCCATTGTTCCAGCAGCGCATCCATCAGCGACAGCCGGTGCTGCGCCCGCCCCTCGATCACGGAAAGCTCGCCCACCAGCGTGAGCAGGTCGTCCAGCTTGCGCGTTTCCACGCGCACCGTCTCGATGCGGAACGGCTCGGAGGCAGTCTGAGTTGGCTTGGATGGGGTGATTTCGGTTGGGTGTGTGGAGGCTGCAATCTCGGCAACGACTACATCCCCTCCCCCTGCCAGGGAGGGGGAAGGAGTGGTCGTTGGCGCTCCGGTAGTCTCGCCACCAAGCGCCTCCTGCACCAGCCCGCGCAATTCGCCCAGCACGGCCGTCATGCGTTCGATCACCTCCGGCGTGAGCGGCGCCTCTCCCTTGCGCGCCGTGTTCAGAATGGTTTCCAGACCGTGTGCGGCAGTCTCGATCTTGGTCAGCCCCAGCATGCGCGCCGCACCTTTCAGGCTGTGCGATTCGCGGAATACTTCTTCCAGCAGCGGCTGGTCGGCGGGGGTTTTCTCCAGGCGCAGCAGGCCATCGTCGAGCTTGGCGAGATGCTCGGCGCTTTCCGCCTTGAATAGTTGGGCCAGTTCTTTATCTTCGATCATATTGATTGCGGATTTCGGATTGCGGAGTGCGGAATGAAAACCACCGCTCCGAATTTCGAATTCCGGACTCCCTCCAAATAAAATCGACCCATTCCGCGCTCCCCCATTCCCATCACGCGATCGCCTTGAGCAGGCGTAGGGTGCGTTCTACGCACCACGGTGCGCACAGCGCACCCTACCATTTACTCCGCATTCCGCAATCCGCCGATGTCAGCGTTTCAGATTGCGGTAGAAGTTCTCGTGCGTTCCAACCAGCAGCAACACACGGGTCGCCGGATCGTATTCATAGGCCAACAGGAACAGTTGATTCACGCAGTCGAACTTGTGAACGTAAACACCGGACAGATCACCTTTCTTCGCTTCACCAATGGCCGGATCACGAATAATTTCGGCAACGGCCTGATCAACTGCATCCTTCTGGTTGTTGTGCAATTTTTTGTAGGCCCGCAGAAATGCGTTGGCCTGCAAAACTTTTATCTCAGCCACGGAATTGCCCTGGCACGAATCTATCGAGCTGTTGGCGATCTTCTGCCCGGGCAATCAGCAGTTCCCTGACGAACTCAATTGGCAAGTCCGGATTGTCCAGTGCCGCCTTGCCAACCTTGGCCCAGAATTCAAGCTGGCCCGAGATGGTGCGACACTCTCCCTTTGATGCGGTTTTCGCTTGTTCATACAGTTCATCTTCGATTCGTACCGGCATGCTCATGATCTTCTCCTTTTTACTACATTTGTAGCGTAACGTAGCAAATTACGGCATGGTTGGCAATAATACTGGACGGCTCACTCCGCAATCGTCATGCTATCGCCTTGAGCAGGCGTAGGGTGCGTTCTACGCACCACGGTGCGCACAGCGCACCCTACCATTTACTTACCCGCACTCCACATTCCGCATTCACGCTATCGCCTTCAAATTCTCCGCAGCTTCGTTCAATTTCTGCACCCCGATCCTGGTCTGGCTGATCCCAGCGGCGGTTTCCTTGGCGCCGGCGGCGATGTTGTTGGTCGCTTCCACGATCTGGGTGAAGGCGGCGGATTGCTGCTTGGCATTGAGCATCACCTGCTGCGCGTTCTCATTGACGTTGCCCGCCATGCCGGAGATGTTGCCGAACAGCTCGGCGACCTTCTGCGCCAGTTGCGTCACCTCACCTACGGTGCGCGTGCCTTCCTCGGTCATCATGATCGAGGAGTTGGCGGCCTTCTGGATGTCGGCCACCAGCGCGCTGGCCTGCTCGGCGGATTTCTTGCTCTGGCCGGCGAGCTTGCGCACTTCGCCCGCCACCACCGCGAAGCCCTTGCCGTGCTCGCCGGCGCGCGCGGCTTCCACCGCGGCATTCAAGGCCAGCATGTTGATCTCTCCGGACAGGTCCTTGACCAGCGTGGCGATGCTGCCGATCTGTCCGGTCTGCTCGCCGAGGCGCAGGATCTGGTCGGCCATCGCGGCGATCTTGTCCTTGAGGTTGCCCATCGCCGCGACCGCCTGATGGGTGGCGTCGCCGCCCTGCGCCGTCGCGGCGCTGGCCTTTTCCGCCACCGCCGCCGCATTCGCCGCCTGCTCGGATGACTGGCGCGAGGAGGCGGACAGTTCCTCGATGGTAGCGGAAGTCTCGCTCGCGGCGGTCACCTGCTGGCTCGCGGTGCGCTCGTGCTGGGTGATGGTCGCGGCAATCTGCGTCGCAGAGGTGGAGATGGCGGACACGGATTCCGTGAGCATGCCGGTAATGCTGCGGATGATCCAGAAGCCGATGCCCAGCGCCAGCAAAATGCCGCCGACGATGCTGGCGAAGGCAAGGTTGCGGGTGCGGGCATAGTTGTCGTCCGCCTTGTCCTTCTCGTTTTTGGCCACGTCCACCTGGAGCTGCATCAGCGCCTCGATGACTTGTTCAGACTCTTTGTACAGCGGGATGAGCTTGTTCACGCTGTGCAGGCCCGCCTCGTCAAACTTGCGCTCTTTAAGAAGCATTATCGCCGGCATCTGGCCTTCGCTCCGGTATTTTTCCCGTTGCGCGGCATAGTTGTCGGTAAGTTTTTTCTCCTCCGGCGTCAGATAGGTCGTCAGGTATTGTTCCCAGAGTTTGTCGTTCTTCGCCCGGTTTGCCTCCACCACATCGGTGTGTTTGGTGACGGGGTGGTCCGCCTCATGCAGCTTGCTTGCCGCAAGTTTGGGGTCATGGAAGCTGGCCAACAGCAGTTCCTGGACGCTCTCCCGCCGCAGGTTGTTCATCTGCGACAGCAGCACGGCCGGCACGAGCCGGTCGTTATAGATGGTCTCAAGGCTGTCATCGGTTGTCTTCATTCCTCTCAATCCAAACACGCCGATCGCGATCAGCAGGAGTGACAGAAATCCCAACAGCAGGAATAATTTTGCGCCGATTTTCATGTTCTTGAACATTTTTTGAATCCCCCCTTTATAGAATGCGGATTGCTGATTGCTGATTGCGGAATGAAAACCCCCGCCCACTCCGCACTCCGCACTCCGCACTCCGCATTCACGCTATCGCCTTGAGATTCTCCGCCGCCTCGTTCAATTTCTGCACCCCGATCTTGGTCTGGCTGATACCGGCGGCGGTCTCCTTGGCGCCGGCGGCGATGTTGTTGGTCGCTTCCACAATCTGGGTGAAAGCGGCGGATTGCTGCTTGGCATTGAGCATCACCTGCTGCGCGTTCTCGTTGACGTTGCCCGCCATGCCGGAGATGTTGCTGAACAGCTCGGCGACCTTCTGCGCCAGTTGCGTTACTTCGGCCACGGTGCGGGTGCCTTCTTCGGTCATCATGATCGAGGAATTGGTGGCCTTCTGAATGTCAGCCACCAGTGCCGTAGCCTGCTCGGCGGATTTCTTGCTCTGGCCGGCGAGCTTGCGCACTTCGCCCGCCACCACCGCGAAGCCCTTGCCGTGCTCGCCGGCGCGCGCGGCTTCCACCGCGGCATTCAAGGCCAGCATGTTGATCTCTCCGGACAGGTCCTTGACCAGCGTGGCGATGCTGCCGATCTGGCCGGTCTGTTCGCCGAGGCGCAGGATCTGGTCGGCCATCGCGGCGATCCTGTCCTTGAGGTTGCCCATCGCCATCACCGCCTGATGGGTGGCGTCGCCACCCTGTGTTGTGGCGGTAGTGGCCTTTTCCGCCACCGCGGCGGCGTTCGCCGCCTGCTCGGCCGACTGGCGCGAGGAGACGGACAGTTCGGTGATGGTCGCGGAAGTCTCGCTGGCGGCGGTGACCTGCTGGCTGGCGGTGCGCTCGTGCTGCTCTATGGTTGAAGCTATCTGTGTGGCAGAGGTGGATATGGTAGTTACGGCAGTGTTGATAGAAGCCGAGATAGAACGGGTTATAAAAACGGAAGAGATTATGACTATCCCAAGCCCGCCGAAGATAATCAGGAGGGTCATCAGCCGAGTGGTTTTTTTAATCGAAAAGCTGGCCTCATAACTAGCCTTTGCCTCACCTTCTTTCAGCTTGATGAGTTTTAACAGCGCCTCTTTACTCCTCTCGAAGACAGGGCTTTCTATAAGCATTTTCCTGTCGGCATCTTCCTTTGAAAAACTCTCGCTTAACTGAAGCACCCCTTGAGAGCTATCAAACAAAGGTTTCAAGTTATTGGCAAAAGCACTAAATATCTTTTCTTGTTCACCTGTCAGATCACGCTCATCTGCCAGAAGACTATACTGATCCTTTGCCTCGGTCAGCGCAATGACCTCTGACTGTATCCTTGCCATTTCACTGCTCAGTTTTTTCATCTCCTCCATATTGCTCGATAGTATGTGCCTGCGCAGCGCTATGCGATATTCCAGTAACTGCTCAAGAATCCCGCTGATCTTTATTGTCGGCACCATATTATCGGTATAGGTATGCTCGATAGAACCGCTCAGCCGCCCGACACTGTTGAGAGCCATCAATCCCCCAAAGATGAATATGAGCGAGACAAAGAAGGCATAGATTTGCAGTTTCCTGCTAACCGTCAATTCATTAAATTTCATTATGATCTCCTTTTTTCCAGTCGTGGCGATGACACGGGAATCAGTCTCCACTCCGCCGTGGAATCTGTCTCCACTTTGACGAATACTCACTCAGGGGTTGGGCCTTGATCGGGCCGTTGGTCTTCCAGACAATATCAAACTGGCCATCGGCCCTGATTGCCCCAATAAATACCGGCTTGTGCAAGTGGTGATTTCCTGTATCCATCTGCACAGTGAAGCCGCTGGGCGCCTTGAAGGTCTGACCACTCATTGCGGCAATCACCTTGTCCACCTCGGTGGTGCCGGCCTTCTCGACGGCCTGCTTCCACATGTTGATCCCGATGTAGGTGGCCTCCATCGGATCGTTGGTCAAGGGCTTGCCGGCACTGGAGAGATTTTTTTCACGGGCATAGGCGGCCCACTTTTTCTTCCACTCATCATTGGCAGGGTTCTTGAGCGACATAAAGTAGTTCCACGCAGCCAGATGTCCCACCAGTGGTTTGGCGTCAACACCGCGCAGTTCCTCTTCACCCACCGAGAACGCAACCACGGGGATGTCCCTGGCTTTCAGTCCTGAGTTGCCGAGTTCCTTGTAGAACGGTACGTTGGAATCGCCATTGATGGTGGATATCACCGCAGTCTTCCTGCCCCCGGCAGCAAACTTTTTGATATTGGCTACGATAGTCTGGTAATCATTGTGACCGAACGGGGTGTATTCCTCCAAGATGTCCTCGTCGGCAATGCCCCTGGAATGCAGAAATGCCCGCAGGATTTTGTTGGTGGTGCGCGGGTAGATATAATCGGTACCCAGCAACACGAAACGCTTTGCGCCGCCACCCTCCTTGCTCATCAGATATTCCACCGCAGGGATGGCCTGCTGGTTCGGCGTGGCCCCGGTGTAGAACACATTTCTTTCCGGCTCTTCCCCTTCGTACTGCACCGGATAGAACAACAGCCCGTTCAATTCCTTGTAAACAGGCAGTACCGACTTGCGCGAAACCGATGTCCAGCAGCCGAAAGTCACCGCCACTTTATCCTGGCTCAGCAGTTGACGTGCCTTAGTGGCAAACAGCAGCCAGTCAGATGCAGGATCAACCACTACCGGCTCCAGCTTGCGGCCCAGCACACCGCCTTTCTTGTTGATTTCATCAATGGTCATCAATGCCATGTCTTTCAGTGCCGTCTCGCTGATCGCCATGGTGCCGGAAAGCGAGTGCAAAATGCCGACCTTGATCGGCGCCTTGTCGTCCGCGAACACGAACATGCCGTGTGCCAGCATGGCGATGCCAGCGGCAATGAGGGCGACTGATTTAATGAATGCGCGACGGGTTTGCATGAAATACCTCCCCTTTAAATATTGCGGAATTCGGATTGCGGATTGCGGAACAAGGCGATTGCGGATTTTGGAATGCGGAGTGCGGATTGAAAACCACCGCTCCAAATTCCGCACTCCGCAATCCGAATTCCGAAATCAATTTTGTCCAGGCCATGCTATTTCGCCCTTGATTTCTTGTAAAACCTGTTGTCTATAAAAACTTCCAGCTTTACATCGTCCAGTATGCCGGCCTGCATGGAGATGTCCACGATCTTCCTGAAGCTTGGGATGTCAGGTTCAAGATTGTTAAATGTGATCCTGTCATAGGGGTTGATAAGCGCCTCCCTCACAGGAGCATCATCCTGTCCCATGTATTTCTTTGCAATCAGCACAAGATTCTTTGCGTTGTTCTTGTGCTTGTCGCCCTCAATGAATTTTCCGGCCCGGATCAGGCTGTCCACCCATTCCTGCATAGCCGCCGGATGCTCCTTGATAAAACCGCTTCTTGCGATGACGATGCACTCCACATGGTCGGGGGTGATGTCCTTGGTCAGGGCGAGGACCTTCCCCACACCATCGAGATGAGCCTTTGCCGACCACGGCTCTGCAACGATGAATGCATCAAGATTTCCCCCTGCCATCGCCTTTTCCATGTCAGGCGGGGCAATGACTGTGGTCTTTACATCCTTGAGCGAGAGGCCTTCTCCTCTCAGGTATTTATCGAGAAGGGCGGTATGGGTTGCCTTGGCGTGAGGGATTGCTATCTTCTTATCCTTGAGCCCTTTGGCGGATCTGATATCCGAATCCTTTGCAACGGTTATCGCCGAGCCGTTACGGTGCCCCAGGAGGATGGCCCTTATGTCAACCCCCGAATTGAACATGTCCATCGCAAGCGGCGAAAGGATGAATGCCGCATCAATGGCCCCGGCCTGTATTGCCCCGGCCAGTTCGTCCCATTTCTTGAACATTTTCGGCTCAACATCAACCTCCTTGAACGACCCGTTCTCCCTTTCATGGGAGACCGCCAGTGTCAGGTGATCGAGGATCGGCAGGTAACCGACCTTCATGGTCTCCTTTGCAAAGACGCTTGTAGAAATGATTAGCAGCAAACCCGGCAAGATCAGATAACGTTTCATGGTTGACCCCCTATAGAGATTTTAGATTGCGGATTGCGGATTGAAAACCGCCGCTCCGAATTCCGAATTCGATTCACTCCGCAATCGATTCATTCCGCAATCGTTAAACTGTTTCATTAACGGTACATTCCTCTCGCGCCAGCAGCACGGGCAAATCCAGCAGGCGTATGGTGCGTTCTACGCACTACGGTGCGCACAGCGCACCCTACCATTTACTTACCCGCATTCCGAAATCTCCTTGACTATTCATTCCTACCTGCCAGCAACTGCCGGTTGGCGATTAACAAGGCACCCATTTCTTCCGCCGGCACGGGACGGCTGAACAGATAACCCTGCATCTCGTCGCACCGGTGCGCGTGCAGGAAAGCGCGCTGTTCTTCGGTTTCCACGCCCTCGGCGATGACGATCAGTTTCAGGCCGTGCCCCAGCTCGATCACCGCGCTGGCGATGGCGGCATCGTCCGGGTCGGTGGTGAGGTTGCGCACGAAAGACTGGTCGATCTTGAGCTTGTGGATCGGGAAACGCTTGAGGTAATTGAGCGAGGAATAGCCGGTGCCGAAATCGTCCATCGCGAAGGTGATGCCCTGTTTTTGCAGTTCGCCCAGCACCGCGATGGCGCCTTCCGGGTCATGCATCACCATGCTTTCGGTAATTTCCATTTCGAGGAAACGCGCCTCCAGCCCGGTCTCGGCAAGAATATCGAGAATGGTCTGCACCAGGCCGGGCGAACGGAACTGGCGCGCGGAAAGGTTGACTGACATGCCTATTTCCGGCAACCCGGCATCACGCCATACCCGCGCCTGGCGGCAGGCTTCCCGCAATACCCATTCGCCCAGCGGCACGATCAGGCCGGTTTCCTCCGCCAGCGGGATGAATTCGCCGGGGGAGACGATGCCCCGCTCCGGCTGACGCCAGCGCACCAGCGCCTCGGCACAGATAATCGCACCGCTGGCAAGATTGACCTGGGGCTGGTAGTGGAGCAGGAATTCGCCAAGCTCCAGTGCCTGGCGCAAATCTCTTTCCAGGTTGAGGCGCGCCAGCAACCGTTGATTCATTTCCGCCGCGTAAAACTGGAAGGTGTTGCGCCCCGCTTCCTTGGCGCGGTACAGCGCGGTGTCCGCATTGCGCAGCAGCGTCGCCTGGTCTTCGCCATCGCGCGGGCAAACCGCCACGCCGAGGCTGGAGGTGACCACGATGTCGCGCCCGTTGATGGTGAAGGATGCCGTCATCGCCGCCATCAGCTTACGGGCGGTATTCACCACATCTTCTTCCTGCGCCATGTCGGCCAGCACGACGACGAATTCGTCGCCGCCGTAGCGCGCCACGGTATCGTCCTCGCGCACCGCGGCGACAAGGCGCCCGCCAACCTCCTTGAGGATCTGGTCGCCGGTTTCGTGGCCGAGGCTGTCGTTGACCACCTTGAAATTATCGAGATCGAGGAACACCACTCCCACCAGATTGCTATGGCGCGCCACGCGGCTGATCACCTGATTGAGCCGGTCGGCGAGCAGGTTGCGGTTCGGCAGGCCGGTGAGCGCGTCGTGCTGCGCCTGATATTCGAGCTGGGACTCGTACTGCTTGCGCTCGTTGACGTCGTAACAGACGCCGAGATAGCCGGCGAACTCGCCGTCCAGGTCGGTATAAGGCGCGCCGTGATCCAGCAGCCAGTGGTAACTGCCGTCGCGATGGCGCATGCGGTATTCCATCGTGAACGGCTCGCGCCGGTTGAAGGCGGAAAGGAAAGTACCGAAGCTATGTTCACGGTCTTCAGGGTGGATGCCGTCGACCCGGCCGTCACCCAGTTCCTGCGCCTCGGCGCGGCCGGTGAATTCCAGCCAGGCGCGGTTGACATAATCGCACTTGCCGTCCTGGTTGACGCGCCAGATCGGGTTGGGGAAATCCTGCATCAGTTTGAGATGGAAATCGAGCGAGGATTGCAGGCGCTGCTCCAGCATCTTGAAATGCGTTGTGTCGCGCATGATGGTGGAATAGTAAGCCACCGCGCCGTCCTCTCCCTTGTGGGCGATGATCAACTGCGACACCGGAATCTCTGCCCCGGTGGATGTGCGCAGCACGCTCTCCCCGACCCACGACCCGGCCTGCACCGCAACGGGCAGGGCGGTGTGGAGGATGCGCTCGGCCACCTCGGGCGGGTGGTGATCGGCGATGGTATAACGGCCAAGGTCTTCATCCTCGGCCAGCCCCAGCATGTTGCGCCCGGCGCGGTTGAGATACAGGCAGCGCCCTTCCGGGGAAGCGGTACCGACAAAGTCGGTGGTGACTTCGAGAATACCGGCCAGCACGGCGTTTTCCCGCGCGCGGCGGTCGAGTTCATCGATCATTTCGGCGGTCTGCGCCGCAGTGGTATTGAATGTCAACACCAGTTCGCCGATCTCGTCGTGCGAATGGAAATCCATGCGCGCGGTACGCTCGCCGGCGGCGAAGCGCCGGGTGAACTCGGTCAGATTGAGGATCGGCAGGGTGATCCGCGAGCGCACGTAGAAGAAAATCCAGAGCATGAGCAGGATTTCCACTACCTGCACCAGATAAATGGTGAAATCCACCCGCTGGTTGGCGGTGTGCGCGGCTTTTTCGAGCGCGCTCACCAACCCATCGGTCTCATCCAGCATCGCCATCGCACCGGCGGCCACCTCGTCCTGGGCTGCGCGCCGCGCCGCCAGTCCCGGCTCCGCCGCTACCCGCTCCAGCGCGGCGCGCTGGTGCTGCCAGATTTTATCGATCCGTTCCAGACGTTCTTCCAGACCGTCCCCGGCGCTGCGCATCAGCGGATGGAGGCGCCCGACTTCGCCTGCCACACTGGCATAACGCAGGTTAAATGCATTCTCCCCCTCCTGTTCTGCCTGCCTGGCAGCCTCGCCCGGCTCCAGCACGAAGCTGGCCGAACGGAAGGCGACCTGCTGGGAAAGATAGCGCAGTTGCCCGCTCTGGTTGATGATGCCGGCGATATTCGAGATGCTGTCGTGCATTCTGTTGGAAAAATACAGGTTGCCGGTGGCGATTATCGCCAGCAACAGGAACCCCCCGCCCAGCTTGAGGCTCACCGACAAGTGGCGGGGTAACGCAATGGATTTGGGCGGGGTGGTCATGGTCAGTTTGGCGATACGGTTTCGTTGACTATCCATTCTTCGCGCGCCAGCAGCACGGGCAAATCCAATACCGCCATCATCCTGCCGCCGTAGGGCGCGGTGCCCTTGATCTCTGCTCCGTGCTGTTCGCGCAATGCCGCCGGTGTGGCCTGCAATTCTTCCTCACGCAAATAAACCACGTCATGCACCTCATCCACCGCCACGCCGACTGCCTGCTCGCCAAGATGGGCGACCACCACTTTGCCGCCGCCCTGCGCCACGCGCGGCAGGTTGAGCGCGGCGCGCAGGTCGAGCAGCGTAAACAGGTTGCCGCGCAGGCTGATCGCGCCGAGGACATGCGGCGGACAACAGGGAATCGGGCTGGGACTAGCGATGTCGCAGAATTCCTGCACCGCCTCAAGCTCGATGCCAAAGTATTCGCCGCCCAGTTCCACCACCGCCAACGCGAGGCGCGCGCCCTCTTCTTCGGTAGCGGCTTCCATCAGTGTTTTGGCGCGTTCGCGGAACACCGTGCGTTGTTCCGGCGTGGCCTCAGGACAGAAATGCTGGGCGGGAGCACCACCCCCTCCCCAGCCCTCCCCCGCGCTGCGCGCAAGGGAGGGAGCAATAGCTCCTTCCCCCGCAGGCGGGGGAAGGCTGGGATGGGGGGGCGGCTGATGCATCAGTTGGCGCGCATCCAGCAGCGTCACGATGTCGTCGCCTACGCGCACTTCTCCTTCAATCAGGCGGGCATGGTCAGTTGCTTCCCCATCGAATTTTGGCGGGGACTGGATGGATTCGGCGGAAAGCTCGATCACCTCAATGACCTCGCTGACGATCAACCCCATCAGCAGATTATCCAGTTCCAGCACCACGATTTGGTCGCTGGGGCGATAAGGCCGGGCAGGGTGACCAAAACGCAGATTGAGGTCGGTGACGGGAATGATCTGGCCGCGCAGGCTGAAGATGCCGGCGATGTGGGGCGGCGCTTCCTCGGCCGGAGTGAGCTCCGGCAGCCAGACCGATTCGCGCACCAGCGTGGCGTCCACGCCAAACCGCGCGCCGTCCAGGTCGAAAATCAGCAAGGAACGTGAGGTCATGTTGCTCCTGTCTCGGTGGGGGCAAAACCTGGCGCGAAATACACGTAGTGGTTCACCGTGCTGTTGAAGCCTCCCGCCATTTTTTGTTTTACCACTGACAAGAATTTCCCGTGAGGGAGAATCTACTCCTTTTTCTAAAAAATTTATAGCTGATGCAGCCTCTTCCAATATGAAATGAGTCTGAAGGGGGTGCGATTCAAACTGATGTGGCGTAGGGGCAATTCATGAATTGCCCCTACCCAATACGCATCCCATTGCCGGCTGGTATGTTTGACATGGGCAGCGGTGTCGAAGATACTCAAAACCCTGTGATTGAATTTTGAATTTCCAATATTTCATATTCATATCGGCACATGAAAAACGATTCAAGCAAAGAGACAGCACATCGCCTGCAGGCGTTGATCGCTCGCGAAATCGGTGCGTCTCTCAAACATGCCGCCGAAGCGGAGATGGTATCTATCATCCGGCATGGATGCGGGGTTGATGGCGAGAATATCGCACCAGGTCAGGGATATTCCTTCGTGCGGCGCGAGGTCACCATCCTGCTTGCCGACTTGAGGGGTTTTACGGCCATTACCGCCACACTTCCTGCCGGAACGGTGATTGAAGTTCTTAATCGCTGTCTGGGGCGAATGAGCGAAATAGTCTCTCGCCATCGTGGGGTCATCGATAAATTCATGGGCGATTCTATCATGGTGCTGTTCGGCGCGCCGGTCCGGCACGAGGATGATGTGAAACAGGCACTGGCTTGCGCAATCGAGATGCAACTCGCAATGGATGAATTCAACAATCAAGGCCGCCAGGATGGTGTGCCAGAGCTGTTCATGGGCATCGGCATCAATACCGGCAGCGTCATGGCCGGCAAGTTTGGATCAAGCTTTCATTCCGGATATACGGTGATCGGCGATGAAGTCAACCTCACTTCGCGTATCGAATCTTTCAGCCTGCGCGGCCAGGTACTGATCAGTGAAAACACCTTTGATCGCTGCCGCGACTTCGTCACTGTCGGCGAGGCGATGGAGGTGTTCGTTAAAGGCAAGACGCAACCGGTCAGATTGCGCGAATTGTATGCGATCCCCTCGCTGAATCTCGAAGTGCCGCGCAAGGAAATCCGCCGAAGCAGACGCATGGAGGTCAAACTCCCATGCTCCTTCAGCCTTGTTCAAAACAAGATTGTGATGCCGAAAACCATCAGCGCGACCATCCGCGACATCGGCTATTACGGCATGCTGCTGGAAATCGAACATCCTCTCAAGGAGCTCGACGATATAAAACTTGAATTCGATCTTCCGCTGATCGACTGCAGAGCATCCGACATCTACGCGAAGGTCGTCAAATCAGGGGCTGGCGGGAGCCGGCATCTCGCGGGAGTTGAGTTTACGTCCATCAATCATGAGACCAACATGAAAATCCAGTTGTTCGTGCAGTTGCTGGTGACAGCGGCGGCATAGGGGGTAGGGATTGAATCCGGACTGGCGAGCAAACCAGAACGAACACTGAACATCCTGGCACATTCCCGCCATACACCAGTGCCTGCTTTGGCGCATATCCGGCATGGAGTATTTATACCGTCTTGCGCTCACCGCGCTTAAGCTGCATCAAGCCCTGAAGCTCACCGTTACCCGCAATCCCCGGCCTTCACTCGCCGGCTGTATCTGCAAGGTTGCATCGTGCACCTCGGCAATCCGTTTGACGATGGACAGCCCCAGACCGCTGCCGCTGGCCTGCGTGCCCAGCGGGCGATAAAACCGCTCCAATACCTTGTCCCGCTCTTGCTCCGGAATGCCCGGGCCATTGTCGCTCACCGACAGACTGGTCGTTCCATGTTCACGGACGATGCTCACCTGAACCAGCGTCCCGGGTGGCGTATGCTTCATTGCGTTATCGAGCAGGTTGCGCAGCAACACCCGCAACAGTCCAGGATTGCCGCGCACCGTGGCTCCGTCGCCCGCCAGCAGTTCGGGCCGCACGCCTTTTCCCAGCGCGGTTGGCGCAAGCTCCGCAATCACCTCAGCGGCAATGTTCCTGAGTTGGCACGGCTCCGCCACGCTACTGTCCAGCGTATCCACCCGTGCCAGCGTCAGCAACTGTTCGATCAAACGGGCGGCACGATTGCAGCCGAGAATCGCATTGTCGAGCGCGTGGATGCGCTCCGCCTCTCCGGAAGCGGCACGTGCCACTTGCGCCTGCGCCTTGATCGCGGCCACCGGGGTGCGCAATTCATGCGCGGCATCTGCGGTAAAGCGCCGCTCCTTCTGCATGGAAGCATCGATACGCGTGAACAGCCGGTTGAGCCGTTCGATCAGCGGCACCACTTCGCGCGGCGCGGACGACGCATCCAGCGCGGCAAGATTGTCCGGCTCGCGCTGTTCCACTTCGCGGGCCAGCTTGTCGAGCGGGCGCAGGCCGCGCATCACCGCAATCCACAGCAACAGCGCCAGCAACGGCAGGGAAAACCACAGCGGCCGCAGCAGGTTGATCGCAATGTCGCGCGCCAATTCGTCGCGCATCTCGGCGCGTTCCGCGACCTGGATCAGGTATTCGCCGGATTCGTCCCAAGTGCTGAATACGCGCCAGCGATGCCCGTTGATGGTGGTATCGCTGAAGCCACGCTCCCTGCTCGTCAGCGGTTGCTGCGGAGCATTGGCGGAATGCAGACGCAGCCAGTGTCCTTTTTCCCATATCTGAAACGCGACACGGCGGGCGTATTTGTGCAGCAGCGGCGCATGCTCGGTTTCGAGCTCATCGAGATCGTGCGATGCCTGTGCAACCAGCAGTGAAGCGGTTTGCGCCAGATGCGCATCCAGCACCTCGTCGAATTCCTCGCGCGCATCATGGTAGGTGAAGGCAGTCGCGCCGAGCCAGACCAGCGTGATCACCGCCAACACCAGTACCAGCAGCCGTTGTTTGAGCGATGCGCGCCGCCACATGTTAATTAGCCTTGTCGCGCGGCATCAGATAGCCGACACCGCGTATGGTTTCGATCAGTTCCGGGAAAAGTTTGCGGCGCAGATGATGGATATGCACTTCCACCGCATTGCTTTCGATCTCGTCGCCCCATGCGTAAAGCTGCTCTTCAAGCTGGGCGCGCGACAGCACTTTCCCCGCATTGAGCATCAGCGCGTGCAGTACAGAAAATTCCCTGGCTGAAAGCTCGACCGGTTTGTCCCGATATAGCACGCGATGGGCGGCAGGATCGAGTTTGACGCCGGCAATTTGCAGCAAAGGTTCGGTCTTGCCGCTGGCACGGCGGATCAGCGCGCGCAGGCGCGCCGCCAGCTCGCCCATGTCAAACGGCTTGATCAGATAATCGTCCGCGCCGGCATCCAGCCCCCCGATGCGGTCTTCCACCGTGTCCATCGCGGTCAGGATCAGCACGGGTATCGGTGTTGATCGGCTGCGCAGGCGACGCAGCACCTCCAGTCCGGACAGGCGCGGCAATCCCAGATCCAGCACCACAGCCGCATAAGGCTCGGTAGTGAGTGCCTGCTCTGCCGAGACGCCGTCCTTCATCCAGTCCACGGCATAGCCGGACTGTTTCAGACCGGCCTGAATTGCATCGCCAAGCAGGGCGTCATCTTCGACCACCAGTATGCGCATCATTCACCCGTAAATTGATTATCAATCGTCATCGTGCTGTTCTGCGTGCGTTGCATCTGTTCCCGGCCCTGTCAGGCCGGTGGCCGGATAGCCGATCCAGAATGCCACGACAGCGACCAGCATTATGACACCCAGCCAGAGATATGAGCGGCGGATGCCTTGTTCCGGTTCGGCGGACTTGAAGCCGGTGATCATGGCACGCACCAGATTCTCGCGATGCAGCACGCTGCTCACCAACACCCCGGCAATGTGTATGACTACGATGGCCAGCATGGCATTGGAGGCGAACTCATGCAGTTCCTCCAGCGCTTCGCCGCCGATGTCCTGAAACAGCATTACGCCAGTCGCGCCGGTCAGGATGCCCAGTCCGAGCAGCAGCCAGATCGCCAAGCTGCCCAGCGGATTGTGCCCGATGTAATGCGCGGGCTTGCCTTTGAACAGCGATAGCGCGTAAGCGACAATTTCGTCGGGTTTGAACAGGAACGAACGGAACTGTGCATAACGCGTGCCGAAAAATCCCCACAACAATCTGAATGCGATCAGACCCAGCAGGGTGTAGCCGAGCACCACGTGAATATCGCGGTAGCGCTCCGATTCCGCGGTCAGATAGGCGCCGGCGAATGACAGCACCAGCAGCCAGTGGAAAACTCGCGTCGGTATATCCCAAACCAGAATGCGTTGAATCATGATGATCTCCTTTTACCTGGACATTTTTATATTGCGTTCGCTGAAATCGCCGTGTTCTGCCTGCGCATGGCAGGCAGCGCAATTGGCCGGGCTCTTCACTTTCTGGTTTTTCCAGACCGATGGATTGATTTCGCGCTCGTCGTGCTTGCGTTTGAACCAGTTGGATTCGGTTATCCGCAGCGGCGCGGTCGGTGCGCTCCAGCGGTTGGAAGCGTTGTTCACCAGGAATGCGGTGATTTTCCTGCTGTCTTCGGCATCCAGCGATGCATCCGAGCCGAAATGGTTGTCCAGGCCGGCCATCATTTTGCGCCAGGATTTGGCGGGCAACAGCCCCGGTGCATAGG
>Ga0209212_1001964_pt1 | contig 31007 bp, 34 predicted proteins | sample RifGroC2_FD_183996 | JGI IMG/M metagenome (GOLD analysis project Ga0209212, IMG submission 183996) | Groundwater microbial communities from Rifle, Colorado, USA - Groundwater C2 (SPAdes) (version 2) | ecosystem: Environmental > Aquatic > Deep subsurface > Groundwater | place: Rifle, Colorado...
AGCGCAGCGCCTTCCGACACCTCCATGTCGGATAACGCTGCGCTCATCCGACCTACGAAAACCGCCACCTTTTTTGGTTCCGGCTTGTCCGGCTTATGGAGGGCATTATGAGAACAAGCACATCAGAACGGGTGCAGAAGCATCGCGCGGTATTGCGTGCCGCCGGATTGCGCCCCGTACAGATTTGGGTTCCCGATACCCGTCGCGCCGGATTCGACAAGGAATGCCGCCGCCAGTCATTCGCCTTGCGCGAGGATGCCAACGAGCGGGAAACTCTGAATTGGCTGGAAGCTGCGGCTGATACGGATGGCTGGAAATGAAACGTGGCGACCTGGTGACGGTTGCCTTGCAGGGTGATTATGGCAAGCCACGTCCGGCACTGGTCATTCAATCGGACTTATTCGATGAGCATCCGTCGGCTATCATTTTACCTGTGACCACTGAGCTTCGGAACACGCCATTGTTCCGCATCACCGTGCTACCAAGCGAGAAGAATTGCCTGCACAAACCGTCGCAAGTGATAGTCGACAAACCACAAACCATATCCCGCGAGAAAATAGGCAAAACATTCGGCAGGCTCGATGACGGTGCGATGCTCGCAGTGAATCGCGCCTTGGCGGTTTTTCTGGGATTCGCGTGAAACAAGAACTGCTGAGTTTGATCATTCCGGCACGCAACGAAGCGGAAGGCTTGCGCGCCTTGCTGCCCAGGCTGGCCGCGATCTTGCCGGAAGCGGAAATCATCGTGGTCAACGACGGCTCCGGCGACGACACGCTGGCGGTATGCGCGGAATTCTCCGTGCGGGTGGTCAGCCATCCTTACCCGAAAGGCAACGGCGCGGCGATCAAGTCCGGCGCGCGCGCCGCAAAAGGAAACGTGCTGATATTCATGGACGCGGATGGCCAGCACAAGCCGGAAGACATCCCCGCGTTGCTGGAAAAATTCGCCGAAGGCTACGACATGGTGGTGGGTGCGCGCCAGTCCGGCTCCCATGCCGGTGCGCACCGCGCCGTGGCGAACGATGTTTTCAGCCGCTTCGCCACCTGGATGGTGCAGCAGCCGGTGGAAGACCTGACATCCGGGTTCCGGATGGTCAAGGCCAACAAATTCCGCAAATTCCTCTACCTGCTGCCGAACGGATTCTCCTACCCGACCACCATCACCATGAGCTTTTTCCGGGCCGGATTCAGCGTGGCCTACCTGCCGATCCACACCCCCCGGCGCGCCACGGGCAAGAGCCATATCCGCCCGATCCGGGACGGCGTACGGTTCTTGCTGATCATCATCAAAATCGGTACGCTTTATTCGCCACAAAAACTGTTTTTGCCGATCAGCGGCGGGTTTTTCCTGACCGGCCTGGGCTATTATATTTATACCTATTTCAGCGAAGGGCGCTTTACCAACATGAGCGCGCTGCTGTTTATCTCCGCCATTCTGACGTTTCTCATCGGTGTCGTGTCCGAGCAGATTTCCGCATTGCACTACAAGGATATCGACCTGGCCGATCATGAAGGCGAATAGCTTGAATGTCTTGATGGCCAGCACCTCCTACCCGGAAAATGCCCAAGACTGGCGCGGTCGTTTTATTGCCAATCTTGCCGCCGCGTTGGCGCGGCGCGATGACATCGCACTTTCGCTATTTGCTCCGCCCGGAGAATTGCCGGACAACGTAACTGCTGCGGCCACGCCAGAAGATGCACGCTGGCTGGAGCGGTTGTCACGGCAAGGGGGTATTGCACATTTATTGAGGAAACACAGGGTGCTCGCCATAGGCGCCGTAATCCAGTTGCTGGCGCGGCTGGGCAGGAGTTACCGGCGTCAGCAGCTCGACGTGGCGCATGTCAACTGGCTGCAAAATGCGCTGCCGCTATGGGGAACACGGACTCCTGCATTGATCACGGTGCTGGGCAGCGATTTTGGCCTGCTGCGCCTGCCCGGCATGAAGGCGGCGTTGCGCGCTGTGCTGCGGCAGCGCCGCGCCATTCTGGCGCCCAACGCCGAGTGGATGCGGGCCGAATTGGAGCAGGCATTCGGCGATCTTGCCGAAATCCGCCCCATCCCGTTCGGTGTCGACGCCCCGTGGTTCGCGCTGCAACGAGCATTGCCAGCTGATGGCAGGCACCATTGGCTGGCGATCACGCGACTGACGCGGAACAAGATCGGCGACCTGTTCGAGTGGGGCGAGGGGCTGTTCGGGCAAGACCGCGTGCTGCACTTGTTCGGCCCGATGCAGGAAGAAATGGCGCTGCCATCCTGGGTTGTCTATCACGGCCCGACCCATCCCGCCGAGTTGCTGCAAACATGGTTTCCCCAGGCCAGCGGCCTGATTACCCTGAGCCGCCACGACGAAGGACGCCCGCAGGTAATGCTGGAGGCTATGGCTGCGGGACTGCCGGTGATTGCCTCCAACCTTTCCGCGCATCGTGACATCATCCGCCATCGCCAGACTGGCTGGCTGGTAGATTCGGTCGAGGAATTTCGCGCAGCTTTGGCGGCGCTGGAAATGCCGGATAGCAATCGGGAGAACGGACAGGCGGCTCGCGCCTGGATCAAGGAGAGCATCGGTAGCTGGGATGACTGTGCCGAACGTTATGTTTCCGCCTATCAATGCCTGCTGGAGCCTGCATCGTGAGCCGCGAGGACGTGTTGCTGCTCGGCGGTACCGGCTTCATCGGCAGCGCATTGGCTGAACGTCTGGAACAGGAAAAAATAGCCGTGCATATTCTGGGGCGCCAGGATACAGAAAAACTGAAAAATGTATTGCCACAATGCGGCACTGTGATCCATCTGGCCTCTGCGACTACGCCGGGCTCCTCGGCCCGCCACCCGGAAATGGAGCTGGACAACCTCGCCTTGACCTTGCGCCTGCTGGAGCTGATGCAAAACCAGCCGGAAACGCACCTGATATTCTTTTCCTCCGGCGGCACGGTTTACGGTAATCCAGAGCGGCTGCCCGTTACAGAAGACGCCGCAATCGCGCCGCTTTCCAATCACGGTGCCGGTAAGGCGGCGCAAGAGGCTTTCTGTCAAACTTTTCGCGGCGCAGGCCATGCCGTCACTATCTTGCGTCCCTCGAATGCCTATGGGCGGGGCCAGACTATGCGCGGCGGCTTTGGTCTGATTCGCACATTGCTGGAACATGCGCGCGCCGGGACGACTATGGAAATCTGGGGCGACGGCGAAAATTTGCGCGACTTTATCTACATCGGCGACGTTGTGGATGCATGTATGCGATTCATCGCGTTACCGCAGGATTCGGGCACCTATAATCTTGGCAGCGGCAGAGGGTATAGCGTCAACCAGGTGCGGTACATTGTCGAACAGGCCACAGGCATCGAACTGCAAGTTTCTCACCGCCCGGCGCGAGGGATCGACGTACGTGCAGTCGTGCTGGATATTTCTCGCATCGAAGCGCGGCTGTTATGGAAACCGCAAACCAGTCTGGCAGATGGGGTGAAACATACATGGAACTGGCTCAGGCAAGCATGAGCGGTTTACCAATGGTTTCGGTTTGCATCGCCAACTACAACGGGCTGGGGATCATCGACGCTTGCATCGCTTCGGTGCTGAAGCAGGATTGCGATTTCCCGGTCGAAATCATCGTCCACGACGACGCCTCGACCGACGGCTCGGCGCAACATATCCGCGCAGCTTACCCGCAGGTCATCCTGATCGAAAGCATGGACAATGCCGGTTTTTGTGTCGCCAACAACCGCATGGTCGAACGCGCGTCAGGGAAATTCGTGCTGCTCCTCAATAACGACGCCGCGCTGTTCCCCGATGCATTGGCGACGCTTTACCGGGCAGCACAAGACACCGGTCAGCCAGCCATCCTCGGCCTTCCACAATACGATGCCGGTTCCGGCGAGCTGGTCGATATAGGTTGCCTGTTTGATCCTTTTCTTAACCCGATTCCAAATCGCGACCCGGATCGAAATGAAGTGGGCATGGTGATCGGCGCCTGCCTCTGGATACCGAAGAAGCTATGGGATGAGCTGGGCGGCTTTCCTGAATGGTTCGGTTCAATTGCCGAGGATATGTATTTGTGCTGCCGCGCCCGTCTGGCAGGTTATGCTGTGCGGGCGTTGCCGGCTTCAGGTTATCGCCATTGGCAAGGGAAGAGTTTTGGCGGTAATCGGGTGGCGGAGAACCGCTTATCCACGACATTTCGGCGGCGTGCGTTGTCCGAGCGCAACAAAAGTTTTGTCATGGTGCTGATTTATCCCGCCCCGCTGTTCCAGATAATGTTTCCTTTGCACCTTGCCCTGCTGCTTATGGAAGGCGTAGCGTTAGCATTGATCAAAAGGGAATACCTGCTGTTTCGTGACATATACCTGGCCTGCATCAGTGCTCTGTGGCAGGAACGGAAAAGGCTGGTTCGCTTGCGACAGGAAATGCAGGCTGGCAGGACAATCACTTGGCAGGCATTCGTAGTCCCTTTCACCTGGCGGCTTCGCAAGTTGAGCTTGCTGCTATGCCATGGGGTTCCGCGAATTAGCTGACGAGATGACCGTATATTAACCATTATTGATTGGGTGTCACCCCTACATGTTGGGGGGCGCCCATCAGCCGAATCGGGATGCAGTACGCCTGGAAGTTCCAGCTTGCTTAAACGTGATGGAGAATAAGATATGAGTGCCGTAGCCAACCCCAGAAAAGCCTTGATATGCGGTATCGGAGGGCAAGATGGTGCGTATTTAACTCAGCTTCTTCTGGAGAAGGGCTATCAAGTATGGGGGACGTCCCGTGATGCACAAATGTCAACATTTCATAACTTGCGTGTACTTGGTATCAGGGAACGGGTAAACTTATTGTCAATGGCGCCGACTGATTTCCGAAGTGTTTTGTCCGCACTGACACGAAGTAATCCTGATGAGGTTTTTTTTCTTGGCGGCGCAAAGTTCGGTGGGGCTATCTTTCGAGCAACCGGCTGAAACACCGGAAAGCATTATTTTGGGCGCATTGAACATGCTGGAAGCTCTGCGTTTCCTTGGGAAGCCAATCAAGCTTTATCACGCCAGTTCAAGCGAATGCTTCGGTGATCTCGGCCAGCAAGCGGCAACGGAGGACGCACCCTTTCGTCCACGCAGCCCCTATGCGATCGCAAAAGCTTCGGCTCACTGGCTTGTTGCCAATTACCGTGAGGCTTATTCTGGCGAGTGGCAAAAAGTGTTCACGTTCGAGCAGAATCAGTGTTCACGTTCCTTCAGAATCACTGTTCACGTTCGCCCAGAAAGAGTGTTCACGTTGCCCTAGAATATGCATCTACAGGATTTTGTTGCAGAATCCTTTGCAACGGTGGGTTTGGATTGGCGAGAACATGTGGACTCGGATTCAACGCTGTTTCGCCCAACTGACATTGCCTGGAGCCAGGGAAATCCCGAGAAAGCCGCACGCCAACTAGGCTGGCATGCCAGTGCGCATATGAAGGAAGTGGTTGCGAAAATGATGCAGGGCATATCACCTACCCCTTAAAAGCACGACTTAAGGAAACACTGAATAAGTCGTCATGTCCGCGAAGGCATCCAGTTTGTTGGTTTATCCGGACTCCCGCCTTCGCGGGCGACAAGCAGTCTGCTGGGTCGAACGCGCGTCCGGGGAACACGGTGTCCGCAAATCCGCTGAAATCCTCATTCCAAACCGGCCAGCAGCGAACCGCTTGCCAGTGTTTCATAGCCAGGCTCCCCATGTCGGTTCAGGGTTTCCGGCGTACGCCGGGGAATGACACTCAGAATTTCTGCACGCTTCCTTATGAATTTCTCATGCAGCGGATGCGTTTTATAGTGCACGGCCCTGCTCTTAAACTCAGCTTCAGTGAACGTATTCCAATTCATAACAGGTTCGAATACCACAAGGTCGCAGCCGAGCCTCTTGCCCATTGCTGCGAAATCAGGCATTTCTTCAAAATTGCATTCCTGCGCAACAAAGGAAATCATGAATTCCTTGATCACCTTGGACTTCCTGAGCACGGACAGGAATAAGAGGTTTTCCTGAAGCACATCCCAATCTCCGCCGAGCCTGACTTTATCGTAGGTGTCTTTGCAGGATGCATCAATGGAAATACGAACGCTTCGCACCATATCGTGAATGCCCGGAAAGTTTTCCCACTCGCGTTCGGTAAAAAGAACGCCATTACTGATCAAGGTAAAACTCAGCTTGGGAAAATCCTGCCGATTGACCGCCTCCAGGATGCGGCGGCAGGCCTTACTGGCAAAAACATCGCCATATCCGTTCATCATGCAATCCTTGCCCTCTTTCAGCAAAGGCAATACCACTTCGTCGGTCAGGCGCAACAACCTGTCGCGTTCCGCGCCCTTGGCAACTATTTTTTCTTTGCGGCAAGTCGGACACCACAGGTTGCAGGTTGGATCATAAGACAGGCGGAAGGTGCTGGGTGCATAGTGCAGCCTGGAGTTTTCCTGCAGGGGTTGCAATCCGTTCTTGAGATCAGTGCAATGCAGCCATCGACAATAGCGAAAATCCTGCCGCACAATGGAATCGCGGATTCTCGCGTGGCGCTCCGTGCTCAGAACTTCTTTAGAACTGTGTACTTGATAAATATTGCCAATCGAATGGGGCAGGAATGAGGGACAGCAGACAAAAATCTCGCCGTCGGAACGTATTTCAAATTCATCGAAAGGTTTATGGCAATAACGGCCCTTGAAATACTCTAAATAACCTAAACCGCCCTTTGCCATCGTTTCGACCAGGGGGGCAATTTCCTGCGATGCGCCCTTTGTCCAAGCTTGAGCAAGCGCAACATCACCGAGCATATGGTTGGGGCCAAACCTCTGTTGCCACGCCTCAATAAAAGCACTGCTCTCTTGCGATTGACCATAACGAAAAAATGTTTGCGCGCAGGAAATCAGAACGGCCAGCGCGCCCCAATAAGCAGGGCCGCTCAATTGGCGAATATCTACATCCAAAAGCTCCCCTGACAATTCCTGAAGGCCTCTGGCATCCGTGCCGATATACAAGCGAATCGCGGATCGGGTAAGCGTTTCGACGCGCAGGCCGCAGCCGGACTCGAAAATCTGGTTCAGGAAATAAGCGGCACCGATCGCATCTTCGCGCGACGCGAATTCGGAAAAATGCTCCAGGTAACCACGAAGATCACGTTCCTTATTCGCCGTTAATTCAGGGGCAAGTGTCCAACTGAGAGGTGCCAGACCCGCGCCCAAGCGATTGTAGGTGCGGCGTAGGAAAAGCAGAATCTTGTTATTCAGAGCCATGGTAATACAGCTTAAAAATTTGTAGAAGCAAGGGTCTCAAATCCCGGTCTGCCAAGCTTGGGCACAGACTGCGAGTTTGAGAGCGGCAGTATTTCGAACACATGCACCAACTCCTGCTGAAATACCGCATGACGGGGGTGCGTACTGTAATGGACTGCCTTGCGGTTAAACTCCTCGACTTGGAAAGTGTTCCAGTTCATGATTGGTTCGAAGATGGCGAAATCGCATCCCAGCCGCTTGGCCATACGGGCGAAGTCCGCCATTTCCGTAAAGTTCGACTCCTGGATCACCATTGAGATCATGAAGCGCTGAATCACGTTTTGTCGGCGCAGTGAGGCTATAAACTCCAGATTCTTCATCAACACGCCCCAGTTGCCGCCCAGCCGAATCTGGTTATAAGTCTCCTTGCGCGCAGCATCGATCGAAACACGGATGGAGTGCACCATGCAGTGGATACCAGGGAACTTTGCCCACTCTTCTGCCGTGAACAGCACACCGTTGGTAATAAAATCAAACTTTAAGTTTGGAAATTCCTCGGCATTTGCCGTCTCTAGTATCTTGCGACATGCCCGGCTTGCAAATACGTCGCCGTAGCCGCTCATCATGCAGCTATTAGCGGTCTTGAGCAGAGGTACGACTATTTCGTCTGTTAGCTGCATGAACCGGTCCCGCTGCTTTCCCGTTGCTACGATCTTCTCGGTGCGGCAGGAGGGACACCACAAGTTACAGGTGGGGTCGTAGGAAAGGCGGAAATCGATCGGTGCGTAATCAGTCTTGGCACGTTCTGGCATTACCCCTATTCCGTTTTTGATTTTTTCGCAATGCAACCAGCGGCAGTAACGAAAATCCTGGCGAACAATGGAGTCTTTGAGTTTGGCGAGCACATGCGATGACTTCACTTTCTCGACCGATTTCACCTTGAAAATGTTACCAATGGAATATGGGAGATAAGAGGGGCAGCAGACGAAAATCTCGCCATCCGAACGGATTTCGAAGTCATCGAACGGGCGGTTGCAGTACTTACCTTTGAAGTGTTCGAGGTAATCCAAGCCACCGATCGCCATATTCCGTACCAGAATCGAGGCATGATCGCCCTCTTCGCTGAAGCGGCTCTGCGCCAGTTCCACATCGCGCACAAAATGGCTGCTTGCGCTTCCGTAGTCTTTCAGGTGAGCCGCCAAGACTGCCCGGCTCCCGATCCGGTCGCCCCTCCGGTAGAGCGTCTGGGCGCTCGAGACCAGCGTTGACACCAGCACCCACTTTGACGCGTCTGGCAACCAACGCATATTGATGGCGAGAAGCTCCTGCGATAAAGCCTTGATGTCGTCTTGTTCGTCACTGACATCAAAATTGAGGGTACCCAATATCGAAGGTGATATTCGAACACGACAGCCAAGCTCGTGAAGTTGGTTCAGATAGTGAGCGGCTCCGATCACGTCTTCGCGTGTCGCAAATTCGGTAAAATGCTCAAGGTGGCATCGAGCCGCACTTTTCTTTTGCGCGGTCAATTCAGGGGCAAGCGCCCATCTGGCGGGTGAGAGAACAGTGCCCATGCGATTGTAGGCGTATCGCAATAAAGGCAAGATATTTTTTTTCAAAAACATGTCAATTTCCTAAGCCGCACATCACCCAATATCAACGCCAACCCTCAGTTTTTTTACGCTGAACCCCAACGTGATTTTAGTCGTGACCACTTTGATCTCGGCTCCGGCTTTGGCTCCGCCACCAGATGCAGAATCGAATCGAGCCCAAGCGCATTCAGTCGCTCGGGCAGGCGTGGCGCATTGACCATTACCACCAAATCTATCATTTCCTTGTGGTATTGGGAAAAAGCATTTCGCTGCAATGCATGCTCAGGCGAAGTGACATGCTGCTCCTGGCCGCTGTTTCTCAAGCGTTCGCGCATCGCATCCTTTTCCGTATGCGCGATAATTTTCCTGATTTGCGCGACCGGAAGCGGGTACTCCAGCAACTGGAGTATCTTTTGCAGCATCTCGGATTTGTTGGCGGTCAGCTGCTCGTAGTCAATCAGCAGTGCTTCTCCAGACTCGACGAGCTCCAGCATGCTGTCGATTTGCCTTAACAGCGGTCCTGCGCCCGTCCAGGTCATTTGCGGCGATGTGAAACCGGAAATCATGAGCGTCAGGCATTGCTCTGTGGTTTTCCCCTCAAAATAACCGCTACCGATCACGGAACGGCCAATTGCGGCATCCACATCGCGCGACAGGTGCGCGAACATCGACAACAGCACATCATAAATATTGCGGATGAGGAATATATTCTTGGCCTGGCAGCCTCTTAAAAGGGATACCGACCTCGATGTCAGGATCGAGTGCCACGAGAAGAAGGTTCCGGAGGGAAACTCGATCAGCATCTCATTTTCGTAATCCGGTGCTCCCGCACCGTTTCCGGGTTCGTATGCCTTCAACCCGGTCGCCATTTCCAGCATCTCGCGCAACAGCCAAGTCCCCGACTTCGGCATGGAAGCGAAGAAGACCGGGCGCCGGATTTTGCCGGGTACCGGAGCCATGCTTACCGGGTGTCGCGCAAGCTCCTTCATGTCGTAGCCGAAAGATGCATAAACATCCATGGCCTGCGGCGTTACCAGCTTGCGGAACGCATCCACCTTCCAGCCCGGCCAACCTTGTATAAGCCGCTCGGGGTCGCATTCGACCGGCGACTCTCCCCGGAACAGGGTGTGCCGCATGGAGTAGGCGCTATCCATGCTGGTCTGGTCGAAAACCGCCTCGCCTCGGGTTAGATAGGCTGCCAGTTCCCTGAAGGTCTCGGGCTGGTCGGCAATTTTTTCGATCGCGATGTGGCGCTGCACCGCATGGATGTCCCCCAGCACATTATTCAACTGGAGCATGCCCTGGTAGCTTGCCCATATGCCGATATCGTCTTTCGTGTAGCCCGGCAGCCCGAGATATTCGAAATAGGTGTGACACGCAGTCTTCCATTCCCATTCCAGCGGATCGCTTGCGCCCGCCCTCATGCGCATATTGGATGCACGCCAGCGTACGTAGAATTCAAGCCATGCCACCGGGTGGCGGACAAGGTTAACCACCGGAATATTCTTGTAGCGGTCAATGTTCAACAGTTCCGGCATCTGCCCGGCACGGTAGGAATAACAGTCGCCGATGGCCGCGTAGGTCATGCCCATGTCGTTGAGAAATTCGGTAAACGGGACCAATGGCGGCCGCTCGCCGCGCGTGCGTTCCCGCAAATACTTGGGCCGCGATCCTTCGTGGGCGAGCAGGGCAAAAATATCGCGATGGCAATTCAGCGCCTTGGGGAACCAGCCAAACAGGTGATCGGCCGCATAGCCCCAAGCGGTAACATAGAACACGCGGTAATCGTCCCTCAATTCGTCCCGCATCTGCACGGTGAAATCTGGCATAAAATTACCCTACTTTCTCAAGTCATCAAGAATTTGCTGAGCCCGATGATGCCAGCGGTGCCGCTCACGCACGATCGCCGCCGCCTGTTGCCCGACCCGCCTTCTCCCCGCTTCGTCTGCCAGCCAGCGATGCGCTTCTTCGTGCAGGTTCTCCGGAGTGAAGACGCCATAGTGGGCGCCCGGCTCAAACGAAGTCAGCATCCCTCCCGGCTTGTTGTCATGGGGCGATTCATGGGTAAGAATGAAGCCCCCCACCGCCATGCACTCAAGCGTTCTGCTGTGCAATCCGAGTCCGTGCGTGTTGTTCGCCAGGTTGATCCGGCTGCGGCGGTATACATCAAGCAACCCTTCCTGGGTATCGATGATGCCCTTCGCGTAGGGAATGAATGCCGGGTGCGTATCCCACCCAGGTCCATAAAGTTCCAGAGAGCTGGAAACTTGCAGGACGCCATTGATGAGTACCTCGCGATCCAGCAGGCGAGGGTATTCTCTTGCAAAATAGTTGATTGATTTTTCAAACGGGGAAAGCGCCCGGAAATCAGGAATTGCTTTTTGATGCGTCCAGTCTCTTTTGAGGCGATGCCCGCCAACAAAGTGTCTGGCATAGTTTTTAAGTTCGGTAAATATCCCGCCTACCCGGTACTGGCCATCGCCTAACGACATGCCTTCAAATATTGCAGTAGCGCCACGCATCGCCTGAGTTAATTTATGGATATCCAGTTCACCGCGCAGTGGGCGATAGTTGCCGCGCACGGTATCCATCATCGTTATGAGTGCCGCGTTTTGCAAACGGGGTACAAGATAATACCCGAGGAGGATTCTGCGCGTGATCGCGGCAGCTCTTCTCGCCCCCAGCCATGGATTCAGCCTGATTAAGTCCAGAGTGTCCTTCCGGAGGCTTCGCGTTGCAAGCAAAGGGGGGGATGGGATAAAGCCGCATAATGAAAAATCAACAGGGTTGGATGTGATGCCCTTGCTGTAATCAATGACTGCCTTGTCTACCCCTGAAACCAGAGAGCCCACGTAACAGGGCAGCTGCGCATCCAGCCCCAGCACTCCGGCATCGCCCAGCGCATAGAGTATGTCCGAATCGCGGAAGCCCTCTGCAAAGTGCTTTGTGGTTTCGGGGAAAACATCCTGGAACCAGGAGATATAACGCACCTTCGACGGCAACGCCACTTCGGGATGGCGTGTGCGGTTCACCTGTATCACCACGTCTATGGAGAGCTCCCGGCATTGCTTCTCGAGATCGACGGCCGAGATCGGCGCCGGCAAGGCAAGCGCCTCATGGCCGATATCATGGAAGCCGGCGGCCAGCCCATTCACCATGCGCCAGTCGTAAGAAGATGCATAGTTGGGAGTAATCAGAATCTTCAAGGGATTCCCCCGTGCCGTCGTTTCTGGCTCTGGCTGCGCAACCTAGACAGGACGAATAGCCTGCCAAGCAAGCGATACCAGATAATGGCAATCGGATCAAAAGCCGGCCTCAGCAGCACGAACGCCACAGCCAGTTGTAACTTCCTGAAATTGCCCAGGAGGGGGCAGACTGCGCGCAATATCCGGTAACGGGAGCCCTGCCACAGACGGGCATGCGGCAGCCATATATCCTGGTGCAGCGCACGGATGGCGGTGAAGCGGATCCGGCGGCTCATTACGTCGCAGAATTCTGCGGTGAACAATGCGGGCGACAATTGTGCGCCGGCGCTCTCCATCTTTGCCAGGATGGCGTCCAGGCCCGGAAGGTCGGTAATCGTGCGCCACATCAGCCCGCCTTCATGTTGCCTCATCACGCCGAGCGGCTCCGGCGAGAAAGCAGCACCCCTGAGACTGGCTACGGTCAGCGCTGCCAGCAAATCGCCCATTCCACGGTAGGAAACATCAAACCCGCCGATCTTCCTCAATGTGTCGCGGTGATAAATCAGGGTCGTTCCTGTGAACCAATCCCCGACTGTATTTGCATGGCGTATGCATTCGTCCGGCGGTATAAACGTGTCAGTCCGGGCGACCACCGCTGAGGGATACAAATACAGATGGTTGCCTTGCTCATCCACCACCCAGACCATCGCAGACCAGACCCCGGGCGAGCCCGCGGCTGCAATGCCGGATTTTGCGCGTTCGAAAATCCCTTTTTCCACATAATCGTTTGAGGACAGGAACAGCACATATTCGCTGGCAACATGCCTGAGCCCTTCGTTGAGCGCGCCCATGGTGCCAAGGCAAACCGGGTTAACGACTATTTTCGCCCCGGCGATATTCAGGAGTTTCTTTTGAATGACTTCCAGGCTGTCGTCGGTTGATTGATCGTCCACGACAATAATCTCGTCAGGCGCAACATCCTGCGCCAGAATCGAATCGAGACATTTCACGAGGTACGCCGAATCGTTATGGTTAGGTATGACGACCGCGATGGTTGGAGTCATGACCTGGCTGCCAGTTCTATATCGACGCGCGGAGCAGGCGGATTATCGGCACGATGCCTGCTCACAGGAAATTGACATGCAGCGGTTTTGGCCCGGCGCCCGGCTGTATTCGCGCTATGCCTTTGGCGTGATTGTCGAGAGCCACGCTCACATAGTGCTGGATCGGCAGCGTGCCCATCATGGTCTGTGCATCGAATGCGGGAGAAGCCAGGTAATTCATGGCTCGCCAGTAGCGCTCGGATTTCCAGATGTCGATGAACCGCTCCTCGGTGAAATTGCCGATATGCAGCTTCGAGTAGCGCGCATTGAAGAACATGCCCGAAGGCGCGACCAGACCGCTGCCGCTGATTTGCAGCAGGAACTGGGGCCCATAAAAGCGGTTGTAGGACGGTTTGTCGCCATCCCTGATCTTGTCCCATTTGACGATAATCTTGGTTTGTTCGTTGCTCATGGACTCCGCCTGAACCAGCAGGCCGTGCAGGCTTTCGTACTGGCTGTAGTCTATGCCCAGCGTGTGCTGCTCATCGTCCGAGCAATGCTTGATCACGGCGTAGTCTACTCCGAGGTCGAGGCCAAGCTGCGCGAATGGAATGATCTCGTCTTTCAGATGCGGCATCAGCACCATCTGAATGCCCAGCGTAACCGGCAGGCGATTGCGTCTTTTCAGCTCGACCGCGTAGCGGATATGCTCGATAGCCCGGTCGAAAACCTCGGTATGCTCCGGCCCCTTGTACATGATGCTCGCATAGCTCTCCGGCCGGCCGGCGGCGACCGTAAAGCGCACCCAAGTAAGATGGGGCAGCACCTGCTCGATCTTCTCCGGCCCCCATTCCCATGCATTCGTCGCATTGCCGACATCGATTCCCAGCTCCGCGGCGTGCTGAATAAAGGGAACGTAGGCGTTTGACAGCGTGCTCTCCCCGTCCGAAACCAGCGACACGCTGCGTATGCCGATCGCGGCGAAATCGTCGAGCAGGTTGAGCGCATGCTGAACCTTGATGCTGCTGCGCGCCTGCGATTCCTGCATCATGGCATAGCAGAACGAGCACATGGCTCCGCATGCGCGCGTCAGCGACATATCGACGCTGACCGGCGCTATTCTTTCCCCGGCCTCCCATGCTTCCACGCGGTCGGTGTGGTAGGAAAGCTTATGGGAGTCGAGGATCAGCGCGCCCTCGCGCGTTTGAACTGCCGCGCTCATGCTTTCACCTCGATGCCGCGAAGATTGCGCAGCGAGTTGCGGTCGCCCAGCGGTTCGAGCCAGACGGCCAGCCCCGGATCGATCTCCCGCTTCAGCATCTCCTCAAGGTCGAGGAACAGGGTGCCGCGCCGGTCTGCGGAAACCGGTTCGAGCAGGCTGACGATCACCTGCCCATCCGGCTTTGCTTCCGCGATGACGAGCATCCTGCTCAACGGCGCCATCCTGTCTGCCACGGCATTCCCGACGAGCGCGACGCGTTCGCCGTCGGATAGATGGCGCCAGACATGGCCCGGTGTCGGCGTAACGGCGGTTGCATAGTGCAGATTGTTAACCATGATTTGCTGACCTCATTTTGCTTCTGTTAAACCCTGCCCGGAACGATCAGAACGGTCCGGTAAACCCGCGATTCGGCGTGTCATGCGGCCCGTCGCGCAGCATCAGCGCGCACATTTCGCGGTAGGCCGCCGCATCCCTGCCGGTTCCGGTCATGTCGAGCACCGCGTCGGCAATTGTCTGCGGACCCGGGTAGTAGTGCTTCGCCATGAAGTGCGAGGTCGGCGCCGGATGATCCGGCGAGGCGATGCGCACCGGATGGGTTTTCAGCGCGGCAAATGCCTGCTCGGCAACCTGGCTGATCAGTTCGCCGGCAATGCTGCCCGTGCGAAATGCCGTATCTGCGACAATCAATCGCCCCGTCTTGCGCACCGATTTCAGCACGCTCGCCACATCCAGGGGGCGCACGCTCCGCATATCCAGCACTTCGATGCCGATCCCCATGGCCGATTTCAACGCCTTGGCGGCGATCAACGCCTCGACCGCCATATAGGAAAACGCCGCGACCGTAACCGCATCGCCCTCATGCAGCACTTTCGCCCGATCCAGCGGCACCCGGTAATACCCTTCTGGAACGCTGTCTTTAATCTGGTGCAGCCAGCGATGTTCAATGAACAGGACCGGATTGTTGTCCTCAATCGCGGAAATTAGCATTCCTTTTGCGTCATAAGCCGTCGTCGGCATGATGACCCTAATCCCCGGCGCCTGCGCGAACATGGCCTGTAAACTCTGGGAATGCTGGGGCCCCTGCCCCCAGCCGCGGCCCACGATCATGCGCACAACCAGCGGAACGGAGGCCTTGCCGTCAAACATGTAATGCCATTTTGCGGCGTTGTTGATCAGCTGGTCCATCGCCAGCAGCGCAAAATCGACACGCTGGTGCACCATCACCGGGCGCAGTCCGGAAAGCGCGGCACCGATGCAAATACCCGTCATGCCGTTCTCGGCCAGCGGCATGTCGAAAACCCTGCGGTCGCCGTATTTATCGCGCAGGCCCGCAGTCGTATCGAAGATCGCCTTGGGGTCGGGCACGCCCTCGCCGATGACGATCACGCGGGCATCCTTCTCCATGGCCTGATCCAGGCCCTCCCGGATCGCCGCTGCAAACGTGATATCAGGCCGCGGCATGTCAGGCATAGATTTTCCCCTGCCCGTCATTGATGCCGGGTTCCTCGCTGGAGAGCGCGAACTCGAATGCGGCGGCGATCTCCTCCCGTATTTCGGTTTCGAATCGCTCTATTTCTGGATGCATATCCCCATGCTCCTGCTCCAGCTTCCGGGTGTAACTGGCGATGGGGCAGCCATTCATGCCCGCCTCGATTTCCTGCACCGTCCGGTAATTCAGATGGTCGTCAAAATTGGGTCCGCAATGCTCGCGCCAGCGGTAAGTATGCAGCTCCATGAACTGTGGGCCCTGCCCCTGCCTCGCCAGGGCGACGGCATTGCGCGCAATCGCCAGCACCTCTTCCACATTGTTGCCATCGCCGGTGTAGGCAGCCATGCCGTGAGCTTCGGCTATGCGGTAGATCGGGCGTTCCGGCTGCCGAGCATCCAGGTGCGTGTAAACAGAAAAATTATTGTTTTCGCATACGAATATCACCGGTAATTTATGCAGGGACGCGAAATTCATCGACTCGTGCACAACGCCCTCCTCGAAGCAGCCATCCCCGAAAAAAACCACCGTGAGCCGCCGGTTTTGTGTGAGCGAAGCAGCCCATGCGGATCCGACCGCCAGAGGCACGGTGCCGCCCACGATCGGCGTAGCCCCCAGAAAACCGGCATCCAGATCGATCAGATGCATCGATCCGCCGCGTCCACCGCAACAGCCGCCGGCACGGCCATACAGTTCCGCCACCATGGCGTTAAGATTGCCGCCTTTGGCCAGGTAATGCCCATGCGCGCGATGGTTGCTGAATACCGCATCCTCCGCAGAGAGTGCCGCGCATACGCCCACAGCAATAGCTTCCTGCCCGATGCACAAATGCATCGGGCAGCGCATTTCCTGTTCGGCATAGCGATCAGCCAGTGCTTCCTCGATGCGCCTGATGCGCAGCATGGAGCGAAGCAGGGCGAGTGAATGAGTCCGTTTCATGATCACTGAGCGTTATTTCAACAAGGTCGATACATATTTGTTGAGGCCGACCGAGCTGACCGGCTCCCGGTTGCAGACGATCTGCACATCCATGGCTGCCGCAACACTGCCGATAAATGCGGCGACTTGGGCGTCAAACCCTTTCGCCAAGCATATGCCGGCCAAGGATAGGAAGGCATCGCCTGCGCCGATACGGTCGATCACCCGGGTGGCCAGCGCAGGAATATTGTGAAATACCTTGCGGTCGCGGTCGTAAATCATGACCCCCTTGGTGCCGCGCGTCACGGCCAATTGCCTGGCCTGCACCCTTTCGCCCACCAGCCCGGATACGGCTTCCAGCGGGTCATTGCGGTTATGCGCGGCCAGGCGCAGCTCCGGTTCGTTGAGCGAGACGAAATCAGCCCGCGGGTAGCGATTAATCACATGGTAACCACGGTTGCCACTGTTGATCTGCGTGTTGACCGCGAGGAATTTTGCCTTGGCGGAGAAAACCTCGATCATCGCGGGAGTGATGAAACCGTTGCCGAAATCCGGCACGATGACCGCATCATACGAAGCGATATTGGCATCGAGCCACTGGCAGATCTGCTGCTCCACTTCCCCTGAAACGGCATTTTCCTTGTAAAAATAAACCTCGAAAAACTTTGCCAGGTCGCCATCGACAAAGCGCCGCTTGGTCACCGTCGGCGCATCGGCAAAAGTGAAAAACACCGGCTCGACGTTGCTCGACAATTTTTCCCGGATAAACTGCTCATGGCTGTCAACTTTGCCCAGTCCGGTCAGCAGCGTGACATTTTCGGCAAACCCGGCGATGTGGTTGGCGACGGCAATCGAGCCGCCGGCAAACTGTTCCTCCGATTCATAGCGCACGGCAAGAAAGCTGCCTTTGCCGGTCTGCCCCAGCGGGGTGGAATAATGATACTGGTCGATGATGGCGTCGCCGACGACGAGAACCTTCAGGTCGCCCAGCGCGGCAATCATCCGCCGGACTTCGGGCTCCGGCCAGCGGCTGCGAAACTCTTGCAGGAATTCCTTGACTTGCGGCGGAAAGACATCGAAGTGGGAGTTCAGCAGATTGCTGGAACTGAAAGTGATTTCGTCGGTATAGAAAATGCGTCCGCCGTGCTCTTCGGTGGCCGCCTGTTCCAGCGCGATGTTCCCGGTGACATCTTCGCTGTGCGAGCGATAGTCGCTGCCCTTGGCATAAATATTGGGCTGGATTTCGTGCAGGGCTTCGACTGCGGAGACCGCATGATTGATGGCGACAAAATCGACGCAGGCCAGCGCGGCCAGGCTTTCGGCGCGCAGCTGTTCATTGAACACCGGCCGGCCAGGCCCCTTGTTGACATAGGCATCGGCGGTGACCGTGACCAGCAGAATATCGCCCTCCTGCTTCGCGCGTTGCAGGTAGCGGATGTGCCCTGTATGCATGAGGTCGAAAGTGCCGTGGCACAGCACCACACGCTTTCCCTCGGTGCGCAGTTGCCGGGCGCGCGCCGCGAGTTCCGCCAGGCCGAGGATTTTTTCCGTGCTCATGGCGCCTCGCTCGCGTAGCCCGCGCCGAAGCGGTCGGACAGGTTGTGTAGAAGGAACTGGTGCCCGACCTCGACCAAGCCGTAATCGCTGGCATCCAGCCAGATATTGACATCGCCCAAGGAGCGCAGCGGATTGTCGTGCAGGAAGCCGCTCAGCGTGATGACGCTGCCGCCGTTGCCGGCGACCTGCGTTGCCGCATTGCGGATATTCATCGAGCGCCCGGAACTGCTGATGGCGATCAGCACGTCGCCTGGCCGCGCCATATGCGCCAGCAGGCGGGAGTAGGCATTTTCATAGCCGTAATCGTTGACGATGCAGGTGAGCACCGAGGGTTCGTGCAGCGTAAAGGCGCGCAGCTTTGCGACATTGACCAGGTCGATCACCGCATGGCTCGCGACTGCGGCGCTGCCGCCGTTGCCGATGACATAAACGCTGCCGCCATTGCCGCGAACTTTGGCAAGCATCTGCACGGCTGCATTCATGCCCGGCTCGGTGCCTGACGATGCGCCATCCCTGCCGGTTATCTCGCAACTTGCCAGCAACGCCGCAAATTGTTGCGTCCGGCTTGCGAGCTGCATATCTTTCGTCTGTTGCGTCACTTTTGCTCTCCTCCCAAACAACTGAACCAGGTACTGGTGGCCTGGCCGATGCTGGCCGGATCCCATACCGGCGCATCCCTCCAGTCGTCGATGCGCTCAAGCATGCGCCCTACGCCGTCCTCGAAGGCAACGCGCGCTTTCCAGCCCAGCAAACGCTGGATTTTTGAGACATCGCCGAACGTGCAGTCGGGTTCCCCCGGACGCTTGGGGATGTACTCGATATCCCCCCCGAGCAATTCGACCAGACGATTGACGCTGTAGTGGTTGCCGCTGCCGACATTCATGGCTTCCCCCGCAATGCCGGATTCTGCCGCGCACAGGAAGGCTTCGGCAACATCGGTCACGTAGGTGAAATCCCGGGTCTGCGTGCCATCGCCCACCACGGTAAATGGCCGCCCGTTGAGTTTTTGCGCGAGAAACACGCCGAACACCGCGCCATACGCCCCCGATGTGCGGGAGCGTGTCCCGAACACATTGAACAGGCGTAAAGAGACGGCGGGCAGTTTGTAAACGCTGGACCAGTGCAGCACCAGCTCTTCGCCCATGTATTTGGTCAGTGCGTAGGGATATTGCGGCTTGATCGGGGAAGATTCCGGCGTCGGGTACATGTCCGGGATGCCGTAACTCGACGACGATGCGGCGTAAAGAAACCGTTTCACGCCGCACTGCCGCGCGCATTCCAGCACATTGAAGGTGCCGGTGACGTTGGTGCTGTAATACTGTGCCGGCATTTCGATGGAAGGCACGATGTCTGCCAGGCCAGCCAGGTGAAACACCCAGTCCACCCCCTCGAAGAGCGGCCGCAGGGAGGATTCGTCGCGGATATCCGCCTGGGCGAACCTGAAATTGGCATGACCGCTGACCGATTGCAGATTTTTCAGGCACCCGGAGAGCAGGCTGTCGACGACGATCACTTCGTGGCCCTTGCCGATCAACAATTCCGCCAGGTGACTGCCGATAAAGCCGGCGCCGCCGGTAATTAATGTTCTCATAATGTGCTCAAATAAAATTCACATGCTGGACCAGATTTTCGCGCAGCCGGTAAAGATAGCGGTTTACCTCGTCCATGCGGCAATTCCTGCGGCATTCGCGAATATCCAGGTCGTTTCGGACGTAATGGAAATTGGCCTTGCGCCGCTCGCCCCCCCAGATATCCTGGAATGACTGGTCGTTCAGATTGCCATATTCGAAGCGTTTGTCGAGCAGGTAAGCGCTGCATCCATAGACCGATCCATCGGCCATGACATAGGCCCAGAAGAACGGCGTGGCATTGCATTTCCTGTAGCGTGAATCTTCGTCTTCCATGTATTTGCGCATGGTATTTTCGCGGAACACCACCTGGAAGTCCTGCGTGTTCAGCGCCATCAGCGACTCGGACATCGCCAGGTAAGCGCTGTAATCGACATGCTCGTAGGCATGGGTTTCGCTGAACAGGTGCTGCGAGTATGGCTTGACCACCAGGTAATCCAGCCCGATTTCGTCCCGGCACAGCCGCGCCAGCATCTCCATCTCCCCCGCATTTTCCGGCAGCAGCAGCGATTGCGCGCCGATCGTGCAATCCAGCCCATGCGTTTTTCTGTATTCGACCGCACGCTTCAGGTTATCGACCACCCGGCCAAAATCCTGCTCTTTGGTCTGGTGGATGGCTGCATAGGTGGGCGCGGTGCCGGCATTGATGGAAACCTTGATCCATGAAGTCAGCGGCAGCGATTGTTCGATAAAAGCCTGGTTCAGTACCGTGGCATTGGTGGTGAACGACACGTCGATGCCGGCCTCCTTGGTGGCCTTGACGATGTCGTTGATTTTCTTGTGCAGCAAAGGCTCGCCCTCACCTGCATACATGATGCTCTTGACGCCGAGCTGCCCCATTTCGGCCAGACGAGACGCCAGCATGCCAACATCCAGCATCTGGCTCTTGTAGCCGATGTAGTCCACAGCACAAAACGTGCAGCGGTGATTGCACGCGCCGACGGGGGACACCTCGACATAAATCGGATAAACGCGTTTGGCAAGTTCCCAGTTGTCGCCAGCCTCCAGAAACTGCGCTACGCGCTGCGGATGGTAGATGAGCTTGTGGCTGTCTATGCTGAATTTGTCCATGGCTCTGCAATCACTCTACTATTTACTCGCAAGTGCAATCATTCTTGAGTTGCTTGCGAAATCCTTGGGAGGGTTTTTCCCTTCCAGCAACTGTAATTCATTAAACCCGGCATACTGAACCAGTGTTTTCACTGCTGCCATATTGGGCCAGAGTTCAAAATCACTCAATCCAGCCGTTTGAGACAAGACGGTGTCAATTCGCACAAAAAATCCAGCATCGCTTGGAGAGTAGTCTGCGCGGTTGTCGAAGCCGTTTAACCGGGGTTGAGCCAAAGCACTTTCAATAATCATGTGGCGGTTCGTGAGCAAGCCAATCGACTTGAGAATCTCAAAGGGGTTCAGCAAGTGGTAAAGCAGGCCCATGAATAGCGTTATGTCATAATTTTTGTCATTCTTCTGCAGGAAATCCTCAATCGTGGTTAATTTGAATTGAATTCCTGCATGGAAGTGGTTTCCGGCAAATTTTGCTTTTTCAATGTTGAGAGGCCTTGCTTCAAGCATAGTGATATCACGAAACCCTATCTGCCAGAGTCCGATAGACATGGCTCCCTCGCCCCCCCCGATATCCAATATGGATGTAGCTGCTCTTTGATCTGCAGGAACAAGCCTTTCAATGGTTGACAGCATTACTTGCCTTCGCCAGGTATGCATTTCCTGAATCGGCGTGTACGTGGGTGCGATAATCCCATCACCAAAATCAAACGGAAATTGCCATCCTCCTTGAGGGCACCAATCTTCAGATGCTGATGCCTTGGCCAACCGAATAACTTCTCGTTGAGTCTCTTCTTTCGAGTAATTTATGTATGTCATGTTTTGGTGGCCTGAAGGGCTATTCTGTCTTAACAAAATCCCATTGACCCTGAGATATAAAAACTCCCCGATCCTGAGATAGATTTAAGGCATCTTTGTTTTTTAGCAATACCTTGAATTCGTGCGCATGTTGAAATGTATCGAGTCTCATATTCCTTCGCCCAGCCATGGCGTTAATGTAATACAACCCTGACGTAAGGGGGCATGAATCCATGGAAAATAAAATACGATGCTTCCCATTAAATTGTTTACCCTCTGATAACCCTATTGTTGTTAACTCTGTCACGACATCATGGCTTGATGAGCATATCTCAAAACGGAATCGAACGTTGTCCATGGGAAATGTGGCAAACACCTCTGCCGTGATGTGCAGCGGTTGGGTTGCTAAAATGGCATTGGGTTCCAGACTTGATGCGCCATTAACGGATATATTCTCGAAATATAGCTCATGGGTGCCTTCTCTATGGCTGCCGACCTTGCTCAAGGTCTGGGGTATTTCCTTTTGAGTTATCTCATGATAGTGGAGCAAAATTTCCTTGGCTGGCTTGAGTTCCGACAAATCGCCAGACTGCATGATAGCTGCTTTATGGCACAGTCTTTCGATTTGGTAAGGGTCATGCGAGACCACAATGATTGAAGTGCCTTGAGATTGAAGTTTATAAATTAGCTCAAAGCATTTTTGCTGAAAAACCGTATCGCCAACTGCCAGAACCTCATCGATTATCAGAATATCCGGATCCACATGCACGGCGACAGCGAATGCCAGTCTTACAAACATCCCGCTCGAATATATCCGCACCGGCTGGTCGATGAAATCGCCGATCTCCGCAAAGGCTGCGATATCGGCGAAGCGCGCATCCATTTCCGCCCTCGTCAGCCCCATCACCGCGCCCTGAAAATAGACGTTCTCGCGCCCGGTGAATTCCGGGTTGAACCCGGCTCCCAGTTCCAGCAGCGCAGAAACACGGCCATTGACCTGTACGGTGCCGGATGTAGGTTTGAGGATGCCGCAGATGAGCTGTAGCAGTGTGCTCTTGCCCGATCCATTGCGCCCGATGATGCCGACGGTTTCCCCTTTTTTGATTTCGAAAGAGACGTCATGCAAGGCGGTGAATTCCCGATGGAAGCGAACCCGTCCCAAGGTCAGCGTCTGCTTGATGCGGTCGCCGGGGTGGCCGAAGATGCGGTATTTCTTGGCCAGGTTTTTGACCGAGATGGCGATGTCGTCAACCATTTGAGTTCGGGTTGCTGTTGTCTGTGATTTCGGTTGTAGCCCAAGCGAGCAGCAAGGCGATCAGACGACCTGCTTCATTTCCGGATATCAGGTGGATGGTCTCATCGTCGTAACGAAACTTGACAGCGTAGGCCGGATGGAACGCCATCGGTGTTATGCCGTCCTGGCTTTTTGCGCATAAGCTGCCATGCGGGATTGCGTCCTGGTCAGTATATCAACACCTTGCAATGCCTGTTGCAGGGCATCCGGAAGGTCGTCTGCCGACTCCATATATTCATGCACCAGCCGATTTCTGAGTTCGCGAAGTTCGATCCAGTCTTGAGTCGATTCGATCCAGCCGAGTTTTTCTGCGCGGATGAGGTTGTCGAGTTGCACGCCGGCTTTTTCAAGGCCAGCTCGCAGCATTGCGGGCAGGAGCTTGTCGCCCAAGGTGTCTTGCAGGCGTCCATAACGTGAGACGAATGCGTCAAGCATTTCACTGTGTTCATCGCTGTCTTCAAGCGACTTAACCCAGGATAGATCAATGTTCTGTGCGCGAAGGCGATCCGCTGTTCGCTCAAGATAACGTGTCTCTTTTGCCGTGACCCGGATTAGTTGCTCCACAATAAACTGGCTGTCTTGTGCCGTTGTCATAAAATAATCCCGTTGCGCAGCGCTTGCTCATGAATAGGCAACAGTGGTTTGAGCGGATCCTTGATTAACACATCGACCTTGCGCCCCCCCAGTTTGATATACAGGCGTGCCGACAGGCAGCATTCCGCTTGAATGCGGTGTGCCAGCGGATGGATCGGGTCGATGAGTAAGTCAATGTCCCCGCCACGTTGCGTGTCATCTACACGACTTCCGAATAGGCGCACGATGGCTTCCGCCCCGAGCTGGCTGGCAACCTCGCTCTTGATGATTTTGCGTGTTTTGTCGTCAAGCCGCATCTTGTTACCTCACTTTCTGAATAAGACAGATGCCAATAAACGGCCTGAAGAAGATCAAGCCGATAATACTGGCAGGCGCAATCAAAGGCGTGGTGTAGCCAAAAACGACCATAACCGCGCAGTTTCCATGGCGTTCATTCTTTCAACTCGCCCAAGACACCAGAAAACTCCTGGGTGAAATCCTCACTCGGCGGATAAACCCCGAGGTTGGTAGCGCAGGTTGCGAGCAAGCGGGCAGATGCCTGGTAGAGCATGGGCTGAAGGTCGTGCAAGGTATTGAAATGCTCTGCAATTTCGGCATATTCGGTTTCGTAGTCGTGCGCGGCGAGGTTGCGCGCGGTGCGGCACAACTGCCACGATGAAACCGAGTCAATCACCCCTATTTTTTCCTGGAAGGTGAGCACCTTCAGGAAGTTGTCTGTTTGCTCGCCCATGAGCATGGAGGCGTGCCGCATTGCTGCGCCAAGCGTGTCTTGCAACTTTGCAAAACGTTCGTTAATGGCGGATAGGGACTCGAACATTTCTTCATCTTTCTTTCTGGTGGCAAGCGCACTACCTTCCAGTGGCCAGGCAATTTTTTTGTCGGACGCATGAAGGAAGTAGACGCAACGCTGAATGGCTTCGAGAAGACGGGAGAGGTATTGCCGTTCTGCGTCGAGGATATCTTTCACCATATTACATACCCCCAAGGGGGGCACCGGTTGCCAGCGCGATACGCTGGAACGCAGTTGGCTGTGCGCCACGTTTAATGGCAACGATATCTACCGGCATAAAAAGGGAAGACTCTAGCGCGAGCTTAATGCGGGATCGCTGCATGAGGGTTGGCAGTTCGTCGCTTTCAACAAGCAAGTCCAGGTCACCGCCACGTGCGCTGTCGTCAAGCCTGGATCCGAACAGAATGACATGAGCACCCGATCCGACAATACTGGATACGGTCTGGCGAATAATTGTTCGCTGGAGTTCAGTCAAACGCATGAATTTCCTTTCCTGCCCAAGGGAAAAATGGGATCAGATCAATGGGGTAGAGCGTTATTGTAACCGATGGCATAAATTCGTTTGGCGGATCATGCCATCAGAATAGTGACGCCTTTCCTGCAACATCTGTTTCCAATATCAAACGCTCTGCGTACATTTTTGTATCTCCCTTCGACATTTCTTACAAGGTTTTCTTCTCGGTTATCCCCGCCGTTCAATTTCGGTAATCATTTTGTTGGCCGTGGCTATGAGAGCAGGCACAAAAGCATGTCCGGTTTGCAGGGCGCTGCTAAGCACGACCGGATCCTCAACGTATTCGTGAACCATTTGGTTTCTGAGGTTGCGCATGGCCATCCATTCGTCAGCAGACTCGAGCAGCCCCAGGCGTTCGGCACGGTCAAGATTGTCGATGGCGGCGGAGGATTTTTCACCCAGTGCGGTCAGGAGCAACGGCAACAGTTTGTCGCCCACGGTGTCTTGCAGGCGGCCAAACCTGCCCACGAAGGCTTCCACACGCTCTGCCAGATCCGGGTCTTCCTCGAGCCGGGCTGCTTGCTCCATAGTGAACAAGCCTCCAAACAGGCGCTGGTCTGTGGTGGTGAGATGTTTGCATTCTTTGCGCACGACCCGAACTAAAAACTGCAAGCGCAGCGCGATGTTCGGTTCCACTGTCATAACAGCTCCCCTTCTTTGAATGCCAAGTCGTGTATGGGCAGGCGCATGAGGTTGGGTGCGCTGACCAGTACATCTACTTTGCGCCCGTGCATGGCACGTGATACTTGAGCTGACATCTGTGCAGCCATGAGTGCGGGGTTTTCGACCGGTTCCGGCAATTCAAGCATGAGGTCGAGATCTCCGCCGCGTGCGGCATCATCAAGCCTGGAGCCGAAAACCCGCACACGGGATTGGCTACCTGCCACCTGGTTGGCAAGTTGGCGAATAATCTGGGTTTGGTGGTCTGTCAGTCGCATGTTTTATTGGAGTTTTTGCTCAATCAGTTCGTTATCCACGCACTGCGTCTTTCCTTGAGGATGCGGCGATAATATGGCATGAAATCCGCCTCATCGAATACATGCCGCTTGATGAGTTCCGCATAGAGACCATCTTCGCCCAGGAGACGTTTCCCGTGCTTGAGAATCTGCCCCAGCAGGGGTTCGCCGACGGTCTGGAGATCGATCAAGTCAACGGGGCGCCCCGTGCATTCTGCAAGTTGCGCCATCAGCGCTATCTTTGCTTTAATCTCCAGAGGCTGCCCCGCATCAATGGCCAGGTCGACATCGCTGTCATGATGCCCTCGGCCTGTGGCCAACGAGCCGAAAAGAATGGCTAGCCGAATTTCAGGATGCGGCGCGAGGGTGGCCTGGATCATGGCCTCGATGGCTTTCATTTATCTATGGTTGTTGATTGTTTGTCGTATTGGCTATTCGGCCTGTGCTTCACGATGGGCAGTTTCGCATTTTTTGCCAGTAGATGTCACTCTTTACGCTGTGGATTGTTCATGCAAGTGATTCAGTAAGAAAACTCTCATGATTGTTTCCATGTTCGCGTGGAACAGCGTCGCCCGTTTTCACAGCGCATCAGCGAACTCATCCCTGCTGTGCTGGAAGAAGGCGTAGCCGAGAATGGCCGCCGCCAGGCCGATGGCCAGCGCCGTGATCCAGGGCATCCAAGGAATCGAGGTTCCCAGTGCGGCGGCCCGTCCGGCCTCGATGACTGCGCCGAGCGGGTTGTGCAGATAGATCGGGCGCAGCACTGCGGGCACTGCGCTCACCGGGTAGAACACCGGCGACAGGAACATCAGCATCTGCACGAACAGCGGCACGATCTGGGTCATGTCTTTGATGAACACTCCCCAGGCGGCGAGAAACCAGGCAAAGCCCAAGGCGAGCAGCAGGAGTGGGATGAGCAGCAAGGGGAAGAGCAGCACCTGTCCGTGCAGATTGCCCGTCCAGGCCAGGGCAGCCAGCAGAATGAGAAAATTGAATGCGCCATGCACCAAGCCTGCGCCGAGGGGAACCAGGGGCAGAATTTCCACCGGGAAGATGATCTTTTTCACGAAGCTGGGATAACCGCGCACTGCCGAGGGCGAGCGGGATACGGCTTCGGCGAAGAGGTTGAAGACGATCAGGCCGCAGTACAGGATCAGCCAGAACGGCAGTCCTTCCTGCTGTTGCGGCCAGCGCGCCTGAAAAATGTGGCCGAACACGAACGCGAAGATCGCCAGCATCACCAGCGGACTGAGGAATATCCACAGTACACCGAACATCGCGCCGCGATAGCGCAGCAGCACATCGCGCTTGATGAGCTGGCCAAGCAGGTAGTGGTTGCGCCAGATGTCGGCAAAGATGCGCAGGGGGTTGAAGGTCATTGTACTCATTGCGTCCTGGAAAGAATGCCGCGCCGCACCATTTCATCCATCACGCGCCGCACACAGGCATCGAGTTCGTCTTTACCGGTGTTAACCACGAGCTCGGGGTTTTCCGGGATTTCGTAAGGCGACGAGATGCCGGTGAATTCTGGAATTTTCCCGGCGCGGGCTTTTACATACATGCCTTTTGTGTCGCGCGCCTCGCAGATCTCGATCGGCGCATCGCAATAAATTTCGAGGAAGTCGCCGTGCCCGGCCATGCCGCGCACACGTTCGCGGTCGGCGCGGAACGGCGAGATGAAGGCGGTCAGCACGATGACACCGGCTTCCATGAAGAGTTTGGCGATCTCGCCGACGCGGCGGATGTTTTCGATGCGGTCAGCCGTGGAAAACCCCAGGTCTTCGCACAGGCCGTGGCGCACATTGTCGCCGTCGAGCACAAAGGTATGGCAGCCGCGCCGGTGCAGCGCCTCTTCGACGGCATGCGCCAGTGTCGATTTGCCCGCGCCGGAAAGCCCGGTGAACCAGAGGATGGCGCTGCGGTGGCCGTTCTGCTGCTCGCGGCGTTGGCGGGTGACGGTGGCGTGGTGCCAGACGATGTTGTTCGGGGCGGGCGGTTGTGTGGTCATGGCGTCATGCCTTTTAGTCACTTACAAGTTAAATCATGCCAAAACATGAGAAGAGTTGTGACGTTGTAGGTCGGATGAGCGCGGCGCCTTCCGACACCTCACATGTCGGATAACGCTGCGCTCATCCGACCTACAAAAACCGCCGCCTTTATTGGTTTCGGCTCGTCCGACTTAGGATGTTGGTATGCCGTAAAAATTCTGCAAGGCTGGGCATAAGCGTGGCACAGTGGCAGGATGATACCGGAATTACAGCCGCCATAGACTGTATTCGGCCGCCTTGATCGCGACCGGATCGTAGGCCGATTTGACATCCACGAACAGGCCGCCCGGTTTCAGTTTTGCCAGCAGGGCGGCTTGCGGCATGGCAAGATATTCGTTGTGGGACACCGCCGCTACAATCGCATCGGCTTCGGGCAAATCGCCCCATGCCGCTAGGGAAATGCCATATTCGCGCAGCGCCTCATCGGGAGCCGCGACGGGATCATGCACCGATACGGCGCAACCGAAATCCTGCAATTCGCGCACCACGTCCGCCACTTTGGAGTTACGCAAGTCGGAGCAATTTTCCTTGAACGTCAGTCCCAGCACGATGATTTTTGCATTTTTGACCGGATTGCCAGAACGCAGCAACCGCTTAACCGTCTGCTGCGCGACGAACGCGCCCATGCCGTCGTTGATGCGCCGCCCCGCCAGGATGACTTCTGGGTGGTAGCCCAGCATTTCCGCCTTGTGCGTCAGGTAATAGGGATCGACGCCGATGCAATGGCCGCCGACCAGGCCGGGACGGAAAGGCAGGAAATTCCATTTCGTCCCCGCCGCTTCCAGCACCTCCAGCGTGTCGATGCCGAGCCGGTCAAAAATCAGCGCCAGCTCGTTCATCAGCGCGATGTTCAGGTCACGCTGGGTGTTTTCGATCACTTTGGCGGCCTCGGCTACCTTGATGGAGCTAACTTTATGGACGCCTGCGGTAATGATGTTTTCGTATAGTTCGGCGACCCTGGCGAGGGTCGCGGCATCGTCGCCGGACACTACCTTGACGACTTTCGCGATGGTGCGCTCCCTGTCGCCCGGATTGACGCGCTCCGGGGAATAGCCGACATGAAAATCCGTTTTCCATTTCAGGCCGGATTCGCGCTCCAGCACCGGGATGCAGATTTCCTCGGTTGCGCCCGGATACACCGTCGATTCGTAGATCACCAGCGCGCCACGTTTCAAATGCTTTCCTGCGGCAACGGAAGCGGATACCAGCGCGGAAAAATCGGGCTGGTGCGCCGCGTCCACCGGGGTCGGAACGGCGACGATCAAATAATCCGCGCCGGACAGAAGTGATGGGGCGGTGGTGAAAGACAGATGTTTTGCGGCATGGAAATCTTCAGCGGAAACGTCGCCCGCCGGGTCGCGGCACTCGCGATAGCTGGCCACCTTGCGCCCGGACAGATCGTAGCCTATAGTTTCAAATTTCTTGCCAAACTCCACAGCTAACGGCAATCCCACATAACCCAATCCGATAACGGCAATAACCTTTTGATTCATAATGATGTCACCCTGCTTTTCGTCTTCTAGGAAGTGGGTTTCATGCTACCAGTTTTTCCTCATGCTGAACGCTGATTTGAGGGCATCAAGAAACTGCATAGGCGACTTGTTGATGGAAAATGCCAGTTTTTTGTTGATCACTTTTCTAATCATGCGCCGTGCTTTTTCATAAGGATGCGGGCGGATGAGCGCAGCATTACCCGCCGAATAGCAGCAAAGTGTCGGAAGGCGCTACGCTTTTCCGACCTACGCATACCACGGACAACAAAAAACCCGCAAAGCTATTGACTATGCGGGTTGCGTGGACTTACTTGGACTGCTTTAGACTACTAATTGGTGGTGATAGGTGGATTTGAACCACCGACCTCAGCGTTATGAGTGCTGCGCTCTAACCACCTGAGCTATATCACCTCGAAGAGCGCGGCATTCTCCGGATTTCACTCCGTTTTGTCAATGTGCGCGCAGGGAACATCTTTCAGGGTGCTTCCGGAAAAAGCCTTCTGCATTTCGGTTAATTTGGTCGTGGTCGCCGCATCCAATCCGTTCAGCACGAACACGGTCACCTTGAGTTTGCTGGCGCGTTCGCCCATCTGCGCGCTACGTACGCCCTTGACTCGCCGCAAATCGTCCAGAAAACTTTGCGCCGCCTCCTGCGTCTTGAACACGCCGAGCGAAATTGCGTTCAGCCATGGCCCAGTATCCGGTACGACAAAATATTCCTCGATACCGCGTGCCTTGATCTGGGCAATCTTCTGGGCTACCGCAGCCTTATCCTTGAGCGGCGGGATATACACCCAGTAGCCTATGGCGTGCTCCACTTGATATTGGCTTAATTTATCGTCGAGTTGCAGGGCAGATAATGCGGCCGTGGCCCTGGTCAGGTCTGCTCCGGAAAATTCTCCCCACTCCAGGCAAACCGGGGTACTGGATCCGGTTGCAGGCGGCGAGGATTCTGCCACCACAACATGAGCGTCTGCAGATGCCATCACAGGAGTAGGCGCGGACGGTACCGCGGGCAGCGCGCCATGCCGGGTATTCAGCAAGCGGATTCTTTCCTCATGCAACGCTGGTTGCGCTTGCGCCGGTTGCTCACCGGTGGTCAGCGCCCCTCCCCATTGCATGGCCGCAAAAAAAATAACGTTCCCCAGCAGTAGCATCCAGAATAAAGTTCTCATTGCGTGTCCGCTTCCTGTGCGATCAACAGTAAACCTTGCAGCACCAGATTATCCACGACATGCAAGGGCAAGTTAAGGTGTTGCAGGTGCATCTGCAACATCGCAGACGCGCCGCCGCTCAGCACCACGGGCATATCGCTGCCGTTGAGCAATGCGTATTGCCGTTCTATCGCGCCGCAACTGGCCTGTATCGCGCCGCTGAACAACGCATCGGCGGTATTCAGCGGAAATGCCTGATAGCTTCCCTTGCCCGGTTTCAATTGCGCGGTTGCGTCATTCAGGCTGCGCTGCATCAGTTCCACACCGGGCAGAATCAGCCCGCCGATAAATTCCCCTTTATCCGACAGGGCGTCGATCGTAGTTGCCGTGCCGCTGCTCACTACCAGGCACGCGCCGCGCACCTGATGCCAGGCCGCGATCAACGCCGCCCAGCGGTCGCTG
>Ga0209212_1001965_pt1 | contig 30996 bp, 32 predicted proteins | sample RifGroC2_FD_183996 | JGI IMG/M metagenome (GOLD analysis project Ga0209212, IMG submission 183996) | Groundwater microbial communities from Rifle, Colorado, USA - Groundwater C2 (SPAdes) (version 2) | ecosystem: Environmental > Aquatic > Deep subsurface > Groundwater | place: Rifle, Colorado...
AGGACATGGTGGTTGACGCGCACGACCCGTCGAAGAAGCACCGGCCGATGATGACCACGGCGGACCTCTCCCTTCGCAACGATCCCGTTTACGAGCCGATCGCGCGGCGCTACCAGCAGAACCCGGAGAAATTCGCGGACGCCTTTGCCAGGGCGTGGTTCAAGCTGACCCACCGCGACATGGGACCGCGCTCGCGCTATCTCGGCCCGGAAGTGCCTGAAGAAGATCTCCTGTGGCAAGACCCGCTCCCGGCGGTCACGCATAAATTGATTGACGAGCAGGACATCGCCACCCTCAAGGGCAAGATTCTCGCTTCGGGGTTGTCCATACCCCAACTGGTCTCGACGGCCTGGGCGTCGGCGTCCACCTTCCGCGGCTCCGACAAGCGCGGCGGGGCGAACGGCGGTCGCATTCGCCTCGCTCCGCAGAAGGATTGGGAGGTTAACCAGCCGGCCATACTTACGACCGTGCTGCAGGCACTTGAGGGAATCCGGAAGGAGTTCAACAACGCGCAGTCAGGCGGGAAGATTGTTTCGCTGGCTGACCTGATTGTTCTGGGCGGATGCGCGGCTGTCGAGCAGGCTGCCAAAAATGCCGGCTTTGCAGTGACGGTTCCCTTCACGCCGGGACGCACGGATGCGTTGCAGGAACAGACCGACGCGGAGGCATTCGCCGTACTTGAGCCGGAGGCAGACGGCTTCCGTAACTACCTCAAAACCAGATACACCGTATCGGCGGAGGAGCTGCTGGTTGACCGGGCACAGTTGCTGACGCTGACCGCCCCCGAGATGACGGTGCTGGTTGGCGGCATGCGCGTCTTGAATGCCAACTTCGGACAGACCCGGCACGGCGTTTTCACCAAGCGGCCGGAAACGCTCACCAATGACTTCTTCGTGAACCTGCTCGACATGGGCACGGTCTGGAAGGCGGCCCCTGGGGCCTGCGACCTGTTCGAGGGGCGTGATCGCAAGAGCGGCGAACTAAAGTGGACCGGCACCCGTGTCGATCTCATCTTCGGTTCCAACTCCCAGCTCCGGGCCCAGGCGGAAGTCTACGGATGCGAGGACTCCCAGGGTAAGTTCCTGCACGACTTTGTAGCGGCGTGGGACAAGGTTATGAACCTTGACCGTTTCGACCTCGCCTGATCATGGGCCCCGATGATATACGAGCCAGGCTTCTGGATAGCAGGCGCCGGCCGCGGCGCAAAGGGAAACCGTTATGAAATACATCAGCGAAATGTCTGTCGGTGAGATTGCCGCCTATGTGGCCGAGCATTTACGGCGGAGCAGCATCAACGGCTTGCTGATGAAACAGGTTAGTGAGCCGGCTATCTGAATGCCGAAACAGCAAAGGCGGCCGATCTACGGTCTTTCTGAATTAAGTAAACTCCCCCAGGGATTATCCGGTAAAACATTGACAGCCCGACGTGGACATGGTACTGATGCCAAAAATAGCAATCGATAGACGATAATACTCAACCATTCGCAAGAATGGGGCGGAAAGCCTACAGGGTCTCACTGAGACAGCCGGGATGCCGAAATATCAAACGATATTCGCTCCCGGCTTTTTTTATTGCCAATGCGAAAGAAAGAGTCCGTCGGCACTGGAGAGCCCCGCTAACGGGCGCAACATCGCGCAGGTTCAGGTTGGTGACTGGAAACGGCACCAAGACAGGTGGTACACGATAATACTCAACCATCCGCGAGGATGGGGCGGAAAGCCTACAGGGTCTCACCGAGACAGCCGGGTTGCCGAAATATCACACGATATCAGGCCCCGGCTTTTTCATTTTCCGCGTCAAGAAAGGCAGAGCACCAGACAATGCACCGCACCCACACCCTGTCACCTGCTGCCGCACGAGTCCGTCTCCTGGCCCTGGCCCTGCTAGTCCTGATGCTTAACGGCTGCGCCTCGATGAAAAGCGCCTGGCTCTCCCCGGGCCATCCGGAGGCTGAGGTGGAGCGGCACCACTTTCCAACGGAAAAGGGCAACGACGTGATCGGCCGGCTGGCAACCCTGCGGCTCGAAGAAAGGGATACCCTGCCGGACATCGCCCGGCACTTCGGCCTTGGGATCAATGCGCTCAGCGCCGCCAACCCCGGCCTGGACGTATGGGTGCCCGAAGCCGGAAAGCAGCTCATATTGCCGCTCTGCTTCATCCTCCCGGACGTGCCGCGCAAAGGGATTGTGATCAACCTGGCCACCATGCGGCTCTTTCAGTTCAAGGGGGATGGCGCTGTGCAGGCGGTGTCCACCTATCCGGTCGGTATCGGGACCCGGGAACGCCCCACCCCCACCGGCTCGATGCATGTGGCGCGCAAGGCGGCCCGGCCCACCTGGCACGTGCCCGCATCAATCGCCGAGGACCATCGCCGGAAAGGGGATCCCCTTCCCGCGAAGATTTTGCCCGGCCCCCTGAATCCCCTGGGAGACTACGCCCTGTACCTGAGCAAGACGGGATATCTGATCCATGGCACCAACAAACCGGCCAGCATCGGGCTCAAGGCGTCCAACGGCTGCCTGAGGCTTTACCCGGAAAACGTGAAGGTGCTGTTCAACAATACCCCGACGGAGACGCCGGTGCAGATCGTCAACCAGCCGTATCTCCTCGGCCAGCGCGACGGGATGCTGTACCTGGAAGCCCACACCCCACTGGAGAATCCGTCCAGCGGCGCCCTGGAGCAGGAGAAGGTCGATGCAAGGCTGAGAACGCTGGAGAAGAAGGCGGGGCGCCCGCTGGACTGGAAAAAAGTGAAGCAGGTCCAGGCCGAGGCCCGGGGGATTCCCGTACCCATCCTCGCCCTGGCCCCGGGACTGGAGCTGGCGTCGGTTCCCCCCCTGGAGGTCGGCCACCCGGACAAGCTGTACGGCAGCCCGGAACAGCCGGAACTGAGGCCGGGGGCGTGGCATGTCCTGGCCGGCGAAACGCGCGAGGAGATCGACGCCCGGCGGCTGGCCGCGATCATCAACCACCAGGGGCCGCAGATCCCGGCCAGGGTGCTGCCGAAGAGCAACGGCTACCGGGTCCTCGCCGGGCCTTTCAATGATGCCGGTGAGGCCAGGGAAGCGGCCCGGCGGCTGAAAGTGGATCTGGAGATAGACGGCATCGTGATCGAGCCCGCCCGGGAGACCGCGGCGCGGCACTGACTAACGAGGGAAAGGAGGCAGCGAACAACGCGGGAAGTAAGTACTTTGCCCTTCGGGGCTCACCAGACACAAAGGAGGCATCACACATGAAGATACGTACAATGGTAATAGCAATGGCGGCTGTACTGGCAATGACCTTGACCGGTTGTGCCACATCCAGGCAGATGGAAAAAGTGGAGGCCGATCAAAAACTGCTCGATGCCAAAGTCGAGCAGGCACTGCAGAACGCCCAGGTTGCCAAGACCGCAGCTGATGAGGCCAAACAGAAGGCGGCGGATGCCACCAGCCGCGCCGAGCAGGCCGAAAAAGCGGCCCAGGAACGGGAACAGCTCGCCAATGAAAAGATGCAGCGGGCTGACGCCGCATTCCAGAAATCGATGCGGAAATAACAGGCGGCAGGGTGTCCTGGCCGGGAAGTGGCAGAGGCTCATAGCTCGGGCCGCTTCCCGGCCAGCCGGGGGCGTCCGCTCATCCGCACGCCGCCATGCCGGCACTCTGGTTACAGGTTGAACATCATTCAGCGGCAGAGCCGAGGGGAGACATGGCAGAGAAACAACGCACTATGGGCAGGCACCTTGCCCGGATCTTCCGAAGCGCCGTGGCGCTGCTGCTCCTCGGCGGCTGCAGCCACTTCCAGGACCGTGCCCCCTTCACGGAAGCGAATGACCTCTTCAGCAAGGGGAGCTACAGCGCCTCCCTGGAAAAATACGAGCAGATCGGAGCCAAGTTCCCCGAGCTGCGGGACCGGGTGTTGTTTGAAAAGGGGGTCGTCCTTGCCCATCCGAAGAATGGGCAGAAGGATTACCAGCAGGCCCTGGACTGCTTCCGGCAGCTTATCCGGGACTACCCGGAAAGTCCTTACCGGCAGAACAGCGAGACCATGGTCTTCAACATCACCAATGTCATCCTCAAGGACCAGGCCATTGTTGCCCAGCAGACGCACATCGACACGCTCCGCCGCGAACTGGCCGGCAAGGAGGGGGAGATTGCCGCATTGCAGGAAAAAAACAGGGCCCTGGACCAGAAGGTGTTTGTCGTGGCCACCCGGAACGGACCGGTTGACCGGATCCTGATCGAAAAGAACGAGCGGCGGCTTACGCTGCTGGCCAAAGGTGAGGCGCTCAAGACCTACCGGATCGCCCTGGGGGGCAACCCGGTCGGGCCGAAGGAACGGCAGGGGGACAACAAGACCCCGGAGGGAATCTACGTCATCGATGCCCGCAACAAGAACAGCGGCTATCACCTGTCGCTGCACATCTCCTATCCCAACGAGAAAGACAAGAAAAGGGCACGGGAACTGGGGGTTGCTCCGGGTGGGGATATCATGATCCACGGCATCAAGAATGGCTTTTCTTGGGTCGGTGATGCCCATGCCGAAGTGGACTGGACCAAAGGGTGCATTGCCGTGAGCGATGAAGAAATAGAGGAAATCGCAAGAGTGGCGCCCAGCGGGACGGTTGTCGAGATACGGCCGTAGCAGGGCCATCACGCCACGCCGGTTTCAACAGCGGCAGGAGGATGGGGAGCACAAACAACAAAGGCCGCCACATGGTAGGTATGTGTCCTGTATTTCGAAGACCTAACTACGTAAGTGATCCAATACCGTGTATAATAACTATGTAAGGTATCAACGCGCATCAGGAGGAAGGAACCTCAACGTCTTCAGCGCAGAAGATGCTGCTGCCGAGTTGCCTACGCTACGGGTGATTGCGAGCGCCGACATGCATAACCTGGAATTCCGGAGCGACTACCGTATTGTCCCGGCGATAACCCGCTCTGCCGGCAATGTAAAAGGAGACCGCAGATGAAAAAGACATATCTATCCTTGCCGGAACTAGCATTCATTGCCGGCACCCGGGCGGCACTCGGTGCGGGGGCTGCCCTGATTTTAGGTGACCGTCTGGACAGGGAACAGAAGAAAGCGGCCGGTTGGACCCTTTTTCTGGTTGGAGTTGCTACAACCGTACCGATTCTGGCAATCGTCATCGGCAGGCTAAGGGGGTAAACAGGTTAGTGAGCCGGCTATCTGAATGCCGAAACAGCAAAGGCGGCCGATCTACGGTCTTTCTGAATCAAGTAAACTGTATTAAAATGAAAGCTCTGGAATTCCAGAGACAGCTCATTTAACATCTTTACCCGGTACGACAGCAAACTTCATCACTGAAAAATGCCGGTCAAAGGCAAAGGCCGTGGAAAGTTTAATCCGCTCTATCACAGCAAAGCTGGTACAATCCACGAAGCTGAAATCCTGGTCCCGGTATTTGCAGAAAATCTCCCAGGCCCGCTCTTCATCAGCGATCGTAACCGTTACCACCCTGACAAAACTGCTTTCCTTCAACTTTTGTCCGAAACTACACGCCGCCTCATGCCCGATTCGATAGCGAATAAGGGTGATTGTTTCCGAAAATACGAAGTTGGTGGTAATGAGCGGTATCGTATTGGCGGCCAGGAACGCTGCCGCAGCCGTATGTTCAGCGTCATCGCTGTCTACCAGAGCATACCAGGCGCCGGTATCGACAAAAACGCCGTTCACGGTTTCTTTCCGTACAGTATGGCATCGTGATCGCGGGCCGTATGTTTCAACCCGCTACCGCCAATACCGACAATGGAGTAGATCGGATCATTTTCCGCTACCCCCGGCTTAGGGGCCAACTTTTCAGTAATCATCTCGCGGATCAGCGCGGAAAGGCTTTTCTTCGTTTTGCGCGACAGGTCAAGCAGCACTTGATACTGCCAATCGTCGAGGGAAATCTGAGTTCTATGTTTGATCGCTTCCATGATGAGCTCACCTCAGCAAAAATCTTACATCAGATGTAACTTGCCGTCAATCACCGAAAACAGAAAAGGGCGCCGCAATGGGCACCCTTTTCAACTACTTACTTGAGGTTTTTCTTGATCCGTCCAACGGCTTCGATAACGTTTTCCCTGTGGCCAAATGCCGACAACCGGAAGTACCCTTCCCCGCTGGGGCCGAATCCGGAGCCGGGCGTTCCGACCACGTTGCATTCGTTGAGCAGCTTGTCGAAGAACTCCCAGCTGGTCAGGTTGCCCGGGGTCTTGAGCCAGATGTAGGGGGCATCCACGCCGCCGAAGCAGGTCACGCCGGCCTCTTTCAGCCCTTCACGGATGATGCGGGCATTCTCCATGTAATAGTCGATGATCTCCTTGGTCTGCTTCCACCCCTCGTCGGAGTAGACCGCGGCGGCTGCGCGCTGTACCGGGTAGGAGGCGCCGTTGAACTTGGTGGTGGTGCGGCGCAGCCAGAGCTTGTTGAAGCTGTACTCCTCACCGGTGGTAGTGGTGCCCATGACCTCTTCCGGTACGACCACCAGTCCGCAGCGCACGCCGGTGAAACCGGCGGTCTTGGAGAAGGAGCGGAACTCGATGGCGCACTTTTTGGCCCCTTCGATCTCGTAGATCGAGTGGGGAATGTCGGGGTTGGTGATGAAGGCCTCGTAGGCGGCGTCGAAGAAGATCACCGCGTTGTTGGCATTGGCGTAATCGACCCATTTCTTCAGCTCGGCCTTGCTGGCCACGGTGCCGGTGGGGTTGTTGGGGAAGCAGAGATAGATGATGTCGACCTTCTGGGACGGCAGGGCCGGGATGAAGTTATTGGCCTCGTTGCAGGGCATGTAGACGATGTTCTCGTAGTAGCCTTTTTCATTGGCTTCGCCGGTGCGGCCGATCATGACGTTGGTGTCGTTGTAAACCGGATAGACCGGGTCGCCGATGGCTACCACGTTGTCCAGGGCGAAGATGTCCAGGATGTTGGCGCAATCACACTTGGAACCGTCGGAGATGAACATCTCGGAGGTACAGAGGCTGACGCCCAGAGGCTTGTAGGATTTCTCGATGATGGCGTTGATCAGCCAGTCATAGCCCTGCTCCGGGCCGTAGCCGGCAAACTGGTCGGTGGTACCCAGATCGTCTACGGCATCGTGGAAGGCCTTGAGCACGGCCGGGGCCAGCGGGCGGGTGACATCGCCGATGCCCAGTCGGATGACCTTGGCGGACGGGTTGGCCTCGGCAAAGGCGCGCACGCGGCGGCCGATCTCGGGGAACAGGTAACCAGCTTTCAGTTTCAGGTAGTTGTCGTTGATTTTTGCCACAAATTCCTCCAGCGTTTTAGTATGGTTCAGCAAAATCCTGCCAAGTTTAAAAAAGTCTCAAAGTGACAGCTTGTTGGCCGCTTTGTTTTTGTACATATCCTGATCCGCCCGCTTGATGGCATCATCCAGGCCTTCGGGGGTTTCGCTGGTTGCCTGGCCGAGTGAGATTGAAAAAAGAAATCCGTTTTCCAGGGGGGGCAATTTGGCAACAGCTTCCCTAACCCGCTCCACCGCGGTCTCCACCTGTTCCGTGTCCACTCCCGGCAACAGGATGGCAAATTCATCGCCACCGATCCGGGCAATAATATCCTCGGCGCGGAACGATTCGATCAATACCCGCGCCGTGGCCTTGATCAGGGCATCACCTGCAGAATGACCGATGGTATCGTTGCACGCCTTGAGATTATCAATATCTGCCATGACTACCGAGATCGGCATTACGCGGCCACGGGCAAGGCGGGCTGACTCGCTGTCGAAATAGGCACGATTGAACAGACCCGACAGGGAATCATGGATGCTGGTATACGTCAGCAGATCACTCTTTTGGTCTTCATTCTGGATCATTGTGTTGAAGATCCTGGCCAAGATGCCGATTTCATCACTTGCCTCATTGATGAAAAGTCGTTCTTCGCCCGTTTTGGACGAAATTTTCTGCACATGATCGGCAAACCGTACCAAAGTGCTGGTAAAGCGACCCATGATCAGCCGGACAAACAGCACGCTGAGTAATGTGCCGACAAAAACAGCCGCAAACAGGTACTTCTGGGACAGATAGATCGGCGCATATGCCTCGGCCAGCGGATAATTGGCGCCCATGATCCAGTTGGTGTTCTTGAACCGTTTGAATGATGCCAGAGAGCGCAATCCCCGCGAGTTGACATTTTCACCGCTCCCCTCAAACCCCTGGAGCGCTGCGTCAAGCAACCTGTTTGCCCCATCAGCCACTGGACTCTGCATGATCCGCGAGTGGTCCGGGTGCATGATCAAGGTGCGATCGCGATTGATGATATAAAGGTAGCCTGTTTCTGCAATGCGGGTATGCGACAGCTCACCCAGGAAGTTTTGGCTCAGCAGGTTCAGGCTGCCGCCGATGATACCGATCAGTTTCCCGCTCTTGTCCAGCACCGGCGCGGTAAACATGATGGCTGGCGCTCCCGGGGTATGGGTTGAGGAGTAGGGTTCCGAAATAACCGGTAAGCCGGAAGATACTGTCTTTTTATAGAATTCCCTGAATGAGATGTCCCGACCGCGCCGGTTTGGGCGATACGGTGATTCGGCGATGATCCGTCCATCGGTTGAAAAGAGAAACAGGCCGTTGTCAAAGAAGCTGTGGCTTCCGGGACGACTGTCCAGAAACTGTTGCGCTGTCTCGCTATTTGCCACTATTTCAGGGGTGGCATATTTGGAGACATCGACAATGACTTTCTGGGAGGCCAGCAGTTTGTGGTCGATGTTTTGCACCAGCGAAGTCAGTAGGGTAAATTGCTGGCTCGATATGGTCTGTTTGAACTCCTGTTTGAAGAAGAAAAAGGTCAGTGTCGCCAGCACGGCCTGAAACAGGAACAGGAAGGCACAGACCGCTAGGGTCATCCTGAAGGTGATGCTGTGACGTCTGGAGGGTAATATCGAATCCATTGAAGATGGTCTCTCCAAAGCCCGGTTGTATGCAGTTAAGGCAGATAAGGCAGATAAAGATAGTTGCTGGATACAGCTTGTTGTTATAAATGTACCCTATTTCAGGCCCAATACATCCTGCATGTCGTATATTCCCGGCTTCTGCGAGGTTACCCATTTGGCGGCCCGCACCGAGCCGCGCGAGAACATGTCGCGGGTCATGGCCCGGTGGGAAATTTCGATCCGCTCACCCTGGCCTATGAAATAGACCGTGTGTTCACCGATGATGTCGCCGCCGCGCACGGTCTGCATGCCGATCTCCTCCTTGGTCCGTTCGCCGCAGATCCCTTCGCGGTGGTAGTTGGCCACCTGGTTGTAGTCGCGGCCTAGTGCCTCCGCCACGACCTCGCCCATCCGCACGGCAGTGCCGGAAGGGGCGTCCTTTTTTTTGTTGTGGTGCAATTCAACGATCTCGACGTCAAAGTCGTCACCCAGGGTCTTGGCCACATCCTTGAGTACCTTGAAGCAGACATTGACCCCGACCGACATGTTGGGGGCGATAACCACCGGAATATCACGGGCCAGCTCAGCCGCCAGGGCGCGCTCCTCGGGGGTAAACCCAGTGGAGCCGATCACGATGGATTTTTTCTTGAGGGCACAGGCCTCCAGGTTTTTGAGCGACACCTTGGGTGCCGTGAAGTCGATCATTACGTCACAGCCGGCGATGACGGCGTTCAGGTCATCGGAAATCAAGACCCCCAGCGGGCCGCAGCTGGCGATAACCCCGGCATCCTGGCCTACCTGCGGATGGCCGGGACGCTCCAGGGCGCCGGAGAGCTCAACTCCTTCAGCCTCTACAACGGAATTGATGATATGTTGTCCCATACGGCCGGCAGCGCCGCAAACGGCTATCTTTATCATGGTAATACCCCTTAATTCTACCACAGAGACACGGAGACACAGAGGTTCACGGAGAAAGTCAAAAACAAAAAAGGAAAGGGGAAGCCAATATCAGGATCTATCTTTCAGTGTTTGAGTATCTCCAGGTTTTCTCAGTGTCTCCGTGTCTCAGTGGTGGATTTAGAATTTAAATCAGTTTGTACTCTTTCATTATCGCTTCCAGCTTGGCCTTGTTGGCCGCGCTCATCTCGCACAGCGGCAGTCTGACCTCGTCCGAGCACTTGCCCATCAGGCCGAGGGCGGTCTTGACCGGGATCGGGTTGGACTCGATGAACATGGCATTGCCGATCTTCAAGGTGTCAAGGTGCAGTTTTCGGGCCTTGGCCAAGTCGCCGGCAAAGAAGGCATCGGTCAGGTCACCTACCGCCTTGGGCATGATGTTGGCCAGCACGGAGATGACGCCCACGGCGCCGCAGGCCATCATCGGGAAGGTGATGAAGTCGTCGCCGGAGAAAACGTCGATCTGGTCGCCGCAGAGCGCAATGACCTCGGAAGCCTGTTGCAGGGAGCCGGTGGCCTCCTTGATCGCGACGATATTCTTGTGCGGGGCCAGACGGGCCACGGTTTCCGGGAGCATGTTGACCCCGGTGCGGCCGGGTACGTTGTAAAGGATCTGGGGAATGTCAACAGCGTCGGCGATGGCGGTATAGTGGCGCACCAAGCCTTCCTGGGTCGGTTTGTTGTAATAGGGCGTTACCAGCAGCACCCCGGCAACACCCAGATCTTTTGCCTTCCGGGTCAGCTCTATCGCCTCGGCGGTCGAGTTGGAGCCGGTGCCGGCGATCACCGGGACCCGTCCACCCGCCTGCTCGAAAACGATCCTGATCACGTCCATGTGCTCTTCGTAATCCAGGGTGGATGACTCGCCGGTGGTGCCGCAGGCTACGATGGCGTCGGTTCCGTTTGCGATCTGGAAATCCACCAGTTCACGCAGTTTCTGCTCGTCAACCGCTCCGTCTTTGAATGGTGTCACTATTGCTACGATGCTTCCTTTGAACATGGTTTGTTCCTCCGTATCTGAATTTTAAAGGAAAGTTGCTATTTTTTCGTCCCGTCCCCGGCATGGAGTCCGCTGCCCTTGTGCTGAAAATGGTTCATTGGATCCCCCCGTATGGAAGTGTATGTATACAAGATAAAGAGAAAAAAGTGGGTATTTATATCACAGGGGGGGAGATAAGTCAAAATTATATTAGCAAGTTAGAAGCTGTTTTTTGCGCCTGGCGGGCAGAAAATAACGTCGTTAACGCACTTATCCATCTTTTTCACGGTGGGGGAACGTGGGGCGTAAAACCTCCGAGGTTTAAAAACCTCGGAGATGTGTATCAGAACGTATTTATGCGGTGGATGAAGGCGAGCAGCAGCCCGTAGTGATGGTGGTCAAAGTGCATGCAGATACGCGCCAGATCAGCCAGGTCCGGTTCGTCCATCTCTTCGGGGAACACGCCGCAGCAAATGATATGATCATTATTTTTGATCAGTTCGGAGAATTCATCCTCCAATGTGGCGATCTGCTCAGGGGTGAGTTTTTTGTTCAGGCGGATGACGAGCTTGTGGTCGATGAAGCGCATGGAATGATAGACGCGGTAAAAGGTCTCGATCACCTGGGCCGCCTCGTGCTCATCCTTGGTGATGGTAAAGATTGAAAAATCCTCGCCGGAGATGAAACCCTTCACCAGCAGGCTCTCCTTGACGAATTCGAAAAACTGTTCCCAGTAGCCGTCTGCGTCGTCGATCAGGATCAGCGGCTTGGGAGAGGTTTTGCCGGTTTGCACCAGAGTGAATACCTCCATGGCCTCATCCAGCGTACCGAATCCGCCTGGAAAAACGACCACGGCATCCGCTTCCTTGACAAAGGCAACCTTGCGGTTGAAGAAATACTTGTAGGTGATCAAACGCGGATTGCGGAACATGACCGGGTTGGGGGCCTGTTCGAAAGGCAGGCGGATGTTGACGGCAAAAGAGTTTTCGCTGCCGGCGCCCTCGTTGCCGGCCTGCATGATGCCAGGGCCGCCGCCGGTGATAATCATGTAGCCCTTCTCCGCCAGCAGGTGGCTGAAGCGCAGGCATTTCTGGTACATTTCCTCATGCGGTGCGGTGCGGGCCGAGCCGAAGATGGTCACCTTTTTCTTATGGCGGTAGGGGCCAAAGACCTTGGCGGTATAACGCATCTCGCGCAGGGTGCGGTTTACCAGCTTGAGGTCGGCCAGATAGTCGATTTCCTGTCCCAGCTTGAGGGAGGACAGCACCATCTCGCGGATGATCTTGGGGTGGTGAATACCACCTGAGAGCTCAAACAGCCGGTTGATAAGCAGATCTATTTCGTCGTTAGACCGGGAAAAGCTCAGTTCCATCAGGATACCCTCGTGAGTGCAAAAAATGAAGTGGGCTGCACGTTAGCACAGATAAGGGCAGAATGTAAACCGGGATAGGTAGCTTAAACAACAGCTTGCAATCGATAGGGACGTATAGTATTATTTCGCTCTTAAGCCGCTAGCAGCGGCGATTCGACTACAGACAACGACCAAGGAGCTTCTCGCCCATGCTGGACCTCATTCGTCAGAAGAAACAATCCATTATCATCAAATTTGTATTCGTTATCATCGTGCTTTCGTTTGTTGGAACCATGTTCCTGGTGTGGGGTAAGGGTAGTGACGGTATGGGGGGCTCTGTCGGCTACGCCGCCAAGGTGAACGGCAGCAAGATCACCATGGAGGAATATCAGGACTCCTATCAGCGCATCAGGAACATGTATCAGCAGATCTATGGCCAGACTATCCCGGCCGAGATGGAAAAGATGCTGGGACTGAAAAAGGTCGCCCTGGATAGCCTGATTGACAACTTCCTGATCATGAAAGAGGCCAAGTCGATGGGGATCAAGGTTTCCAAGGATGAGGTGGCAGCCTCAATCGAAGGCATGTCCACGTTCCAGAAGGATGGAAAGTTTGATTTCAATCTGTATCAGCAACTCCTCAAAGGCAGTCGGATCACCATTAAGGACTTCGAGGAGGGACAGAAGGGTGAGCTGGTCCTCAAAAAAGCCCGCCAGGCAATAAAGGATAAGGTTACGGTCGGCGACGACGAGGCCCTGGCCCAGTACAAAAAGGAAAACGACAAGCTTGATCTGGAGTATGTTGCCTACGCACCATCCGACGTGATTGGCGAAGTGAAGCTGACCGAAGCAGAGCTGAACGATTATCTGCAGAAAAACCAGGGTGCCTTCAAGACACCCGAGAAGGTGGCGCTTTCCTATATCCTCCTCGACCCTGCCTCTCTGGCTGCCAAGCTGACCTTGACCGAGGATGAGATCCAGACCTTCTACCAGAAGAACATCGATCGCTGGCAGGGCAAGGACGGCATCCTGCCGCTCAAGGATGTCAAGGATCAGGTCAAGGCTGAAGCCTTGAAGCATAAGGCATCCAAGCAGGCTTTTGAGCTGGCTGCGGATACTCTATACAAAAATATCAAGTCAGGTGACCTGAACCTGATAGCCGGCCAATTGAAGGCAAAGGTACAGGAAACGCCGATCTTTGCGGCCAATGCGCCTCCACAGGTTCTGGCCGGCGAAGCTGCCGTGCTCAATAAAGCCCTGGAGCTCAAGCAGGGTGAACTGGGTGGCCCGGTGGAGACCGCCAAGGGGATCTACATTCTCAAGGCCAAGGAGCGCAAGCCGGCGATTGTTCCACCCCTGGCTGAGATCAAGGCTGCGGTGGAGTTGAAGACCAAAGAGGCAAAGGCGGTCGAGCTGGCCAAGAAAAAGGCAGAAGACGCTGCCAAGCAGCTGGCAGCCAAGGCAGTCCTGAAAACCCAGCTTACCGGTACCTTCGCTTATTCAGCCAAGGGTGACCTGCCGGTCATCGGTAATGCCCCTGATCTGATGGAGGCGGCCTTTGCCCTGACGACTGCCGCACCTGCGGCTGCAACTCCTTTCAAGGTAGGCAATCGCTGGTATGCCGTGCGTCTGAAAAATCGCATTGAAGCACCCAAAGCGGAATTCGACAAGAACAAGGAGCAGATCAAGCAGAAGATGCTCCCTAAAAAGCAGGAAGATGAGCTTGTAAAATGGGTCAAGGATCTGCGCTCCAAAGCAAAAATCGATATTAACCAGTCACTTATCGCAGATAAATAGGAGAGAGTTATGTCACAACTCGTTATGCAGACAGATTTCCCTGGGCTGAAACTCATGGCGCGCGGCAAGGTGCGAGATATCTACGATCTAGGTGACACCTTGCTGCTGGTCACTTCTGACCGCATGTCGGCCTTTGATGTAATCATGAACGAACCAATCCCGGACAAGGGCTTTGTCCTGACGCAGATATCCACCTTCTGGTTCCGCCAGATGGAGGACATCGTCAAGAATCACATCCTCTCCACCGATGTGGCTGATTTTCCTGCTGAGTGCCAACCCTATGCAGATGTGCTCAAGGGGCGTTCCATGTGGGTCAAGAAGGCCAAGCCCCTTGCCGCCGAATGCATCGTGCGCGGCTATGTTTCCGGCTCAGGCTGGAAGGATTACAAGGCTACCGGCTCCATCTGCGGCATCAAACTGCCCGAGGGGTTGAAGGAATCCGATCGCTTGCCCGAGCCGATTTTCGCACCTTCTACCAAAGCTGACCTCGGAGCGCACGACGAGAATATAACCTTTGAAGAAATGGTCGATATCTGTGGCCGGGAACTGGCCGAACAGGCCCGCGACTACACCCTTAAGATTTACAGCCGGGCCCGTGACCTGGCCGATCAGAAGGGGATCATCATCGCTGACACCAAGTTCGAGTTCGGCGTCTACAATGGTGAGCTTATCATCATCGACGAGTGCATGACCCCCGATTCAAGCCGTTTCTGGCCGAAAGACCAGTACCAGCCTGGCGGTCCGCAGCCCAGTTTCGACAAACAGTTCCTGCGGGACTACCTGGAAACCCTCGATTGGGGCAAGACCGCGCCGGCCCCGCCGCTACCTGCCGATATCCTCGAAAAGACCGCCGACAAATATCGCGAGGCACTGTTCCGCATCACCGGTATCCGTGTCTGAGCACACCTTTGTCAAGCACGAGGCAGGCCAGAGGGCCTGCCTTTATGTGAACTATCCAATGAATGCTTGATAATTTATAAATGAACGTTATACTAATCGGAATGGCATTCTGCCCATCACACCACAAGACACAAACAGGGGAGACAGCGGCATGAAAATCGACGAGCTCAAGGAAATCGCCAAACAACACAATATCAAGGCTGGCAAGATGAAAAAAGCCGACCTGGTGCGAGCTATTCAAGATGCGGAACGTAACGAGATGTGTTTCGGGACCGGCAAGGCCGACAGCTGCGGACAGGATGCCTGCCTGTGGCGTGAGGATTGTGTCTGAAAAACGCGCATCACTTGAAAATAACGGTCAATAAGAGAGGGCGCTTCCGTGGGGAGCACCCTCTCTTATTAGTTATGGCTTGTTGCCTTGCAGAAATTTCCCCAACTCCTTGTCAACCACGGAGATGTGGTTAATCAGCCACTTCAACAGCAAATTATTGGTTTCCATGACGTGGTGCACAGCCATTCCCTGCGTGTCTATTTCCTGCTTGAGTGTCTCCAGGCGAACCACAAACCCTTCATGCAGCCTCTTGTGTTCCTCATAGCCGGGGTACCGATGCTGGCGCTGGATCGACTCTTCATCCCTGAAATGGGTGAGCACATAGTCGCTGAGAAAATCCAGCAAACCCTTCAGCTCATCGATCCCCTTGCCGTCCTTGCAGGCGCTCAACAATTTGTCGAAACGCTGCAGCAATTCCTTATGCTGTCCATCAATCGCATCCACGCCGATTGAAAGTGATTCTCTCCACTCAATAGCCATACATACTCCGACTTGATTTATTTTGGTGCTGGTGCTACGGCCGTTTTCTTGCGCTGCTTCCGTTTGGTTTTATCAGCCAGCTTAAGTTTCTCTCCCATTGTCTTCAGGCGTTCATCCACCAGATGGTAAAGCGTCCCCTTGGGGAACTTACCGCTCTTGCCCCGCACACCGGCGGTCATTCCGGTCAGGATCTCGATGCCCTGCTCGATGGTCTCGACACTCCAGATATGGAACCTGCCTTCCCTGACAGCTTCCACCACCTCTTTATTCAGCATCAGATGCCGTTCGTTGGACTTGGGAATCATGACGCCTTGCTGCCCGCTCAGGCCTTTTGACTTGCAGACGGCAAAGAACCCTTCGATCTTGAAATTGACTCCGCCGATTGGCTGGATTACCCCGCGCTGGTTGACGCTGCCGGTAACGGCAATGCCCTGTTTGATCGGGATGCTGGCTAGGGCCGACAGCAGGGCATAGAGTTCGGTGGAGGAGGCGCTGTCGCCCTCGATGCCGTCGTAGGACTGCTCGAAGCAGATCGAGGCAGACAGGGATAAGGGACGATCGAGGGCAAAGGCGCCGCCCAGGTAGCCGGTCAGTATCATGACCCCCTTGTCGTGGATCGGACCGGAGAGCTTGACCTCGCGTTCGATGTTGACCATGCCGGCCTGGCCTGTATAAACCCGGGCCGTGATGCGGGATGGGCGCCCGAAGGTGTGGTCTCCCAGCCCGATCACCGACAGCCCGTTGATCTGGCCAGCCACGCTACCGTCCGTGTCCACCAGAATGGTACCGTCCTCATACAGTTCGTGGAGCCGCTCTTCGATCCGGTTGACCCGGTACAGTTTTTCTTCGGCCGCCCTGAGCACATCGGAATCGGTAACAATCGTATGGCCGTCTTTCCTGGCCCAGTAGCTGGCCTCGCGGATGAAGTCGGCTATCTCCATGAACTGGGAGGAGAGCTTGTGCTGGTCCTCCACCATGCGGGCGGTATGCTCCAGCAGGGCGGCAATACCGCCGCGGTCAAAATGCAGGAGATTTTCGCAGCGGCAGTTGGTGGCAACAAACAGGGCATAATCCCGCATGATCTCGGGCGAGCGGGCGACATGGCTGTCGAACTCGGCCTTGACCTTGAAAAACTTGCGGTAATCAGGGTCCAGGTAGAACAGCAGGTAATAGATCCAGGGGGTGCCGATCATGACGATCTTTGCCTGAAGCTGTACCGGCTCGGGTTTGAGGGTCACCATGGTCATGAAGCGGTACTGTTCCAGCACATCTTCGATCTTGATCTCGCCGGTGCGGATGCAGCGTTTGAGCGAATCCCACACAAAGGGATTGATCAGCACCTCGCGGGCATCGATCACCAGATAGCCGCCATTGGCGCGATGCAGCGCCCCGGAGCGAATCATGGTGAAATCGGTCACAGCCGTGCCGCCATATTGCATAACGTGCTCGATACGACCGAAAAGGTTGTTGTAGGTGGGATTGGACTCAAAGATGACCGGTGCGCCGTCGGTTTCCTTGTTGTCCACCAGGAGGTTGATCTCGTAGCGCTCGAAGGTGGGCTCCTGCCGGGGCAATTTCAGGCCGGGGATCTGCGGCTGCGGCGCCTGTGGCTTGAAATCCTCCAGGTTGAGCAGGATATCCTCCTGGATTGCATCCAGGTAGGCGGATACTTTGTCCAAGCCGGCGTACTTTTCCCTGAGGGGGGTCAGGCGATGACCAAGGCAGGACATCCCCAGATCGCGGTCAGCTTGGGAAAGCGCGTCCTTGGTGGCCTTTTCGCTGTCCCTGACCTGGCGCAGGACGTCATTGAGTTTTTCGGTCAGTTCCTTGCCGGTGTGATCCAGTTTTTCGCGATCGTCATCGGAGAGTGCCTCGTACTCTTCCTGGGTATAGTTGTTGCCCTCCTTTTGCGGAACGATCACCAGGCCCGAAACTGTGCGCTGCAAGGCGAAGCCTTGCTCCACGGCATCCTTCTCCAAAGTCTGAAAAAGTTCATTGTTTTTTTCCTGGTACTCTTCAAGAATCTCGGCCCGGCGGGTTTCGTATTCCTTACTCTCCAGCGCCTTGGGGATGTCGGTCTTGAAAGCCTCGACCAGTTCCTTCATGTCGGCCGACAGCTGGCTGCCCATGCCTGCCGGAAGCGACAGGGAGACGGCCGAGTCGCTGTCCTTGAAATTGTAGACGTAAACCCAGTCGCAGGGCTGCGGTTCGTTCCTGGCCCGTTTTTTCAGGATGCTGCGGATGGTGGAAGCACGACCGGTGCCGGTCTCTCCGGAAACATACAGGTTGAATCCGGTTTCCTCCATTCCGAAACCGAATTCGATGGAGCGCAAGGCCCGTTTCTGGCCAATGGCGCCCTCCAGGTCAGGTAACTCGCTGGTAGTCTCGAAGTCGAACAGGGCGGGATCGCAGGTCCAGCGGAGCTTTTCTGCCGGGATAAGCTGTTTTGTCAAGGGCATCAGCAGTTCCTTTGCAGCGGAGATGGGAGGATTATTCTGTGTGCGCTGCTGCGGGATGTCAAGATGAAATTCAGGTTGCCTGCTGGATCAGCAGCGAAACAGGCTGTTCCAGCAAGCGGCGCAGTTCGGAAAGAAATCCGGCTGCGTAGGCGCCGTCCACCACTCGGTGGTCACAGGAGAGGGTGACCCGCATGGTCGGCGCGGCAACGATCTGCCCGTGGCGAACCACCGGACGATCCACAACGGCGCCGACAGCCAGGATGGCCACCTGGCCCGGCATGATCAGCGCGGTGAATTCATCCACACCGAACATGCCTAGATTTGACACGGAGAATCGTCCTCCGAGCAGCTCGGCGGACGTCAGCCGGCCGGAGCGGGCCTTTTCCGCCAGGCGAGCTGTCTCGCGGGCGATACCGACCGGAGACAGACTCTGGCAAGCTCTGATGACCGGCATCAGCAGGCCGTCCGGCAGGGCAACCGCAAAGCTGATGTGAATATCATCCTCTTGTGAAGATCCCAGCAGCAACGGGAAACGTCCCAAGGCTGAAGCGCAGGCCTTGACCACCAGATCCTGGAAACCGACAGTATTATCGCCGCTCTTCAGCTCAGTGACAATTTCCCGACAGGCATCCATTGCGATCTCTATCGTAACGAAGAAGTGCGGTATTTCCAGCCAGGAGCGGCTGACAGTGGCGGCGATAGCCTGGCGCATGGCACTGGGGGCTGCTACGACGTCCGGTCTGGTAGCGGCCGCCGCCGGTTCCGGCTGTTGCGCCGCAGGCGCGAGCGGTTGTTCAGGCGGTGACGCCGCACCTCCCGGATGTTGGGCAACAAAACCCTGCAGGTCTTCCTGCAAAATCCGCCCTTCTGGTCCACTGCCCTGAATCCGGGCCAGATCGATACCCAGTTCGCGGGCCATGTGGCGCACCAGTGGCGAGGCCTTTTCATGTCCATCCGGCTCAGGACTGACTGCCGACGGTGCTGGTGCTGTTGTTAGCGCTGCCTCCACAGTCGGCTCGACTGACGGCTCTGCAACAGCAGGCGTTGGCTGGACAGCCGAAGCTGACGCAGGCTGTGCCTCCGCCGTCAGCTCTCCCGGTTCTCCGATCAAGCCCAACACCGTGCCGACCGGCACGGTTTCGCCTCCCTTGGCCATGGTCTTCAACAGCACGCCCGAAGCAAAGGCCTCCAGCTCCATGACCGCCTTGTCGGTCTCTACCTCGGCGATCACTTCGCCCCGCTCGATCCGCTCGCCAACGCTCTTACGCCAGGCGATGAAACTGCCGTCGGTCATGGTATCAGACAGCTTGGGCATGGTTATCTCGGTTGCCATATTGTCACCTCTCGGGATGGTTTCATAATTCCCATAGCTCTCATTATTCCCATTATTCCCATAATCTTCATGGGAGCTATGGGAGTCATGAGAATAATGAGACCAACCCCTTCAATAATTACCTTGCATGACCTCTTGCACCGCCTGCACGATGTTCTCCACCTGCGGGATGCAGAGTTTCTCGATCTTGCGGGAATAGGGCATGGGCACATCCAGCCCCGAGACGCGTTTGACCGGGGCCTGCAGGAGATCGAAACAGCCCTCGAAAATGCGCGAGGCGATCTCGGCCCCCAAACCGCATGTGCGCCAACACTCCTCCACAACCACGGCCCGGCCGGTCTTCCGGACCGAAGCCAGGATGGTCTCGCTATCCAGCGGGGCCAGGCTGCGCAGATCCACCACCTCGCAGGAGATGCCCTCTTTTGCCAGTTCTTCTGCGGCCTGGAGCGCCAGGATGGTCATGCGGGCATAGGCCACTATGGTGACCTGTTCGCCCGGACGCTTGATCTCGGCTAGACCTAAGGGGATCAGGAAATCAGCGTCTTCCGGCACCTCCCCCTTGCTGTTGTAGAGCAGTTCATGTTCCAGAAAGATGGCCGGGTTGTTGTCGCGGATGACGCTCTTCAGTAATCCCTTGGCATCAGCCGGGGTGGCCGGGTAAACCAGGCGCAGGCCGGGGCAGTGCATGAAGTAGGTCTCCAGGCTCTGGGAGTGCTGGGCCCCCAGCTGGCTGCCCCCTCCGCCCGGCATGCGGATCGTCATCGGGGCGTGGGTCTGACCGCCGAACATGGAACTGACTTTGGCCATGTGGTTGATGATCTGGTCCATGGCCAGCAGCGCGAAGTTGACGGTCATCAGTTCCACCACCGGCCTGAGTCCGCCCATGGCAGCCCCCACGGCAACACCGATGATGGTGTTCTCCGAGATGGGGGTGTCCTTGATCCGCTCCTCGCCGAACTCGGCCAGCAGCCCGCGGGTGACCTTGAAGGAGCCTTCGTACAGGGCCACATCTTCGCCCCACACAACCATGGACGGATCATGGCGCAGCTCTTCCTTCAGTGCCAGATTGATGGCATCACGATAGGTCATCTCAGACATGGGAACCCTCCGGAAACCTGACTTCCACCACGGAGACTCGGAGGCACGGAGAAAGAAGGGAGAAGGATAAATTAAAAGGGTGATGTTCTAATTTTGAAGTCGATTCCTTAGTCTTACATTCGGGATTATTTCTGATCAGCTTTTGCTTGTGACTTTCTCCGTGAACCTCTGTGTCTCCGTGTCTCTGTGGTGCGCTCTTAGATTTTTCAAACATAAATATCATTGTAGACCTCCGAATCTTCGGGCCAGGGCGATTCCTCGGCGAATTTTATCGCCTCGTCCACCACGGCCTTGCAACGGGCCTCGACGGCGTCCAGCGCCGGACGGTCGGCGATTCCTTCCTCCAACAGCTGTTTGGCGAAGCCGGGCAGCGGGTCGCGGCTCTTCCACAGATCATGCTCGGCCGTTGAGCGGTATTTGCCCGGATCGGCCATGGAATGCCCCCGGAAGCGGTAGGTGGTGGCCTCGACAAAATAGGGCAGTCCGCTCTCGCGCACCTTTTCAGCGGCATGTTTGACCGCCTTGTAGACCGCGATCACATCCATGCCGTCCACCTTTTCGGAGGGGATGTCGTAGCCGCAGGTGCGCTTGTGGATATGGGCCAGGGCCGAGGAACGGTGCACCTCGGTGCCGATGCCGTAGAAGTTGTTCTCACAGATGAACAGTACCGGCAGTTCCCACAGCCGGGCCCAGTTGAGCGATTCATGAAAGGTGCCCTGGTTGACGGCCCCATCCCCGAAGAAACAGGCCGCGATGCGGTCTTCGCCACGGTACTTGGCGCTGAAGGCCAGACCGCAGGCTATCGGGAACTGGCCGCCGACAATGGCGTACCCCCCCATGAAATTCAGGGATGGATCAAAGAGGTGCATCGAGCCCCCCTTGCCCTTGCAGAGTCCGGTGGCCTTTCCGAACAGCTCGGCCATCACCTGCCGCGGCTCTGCTCCGCGCACGATGGCCTGGGCATGCTCGCGGTAGGCCGAGAGGATGTAGTCGTCCTTGTGCAGTCCGGCCGTGGCGCCGACCGCCACCGCCTCCTGGCCGCTGTACAGGTGCAGGAAGCCGGTGATGTGCCCCTTGGCGTACTGCTCGGCGCAGCGTTCCTCGAACTCGCGCGAAAGGAACATCTGCTCGTAGAGTTTCACTAATTCCTGGTCCGGCAGGACCATGCGCAGTCTGGTCTCCATCATCACCTCCGCGATTAATTGCCTACAGACCTGCTATCAGTTGTTTTCTCCAGCCCTGCGGATCACCTCGGTTCGGATTCCCTCGATGGCCTCCGCCACGTCCACCCGGCCAGTGAGTGTTGCCGCCAGAAGCGAGATGTAATCCCGCTCCAGCAGGAGCCGGTACGAGGTGGAAAATCCCAGATCAAGGGCCCACGATATCTGCAGCAGCTTGAAGTCGTTGACCACGCGGCACTCATCCAGCCGGACGACACGTTGCTCCTGCAGTGCCTTCAGGCAGGCCGGCGTGCAGCCTGGCAGGTCGGGCAGCCCCAGGCAGGCCGCCGAGGCCCGTTCCTGCTCGGGCAGCTCGAAAAGTCCCAGAAAGACCCGCCAGATATCGAGCTTGTCGGCATCGCGGATCAGCCGCATGAACAGCTTGGTCGGCGACTGCACCTGCTCCGGCAACGCCAGCAAATTATGGAAACGGACCGCCTCCTCGATCAGCAGCCGCTCTGCGCTGCCGAAATCATCCAGCAGCCGGTGCTCACGAATGACCTCGATCCCCAGGCGGGCGTGGTTGTCGGAGTCGCTGTCGCGAAAGGTGCGCCAGCGGCGGTACTGGGTAAAACGCCCCACGTCGTGCAGCAGGGCCACTGCGGAGGCAATGCGGGCCTCCTCCGGCGCAAGCCCTTCTCCAGCGGCAAGCAGGTCCATGACAGCGCATACCTTGCGGGTATGTTCGATCTTGAGGAGGATGTTTTTGAGCCCTTCGGGATCAGTATCGCAAAAAGTGTGGACATAGCCGTCAAACCACTGTCGGATGGCGTCCAACCGGGACTGTAGCATGTTTTTTCCGGAACATCGGGATGCGTTGAAATTATCAAAATAATACTGTACCTTGTCGCAAAGTCAATCTTTACCAATGAGGATACAAATGCAGCTATCGCTTCTTGATCCGCTTGACCCCAAGGAAACCGCCCGTAAGCGGATAGAGGAGTTACGGCGCCAGCTGGAACATCATAACCGGCTCTATTATCTGCTCGACAGCCCGGAGATTTCCGACGCCGATTACGACCTCCTCTTCCGCGAATTGCAGTCACTTGAGGAACGATTTCCCGATCTGGTGACGCCCGAGTCGCCTACCCAGCGGGTAGGGGGCGCCAGCCTGGACAAATTCAGGGCAGTAACACACCGTTTGCCGATGCTCTCTCTGGAAAATGCCGTTAATGAGGGGGAAATCAGGGAGTTCGACCTGCGGGTCAAAAAGGTCCTCGGTCTGCCTGCAGATCGCGAGATCGCCTATCTTTGCGAACCCAAGATGGATGGTCTGGCGGTGGAACTGGTTTACAGCGATGGTCTGCTGAGCATAGCTTCAACCCGTGGCGACGGCATCACCGGCGAGGATGTCACCGAGAATGTCAGAACGATCCGCTGCCTGCCGTTGCGCCTGAGCGGCGAGCATGTCCCGCGGCTGCTGGAGGTGCGGGGTGAGATCTACCTGTCATTGGCGGCCTTTCAGCAGATCAACCAGGAAAAGGAGGAGAACGGCGAACCGCCCTTTGCCAATCCCCGCAACGCCGCTGCCGGTTCACTGCGCCAGCTGGACCCGCGCGTCACTGCGCGGCGGCCTTTATCGGTATATTGTTATGCCCCCGGCATCGTGGAAGGGGCCGAGTTCAACTCGCAACAGGAATTCTTCGATGCCATTGCAGGCTGGGGGCTGCCGGTCAACCCGCTGGCGCACAGGGCTGCCGGGATCGAGGAAGCCGTTGCCTTTTATCAGCAGATGCTGGAACAGCGGGAGTCGTTGCCCTACGAGATCGACGGCACGGTCATCAAGGTGGATTCCTTTGCCCTACAACGCGAACTGGGCGAGAAAAGCCGTTCGCCCCGCTGGGCCGTGGCCTGCAAGTTTCCGCCGCGCCAGGCAACGACCGTGGTGGAAAACATCATCCCGTCTGTGGGCCGGACCGGCGTGATTACGCCGGTGGCCCAGCTCAGGCCGGTGGAGATCTCCGGGGTGACTGTTTCCCGCGCCACCCTGCACAACTGGGACGAGATTGCCCTCAAGGACATCCGCATCGGCGACACCGTGGTGGTAGAGCGGGCAGGCGACGTCATTCCGGCCGTGGTCAGGGTGCTGACCGAACAGCGCGATACTGAGACGCAGCCGTCCCAACCGCCACAGAGCTGCCCGGAATGTGGTTCAGAGGTCGTCCGCATTGCCGACGAGGTGGCGGTGCGCTGCATGGGGCTGGCCTGTCCGCCCCAGATCCGCGAGTCGATCACCCACTTTGCATCCCGCAATGCCATGGATATCGAGGGTTTGGGCGATAAATTCGTCGAGCAGCTGCTGAGCCTGGGGCTGGTAAAGAGCGTGGCCGACCTGTACTACCTGACTCGCGACGATTTCATGCGCTTCGAGCGCATGGGTGACAAGCTGGCCTCGAACCTGCTGGCTGCAATCGAGAATAGCAAACAGCGGGAATTGGGGCGGCTGATCTTTGCCCTCGGCATCCGCCATGTGGGGGAGCGGACAGCCAAGGCACTGGCCCAGGCCTTCGGCAGCCTGGAACACCTGGAACAGGCGACCATTGAAGAGCTTGTCAGCATCCGCGATATCGGCGCCACTGTTGCCCAGAGCATCCGCACCTTTTTCGACAACCAGGCAAACATTGCTGTAATCCAGCGCATGTTGGCAGCTGGCGTCAGCCCTGCCATGGAGAAAAAGAAGGTCGGCGGCCGCTTCTCCGGCAAGAGTTTTGTCTTTACCGGGGCATTAACCCGTTTCACCCGTGATGAAGCCCGCTTGCTGGTGGAGAATGAAGGGGGCAGTGCGGTTGGCTCGGTATCCAAAAAAACGTCCTACGTCGTGGCCGGTGAGGATGCCGGCAGCAAGCTGACCAAGGCCAGGGAGTTGGGGGTGACGGTGCTGACGGAGGAAGAATTCATGGAGATACTGGAGCACTGAGGTGTGATTATAATTCGGAGGCTATTGTGAGCAAGGTTGTTGATGGGAATAATGGGAATGATAGGAGTAATGGGAAAAAGACTTCCCATGTTTCCCATGCCTCCCATAATTCCCAGTCTTTGATTTTACCTCCTCGGGGCGACTACCAAACCCTGCTTTCCTACCAGAAATCCGAAGTGATCTACCAGATAACTTACCGTTTCTGTATGCGCTTTCTCAAAAAAGGCGACCGCACGGTCGATCAGATGGTGCAGGCGGCCCGTTCAGGCAAGCAGAACATTGTTGAAGGAAGCAAGGCTGCGACCACCTCAAAAGAGATGGAGATTAAACTGACCAACGTGGCGCGGGCCAGTCTGGAAGAGCTGCTGGAGGATTTCCGTGATTATCTTCGGGTTCGCGATCTGCGTGTCTGGGACAAGCAGAGTCGCGAAGCAGCTTACGCGCGAAAGCTGGGAATGACCTCGCCGCTTTCCTTTGAGCTTTTTCGGGAATTCACCGAGACCCGCCCCGCCGAAGTGGTGGCTAATATTGCGATTTGCCTGATTCATCAAGCCAATTATCTGCTGGATCAGCAGCTTAAGGCGTTGGAAAAGAGCTTTTTAAAAGATGGAGGTCTTCGCGAGCGGATGACCCGTGCTCGTCTGCAGTCACGGGAACAACAGAAGAACGTGCGGGAGAAGGTATGAAGACGGGATGGGTGAGGATGCCGGCAGCAAGCTGACCAAGGCCAGGGAGCTGGGTGTTGCCGTGCTGAGTGAAGATGAGTTCCTTGAATTGCTGGGGCAGAAGGAGTGAATGGTAGGTCTTGTTACGCGATAATAGTGATATGCTGAATACATTATGAAAGATTTAAGGCTGGAAGGTTCTTAACACCACTGGAAATTACGGAGGAAACATGCCTATTGCCGGGAGTCCGAAGAAGCTAGCGCAGGATATTGCGGAAGGATATTTAATGCTGACTCCGCCGCTGCTGAAGAACTATACTCCGGCTGATCTTAAAATCATTGTCGTCAACATCGGCATAGTTACCCGCGAACTGCGTCAGGCTATGATTCCGCTGGATGATGTCATGGCCATCAAGGCGCGGAATATGAAACTTTCCCGGCTTAACCAGGCCGATGTGGTTATCCAGACTTTTTGCAGGAAACACAAGTTTCCACTTTGAGTGATGCTTCCCCTCGCGGAGGCTATTTAATCAATGCAATACAGATAATCACCTTGAGTCAATGATGATGCGACGCATACTTTCATACATAACATTTCCCGGCGTGGTCGCCCACGAGTTTGCCCACGCCTGGGCCTGCCGGCGCATGGGGATTCATGTCCACAGAGTTTGCTACCTGCGTCTTGGCAACCCCATGGGCTATGTGCTCCATGAGCAGCCTGTGTATGCCTTACAGCATATCATGGTTGCGGTTGCGCCGTTTTTTGTTTCCACGAGCCTTGCCTTGCTTATCAGCCTGTTGGCTTGCGGTTTTGCCCAGTCCCTGGCCTTTCCCGAGATGCGGGAGATGGTTGCATTGGCGGCTGTCTGGTTCAGCTTCTCTTTTGCCCTGCATGCCTTCCCCAGCAGTGGCGATGCCGACAGCCTCTGGGCAGACGTACAAAGCCCGGACATCAGTCTGGTTGCCAAGTTGTTGCTTGTGCCGGTCGTTGGCTTGATCCGATTGGCGCAAATGGGGACACGCCTCTGGTTGGATGTGCTCTTCGCCCTGGTTGTAGTAGCACTACCGCCGACGGTGCTGCTTGTGATGATGGTGTAGCTGGTTTAAAAAATATGGGAGGTACATCATGTCCGAAGAAACCCCTGTTTCATGTTCGAAATGCAGCGCGGTATGGCAGAAATGCGGGACGACCAACTGCTGGAGTGCTGATCCTGTTACGGCTCCTCCCAGGCCTGGCAATTGCCCATCGGAATCCTTTGGTGATGTGGTTGCGGAATCTTTCAACGAGTACCGCGGCGACAGCGAGGATGCCCATATAGCCTTTGTTGCGGCACGGGTGGAGGGGCTCTGCTACCAGCCGGTTCCAGGCAGTGATGCCGTCAATGCCCGCTGGACCAGGGTGGAAGATACCATCGCCTTTGCCAAGCTGATGGGCTATACCAAGATCGGCATCGCCACCTGTATCGGCCTGCTGGATGAGACTGAACGTCTCTGCGCTATCCTCAGGGCGCAAGGTTTCGAGGCGCTCAGCGTCTGCTGTAAAGCCGGGAGCATCGACAAGCTTGAATTGGGGCTCAAGGAATCCGACAAGGTCCGGCCGGAGACTTTCGAGCCGGCCTGCAATCCGATTGCCCAGGCGGAGATCCTCAACCGTCAGGGAAGCGACATGAACATTATCGTCGGCTTGTGCGTCGGCCATGACATGCTCTTCAACAGGCACTCCAAGGCGCCGGTGACAACTTTGGTCGTCAAGGACCGTGTGACCGGCCACAACCCTGTGGCCGTGCTTTACGGACAAAACTTTTATTACAAGCGCTTGCAGAAACAAAAGGTGCTCAGAGGTGACGAATAGTTGATCGCCCCTTGACAGATTAGGAATCGGCATTATCTTTTTGTTATCAGGTCGCCAATGAAGCCTGTTGACCAGTTTTAGGTGGTGCCGCCACCTGACGTTACCGTTAGAGGAGGAATATGTTATGGCAATCGTTAAGTACAACCCTCTCAGAGAATTGCGCAGCATGCAGGAGCAGATGAACCGTCTCCTGAACCTGTCCTGGAACCACGACCTGGCGGGTGAGGATATCAAGGAGGGGATCTGGCAGCCGGCGGTGGATATCTATGAGACCGAGGAGTCCATCGTTATCAAGGCGGAACTGCCGGATGTCGACCAGAAGGATATAGAGGTGCGTATCGAGGACAACACCTTGACGCTCAAGGGTGAACGCAAGCATGAAGGCGAGGTCAGGAAAGAGAACTATCACCGCATCGAACGTTACTTTGGAGCCTTTCAACGCAGCTTCAGTCTGCCTGCCACCATTCAGCAAGACAATGTCAGCGCTGCCTGCGACAAGGGGGTTCTGACCATCACTCTTCCCAAAAAGGAAGAAACCAAGCCGAAGCAGATCAAGATTGATGTGAAATAGCTCGGCCGTTTTGACTTTCTGATCGATCAACAGAGCCGGGGCTCCCGGCTCTGTTCGTTCTACGCTCACATTTACCGCTTATTCAGCCAGTTAATAATCAGTTGTGCCCCCCTCCTCATCATAGTCGCCGGCAATTCAACACCTCCTTGACGTACTAAGTTACACAATACAGCGGATTTTATTTAGTAAAAATAAATATATTTACTTGCGATAAAAAACGATTGACTTTTATTTTAAATGAAATATTTTATCATAAGTAAATATGCTGGTTGGATTGGCTATCAGCTGCAGGGCCTGGGTGTACATAATCATCCCTGGGTTCCGCAGGTTCAATATTGTAAAGGATGTATTTGAGGAGGTTGTGCGCATGTCGGATTACAATATTGGAGCCAAGATTAAAGAGCTTCGTCGTTCAAAAAAACTGACACTGCAGGACGTGGCCAATGAAACGGGATTTTCCACTGCACTCCTTTCGCAGATTGAAAACAACAACGTATCACCGCCCATTGCCACGCTCTCCAAAATCTCCCATTTTTTCGATGTCAAGATCGGTTACTTTTTTGCCGAAAGTGAGGAGGAATGCCCCTATGAGATTCTCCGGTGTAACGAACGAACCGTTATTCCCAGGGTTGTTTCCAATGACGGTACAAACCATGGCTATTTTTACGAGTCATTATCCCTGCGCAAGAAGAATAAAAAAATGGATCCTTTTCTCCTTACTCTCAACGAAAAAATCACTAATACGGATACCTACAGCCATAATGGAGAGGAATTCCTTTTTGTCATGAAAGGTGCTGCCGAACTGTTGCTCGATGAACAACGCCTGGTCCTCAACGAAGGAGACAGTGTTTATTTCGATGCCAACCTCAAGCACCGTCTGCTGTCAACATCAAATGAGGAAGTCAAGGTCATGGTCGTAGTCATGCGCTAGTGGCACGTGCTACGTGCTTCGTGCAATACAGATGCATGCAGGTGGAGCGCTTTGAAGGAAATCTTGCCAAGGAGAGATACATGAACATTCATGAGTACCAAGCCAAAGGGATTCTCAGGAAATTCGGCGTGCCGGTGCCCGACGGGCACGTTTGCTACAACGGTGCCAGTGCCCGTGAGTGGGCCAAGCGCCTGGGCGAGGGGCCCTGGGTGGTCAAGGCCCAAATCCACGCCGGCGGACGCGGCAAGGGGGGCGGCGTCAAATTGGCCCGCACAGCCGACGAGGTACGCAACTTCGCCCGCGAGATGCTTGGGATGACCCTGCGCACGCACCAGACCGGCCCGGAAGGGAAGTTGGTCACGCGGGTCCTGGTGGAAAACGGCTGCAATATCGCCAGTGAACTGTACGTCAGCCTGGTTGTTGACCGGGGCAGCTCCAAGGTGACCGTCATGGCCTCTACCGAAGGCGGTATGGATATTGAAGAGGTGGCCGCCAAGACCCCTGAAAAGATCTTCACCGAAACAATCGATCCCTTGGTCGGACTGACCGCCTTTCAATGCCGCAAGATCGCCTTCAGCCTGGGACTGGGCGGAAAACTGGTCAACAAGGCGGTTTCTGTGCTGCAAGGGCTCTACGAAACATTTATCGGCTGCGACTGCTCCATGCTGGAGATCAACCCGCTGGTGATAACTGCCGAGGATAACCTGATCGCCCTGGATGCCAAATTCGGCTTTGACGACAATGCTGTTTTCCGGCATCCCAAAATCGGAGACATGCGTGACTACGATGAAGAAGACGCCAACGAGATCGAGGCCTCCCAGCACGACCTGTCCTATGTATCCCTTTCCGGCAACATCGGCTGCCTGGTCAACGGCGCCGGTCTGGCCATGGCCACCATGGATATCATCAAGCATTATAGCGGCGACCCGGCCAACTTTCTGGATGTGGGCGGTGGAGCCACCATCGAGCGCGTCACCGAGGCCTTCAAGATCATCCTTTCCGACAAGAACGTCAAAGGGATCCTGGTCAACATCTTCGGCGGCATCATGAAGTGCGACATCATTGCCACCGGCGTTGTCGAGGCTGCCAAACAGGTCTCGCTCCAGGTGCCGCTGGTCGTGCGTCTGGAAGGGACCAACGTGGCCAGGGGTAAGGAAATCCTGGCCGAAAGCGGCCTGAATATCGTAGCCGCCGACGGCATGGCCGACGCAGCCCAAAAAATTGTCCAGGCCGTGAACGCGAAAGGGGCTAAAAAATGAGTATCCTGATCAATAAAGACACCAAGGTTATCACCCAGGGGATCACCGGTGCCACCGGCCTGTTTCATGCTCAGGGCGCCCGTGAATACGGCACGCAGATGGTCGGTGGCGTGACCCCCGGCAAGGGCGGCACGGTCATCGACGGCTTTCCGGTCTTCGATACGGTCAGCGAGGCCATACACAAGACCGGCGCAAACGCCTCGGTCATCTATGTCCCGCCTCCTTTTGCCGCAGATTCGATCATGGAGGCGGTTGACGCCGGCATCGAACTGGTCTGTTGCATCACCGAAGGGATTCCGGTGTTGGACATGGTCAAGGTCAAGCAGTACATGAAGGGCAAGCGGACCCGCCTGGTCGGACCCAACTGCCCGGGCGTGATCACCCCCGGCCAGTGCAAGATCGGCATCATGCCCGGCTATATCCACAAACCGGGCAAGGTCGGCGTCGTCTCCCGCTCCGGCACCCTGACCTACGAAGCGGTCTGGCAACTAACCTGTCTCGGTCTGGGCCAGTCCACCTGCGTCGGTATCGGCGGCGACCCGGTCAACGGCACCAATCACCTGGATGTCCTGCGGCTGTTCGAGGCTGATGCGGATACCGAAGCGGTGATCATGATCGGCGAGATCGGCGGCACCTCGGAGGAAGATGCTGCATACTTCGTAAAAGAGCATATGACCAAGCCGGTGGCGGCTTATATCGCCGGCGTCACCGCCCCTCCCGGCAAACGCATGGGGCATGCCGGGGCGATCATCTCCGGCGGCAAGGGTACGGCGGCTGAAAAGGTGGCGGTACTGGAGGAGTGCGGCATCAGTGTGGCGGTTAGCCCGGCCGAGATGGCCCAGGCGCTGCTCAAGATCTATAAACCATAACAGGATAACGGTCTTATAAAGACCAAGGAGATCAATCATGGCAAAATTCAAGGATTCACTTGAGTATCACTCCAGCGGCAGAAAAGGCAAAATCGAGGTAATCTCCACCAAACCTTGCCAGACAGCCGCTGATCTGTCGCTGGCTTATTCTCCCG
>Ga0209212_1001966_pt1 | contig 30978 bp, 34 predicted proteins | sample RifGroC2_FD_183996 | JGI IMG/M metagenome (GOLD analysis project Ga0209212, IMG submission 183996) | Groundwater microbial communities from Rifle, Colorado, USA - Groundwater C2 (SPAdes) (version 2) | ecosystem: Environmental > Aquatic > Deep subsurface > Groundwater | place: Rifle, Colorado...
ATTATTTACTTATATATTATATTATTTATTTATATTTATTATTTAAAATTAACTTTTTTCAACTTCCAAAACTAGGCTTAAAATTGGGTGGTGGTGGGGAGGGGCGGTTTGGTGAATTGATTGGCGATTTCAGTTTTTTCACGAATTGTCTTCAGTATTGAGATATTACCACATTTTACCTTTGGCAGCAAATTCTTTACAAACAAAAATGTATTACATATTTATATAATAAAAATCACTCGTATTTCTACAAGTGACTTTATTTTTAATTAAGTAAGTCCACCCCATTTAAACGACAAATAATTTTATCATTTAAATGGGCTGAGTGGACTTTCGTACACCCAACCACGGTGGCGGGGTGTATGTAGCCGATTAGCAAAACGAACGGAGGGAAGAACTACAGCCGGAACTGTTCGGCGGTGACGTAGATCGGCCGCAAATCTACGGGCACGCCATGAGTGTTGATCCTTTCGACCACGGCTTTCATCTCGGGCGTGACCAGGGCGTACTTATCCGCGAACGCCTTGGCACCCGCGTAGTCACCCTTGGCCTGGATGATCATGAGCTCCTGGGCCATGCGCGTCACCGAGAGGAAGAACTTGGCGGTGTTGACCGTGTACTCGCCCGTCTCGGCATCGTAATCGTAAACGCCGTCGGCCTTCAGGTAGTTATAGATCATCAACTCGCCCTTGCCGTGGGCCTCTTCCGTGCCGAAGCGAACGCTTCGATAGAAGTTGACGAGCGAGCTGACGGCCGCCTTGTCGAGCCAGTCCTGGCTGTAGTACTTGGCGTCGACCAGGAATTGCACCGACCAATAACCGAGAAGGTCGGCCTTGCATTCCTCGAAGGCACCAGCCAGATCCTTGAGCTGCGCCCGGACCGTGGTCTCCTGGCCATTGACCTGGATGAGGCCCGGACCGAGTGCGTGCATGAGCTCGTGATGCAGCGCGTGCCTAAAATACACGTCCCAGTCCACGAGGATCGCTTGCTCTGGCCGGAGGACCACGCGAGCGATCGGCAAGACGCAGTTCTTGTACTTGGCCTCCATGATGTTGCGGAGCATGACCTTGCGGGTGCCTACGTTGGCACCCACCCACTCATCGTTCGGCAGGTTGAAGGCCGAAGTCTGGTAGCCGCGCTTGCCGTCGCCCGTGCTGTAGAGCAAGTCCACCGCGATGATGGGTGGAACCTTGGGCTGTTTGTAGCGGCGGTACTCGGCGGGCAGGGGCAGATCCTTCTCCATGTCGGGCAGATGCGTCTTGATCGTGGACAGCTCATCCGAGAGCTTCTGGTCCACGACCATGACGTAGGCTTCAGCCGCGGCCTTGGCGTTGACCAAGCCGTCCTCATACTGCTCGGTGGGGCCCATCACGATCGGGAACCTGGAGTCGGCCAGGACCCACGCCTTGTCGCCCTCGCGGTAGTTGTTGGTCAGGAAGCTTCCGGCGCGCGCCAGCAAGAAGTCGCGTTGGCTCTCGGTGTCTGCGAAGTTCGCCGCGAGTTGCAGAAGCCCGGCAGCCTCGCGCAGATCATCCGCGTAGGCTTCGGAGTACGGCACGCTCTTCAGCAGCCCCGTCGTCTCGTCCTTCTGGACTACCGTGTACGCATCCAGGATGCTGGCCTTCTGATCCGGGTGCATGTACAGGTAGATGTCCAGCAGGGGCTTGTCCAGAACTGCCGGGTAGAAGGTGGCGCCGAGCGGCTTCTTGCCTTCGCCGATGAAGGGCTGATTGTCGCTCACTCGGTTGTAGCGTCCGTAGTGGATGGACAGCAACCTGTAGAGATCGTAGTCGACTTTGGTGAAGTCGCCACGATCGATCAGGTCCGTCATCGCCGTCCAGATCTTCAGGCCGTCGTCGGAGGCCTGCTTCCAGAACAGCCGGTCGATGATGTCGGCGGCCTTGATGACCAGACGCAGGTACTGCTGTTCATCGTCGGTGAGGTTCTCGAGCGGTACTTCGACGCGCACGTCGACGAATTCGCTGTTCATGCGCTCGAGCTCGGCATCGTTCACGCGCGTGCTGTAGCCCAGGCCCTGCAGCAGATAGTCGGCCTTGGCGGTGACGACCGACGACGTTACTTCCGCCTGGGTTGTCTCGACCGCGTCGGTCGTCACGGTGGTGGTCTGCTCCTGTTGCTTGAGGTACTTCAGGATTGCAGGTACGAAGACCACGGCCAGGATGGCCAAGATACACGTGACTACCATGAGCTCGATCAGGTCGAATCCTCGCAGCCTTCTCATCACTTCCTCCTCAGAGATTTTTGCATCATTCCACCAAAACGATGCTCGGCATCTTCCCAACTCCGTGGTGGCGGAGTGACGCGACAGAACCGAACCTTTTCCTTCTGTGAGTTGTTTAAACTATTTCCGCTCACAAGTCCCGCTTGTGTACGGATATCATGAAGCAACCCTAAATTCGGGTCGCATTATTAAGGAACGTATATATTCCCCTAAAATGGGGTAAATCTATGAGTATTTAAACAGAGAGAGAGTAAAATGTCAATATTATGACAGTGTTGTAAAACAAAAAAAGGCAATGTGAATTGTCTTAAATAAAACATCTAAAAAATGGTTTCGACGGCAAATTATTTCTCAAATTGTCTGCGAGAGTTCCAATAGGCACAATGATCACAACCATCGCCAGATTGCGGTATTGCACCGTCTAAACATTTCTTTATTTCAAACAAAGTTTTTTCTACCCACGAATCATTCCCTTTATGTTCTATTAAATTCACATCAAATTCAATCCTTTTATCAAAGGCTTGTCGGTCCATTTTTCCAGTGCAATAAACAAAATATCCAATATTAGAAACTTTCAACCCATTCTGTCGTAGAAGCCACTGATAGACTTCCATTTGTCGCTTGTAACCGTCCTGCCATTCTTTGTCTAATGCTTTTACTGCTTCATCCTTGGCTGTGGCTTTATAATCAACGACAATATATTCGTCCTTACCGTTTATCCATAAATCATCAATAGCACCAGTAACCAAAAACCCAGTTAACTCATGAAGATGTCTAATACCGCCAAAATTCCTTCTCCATTCATTGAGCTCGGCGTGAGACATCGGTCTTGCGTCTATACCATATTCTTTTTGCAGAGGGTGTTGTTCATTTTTTACACGAAAAGCATCAAACTCCTGCTTTAAAAGATAATCCACGGCACTGTTTATGGAAAATGGAAATCCTGGTACTCGTTTTACACCAAGTTTATTGTCCAAATAAAAACATCTTGGACATTCCAAAAACAGGTCAATTTTAGAACGGCTTAACTTCCAGTTTTTTCCTCCATAGTTCCATGAGTCGCCTCTGTTTGGATTGTAATATTCGGACATAAAATTTTGTTAATTATAATATGGGTCAAACACTTGTACTTCCTTTTTACTAATAAGAGTCTTTGTTTTACTAATTTTTACCTTATCAATATATGACTTACCTTCAATTGATTTTTTAATCACCGGGTAATCAATCCAATCTGTAACGAAAATATTTTGAGCTTCGCCATCTACGGCTTTACATAATTTCTCATTAAGTGGTAGTTTGAATTTTAGACCAATCGACATTCTTTGTATCCAAATTTCAATTAACCCGGTATTTGAAAGATTACAAATTTTGTTCTGAATTTTTAGAAGTAGTTCCTTTTTAGATTTTATTGTTAGTTTTGATATACAACTCGATACTAAACCAGCTATCACAGGAAAAGCGTTAGGGTTGTTGTAAGCTATATCAATAAGTAAACTTGTTATTAATTTCTGTTGATTATAAAAATCTTTGTCATTAACTGCATCAAAAATTTTAGACAATCTATTTTTTAAAGTCCCTGAATTTGGATGCCACTTTCCAATTTGTTGAACAATCAATAGTTGGCGAAGTAATTCTTTTTTTGACAATTTTTTAGGAACGGCTTCAAATTTTAGAGCCTCAATCTTGTCAGGTTTTATTGAACCAGTAACAACATCATTGCAGGAATATGTTTTATTCGTATTCAGGCGGAAACCAAAACCTATCAATGCTTCACTAAGACATTTTAGAATTATATCTCCATCCGTTGTGTCATTTGTGAAAATTCTATAATCATCTCGATATCGTAAAATATAAAATTTTTTATCTTTTAGTGCAACATTAAGTTTTTTTGATAATTCCATATCTGCATAACCAAGGACGACCTCTGCAATAAAATCCATTAAAATACTTCCTTGTGGTATTCCATTAGTTTGACCATAAGACATCGCTTGAACATGGTGATCAATTTTATTTCCAAACAAATCCGTATATTTTTGCTTTCGTTTTGATTCTTCTTTTGTATGAATAGCCCAAGGTATTGAGTGTGTATAAATAGAACCATAACAATTAGCAATGTCAGTTTGATACAAAAACTTATATTCCAAAGCTAAGGTTACAGATTTCTTTTCTACATTGTTCACCCATTGGGAAATTTGAGATGCTCTTTGTTTAGATTTATATCTTGGCAATACGGGAATACTTTCACATTCAATATTTTTATCACTTTGAAACTCTTTGAAACGGTCTTGTAAAAATTTCCAATTATCTTTCTGGGTGACTACATTTACCAGAGAAACATATAACAAGGGATTTATAATTTCATATTTTCTCCAGGCATATTTGCCATCCTTATTGCCATACAAAATATGATTAACTGTTTCGTACTTTTTCGCTTTTTTGATGTCGCCAAATGTAAGTTCTTTATCTTTAAAATTTTTTTTGATAACAGAAAGTAATCTACTGAATGAAAAATAAGGTGGCAATTCTATATTTGAATAGGACTCTTGACTTATGAAGAATTTTTTTGCCTCTACTGAATTTAAATTTAAAACGTTTTTTAACATAGATTATACATCACTCAAATATAGCCAAAAGTTTATTTTCCAGATTTGGTTCTGTTATCTTGCTTACAAAGCATTTGGCAATTTTCTGCGATAGTCTTTCCGCCTTCATGCCAAGGTTTTATATGATCGGCTTCCATTTCTTCAATTTCAAAAGGCTTCTTACATTTTTTACAGATACTTTTTTGTCTTTCATACGCTTCACGTTTCATTTTATCAGTGAAAGCACGAATTGAAAGATATTTTTCTTGTCTCGTTAAAACATACGGATAAACACCAGATTTTTTCGTTACATCTTCATCTTGCATCAGCTCTTTAATTTCTGTTTCCAGTTTGCTGGCGCTCAACTTCTTATCTTTAAATTTATTATATAATTCGCCCCACTCAACACTATTCATTTCTCTACGATAATTTGTAAAAGTCTTTCTTGTCCATGCAATCACACTCTGAAAATATTCCCACAGCTCATCAGCATTTTTGTTGTGCTGGTGCTTGGCCATATAATCTTCTATCTTACTATCATTAATCCACGAAAGAGCAATTTCCAAATACTCTTGTCGTATTGGTGAACCGCTTACTAATTGTCCACCGTCATTCGCTAACAGATACGCCACACAGTTTGATTTGCTAAATTTTAGTTTGGCATCACTCAACCATGGACCAGTGTAGACGGCATTACGTAATTCTTGATCAGTCAATTTTTCTCCGGCAATGTTAATTATTCTAAACCAGTCTAGCCGTTCTTTGTCTGTGCCCTCGCAAAAATAAATCATTAATTCATAATTCAAAATTTGAGTTTGTTCTTCTTTGGTTAAATTATGGAAAAAGCGGTCGTTGAGTGAAAAATCCCCATTGATATATTGTCCGATGCTGATGGTGCGTTGTTGCCCATCCATTACTTCAAAATTTCCTTGATCGGTTTTGACCCAATACATTACATTGAGCGGAAAGCCATTTTTGACTGTTTCAAGCACGGCATCTCTCTGTTTGCCGGTATAAACAAACTCCCGTTGGTACTTTGGACGAATATCAAGTTTACCACCATAAGCGACAACGCCTTCTTCGGCACTATCTTTGTAGCCGACAATCACTTCACGAATTGGTATTTTGTGTAGATCAATTTTCATATTATTTTTTTACTTTCTTATTTTTAATTAAAATACGAGCATATTTTTCTTTACTTTCACCATGCACAATACCTCGATGTCTATGCTCTGGGTCCTTCCTTAATAATTCAACCTCTGGGGAATTATCTCCGCTGTGTGTTTGACCGATTATTTCAAATTGATTTGGATTATATTTATCTAAAAATGTTATTGGTACACCCATTGCTCCTTTGTAGTTCATTGGTATATCACTTACTTTATCAACATTTATAGCTTCGTAATTATCATACCTCGGGTACTCTTCAGGTGTATACTTTTTGTACAAAGTTAACTCCTGATGACGTTTTGTAGTTTCCATATTTGTAAACCATACGATACGCCCCATACTGAAAAATTTTACGCCATTTTCAATCTTTATTCTTGACTCTGTTGGTATATCATAATCCATTGGGACTTGAAACCATTTTGTGCCACCGTTATCATAACCAAGCCATAGTTTGTTTTCTTTTATAAGTTTAAAAAAATCTTTATATGTAATTGCGTTCTGATCACCAAGAATAATGAACTTCTTTTTATACTCAACTAACTGTGCCACATACTCGCGAAAGAGCGAAAATGGTGGGTTAGTTACCACAATATCTGCTTGACCAAGTAGTCCGATGCACTCCTCACTACGAAAATCTCCATCACCCTTAAGTGGGGTGGCGATATTGGCATTATTTTTTAAGAGCCACTTCACATCAGTAAGCCCTACCGCGCCATCAGCATCTACATCTGTCACTTCATTGAGCTCAATCTTGAATGGCTCTTTGCCTTTCGGCTTTAAGCCTTTAACTTCAAAGAGTGGTAACTGCCCTCCAGCAATTGATGACTTTATATAACTGGTTGTGATTAATTTTTTGAGACCAAGAGAATTAAAATTGGCGGCAAAATATTTAAAAAAATTACTTTCATATGGATCGTCACAGTTGCAATAAACAACCTTGTTCCGAAACTGGTCCTTATAGTGCTTCAACTCTTTTTCAATATCAACAAGCTGGGTATAAAACTCATCTTTCTTTGCTTTACTTGCTTTATGAAAGTTACTATTTAATGACTTATTCACCATAATTATTTTTTAGTTATTAAATCGTACGCCAAGCTGGCCATTGATATATAATGGATTGCCAAATTTTTATCCAAATCTTGGGCGGGTGTGTGTGCTTTTTCATTTCGCAAAAATTGAATGGACATATGCAAAAATTTCACTCCCTCAAAAAAATCTTCTTCTGCTTCGTTTTTCGGTTTGTGGCCAAAAATCTTTTCTTGATTCGATTCCGCAAAAGCCTCGTGGGCTTTTTCTTTGCCTGTAATATCTTTGAGCTTGTGACGAACGACTTTGTACGCTTCTTCCACCGCATTAAAATAATGCCCGCTATTGAGTAATTTTTGGACATGGTCAAAAACCTCTTTTTGCAAAGTTATATTGATATTGCCATTTTTGAAAGTAACATGTGACTTATTTTCAACTTTTATTTTTGTCCCAATAAGTTTTTCTCCAATATTTTTTGCAGCACTTATTCTATCACTTGGAAAATCTGCCCGCTTTAGATTGTCAATCAAAATTTGATTTTCAATATATTCAATAAGTTTCAATACACTTTTACCAACAATTTTTTCATCTGCTTTTAACCAAAAACCACGCATACAATTAGCTTTTGAACCGCTTGCGTATTTATATTTTTTATTATAAATATCAATCCCTATATCATCTCTAAAAAATTCTCCCATTGTCCGATCTGAAAAATTCAAAACATAACCACCACTCATTTGTAATAGTTTCTCGAGTATTTGTTTTTCAAGTGTGGTTAAGTCTGCCATAGTATTATTTTCCTCTTTCTATGTCAGCTTGCTGTTGCATCCATGCGTCTCCAGCCGCCTCAATTTCTTTATCTGTTGGTTCTCCTTCGTCCATTCTTCTTCGCCTATCATCTAAAATCTCGTCTTCAAACTCAAAATATAGCGTTCCTTGTGGCCTTCTTTGATAACCCAACAATTCCATAGCAAAGCTAGATAAACTATTTACTTCGCCGTTAATTTTTATTTTGTCGTTTTCAACAACTTCAGCAATAATATTCTGATCTCTCGTAAAAGTCAGTTTTGATCCAACAGGTATTCCATATTTTGCAAAATGAAATCTTGAACGTCTTTCTCTTACTTCATCAACTTCTTTTTCTTGTTCTGCAGTTAAGCCACTGTCAATCTTAGTCTCTCTAATTTCTACTCGTTTTAATGCAAGAGCTGCATATTCTGGATTCATCTTAAAAAATTCTCGGCTATCACGTGCTCGACGATCGGCAAAAATAGAATGAAGCCATCTCTCCTCTTTTTCAGCATCTTCTACTGTGGCCGCATAATAAACCTCAAATGGGAGCGGCACCCCTGTCCGATCTAACTGCTTAAGTCTTTCTTTGACATCGCCATGAGTAAAACCAATTTTCACATACTCTGGCATCGATTCATTTTTCAAAATATAGACAATTTGATTCATATTATTACTTCATTAAATCATCAAGTGAAACACCGAGTGCATCCGCAATTTTTTTGACTGTATCGATTGTTGGATTGGGTGTAGACCCTGCCTCGATTTTCGCAATCGTATGAAAAGCAAGATTTGCCTTTTTAGATAAAACGTCTTGAGAAATATTGAGTTTATTCCGACATTTCTTTATGTTCTCTCCGACTGTGGATATTTGTTTTGACATATTCGTATAGTTATACTATTATAGTTATATGCTATATTTTAATCAATTATACCTGTATAGTATACGATTTTTGCGACTAAACGTCAAACGAAGAAAAGTTTTCTTTTGGACACCGTAAAATTTGAGCCGATTTTCTAACAAATTATTTCGCGGTTTTTCAAAAACCGCCCCCACCCCACCTCCACCCAATTTTAAGCCTAGTTTTGGAAGTTGAAAAAAGTTAATTTTAAATAATAAATATAAATAAATAATATAATATATAAGTAAATAATAGTAATAAGTAATATATAATAGTTAGTAATAATATATCTTTGTCGTTCAGTTGATTTTCTGGTGAAATATATAGTAGTCAGAGATATTTTGAAAATAAATTTGGCTAAGTTAACAGATAATTGACCGCTCAACTAGATGAACACTGATTCATACACCTGTTCATACAGTTGTTCACCTAGTTTGGGGGTTTTTTTGGAGGGTATTTTTACCTAGAATTGTCTTTAAAAAACGTCCGAACTTTTTCATAAATACAGCTCAACTGCCTTCTTAGTTCAGTGGCAGAACAGAGGTATCGTAAACCTCGGACGTCAGTTCGATTCTGACAGAAGGCTCTTTTTATCCCCAGCTTTTTATCATCGCTGTTTTTTTATTTTTTGATTTGTGCTATAATAAATTCGGCCTCGTATTTTCCTTTTGCATATTTGAATATTACTATGATTAAAATACACGGCGTAACCAAAATTTATACGGCCGATTCGGTGGCTTTACGTGATATTAACCTGCAAATCAAAGCTGGTGAATTTGTGTCCATTATCGGACAATCGGGTAGTGGTAAAACTACACTGGCAAAAATGTTAATTGCCGAAGAGCGTCCTAATAAAGGTAAAATCGAAATTGGGGATTGGGATATCACCAATATCGAAGGTGGTGAAATCCCATATTTGCGTCGTCAGATAGGCATGATTTTTCAAGACTACAAATTATTGCCAAAGAAAACTGTCTACGAAAATGTTGCTTTTGCACTAGAAGTAGCCGGAGAAAGCAACCACCGCATTCGTCAGGTAGTACCACAGTTGTTAGAAGTAGTTGGCTTGGGTGAACGCCAAGAACGTTATCCATATCAGCTGTCTGGTGGTGAACAACAGCGCGTAGCCATCGCACGGTCTTTGGCGCATCGTCCTAAAATTATTGTAGCCGACGAGCCAACAGGTAATTTAGACACTATCAATACTGCCGAGATTATTCAAATCCTAACAAAAATCAACGAATTTGGTACCACTATTGTTTTATTAACACATAATCGAGAAGTAGTTAATCATTTACGTCGTCGGGTAATTACTTTACACGAAGGCCAAATTACTATCGACCAAGAAGGTGGAAAATACGTTTTGTAGTTTATAATAAATTTTATATATGGTTTCATTGCTACGGGTTATAAAATTTTCTTTTCAAGATATCGGCCGTAATTTAGGTATGTCTTTTATGACAGTATTTATTTTGGTACTGATGCTTTTATCTATCAATACCCTGTGGTCGGTAGATGTATTAACCAGCGAAGCAGTTAAATTAGTAAAAGATCAAGTAAATGTCAGTATTTATTTTAATGCAGTGGCTTCCGACAAAGATGTAACCGAGATCAAAACTTATCTTGGTTCTTTTCCCGAAGTAATAGACGTTAATCTGCAAACTCGCGAACAAGTTTTGGCAAGTTTTCAAGAACGACACAAATTAAGCCCAGAAGTTTTGCAGGCTTTGCAAGAATTGGGTAGTAACCCATTTGGGCCAACTGTTGTTGTTAAAACACGCGAGCCTAAAGATTACAAAAAAATTATTGAGGCCATTAGCGTTCCAGAATACAAAGATTTAATCGAAGCTAAGAGTTTTGACGAACATCAAGATGCTATCGATAATATTCAAAATATTACCAACCGAATCGAAAAAATGGGGATGGGGCTAGCGGTTTTATTCGCAATAATTTCGTTCTTAATTATCTTTAATACCATTCGTGTGGCAATTCAAACCCATAGAATGGAAATCAGTATCAAACGTTTGGTAGGCGCCAGTAGTTGGTTTATCCGCGGGCCATATTTAATAGAGTCTTTGGTGTTTACTTTTACTAGTATGATTGTTTTGGTAATAGTATTATTTGTTTCCTTGCGTTTTGTCGATCCTTACCTGTCGGTGGTCTTTCCTAACGGCTTCTCCTTGACAAATTATTATAATTCGCATATCCTGTATGTGTTTGGGCTCCAAACCCTAGCAGTATTGGTTTTAACGGTTGTATCCAGTGCTTTGGCCATGAGGAAGCAGTTAAAGGTGTAACGCACACATTCGGGGATCGTCTAATGGCAGGACAGTACCCTTTGAAGGTACTTATCTTGGTTCGAATCCAAGTCCCCGAACAAATGGGTTGATTAATTCCTAATATAGTACATATGAACAGTGCATTAAAATCTCGCATTAAACATGCGAAGAAGAATACCAAAATTGGTAAAGAATTACGAAAGAAGACCAAGAAATTAAAATAATTTTAGTTTTTTGATAACTTGTAGAAACAAGGTTGCATTAACCTTGTTTTTTTGTTATACTAATTTTAGTTCCTTCAACAACCCAAAGGGGGGTAAAATCATGTCAACAAAAAAAGGATTGGTCAGCGGGAAAGTTAAAGACTCGCACAGCACGTACATCGAAGAAGCTACTTGGATGGTAGAAGCCGCTAAGAAGATAGCAAGCGTAAAGTCTGTCAACCCAGGCCGTATCGACGGCAAGGGTGGTAGCGTGATCCGAACGCTCAGAGTTATCTCGCAAAATGGCGGGTTACTACTGATCGTAAAAGGGTCAAACGCGAAACAAGAGCTCCATGTGTATGTAGAGAGCGGAACAGACATCTTGGCGATAGTACGCCAGCTCCAGGAAGTCTGGGAAAAGAAAGTGCCGGACGAAAAGAAGCGACGATTCATCGCGCCTGTTGCAGCCTAGTTATTTTGGCATGACAGTTTGTGGCTTTCGAAATTCGGGAGCCCTTTTCGTAAATAATGCTTAAAAAAGCAAATTTAAATAATTTTAAATTACTGTGGAAAATATCGAATTAAAATTTTTGGATAAGGTTTTCAAATTAACTTTGCGTGATGAGGCTGATGTTAGTGTGATGCGCGAAATTTTTAAGTTACGCGAATATCGACTAGCAGAAGAAACCATCAAATCCGCCAAAGATCCAATAATAGATGTTGGTGCACATGCGGGTTTTTTTAGTTTGTATGCCAGCGCGTTTAATTCTAATGTAAAAATTTTTGCTTTAGAACCAGAGCCAAAGAATTTTGATATTTTAGAAAAACATTTAAAAAACAACAAAATAAAAAATGTTTTGCCGTTGGCTGTAGCTTTGTCTAGTAAAAGCGGAAAACAAAAATTACATTTGTCCAAAGATAGCCATAATCATTATCTTTCTTCCGGAGAAGCTGTCGAAGAAACTATTATGGTTCCAACACAAGATCTAACTAATTTTTGTGAAAAAAATAAAATCAAAAATATTTCTTTGTTAAAATTAGATATCGAAGGAGGGGAGTACGATATTTTTCGGTCGCTATCAACAGAAAATTATGATATAATTAAATCAGTGGTTATGGAATATCATAATTATGATAAAAATAACCATACCGAAATTGTGCAATTATTGCGTGAGCATGGTTTTACAGTTCAAACCTTTCCTTCCAAATTTGATAAAAAATTAGGTTTTATTTTTGCCAGAAATAAACGAAATAACAATTAGTGTTTTATTGTTAATTTATGTATAAAAATGCTTGGATTGTAACCGTTGATATGGGCTACGGCCATCAGCGTGCCACCTATCCTTTGCGTAGTTTAGCACCAAACGGCAAAGTCATCTCTGCCAATAACTATGCTGGTATACCCAGCAAAGATCGCGCGATTTGGGAAAACTCGCGTAAATTTTATGAAATCGTTTCTCGCTTTAATAATATTCCGTGGATAGGGAAGTACTTGTTTAAAATTTACGATTATTTACAACGTATCCCAAATTTTTATCCACGACGTAATTTATCTAAACCAAATTTACAATTACGTGCTACTTATCGTTTAATAAGGGGTGGTTGGGGCAAACATTTGGTGGATTTGTTAAATACCAAAGACATTCCGTTAATCACTTCTTTTTTTGATGTTGCTTTTTTTGCTGAAGAACATAATTTTAGAAATGAAATTTATTGTCAGATTTGCGATGCCGATATTAGTCGGGGCTGGGTAGCGTTGTGTCCTCAAAAAAGTAGAATTAAATATTTGGCTCCTTGTCGCAGAGTAGTAGAACGTTTAAAGTTATATGGTGTTAAACCAGAAAATATTTTTTTAACCGGTTTTCCTTTGCCAGAAGAAAATTTAGGTGGTGAAAAATTACCAACCCTAAAATCTGATTTAGCCGAACGTTTGATTAATTTGGATCCGAAAAAGATGTACCGTCATAAATATAGTAAAACTGTAGAGCATTATTTGCGTGGAGTAGGTCATAGGGTGCATCACCATCCGTTAACTTTAACTTTTTTGGTAGGTGGCGCCGGAGCACAAAAAAGAATTGGTAATTATATCTTACTTAGTTTGCGTAAAAAATTGTTGGCTGGTGAAATCAATTTAAACTTAGTGGCCGGTGTACGAAATGATGTTTATCAAAGTTTTTTTAATCAAATAGTTAAATTAGGTTTAAAGAAATGTTTAGGAAAAAATATTGATATTATTTTTGCTACCGAAAAAGAAGAGTATTTTAAAGTATTTAGTGAGTCGCTACGTAAAACCGATATTGTGTGGACCAAGCCTAGTGAAATGGTGTTTTATTGCGCTTTGGGTTTGCCAATTATAATGTCGCCATCGGTTGGGGCACAAGAAGATTATAATCGTACTTGGTTAAAGACTATAGGTGCCGGTATAACGCAAAACGACCCTCGCTATGCGCACGAATGGTTGTTTGACTGGGTAAACAGTGGTTGGCTGGCCGAAGCCGCCATGGCAGGGTTTTTAGACGGTAGGCAATTTGGTATATACAACATCGAGGAGATAGTGCTTCGTGGCAGTAAGCACCCCGGGCACAACCATCAATTGTTGTAATTGCCTGCTATGCAATAAAGAGACTATTGACATTTTAGCTGGTTTTTTATATAATTATTTTGCTCTTTTAAAACATACAATTAAATTCCGGGGTAGCGCAGCGGTAGCGCAGTTGACTGTAAAAAAAATATTGCAGCTTTCTCAAGTAATTGAGATCGAAAAATAAGGTGAATTGCTGGAAGCCTAAAACAACCAAGTTATGGTAATCAGCAGCCAAGCCCTAAATATTTTAGGGAAGGTTCAGAGACTATCCTTAACAGGAGTACATTGTGAAAGCAGTGGAAGCGCCTTACTCCTTTGATGTAAATCAAAGGAAGATGATATAGTCCACGCTATTTGGAAACAAGTAGATAAGTGTAATCAATTGGTCGTGGGTTCGAATCCCACCCCCGGAGCCAAGACGAACGGAGCCTATATAAGGCTTCGTTTTTGTTGTAATCATAGCCAAATTTTTCCGGTTCTAACCTTGCCATTTCGTCGTTGTGTTTTTTTGTCATCAAATAAATTGGTATGGCTGTGAAGTTTTTTCATATGAAGACGGGGTATGTTGATTTATTGTACTAAAACATGGTAATATAGCCATATAATAAAATATATTTATGAAAAATTATTTTAAAGGAAAAAAACGTTACATTATTCTAACAATTTTGGCAATACCAATTGTCATTTTTTTTCTTTATATAATAATAATCGTATCAGCATTTGCGTTTGCGGATTGTAATTCAATAATTGCTAAACTAAATTTTCAAAATGAAAAGCATATTATTTTACATGAACAGACCTGTTTTGTAGACCCTGATGAAGATATTAATGGTGTGACGTGGAATTTTTATAAAGATGGGATATTCCACACAACACAAGTTGGAAGATTTATTGTGGGCACATATAATCAATACCCTGAGTATAAGAACGGCAGAAGTGATAATTTTTTTGGGCCTGATACAAAAATAACATTAGAACTTAATTCTGGTGATAAGTACTGTTATGTACCATATAAAAATACAATTGAACCATGGTCAGAAGATTGTACCTGGGAAGCAATGAGAAAAATACAAGTGAATACATCAACAAACTATAAAAATATCAAAAAAGAAATTCCATATAAGTATATGCCTGATGATGTTAATCAGGAACAAATTAAAAAAATTGAAGGAGGCGTTATTATGGACGATGCAAACGTCTATATATATAAAGAGATAGAGTACGGCTTTGGATATGTAAAGATAGAATCCGCAGATCCTACTACTTTCCAGTTTGTTGGTAATTGTAGCTGTTTTGGAATATATTGTTCTTATTATTTTAAAGATAAAAATTCAGTTTATTTAGATGGTGTAAAATCTGATATTGACACTAATACTTTTGAATATTACGGCTTATATGGATCATCGCCCGCTAGTTCATATGCCAAAGACAAAGATAAAGTCGTTTATGGATGCGGTACAGTCATCTCCAGAGCTGAGAGCAAAAGTTTTAAAGTCCTGAATAAAGGTTATGCAAAAGATGATAACCATGTATATCTTAACGGAGAGATTGTTGAGGGGGTTATTCCTAGCACTTTTGTACTTCCTGTTAACTAAATATCTATCTCAGTTCGAACATAGTCCGCGACCCCGAGCTCCTAAAATAATGGCTTAAATATGCCATTATTTTTTATACCCAAGTGGGACGGTAGAACTTGTATAATTTAAAAAAAATACATTGACCTTAAAAAATAATAGTAATATAATAGATTGTGTAACAACCTCGGACAAACAGATGGCAAAGACGCGTTTGCACGCAGCTCTCCAAGAGGAACGGGGGAAGAATCCGTGCGCCACCATCGTGCGCGACAAGGACGGCACCGCGTGGTTCGCAAGGATCAGCTTCATTTGCGGAGTCCCGCTCGGCACGCAGTTCTCGCGTCGCAAGATTCGTCAGGCTACAAGCGCGCTCGCGAAGGAGGCGCTCAAGCGCTGAATGGGCGTATCTTGCGTCCAACGAGTTGTTGCCACTGGATGCCGCAACTCGTTTTACTCTCAAATCTTGAGATTAGAACGAGGAGGATTTATTGGCATCCAGTGAAAATAACAAAATACCTGAAATGGTATTTTGTTTTATAAAATATATAGTGTAACGCACGGTGGGGTAAATTATATTGTTACTCTCAAATCTGGTATATAAACAAATTCACTCTGCTTTTGTAAAATAGTTCTAACATCCTGCACGATGCGGAGCAAAACCAAAAATCGCCAAGTCAGGCGATTTTTGCTATAATATAACTTGTGTTTAATAATTTAAAATAATATGTTTATAAAACTTTACGCCATAGCGTTGCCGATATTTTTTGCTATAGATATGATCTGGCTTAGACTAATCGCTAAAAATTTTTATCAATCACAAATCGGTGCACTTATCAGGCCTGATGTAAATTGGATCGCAGCAATTATCTTTTATTTAATTTTTGTTGCTGGTCTAGTGGTTTTTGTTATCATGCCAGCTGTAGATAAGGGGATATGGACACAAACACTTTTTCTCGGCGCACTATTTGGGCTTGTTTGTTATGCTACCTACGACCTAACAAACTTAGCAGTTGCCAAAAATTGGCCACTTTTAGTAACCATAATTGACTTAATTTGGGGTGCGGTATTAGCAGCGTTGGTTTCAACTGCAACCTATCTGATCGCTACTAAAACTGGAAACATATTCTATAGATAAAAAATATGCGTATATGGGATATACATCCAAAACACTTGTGTCGCAAACATTTGCTTGCTGAACATCGCGAACTTCATGGGCTTTGGAATATTTTAACAAAGCATAAAGGTAAAGGTGGATATTCACATCATCCAGAAACTTTGCGTTGGGTTGGTAAACAAAAAGCGCTTTATTTAAGACATGAAGCGTTGGTTAAAGAATTTATTTATCGAGGGTATAATCATTACACTCCACTTAATAAAAAATTAGCAACCGGATCGGGTAGTCAGAGTGTTTTTATTAATCTTATCAAAGAACAAAAAATAATACTTAAAAACAAACCTTGCGATTGTTTTTTGCATTAGGTGTAGTATTAGTTTAAACATTGTTCGAAACTTCGGAGTATAAAAAATAGAGCATTTTGCTCTATTTTTATTTATACTTAAAAAAGAATTGTCTCTAGTTTATTTTTTACCTTATCACAACCGTTTCTATACTATAAATCCCTTTTACTGAGTAATGATCAGAAAAATTAATATCCTTACCATTGGGAAGATAAGGGTCGCGCATTATATAATTACCTTTCTGACCGCTAACCAATACCACAAAATGAGTGCCGCCTCCTACTTTAAGGCCGACTATTACTGGTTTACCGGCTGCTAACGCACTATCTAATGTTGCGCCGACTCGTGTGGCCGAAATATTCCCCGCCATAACAGTTTTCATCAAAAAAGCAGGATAGTAAGAGGCAAAATTATCTGGATTAGCATTTATGCTTGCTGGAGTGATGTTTTGGTATCCATAATGTGTTATAACCATTGCCACTGCTGTTACTAGGCAACCATCGCTTGCTAATGTGTATTCTGTTCCGTTTAAAGATTGAGCGCCCCAAGAAGAATCTCGTTGATTATAATAACACCCCCAGCTATCACAAATAGTTTGGTTGCCTAGCAGCTTGGCGCCCCCAGCATTTTTAGTAAAGTCGGAAAAACTTTTTAGTTGTGCTTTTGCGTTAGCTAATAATTTTTGATAATTTGCTTCATTATTTTTGGTTTCAGCAAGTAATTGTTTCTTGGCTTTAACCGTAGATGCTAAAGATTGTCGTTGTACTGCCAACGCCTTGTTTTGAATTGCTAGCGCTTCTTTTTTTTGTTCTGTCGCGTTCTGTCGATTTGTTAAATTCTTTTTTTCTGTCTGCAAATTACGTAGATTTTTTTGAAAAACATTTTGTAGCTGTAAATTATCCCCAACATTTTGCCAAAAATTAGCAAATCCGCCAATAGCTAAAAGCTGGGCAACAATAGGTTCTCCTTCAGATTGGTTGATCTCACGTAAAGAGCGGGCCAAATCATCTTTATATGCCAAAATCATATCTTTGGCATTGTTTATTTGGCTACCAAGCTGTTTAATCTGTAGTTCGGTTGCTTTAATCTGATTTTGAGTAGCCGTAACTTGAGTTTCTACTTTTTTTCTTTGTAAATCCAGACTGCTAACGGCCGATTGTAAGGTTTTCTTTTCTGCACCAGTTTCGTTAAGTTTAGTTTGGTAATTAGCAATTTGTTGATTTAAAATACTGATCTGTTGGTTGGCGGCATCAATTTGAGCCTGTAAATCATCGGCAGCAAAAACTGGCTTAATAAAGACAAATAAAGTTAAATAAACAAATAATAAAAAGGCTAATTTTGATAAAATTTTTTTCATATTTATATTTTAGCATATTTTTGTTTGTTTTTCTAATTAATAACACTTGCGAACAATTCGCAATTGTGTTATTATGTTTATATATGGAAAAGCTTAAGAAACAATTAGTTAAAGCCGGCTATAAGATGACCGCTCCAAGAATAGCGGTATTGGAAGAGTTGTCTGTCTCGCGTCATCCTATTTCTGTTCGTAATCTACATAAAAAAATAAAAGCTGTTAATCGCGCTTCTGTTTATCGTACCCTAAATTTACTCGAAGAATCGCATTTGGTAAATGTTGAAGTAATTGGAAAAGAAAAGCTGTATTGTTTGGCCAATGTTCCTCATCATCATATTATTTGCAAACAATGCGGGTATATGGAAGAAATAAAATGTAATCATAATTTTGGCTATTTTAAAAATTTTTCAAACATACATCACCAGTTAACACTAACTGGAGTATGCAACAAATGTGCTAAATAATATGTACAAAAAAATTATTTGGGGAGGAATATTTTCTTTTTTGTTTGTTGGGATTTTATTTTTATCTGGCTGTACTTTTAATCAAGGTAACACAAGTATTAAAAATACCGAAAAAATAAAGGTTGCGGCTACTATTTTTCCGCTTTACGATATTGTAAGAATAGTAGGAGGAGAAAAAATTGATCCAATTTTAATTTTACCTCCCGGATCTAGTCCGCATACATACGAGGTCTCCCCATCACAAATTAAAGAAGTCTGGGGTAGTAAACTTTTTTTTACCGTTGGCGGCGAGGTGGATAATTGGGCAAAAAATATAGTTAATGTTATGGATGGTGTGCAAACGGTTGAATTAAATCAATCTTTGCAGCTTAAACAGTTTGGTTTATCTAATTCCAATCATATTAGCCTAGACGAGCCGGCACCAGGTGATATTCGTGCTAATATGGATCCTCACACATGGTTAGATCCTAATAACGCTGTAATGATAGCTAAAAAAGTCGCTATTTATTTAGGTGAGGTTGATTCTATAAACAAAATTTATTACGAAACTAATGCGCAAAATTTTATCCAGAATTTGCAAAATAAAGATAAAGAATGGCAAGATAAGATGCAAAATTTAACCAAAAAAGAATTGGTGGTTTTTCATGATGCGTGGGGTTATTTTGCTGATCATTTTGGTCTCCATATTGCTGGTGCCTTCGAGCCTTTTCCGGGCAAAAGTCCTACTCCACAATATTTAATTAACCTTCAAACTATAATTAAAAAAAATAACATTAAGGCTTTGTTTGTAGAACCACAGTTATCCAAAGAAGCGATCAATACTTTTGCCAATGATTTAAAAGTGAAAGTTGATATTTTAGATCCGTTGGGTGGTATTGGTGAGCGAGATAGTTATATCAGTATGATTGATTTTAATATTAGTAATATTTACGAGGTGTTGAAGTAAGGTAAATTTAGTAGTATAATATTAGAAATGACTATTTTGTTTTAGAAGCAAAGTCAGTTATCTATATATGAACCAACCTATAATAGTAGTAAAAAATTTAACATATAAATTTGGTAATTTTGTTGCTTTAGACAACATTAATTTTGTGGTTGAAGAAGGCGATATGGCAGCAATTATTGGTCCAAATGGTTCTGGTAAAACAACACTACTTAAAAATATTATTGGAGTTTACGAGCCCGCTACCGGAAACGTAAAAATTTTTAACAAGCAGCCTCGTCAGGTGGTAAGAAGTATTGGTTATGTTCCGCAAAAATTTGAATTTGATCACGACGTGCCTATTACTGTTTACGAATTTATGGCATTAGAAAAATGTAGAGAAACAAAACATAGTTGTACCAATATTATACGAGCTCTTAAAGAAGTTGGTTTAAATAATATAGAAAAAAATAAATTAGGAGAATTATCGGGCGGTCAATTTCAGCGTGTTATGATTGCTAAAGCGCTTTTGCACGAAAAAGCCATTCTAATTTTTGACGAACCTTCTACCGGGATAGATATTGCCGGTGAGCAAACGATTTATGATTTAATCGAAAAAATAAATAAAGAACGCGGCACTACTTGTTTAATTGTTTCGCACGAACTTAATGTGGTAAATAAATACGCTAACAAAGTTATTTGTTTAAATAAAAAAATGATTTGTTCTGGTACTCCCGAAACAGTAATTACCCCAAAAAATCTTAAGAAGCTCTATGGCATTGGTGCCGGGCTGTATCACACCCACTAATATGTTAGAAGCTTTGCAATATCCGTTTATGATACGAGCGCTTGTCTCGGGAATTTTTATTGCGATACTGTTAGGTTGGTTGGGTACTTTTGTGGTAACCCGTAAAATGAGTTTAATTGGTGATGGTATTGCCCATGCTTCTTTGGCTGGTATTGCCTTTGCTCTTCTTTTGGGTTGGGCACCAATTCCAGTGGCGATAATTTTATCAATAATTATTGCAATCTTTATTTATTTTTTAGAAAAAAAGACAAAAATTTCTAGTGATATGGCCATCGCAGTCGTGTTTACTACTGGTATGGCTATCGGTATAATTTTATTACATTTTTATCAAGGTTATCAACCAGAATTAGTTAGTTACTTGTTTGGCAATATTTTAACGATTAATACCTACGACCTGTGGAATATTATTTTTGTGGGTTCAATAATTTTGATTTGTTTATTTATTTTTTATCGTAAAATATTATTTAGCACCTTTGATCCGATAGGGGCGTATTTGTCTGGTATAAAACCTTGGATATATGATCTAGTTTTGTATATATCTACTGCCGTCGCCATTATTTTAAGTATCAAACTTATTGGTATTATTCTTGTTAGTGCTTTATTGGTAACACCAAGCGCTATTGCCAAATTATTTTCGAAATCGTTTAAACACTTTACAGTTCTGGCTATTTTAATTTCAGCTGCTATAGTTTTTATAGGATTGATGGTTTCTTATTATCTAGATCTTCCTTCTGGCGCCACCGTTGTTTTAACTGGAACATTGTTATTTTTATTAAGTTTTGGGCTATCGTTTATAATAAAACTTTTTAAAACAGGCAACACTTAAAATACGCTCACATGCGTTACTTGGTATTGTATATTATAAAATAATGAATATTAACTATTTTGGTAACATTATTTTTTCTACCTCTTTATCAGTAGTTTGTTCAAAATTTTCGTAAAATTGTCCAATTGCGCTAAAAAAAGACGGGTTGTCTAAATATACTACTTCTATTTTTAAAGCTTTAAACGTGTCCAGCGTGTCGGATGCTATTACTGGGGAAGCAATAATAATCTTAGATGCCTCCTTTATTTTAGCCAAATCAACCGCCGCGAACATTGTATAACCTGTAGCAATACCGTCATCAACCAAGATTACGGTTTTATTTTTTAAATTTAATTTTGGTTTATCGTGACGGTATTTTTCCAAACGGCGTTTTGCCTCCCGTCTTTCTTTTTCAATTTCTCGATCAAGATAATCTTTCGAAACGTTTAATTCTTGAATTAAGTTGTGGTTTAAAATTGGACGACCATCTTCGCTTAATGCGCCAATTGCTAATTCTTTGGAGTAGGGCGCGCCAATTTTTCTGGTTACAATAATATCAAGTGGTAAATTTAATATTTTAGCTATTTCATGAGCGGTAATAACGCCACCTCGAGGCAAACCTAAAACAATAGCCTTTGGATCGTTTTTAAAGCCAAGAAGCTTTTTGGCTAGTTGTTGTCCGGCCGTACGCCGATTCTGAAAAATCATAATAGTAGTATTTTTAAATTTAATCTGCTATACTAATAATAGTAATTATAACTACTTTTAAGTTATATGAAAATACCATCCATCTTATTGCAATTTAAAAATAAAACTGGGCTAATTTTGGTAACGGGCACAGAAGAAGCAAACTTTTTTATTGCTCGCGATACTGTAATTAGTAATATTTTTCATTTTAGGTTAGAAAAAACTAAATTTTCTGATCGTGAAGACTCGGCTCGTCGTGGTTTGGTAGCTTTTGAAACCGGTTCTAAAATTGAACAATTAAAAAAGCTAGCTAAACAAGATTTTATTAAAAATTTTAAGGAAGCAACCAAAAAATTGGTAGTAGAACAAAAAGTAGACGTTGTTTATTTATTTGCTCCTAGTTCTATTATAAAAGAACTAGAAAAAGCATTGCCAGCTGTTCTAAAAAAGAAATTAGTTAAAACGCATGCGGGGAATTTTTGCAAGGAGAGCGTGCTTAAGATTTTGAAGAAAATATAAAATATGAACGGACAAAATCGGGCAGATGTTAAAGTTGGTTTAGAAGTAGAGATTGTTTTAAAAGCTGATCAAAAAACTGGTAAACTTACTCGTGGGATTGTATCAGAAATTTTAACGAATTCAAGTTTTCACCCCCATGGTATAAAGGTTAGATTAAAAAGTGGGGAAGTGGGAAGGGTGGCACATATTTGTGTTGAATAAAATAATCATCCGCCTGTAGTAATATTTTTTATTATGCCCCAAAGTGCAGCTTGCCTTTTTCAAATACCCGCCAATGAAATTAGAGTAAGTTTTGCTCGGTCTTCTGGTGCTGGAGGGCAAAATGTTAACAAAACTTCAACTAAAGTTACAGTGCATTGGCCGATAGGTCGCTCGCAAGCTTTGTCTTTAGAAGAAAAAATGCGGGTATGGGCAAAATTAGCGAATAAAATAAATAATAAAGACGAATTAGTGGCTGTATCAGAAGAGGAAAGGTCGCAGTCACAAAATCGTATATTGGCAATTTTACGTTTGAAAGCTTTGGTAGCTAGTGCCTTACGTGTTCCCAAAAAACGTCAACCAACTCGTCCAACTAGGGCGTCCAAATTAAAACGTATCGAATCAAAAAAAATACGGTCGCGAGTAAAAATCGGCCGACGGATTGTCGAATAACAAAAAATAATTATTTTATTACAATTTATTAATTAACTCATTCTTTATATGTATAGAATATTTAAATATTTTATGGCTGGGGCGTTTATTACAGTCGGATTAATTTTAAGTAGTCCAGTTTTGGCCGAAGAAGCGCCTCTAACAATTACAGTTACATCCGAAACGGCTACTCCTTCGGCTGTTTTAACAGATGTGGCTGTAGATGTTACAGGAACAGTTGCCCCGCCAGTATCAGAAGTAGTAACCGTTACCGAGCCGGTACAAATTCCAGGTGTTTGGGGTTTGTTTTGGAGAAACATAAGAGAAAGAGTTTCATTAGCAGTAACTTTTGATCCAGTTAAAAAAGCCGAAAAAATGATGACTTTTGCCGAAGAAAGATTAAAATTAGCAGAAATGATTGCAGAAAGAGCCGGAGATAATCAAGCGCTTCAAGAGCGTGCTACACAAATGATGCAAAAATCTGATGAGTTTATGCAAAAAATTGAAGAAAAAAAGGAGGCGATGTTGCAAAAAGTTGATGAGCGTGCGCAGAAGATTTTAGAAAGAGCTGGCGATCATACACTTCGTCGTGAGGAGCTAATTAGAAAGATAGAAGCTCGTTTAGCACCAGAGGATTTAGAAAAATTACAAGAAATGCGTCAGGCGGGCTTAGAAAATAGTCAGCGTTTATTAAACGCAATAAATAATGAAAATATATCAGAAGAAGTTAGAGAACACCTAGAAGAAGTAAAACAAAGAATTGAAGACCATTTATTAGAAGTTAAAACTTTTTTAACCGAAAAGAAAGAATTGTTGCAGAAAGTACAAAGTGGAGATGAGTCGGCAAAGACAGAATTAGAACAATTACGTGAAGAGAAAATGAATATTAAAGCAGAAAACAGAACAATGCTTCAGGAGAGAGCGGAAATAAAAGAGGAAGTAAGACAAGAGGTGGGTAATGTGATTAAAGATATGTCTAATACTACCCCAACCAACAATGTAGAAGTTGAAGAAGAATCATCGCAGGTTGGCCAGGTTCAAAAAGGAAATAAAAATTAGTAAAAATGGGGTATCTAATTTTTTAGATTTTAAAATAATGGCTAAAGTTGGCCATTATTTTAATTAGTCTACCGACAATTATAGGACAAAAATTTTGTTTTATGATATGATAAGGATACCAATTCTGTAAACTGATCTTAAGTATATCGCGAAATGAATACTATATCGAGTTTTCTAAAAAAAATATTATTACTTTTTTTAATCGTTGTTTTGTTTGTAACGCCGTTTAATTTTGTTTTGGCTGGTAACGAAACTCAAGTGCAATTAGAGCAAGAGTTAAAAGATATACAACAACAAATCGATCAGTATACTAAAGAGCTTTCCCAAACACAAAGTCAAAAATCTACATTAAATGCTAAAATAAGTCAATTACAAACTCGTCAGAAAACCTTAAACTTACAAATTAAACAAACATCTTTACAATTAACAAAAATCAGTAGTCAACTTACTGCTACCGAGAGTGATATTGAAAACAGCTTGCTTAAGCAACAAAATTTAAAAAAAGAAATAGGAGGTATTTTGCGTCAGATGAATACTACTAGCGATAATGTTTTGGTCCAATTGGCTAGTATGAATGGTTTGTCTGACGCCTATAATAAAATAAGAGAGTACGGTAACTTAACACGAGAGTTGGAAATAGTGCTTAAACAGAATCAAATTTTAACTATAGAGCTTACAGACAAACAAGTAAAATTGGAAGATCAAAAAATTGAAACCGACAATCTGTTAAAGATTAGTTCGATTCAAAAAGCAAGTTTAGGTGAGAGTTTAAGTGAGCAAAATTCGCTTTTAGTCAAAACTAAAGGTTTAGAAAGTAATTATCAGGCAGTAATTAATGATAAGAAAAAACGAGCCGCAGAAATTCGTAATCGTATTTATGAATTGTTTAATACCGGTAAACAAATTGATTTTGGACAGGCTGTAGATATTGCTAAATGGGCGTCTGGATTAACTGGAGTTCGGGCTGCTTTACTTTTGGCTATTCTAACTCAGGAATCAAATTTGGGAAAAAATGTTGGCACTTGTAATCGAGCTGGTGATCCAGAAGAAAAAAGTTGGAAAGTAATAATGAAACCAACTCGCGATCAAGAACCTTTTTTGCAAATTACAAAAGACCTGGGGTTGGATACCGATACTACTCCTGTATCGTGTCCAATGCACGATAAAAACGGCAAGCAAGTTGGTTGGGGCGGAGCTATGGGGCCAGCGCAATTTATTCCTTCTACTTGGATGGGTTATAAAAATAAGGTTGGTGCTTTGTCTGGAAAAGGTTTTGCAAATCCTTGGGATATTCGTGATGCTTTTTTGGCGTCAGCTATCAAGTTAAAAAGTGATGGCGCCGATGGTACTGATGATGGTGATTGGAAAGCGGCCTTGCGTTATTTTGCGGGATCAGTAAATCTTACATATCGTTTTTATGCCGATAATGTGTTAGCTACGGCCAAAAAATATCAGGTGGACATTGATGAGTTATAAAATATTTTGAGAGAATTTATACCTTATTAAAGCCAAAAACCCCTAATTACCTTGACAAAAATCGTATTTTGTGCTATACTATTCCCAATGTTGGCTACCACTAGTTGGCAGATTATTGATTAACGTTGTTCACTATGGTGTTCAATAATTTTGACGGAGAAGAAACTACTACTCCGGCTACCGACGCTACTTCAGACGCTACTTCAGAAGAAACAGCTCCAGAAGCTGGTACTGCTTCAGAAGAAACAGCTCCTCAAGCTTAAGCAGTCTAAAAAAATAATAGTTTTTTTTAATTTTTTACCTCTAGATGCCTAGTATGCCAGTTTAATACAGCGGTTTTTTTAATCATTAACTCGTACATGTCTGGGTGGTGTTTTTTAATAACTTCAGACGCGTAGTCTCCAAGGAATCGAGATTTTAATTCTGCTCTTGCCATATCTACTCCTATTTCAGAATATGGCGCCGATGCTAATAGTAAAAATCCGTCTTTTGGGATCATCCCTTTTGTCATATTTGATTTTATAATACCAACTGCATCGGTAATCGGTCCGCCAATATCGGGGCTATAAGGACCGATGATTAAAGCAATATTTGGTACATGTAAAAAATCAAAACCTCTACCAACACAAATAATCCATTCTCGGTGCACTGTATCCAGATCTAGATTGCGGTGAGAGTTTCTAATTTCTGCGATATGTTCAATGTTACCGGTAGCAAGTGGAACTAAATCACGAAGTATGCGATCTGGCATATCTGGGTACATCATACGTAGTTTATTTGTCCAGAATTCTTCACTAGTATTTTTTTGTTCCGCCAGATCTAAAATTTCATTATTTTCGCCATGAAGTATCATGGCATCCTCATCAGTTTCAAAACCACAAATAACGGGGTAAACCGTTTGATGGTTGTGGCCAAAAACATATTCTATCTGTTTTTTTAATTCGGCCACATGTTTTTTTGATGCCTCGCAATCATAATGAAAACCAGCACAACCACGGTGTTTGTCTCCTTTAGAAAAATGATAGGTGATAAGCATCAATACTTTCTGAGAAGATTCTACGGAATTATTTACAGTGTTATAGAGTACCTCGCCAAGATAAGGCCAGCCCATATCAAACATTCCGCCAATATTACGAATTGGCAAAATAATACCCATTGGTGTTTTTGTGGCGTAGGGGATATGAATACGCCCGTCCATGCATTTTAAAACAATTATTAGTGTTGGATGTTTTGCAGAGTACATTTTTCTGTCCAAATATGCTTCGGGTGTGCAGTATATTTCCGAGTGTCGTTTGCTCAGGTTGATAAGCCAGTCAATTCGGTCGGTTATAGGCATTTTATATATATCTGCTTCGCGAGCATCAATGTATTGGTTAATTTCTTTCATATTTTAAATATATAAATTAACAAATATATTATATTCTTTAAATGAACAAAGTCAAGATTATTAACTTGTTGTCAAAAACTCTAAAATTTGGTAAAATATAAACAGCTACAATTAGTTGTTTATTTTTAATTTAAATCATATGAAGGGTTACAAAGGCTCAATTGAAGAATTAACTTTAGCCAATACTAATTTTCGTCAGGTTTTATATACTGGTAAACATTCTCAGTTAGTGGCTATGAGTTTGCGCCCAAACGAAGAAATTGGTATGGAAATTCATGCCGATAATGACCAATTTTTTCGTTTTGAAGCAGGGGAAGGGAAAGTATTAATTGATGGTAATGAATATATGGTCAAAGACGGCGATGCCGTTATTGTTCCAGCTGGTGCCGAACACAATATTATTAATACATCCGCAGAAACAGATTTAAAACTCTATACTATTTATTCTCCCGCTCATCACCAAGACGGTGTTGTGCATGCCACCAAAGAAATTGCTTTAAACGATGATGAAGAATTTGATGGAAAAACAACCGAATAGTTTGTGATAAAAGAATATTTACAATATCTGCATAACAATCCCAAAAAGTATTGGTTTAAAGCCAAGCTTTATGGTCGGGGTTGGGTGCCAGCTACTTGGCAAGGTTGGTTAGTGATTGTTATTTTTGTAGGATTGTTAACATTAAACTCTCACCGTGTTAGTGCGGCTTATCCTACAAGCGAGGTAGTTTCTAGTTTTGCACTGCAAAATATTGTTTTGGTGTTAATTTTAATATTAATTTGTTATAAAACTGGAGAAAAACCTCATTGGCAGTGGGGGAGTAAGGATAAGTAAAAATTAATTATGGGTATTGAGACAAATTTGTTTATTTTATTTGCAGTAATAGTTGCTTTGTTTTTAGTAGTTGATCTTGGATTTTTAAATAAAAAAAGTCATAAAATAGAATTTAAGCCGGCTTTAACCCAGTCGCTTTTTTGGATAGCTGTTTCGGTTGTTTTTGGATGGTTGATTTTTTTATATATGGGCAGAGAAATGGCCGCACAGTTTATGAGTGCCTATGTAACCGAAAAAATGTTGTCGGTAGATAATTTGTTTGTGATAATGCTTATTTTTAGTTTTTTTAAACTAGAAGAAAAATATCATCACAAAGTACTATTTTGGGGAATTTTAGGGGCAATTATATTCCGAGGAATTTTTATTGGCGCCGGTGCTTATATTATTCATCAATTTTATTGGGTATTATATATCTTTGGTGCTATTTTGCTTTACACTGGTATCAAATTACTTCGTGATAAAAAAGAAGAACACGTCGATTTTAATAATAACAAAATTTTTAAATTTGCTCATAAATATTTACCATTCACCACTAGCCACCATGGCGGTAAGTTTTTCTGTCGTGAAAATGGAAAGTTTATGTTTACCTTATTGTTTTTAGTAATGTTGTTAGTAGAGGGTACTGATATTATTTTTGCTGTCGATTCTATACCGGCGGTTTTCGCTATCTCGCAAAACCTGTTTATTGTGTTTACTTCCAATATTTTTGCAGTAATGGGGTTACGCGCATTGTTCTTTTTAATTGAAAGTGTTTTACACCGTTTTCATCATCTGCAAAAAGGTTTGGCGGTTATATTATTATTTATTGGTTTAAAAATGCTTTCTGGAATTTTTGGTCTTCACGTTTCGTCACTGATATCCTTCGGTGTTATAATGTTCGCTTTAATTGTTTCAATCGTTTTATCAGTTATATTTCCTAAGAAAATTTAATTATTTTTATGTTTTTTAAATTTATTTATAATCTAGGTGACAAACTGGAAGATAAAGTGCGTAGCAAACTTAGTCATTTTCCGATTATTTATGCTTTTATCGGTGGTGCAGGGGTAATAATTTTTTGGCGTGGTGTTTGGCATACCGTCGATTATTTAATGGAACTATTTTTTTCCACCGGTGATAGTGTATCAAGTACCAGTGTATTAGCGTTACCTTGGTGGGACGGCCCGTTGTCAATGCTAGTTGGTGGCGTCTTGTTGCTAACAGTCGGTTTGTTTGTAACTAGTTTTATTGGTAATGAAATTATTATCTCTGGTTTAAAACAGGAGAAAAAAATAGTAGAAAAAACTGAAGATGAGATTAGGTTGGATATAAAAGCAGACAATAAAACTAACAGAGAAATTCACGAGATAGATACTAGATTAAAGACAATCGAAAAAATATTAAAAAAGAAATAATATTTAATTCATTTAATCATATTTTCTATGGCAAAAGGAAACAACGCTCAACAGAAAAAGGTTAAGAAACCGAAACAGGATAAAAAGAAGAAAAAATAGTTTACCACAAATATCCTCTTAAAATGAGGATATTTTGTTTAATTAACACAAAATAGTTGACAATTAGCAAAAATTATGAGATTATTGTGTGTATAGCGAACCTTTTAAGGCTCGTTATTCATATAAGTTTGTTTAAATTATGGCCGAAGAAATTATTTTAAGATTCGATAACGTTGTATTTGAATACGCCGAAAAAAAGCCAGTATTAGACGAGGTCTCTTTTGGTATCCATAAAGGCGCAAAAATTACTTTAATGGGCCAAAACGGGGCAGGCAAAAGTACAATATTTAAATTAATTAAAGGCGAATTAAAACCTAATAAAGGCAACGTATTTATTACCAACAACGCCACTATCGCAACCGCCTTGCAAGTGGTAGAAAAACAAGATTTAAATCTCACTATTGAAGAATATTTTGCCAATGCTTTTTTAGAAGTTCCGGGCAATATAAAAAGTCAAATAAGCAAAGTAATGAATGCTGTTAATTTATCTGTCCCCACAACAAGAAAAGTAGGGGATTTGTCTGGTGGTCAACAAGCCAGAATTTTATTGGCTTTTGCTTTAATTCAAAATCCAGATATTCTACTTTTAGACGAACCAACCAATAATTTAGATAAAGATGGAATTGATCATCTAATACAGTTTTTAGTAATGTATGATAAAACTGTTGTGGTAATTTCTCACGACGCTGATTTTTTAAATTGCTTTACCGAGGGTGTAGTTTATTTGGATGTTTTTACTAAAAAAATAGAAACCTATGTTGGCGATTATTATTCGGTAGTTGAAGAAATCCAAAATCGAATTGATCGAGAAATTAAGAAAAATGCTCAATTAGAAAAAGAAATTCAAGATAATAAAGAAAAGGTAAACTTTTTTGCTCACAAGGGCGGTAAGATGCGTAAATTAGCTAGTAAGTTAAAAGAAGAAGTAGCCGAGATGGAAGAAAATAAAGTTGATGTGCGTCGCGAAGATAAAACTATTAGAGAATTTAATATTCCTGCCCAAGGTATTATTGGCAATATAGTAACGATAAAATCTGTAAAAGTAATTAAAAATCACGAACCCGTAGTAAAAGAAGTTGATATTTTACTTAGACAGCGTGACCGACTTTTAATTTCTGGTCCAAACGGTATCGGAAAAAGCACGTTACTTCGTTCGTTGGTAAGCAATAATAACGAAGGCGTCACTATTTTGAAAGATACTGTTGTTGGTTATTATAGCCAAGATTTTGCCACCCTAGATTATGATCAAACCGTCTTTGATTCTTTACAAAGTATTTTAGCCGATGGGATAGATATTCAGCAAATGCGTTCAGTAGCGGCCGGCTTTTTAATTACCGGCGAACTAATGGGCCATAAGATTTCCCATTTATCCGAAGGTCAAAAAGGCTTGCTATCTTTTGCTCGATTAGTGTTAATGAAGCCGGGCCTATTGGTATTAGATGAACCAACTAATCATATCAATTTTCGTCATATTCCTATCATTGCCAAGGCCGTAAATAGCTATGAAGGCTCGATAATCCTTATTAGTCATATGTCTGATTTTGTTAAAGAAATCGAGTTTAATAACGAATTAGATTTAGGTAAATTCTAAATTTACTCGGTTACTATGTCCCGCCCACGTGATAATGTCATAGCACGGGCAAAGTTAAAATGTCATAGCTAACCGATTCTGTGTCATAATTGATCTAGATTAAAATAATTAATTTAGACCAAATAATATGAACCAGAACCAC
>Ga0209212_1001967_pt1 | contig 30938 bp, 22 predicted proteins | sample RifGroC2_FD_183996 | JGI IMG/M metagenome (GOLD analysis project Ga0209212, IMG submission 183996) | Groundwater microbial communities from Rifle, Colorado, USA - Groundwater C2 (SPAdes) (version 2) | ecosystem: Environmental > Aquatic > Deep subsurface > Groundwater | place: Rifle, Colorado...
GAGCCAGTCGCTCCGCCACTCTTGTCGTACAGCGTCTCATAGCCGCGCGCAAATACCTGGAAAATCCTGCCATTCTGGTAACCGATGCCCTCCGGCTGCCAATATGCTTCCATACCGCCCTGCAATATATTGATATTGTTCTGCGGGTTAAAGCCGCTGTTCTGGTAAGAGGTGCTGGCTATCACTCCGAATTTGCGGCTCATCTCCTGTATCTCGCGGCGGTAGCCGAATTCGTGTTGCGCACCGAACGGGCGCTCGTCCGGCGGCAACTGTGCGTTGGCATCCAGCGCCAACCCGAACAGCGCGATGGCGCCGTCATTGTCGCCCAACCGCTTGGCGGTATAAGCGGCATCGGAATATTGCGCAGCCGTGCCCGGCTTGGCGGCGAAAGCACGCCGAAACATCTCCAGTGCCGCATGGTCGTTCTTGTCGCGCAGAGAGGCGTAGGCCAGGTCGAGATCGCTCAACACCACAACTCTGGTCTGTTCCAGCAACTGAAGCGCCTCCGCATGCCGGCTGTCGCTGCCTGCGTCCGCCAATTGCGCGGCAGCATGCGCCTGTTCGCGGTCGTTCAACCCGATATATGCATAAGCCCGCGGCAATTGCACCGTGGCATCCCGTTCGCCGGCATAGGGCACCAACGCGTCGAGCACCACCCGGTGCTGCTTCGTCGCCAACGCGCTGCCCGCCCAAGCCAGGCGCACGTTGCGCTGTTGTTCCGCATCAAGCCCGGTCTGGCTGAGCGCGGCATAGAAATCATCCATCGCCGCCTGATGGCGCTGCTGGCGTTGCGCCAGATAACCGCGCTGTGCCAGCACTTGCGGGTCGTTGGGAAAGCGCGCCAGCAAAGCATCTGCCTGCTGCCGGGCGGCATCCAGATCATTCTTGCGCACCAGGATATCCAGCAACAGCAGCCCCAATTGCCTGCTGTCCGGGCGCAATTGCAGCGCCTCGGCTGCCGCCGCATGAGCGGTACCGGTATGGCCAGCGGCAAGTTCACGGTACGCCTGATCGGCAAGGCCGTAGGCAGCGCCTTCCAGCGGCACGTCGTCCGCCGCCAACGCGGAAAAGGAAGTGGTCGCCAGCAACATTGCGGCAGCCCACAAGTGAAAGCGCAAACCGGTAAGCAAAATAGTCATGCAACACTCCACGATATCAAGTGCAGGTCAGAACTGCCTGCGGTATTTTCATTCTGCCGATGCAATGCTTCTTCAAGCTGGCTGCGGCTGATCAACCGGTGCGTCACAAGGTATTCACCGATAAGGCCATCGCGCCCGGCGTCGAAATTTGCCGTGGCAAATTCAAGCTGGCGAAGCGACAGCACGCCCATACCGAGCAATATGTCGCCCAGCAAAAGGCGCTTTTTCTTCGCTTCGGTGCTGCGCGGCATCGCACCGATTTTGTACCAATCCAGCGCGCCGGCGATCTCGGTCTCACAGACGATGAAATATGCCAGCGTTTCTGCTACCTCAGCCTGAATTTCCGCCAGCGCCGCTTGCGGCAACGGTTCGACCACGGCCAGGTTCAGCGAACCGCTCTCCCCGTCCGCAAATGGGATTGCACGGTACCTCTCCACCAGATAGCGTGGCAGACGCCCGGCAAACTTGCCGACTGCTTCCGGCGACAGCCTGGTACGCGGCAGCCAGTTCTGTTCCGCAATCACATCCGCCAGCACTTCCTCGCTGATCAGCCCAGCCTCGCGCAATAGTGCGCCCAGTTTCTTCCCGGTCTGTTTCTGCATATCCAGCGCCTGGTTGAGATGCTTGTGATCAATCACCTGCCATTCCAGCAGCAGGTCACCCAACAACTTGCGGTGGCGCTGCAATTCGCCCATTGTCGGATAGCTGTGCTGGGTCTTGTCCCAGGTAACGCGCTTGCCGGTGATGATATGGATCAGGAATATTTTCCACGCCCGGCATACCGAAAAAAAGTTGATGACATTGCCGACCAGCATGCGCGGGATTGCTAAGAAACCCTGCTCGATACCGTTCAGCTTGGCTACAAAATAGACCCGTTGCGCAATGCGGTTCAAGAACAGCCAAAAATTGATCTCGATCACCACATAAACCCAGCTCTCTGGCTGCACGAATTCTGGATAGCGCACATAGTCGTACCCTGCACTGCGCAGCATCCCCAGCACTGCAAAATTGGTCACCAGAAAATAGGCCAACAAACCCGCAAAGGAAGTAAAGATGCTTTTACGATCGCGGAAATACAGGTAGTTGGAAACCACGCCACCCTGCCAGCCCATTTGCTGCCAGCCCTGAAAGGACACGCCGAATATCCAGCGCGCCCGCTGGCGATAGGCTGCGCGAAAGTGGCTGGGGAAATATTCGCGCGTGGCGATCAGGCTTTTTACCTCGACCGTCTTTTCGCGCCGGCTGAACAAGCTCTTGCGCTTGGCGTGGTACAACACCGGGAACGTGACAAACACCTGATCCGTGCCGATCTTCTTCAACCTGTGGCTCATCTCGTAATCCTCGGTCAGCGTATCGGTGTTGAATGGCTGGTTATCGTTCAGCCTGGACAGCTCCATGATCACGCGCCGGCTGTAGCAGGTTGCCACGCCCGAGCCCGGCACCAGCCCGGTAAGGCTTTCGCGCACAGCCATTTCCTTGCAATGCCATTCGCTGAAATCGTCCAGATAGGTGCCGGCAATGAACTCGTGCCACTCCCGCTCAAGCGACAGTACAGGCAACTGGATCAGATCCTTGCGATCAATCAGGTAGTTGTACAGATGAAATTCCAGCGGGTGAATCACATCTTCGGAATCGTGCATAACCATGCCGGAGAAGCGCATCCGGTTCTGCTCTTCATATCTGAAGATCGACTGCACGATCCAGTTCAGACAGTCAGCCTTGCAGGTCGGTCCATCATGCGCCACGGTGGCGCGGCGCACCTTATGCGGGAAACGCCGCGCCATGCGGTCAGCTTCCGCCGTGGTTTCGGCATCGTTCTGATAGGTACCGATGAAGATCACATAATTGCGATATTCCATCGTTGCCATGGTGTTCTCGACCATCTTGGCGATAACGTCATATTCCTTCCACGCCGGCACCATGATCGCCAGCCATGATTCTTCCTTTGCCTGCAACTGTTCTATGCGCAAGGGCTGGTAGCGGCTTCTCACCGCAGCCCAACGCCACGCGGTGCGCACCCAGTAATAAACGTCAATAAAAAAATCGTCGAGCGAGCTAACCAGGATCAGCACGGCAGTGATGGCCGCCAGCACATTCAGCACGTAGAGATAATCGGCGAGAAATAACTCATCCAGCATAGCCCGCCTCGTTAACCCTTAAGCTCGCGGTTGCGGAAATACCATCGCAGCCCCAGCACGAAGACCACCGGCAACAGCATCAAGCCAAGGATGATGAACCACGTGCGGTAGCGCTGCATGAATGTCAGCACGCCACGATTCTGTTCATCCAGTTGCCAATCATTCTCCGGATCGTCGAGGTTGATCGCCAGTCGCACCCCTTCTGCATCGGCAATCGCCAGGTTGCCAGCAGACAGTTTCAACGGCTTGCTTAATGCGGGCAGCGTACCGTCAACAGTTATCACGCTGACTCCATGCTGATGCCCGGACCGGATCAGTTGCAGCACCGCCATGCTACCCAGCCCGGCGCTATCGAACACCGCATGGTCACGCTTGTTGCGCACCACCAACCGGCCGCTGCCGGCCACCACCCGTTGCGTATCAGAATCAGGTGCGCTCTCGAATGCCACAAAGGCATGTGATGGTTTGAATCCCGGTTCTGCATCGATCACCAGTTTGAAATCCGTTTCATCGAACGACAAGCCGCGCAATACCGAATTCACCGCCTGCAAGGTGTTCGCCGCATCCTGCAAATAGCGCGCCGGGACGATGATCTCGCTGTCACGCCCGAGTACGGTACCCAGCATGAAAAATTGCGTCGGCACCTGCGCGTCGCGCAGGGCCAGGTAGCTCGAAGGCAGCAGCTGCACGGGAAAGCCTTGTGCCATGCCGCTGCAATGCCCGCCCGAGATGCGGCGGCGTATCTCCACGCGCAACAGGTTATTTGCGCGCAGCGCATACATTGGAATATGCACCTGCAGCCTGGCGATCTCGCCATCGGTGCGCAACGACGTGGCACTCAGCAGGTTGTCGTTCATGAATACCGACACCACCGGTGACAGGCCGTCGCCGCTGGGCGCGGCCATAAGATTGAGTTCAAACGAATCCGGCCATCTCCCCTGCGGCAGGTTGCCGAGCTGGATCGGCACCGCCCATTCCGCGCTCCCTGACACGTTCTGTACGGGCAGGCTGGGCGCAAAGTGGATATGCGGCAGCGAGCTGTCACTGTCAGGCATTTGCAGCGCGGTGCCCAGCACCAGTTCGCGGCTGCCCGCGATCTGGCGCCAGGCCGTGGCTACCAGGTCGGCACCTCCCCCCATATCCTCGCCTTCCAGCGCCAGAACCGGCTGCCCCGCCAGCATGGCAACACGCAGGTTAGCCTTGCCCAGTGCTGCGTTAGGCAGCCAGTTGCCGGCATCGCCCAGCCGCAACTCGCGCCACAGCCGCTTGCCCAGGCCGCTGTCGGTATCCATCCCCTGTAGCACTGCCAGCAATGCCTGCCGGGTCTGTGCCGGATCAATCACGGCCTGCGCCAGCCCGTCCGGCGACATCATGCGCAAGGCCAGCCAGGCAGCAGCCTCGGCAGGCTGGGCAATCCTGTACGGCTGGCGTTGCGCCATCGCATCGGCCATCGCGCCCGGAATCCGCACGCTGGCAGTCCTCGCAGCATCCGCCAGCAAAGCGGTATCCACCACATCGCCCACCTGCGGCACCGCTGTAAATTCCGGCTCCAGCCCCATGCCTGACAGTGCCTGAGACAAACGCAATGCGGCGCCATACTGCACCGCACTCAACTTCCGTTGCGGCAACAGGATCACAGGATGGCGCGGCAGCGTAGTCAGCAAGCTGCGTATATCCTGCACCGAATCTCCTTCAAATGAATAGACCAGCCGCGTCGCGTTGGGATCGATGGACAATTCGTTGCCGCGCCCGCGTTCATCAATGCAGCGCGTGGCATCGATCTGGCTGCTCAGCACCACACCCAGATCGAGGAAACCACCTTGTGCGCGTAATTTGCGCAGCGGCAGCGAAATGTCGATGGTGTCGCCCTGTTCATCCGAATGACCGCGTGAGAAGACCGCACCGTTCAGGTCAACCAGCTTGAGGGAGAACCCACCATCACCACCCGGCAAGCGGTGAGTAAATACCGGCGTGCCATTGGCCAGCAGCGTCAGCGCCGCCGTCCCGGTAAACGGATGCAGGTAAGTGCCGTGGATTTCGATATGCGCATCTTTCAGCACCACACCCTGCGGCACAGGAAAATAGAAATGTTGCTCAAAGTTGCGGCTATTGAGCGTGACCTGCTCCGACATACCCATATCGGCAAGGGTCAAGACTCGCGTCACCGGATTACCTGCAGGCGTAGCCGCCCAAGCACCGCGCGCCGCAAGCAACGCGCACAGGAAAATCGCCGCACACCCAAAGCCTGCGGCCAACCGTATACCATTCATGATGTTTTTTTGGGAACTCATTGTTGTCAATAAGTTTTCATGCTCGTATCCTGCCATTTCCAAATTTCGCGATGAGCCGCCTGCCAGCTTGACTCGAAAAATGCTCCATACAGCCGCATCATTTCGCATCCGTAATCAGTACGCTTCGCGCAGGTAGATGAACTCGTTGTTGCCCTTGTAAACACCGAAGGTGGCGCGCGCGGTATTGCTTGGCAGATAGGCGGAAAGCGCGTTCACCGTCATGTCCACACTGCCGTTGTTGCCCGCCCCGGGTTTTGCCAGCCTGTAGCTCGCAGCGCCGTTGACAAATACTACGGAAGCGGGAGTAACAGCGGTGGCGCCGGAATTCGGATAATTGGCAGCATTAAGATTCTTCGTGTAATTACCAAATATCACATCTGCTGCCGCAAATGCGGTGTTATTGTCCAGTATGTTGGTGACATATGTTGCGCCACTCCAGTATTGCGCAGCCACATTGATCATTAACGGCAACAACTCCGAACCATGCGCATTGGACAACTTCATCCGGCCATAACGCGCCTTCGTACCGCCGACTCTGCCATGCGTATTCGGCGTGCCGCCTGCATTCACCGCCAAATCCAGAGTCGCCAGCGCCGCTCCATCGCTATCCGCCGGCGCAATCCCGACATCCAGCGCATCAAACGGGCCTGAAGCCGAACCGCCGCGCGTCACCGCAAACGGCGCAGTAATGGATGCAATACCACCAGCGAAGCTGCCGCTGGCGACCCCATAAGTAGTGGTGTCCAGCGTCGCCACCGTGCGCGGTGCGCCGGTATCCACCGCGCCCAATACCAGCGGATTTCCTGTTGCCGCCGGATTGAATTTGGCAAAATTATTTGCCGCCGTGACGGAGTAGCTGTAGTTCTGGAGCGTCGTCGTTCCGTCTGCAGCCTTGGCGGTCAGGTTGAAGACCGCGCTCATTTGCTCGCCCATATAAGTAAAGGTGCCGCAACCTGCCGGCGCGGCACAACCGGCGAGTCCCGTACGGTTGGCGATGACGCCGCCCGACAAAGCGAACTTGGCAGCATAGAAGCGCCCGACATTGCCGCTGGTGGTGCCGGTAGCATCACCCGTGCCAAGATAGTCCGCATCCGCCACGCTCGGCGTGAGGGTGATGATACCTGCCTCGTTCCAGATGAATGCCGTGCCGGTCGCCACCCCGTTGGTGAACGCGCCGAACGTCCCGCCGATTACCGGATTGTTGGTCAGCCCAAGACCTCCCGCCAGTGCGGAAGTCAGCTTCACGCTTTCCGCCGTGGTTTCCTGACCGTAATTCGCCGTGGTCGCACCGAGCGCATTCTTTGCCGTCACGGTGACGGAGAACGGTTCGCCCGCCATCACGAATTTGTTTCCAGTCGCATCCGCCGCTGCCGGATTCGCCAGATTGGGCACGGCAGTCTGCTGGATGCCGGAAAGGTCGAAATGATCCGGCTTCACCACGAAGGCATTGCTGCTGCCGTTGAGCGTTACGGCTGTTGCGCCGCCGAACGGTGTGACCGTCTTGTTGGCGTTGAGCGTGATCTGCCCCACGTCATCATAGCGCGCAGTGATGGGCGCCGAGCCGTTGGCGTCGAACGTCAGGCTGACCGCCGTACCGCCGGGGGCGACAGCGGTGGCGTTGATGGTGGCGAGATTGCCCGCCTGGCACGCAGCCGGATTGTTGCAGACGTAGCCCATGTTCACCGCCGTGGTCTGGCCGATGATCGCCGGGGTGCACACTGCCGGATTATTGGTCGCAGCTTGCAGGGCACGCAGATAGAGCGTGGGTGTGGCAATGCCGGATACCTGAGCGGGGATGGTGTAGGCGCTACCGGTAGTGGTGTCGGAGAACACGAACCCGGCGGTATCGGCAGTAAACGTACACGCCGGGGCGCCGAAATTGCATGCGGTCGCATTGGTCGGGACAGGCGCGGGGGAGGTGATGCCGAACACCACGCTGCCCGCCGTGGCGACCTGCACATCCTTGGTTACCGAACTGCTGCCGCTCGGGATTGCGAACCCGGCGCCCGTAGCCCCTCCAGTCGTGCCGTCCCAGTTCACCGTGGGAGTGCCCGTTGCGCTCAAGGTGCCGCTGACCCCGCTGGTGTAAGGAGTGACACACGGAACTGCGGTATCCGTGCAGGCCTTGATGGTCAAGGTGCTGGCGGCGCAAGTCAGACCCGTACCGCTGGCATGCTGGATTTCAAGGTGATCCGGCCCGTAGGTCGGGCACACCCGCGCAGTGCCATCCCAATTGTTGCCCGCATTCTCGTTGGCATAACCAGTGGATATTTGTGCCGGTGTTAGCGCGGAATTGAATATCTTCACCTCGTCAATCATGCCATCAAAACGACGGGTTCCTCCACCAAACTCCTGGTCGTTGCCGATCTGGAGCGGCAGCGCGTTGACCGGCAGCGCGCCCGCAAATGCTGCCGTACCGCTGGGCGCGCCGTTGATATAGATGGTCTGCGCGCCGTTTGCGTACACCAGTGCCACGTGGGTCCATGCACCAATAGGAGCAGTGGCGGTGGAAGTGAAGCTGCCGCCACTCCACCACCAGAAAACATTGCCAGTAGCGTTGATGTGCGCTTCATAGTTGGTATCCTTGGAAAGGAATGTCATCAGCGCGCCGCCCCAGCGCGCGGGTTTCAACCATGCGGTGACCGTCAATGCGCTTGTGATGTCGAGCAATGCGTTGTCCGGCACCTCGACATAGTTGGCCGCCAGATTCGCGCCGTTACAGACTTTGGCTGTCGCTGTCGTAGCCCCCAGTAGTGCTGATCCGTGCAAAGCGTTCCCGCTGCTGTCCGCCACCTCGTTCGCCGTGCCATTCCAACTGCCCTCATCCATGCGGTACTCGGCCACAGGAATGGTAGGAGCGGGAGTTTCCGTTACAGAAATGAACGAGGCTGTCGCGGAACAATAGACCCTGGCGTTATATGTCGCTACCGGTTGATTGAAATTGTATTCCAGCATCAGCCGGTGGCCGGCGGGCACGGTATAGAGGGGACTGCCGATCGTATAAAGGTATGTAGTCGTCGTCCCGCCGCCCGTCAGGGTGATGGGAGCGCTTGAGCCGATCAACACTTTGACACCCGTTACCGGATCGTAGTCGTACAGGCTCACGATTACGGTGTCGGTGACCGCGCCACCCCTGAGGCTGGCGCTGCCGTTCGGGTTCGCGCCGATATTCGTGGCAACCGCGTAGTTGGCGTTGAGGTACCACCTCGAGTGAGTGTACAACCCCACGGGGTGACTGGCCGACCTCGCTCTGGTAACCGGGCAAGTGCTCACCGGGTTTAGCGATGCGGTGATGATGGGCGGAATGACCTGATTGGCGCCGGTCACATTCGTCAGCCCGTCGAATCCGACATTCACGCCAAGCGTCGTGTCGTGAAAATAGGTCACCGGCGCCGGCGGCCTGACGGAATACACCTGCCCGGTGAACGGCAGGTTGGTCAGTGCTGGTGTAACGCCCGTCGTGTTGACCATGTTCAATCCCAGCGTGCCGGTGCCCGTGCCCGTGCTTGCCGTGACCGTCCACGTGGTACCAACCCCGGTAACCGAGGTGATCGCCGGAGCGCCGCCCAGGCCGCCATTGACGAGCGTGAAGTTGCTGCTGCTTACCCCGGTCACGCTGGTATTAAATGTGACCGTCCAGTCGACGCTGGCCGCAACGGTCGGATTCGGGTTGGCGGTATTGATCGAACTGACGAGAGGCGATGGGCAACTGTCAACCACGGTAGCCCCTCCGTTAGAGGTCAGCGTGTAATGCGTCGGACAGGTGTTAGTCAGGGTGACCGCGCCGATGATCGCGCTGGTCACGGTCACGTTGCGCGCCAAGGCGATGCCCCCGGTGTTGTTGACCGTCAGGTTGGCGAAACCGAGCGGCCCCGTGCCGGAAATGGTTTGCACCGCCGCCCCGCCATTGAGCGTAACCACGCCCGCACCTGCGGTGAAGGTGCCGCTCTGGTCAAAATTGCCGGCCACGTTCAATGCGAACGTGCTGTTGGCGAACGTGCTGCCCGCACCGATGCCGAAGTTGCCGCCCACCGTGGTCGCGCCGCCGAGCGTCTTGGTGCCGGTGCCGCCGATGTTGAGATTGGCATAGGTCGTCGCCTTGATGGTTTGCGCCGCCGCGCCGTTGTAATTGACGACGTTGCCGACGGCGGTCGCGGTGAGGGTAGTGATGGTCGATGTGCCGCCGATGTTTAAGATGCCGGTGGCGCTGTTGACCAGCGTAGTGCCAGTCAAGGCTGTTCCGACAGTCAGGTTGCCGGTATTCGTTATCGCTGTTGTCGCAAGCAAGTTAGGAATAGAGATTGGGCTGGTACCGCCTATTGTCTGCGCTACGGTGCGGATTTCATACACCCCTGTCCCGGCCGTGAAAGTACCGCCGTTATTGGTAATTCCGCCACCGCGAAAACTGATCGTGGAATTGCCGGGGTCGGCCCACGCACCTCCGGCGTTGATGGTTACACCAGCATAAAAACGTGATCCGGTATTGGCAGTGAAGTTGATCGTCCCGGAGATACTGGCCAGACCGTAGGTTCTCAGTTGGCTCGTCACATTCAGGGTAGCCCCTGCGTTGATGGTGAGTGAAGTGACGCGTGAGTTGACATTGACCGTCACCGCACCAAGGCCGCCGATGATAGCGTTATCGGCTTGCGCCGGTGTACCGCCTCCGCAGCCGGTCCAGGTCGCTGCTGCATTCCAGTTGCCACCGGCAGCGGTAGAAGTGCATGTCAACGCATAAGTATTACCCGACCACGCAGCCAACCCCATCAGCGACACTAACAGAACGAATACCTTGGCAAGCCTGCTCATGGCTCGTCCTGGCGCACGAATCCGCCAGGCCTCGCTATCCTTGCCCGCACTGTCATGCCCTGCTGTGGCCATATTCAACCCCCCCCCATAATTTTTCTTTCTTCCGCGTTAGCCCATTTTGCCGGACAAACTGTGCCCATCAGCATCACGTGGGTCAGCTTCCCCGCACTGTTCGTGATCGGTGAGTGATGCCAGTCCAACAGAATATTGTGCCCATTTTTTGGCATGCCGAGACCGATCAAATTACCCCCGCTCCCGAACAGGTCATCGATGGAACGCTTCCCTGTTTCAACTTCAATAGGCAGCATGATCTCGTATATCCTCGCCCCGATCACATCGGACCGGCACCAGCCAAGCATCTTCTCGGCCTCGCGGTTCCAGTCGACGATCCTGAGCCTGGCGTCCAGAACAATAATGGCGACCGGCGCGAACTCATACAGAACCCTATAGCGTTTTTGCTCATCCAGGCCGCTTGATTCCAAGTATTCGCTCAACCGGTTGTTTGCATCCACATATCTGGATACCATAAAACCAAAAGCAATAAACAGGAACGAGACCACCAGCCTCATGTAAAGCTCCATGCCGGTTGGCTGGAGGCTTTCGAAATACGATTTGCCGGTAAAGAACAGGCTATCAATCAGACTATCGATCAACCAGAAAGCCAGCGAGAAAATGATACCCAGCCGGATAAAGTGTTCAGGCGGCATTCTCGACAATTCTTTTCTCATTTAACAAAACTAACCAAATTGCGCCCATCTTTTTTGGCTTGATACATCGCCATATCGGCTCGCTTGAGAATATCTTCCGGGTTGGAGTCGTGGCCGACGAACAACACTATGCCGATACTCGACGTGCAATGATGTTCAACGGTAATTGTTGCATCACCCTCTTGCTTACACGCCAGCAGGTATGGTTCGGACAGAATGGCACGAATTTTTTCGGCAACAATACCGGCATGTATGGCGGAATCGGCCTTATCCATATCCAGTTCGCTAAGTATCACCACAAACTCATCACCACCAAAGCGCGCGACGGTATCCACCTCGCGCACACAACTGGCAATGCGGTGCGACGCCTGAACCAGCAGCAAATCGCCAAATTCATGCCCATGCGTATCATTGAGCGGCTTGAAGTTATCCAGATCGAGGAACATAAGCGCGGCATAACGGTCGCTGCGCTTGCTGGCGGCCATTACTTGCCTGAGCCGGTCGTTTAAAGTGCGGCGATTGGGCAGTTGCGTCAATGTGTCATAGAAAGCCAGTTTGTTGATTTGCTCTTCGGCTTTTTTTCGTTCGGCAATGTCATGCATTATTGCGACATAGTAGGTGATTTTCCCATTACGTCCCTTTACCGCAGTGATGGTGGATTGCACCGGACACACTTCGCCATTCTTGTGCCGGTTCCTGATTTCGCCGCGCCACGATCCGGTATGCTGGATGCTTTCCTCTATCGCGTCGTAGAAGGCTGCGTCATGGCAACCGGAGCTGAGCAGGCGCGGAGTCTGCCCGACCGCCTCCTCCGCCGTATATCCCGTGATTTCGGAAAAGGCATGGTTAACCCGCAAAATCACATCCTCCACATCGGTGACCATCACGCCGTCGTGAGACTCGAAGGCTGCGGCGGCGATACTGAGCTCATCCTTGAGCAACTTGCGCTCAGTTAAGTAGGAGGCCAGCACCATGCCGAATACGGAAATAAACAGCATGTAGCACCAGTAATTGGCCAACTGAGTTTTTTCGATATCGTCGGCAAAGAAGCCGGTGCCCTGGATTGCACCAAGCAATGCCTGGATCGCCATCACGGACAAGGCGACCACTGTACCGCGCACCCCGAAGCGTACTGCCACCCAGGAAATGGCCATAAACATCCAATAGCCCTTGGCCACATGACCGAGGCTATCACCCAGCCAGCCGAAAAAAACTATCTGCCCAAGCAAAACCGTCAACCCGAACACCAAGATCGCCTCGGCCATCCTGCCCACTTGGCGCCAATCGACATTCGTCCGCCACCATGCCATGACTAGTGGGGCAATCAGGATGACCCCAAGCGTATCGCTCATCCACCATCGGATCAGGCTGTGAAAATAATCTGTGTGGGTAAACAGCCCGGAAAACAGCAATGTCGTGTTCACAACCAATGCGCCGATGGCGATACTTAGTCCCCCACCCAGAAGGATCAGCCGCAGGTAGTCGCGTAACGAGTTGAGACGCACATCGAATCTGCCTTCGCGGGCAAGCAGCCAGGCACCGCAAAATGCCTGCAATGTATTGCCCAAAGCAATGATGACTGCAACCCAAATGTAATTGTTAGATGTTGCGTTAACCAGCAATGCACCAATGAACACACCTAATGCATACCGTTTCCCGCCGATCAGCAGCACGGCCAACGCCAATCCGCTCGCCGGTTCAAAATAGCCGACAATAGCGCCATCCTTGAAATAGAACTCGCCGGCATAGAGCAACAACGCGTAAAGCGCGGCCACACCAATTTGCTTGAGCGCATAAAAAGTGTGGTACGGCATCTCGATATGCTCAGTAGATTTCTTCATCTACCCACAAATCCGGCGTGACACGAATGATTTCCGCCGCAGAGATGACACGCACCTGCGCGAACATGATGGAAGACTGGCGGAGTGACTGTGGTGACTAAACAGCCTTTCGTGGCGGCATCTCTGAACTTGGCATGCTCTACGCAGTTGGCAGTTGGCAGTTGGCATTCGCCCGGCCACCATGGCATGCGCCGGAAGCCGGGAACTGCGCCGCTGCGGCAATCCCCAGCTAGAGCTGGGCGCGGCATACGTCCGACGCGACTGCGTCGGGAGTCCGACAATGAACTCGTGGCAGTGAAGGCAATGGCCAGACATTGCGGGCAACGGTGATTTTTGCAAAGGGGTATGTCAAGTAACACAGAAGATTAGCAGTTTGTTGAAATTCACCTCAATAAAGCGTGATTTGCTTTTAGACATTTACTTGTTAACAGTTATGAACGTCTGATCGCAATTCGGAATGTTGTTATGCATTAGCTTGTCGAAGGTTGCGTAGTCGTATTTGCGCCAATGATTGCGGCCAGAGGATATTTTGCACACAATGCCTGCGTTGTCATGGGCGAAAGCGACTTGCCAGTCGAGGATGAAGTGTCCCTGGTTTATCTGCCCCCAGTCGAGGAGAACGAATACCGGACGTCCGTTGTCTATTTCATTTTTAATATGTGACAGCGTATTTGGAAAACCGGACTTCCCATACCAAACAGCCTTGAGGCCAAGTTTGTTCACTGTATCGACGATTCGCATAGGGCTGGTGCCCAAGAAGCCAAACAGCACGTCCGGGGCACCACTCCATTGCATGACTCTTTGAACATAAGGGTCATTTTTATAATGACCATCTGCACTATCAATCGGGACATCATTCCAGCCGAATCCGTAATAGTCCATTACGCTCGCCATGGAAGCTGGCCCGCAAGTATTGTTTGTGTTTATTACGGATGCATACCCAAACAAGTTACTGATGACAGATTCAGGCTTGATGTTCTCGACTGTATTTTGAACCGCTATTGGCAATCCATTCGATAGGATTTCCAAATGTCTATCCAAGATCGCCTCAGTTCCTAGTCCACCCACTGCAATATTTTGTAAATCTATTCTTGTTGGGTTCAACGCAGATATAGCCATGACATTTCTTCCTTTGTTTTTTCTCGTGCCTACTCTTTTATCCTAGGTTTTCGGCTTCCCCCTTTGCAAAAATCACCGTTGTTGCCGCAAGGCGACAGTTACCTTGACGCGCACCGAATCTGAACTCAGCCACCACCTCAAGTCGGCGGCTAAAGTGCCTGGATAAAATTCAACGCGCAGGACTGGGTAATTTAAACGCGCACGGACACGCTTGGATTTAGAACCCCTCACGAGATATTCTTCGGGGTGGAAATGCAATATACCAATCCAACACCAAGCCAACATTGGTTATTGCACTTCGAAATAGAATCCGCGATGATTACAGCCTATCTAAACGTAAATTATTACCATAGCCTTTCAACTTCTTCAATTCAACGATCGGCGTGCAATTTTCAGGCATCAGCCACTGCATTGCATCGGCAGTATTTAGAGCTAACCCTCCAGAGGCTGTCAAACCAACATTCTGGATTTCGGATAAAGATAATTCTTGCCCAATCGAAAAATTAGCACTTGAATCGGACGTCACCTCTGCCTCAAAATTAACCGTTAAGGATTTTTTCTTGGACATAATAATTAAGCCGCTTTCAGCGATTCTGGCGGCAGTCACAATTGCAAATTCCTTTCTCCAATCATTGTGTGGCGGTTCTTTATATAACTGCACAATCTCATCATTAACAGATCTTTCGTTGGTGAGTTGTTCGACAATGTAGTTCGAAAATGAAAGGATGTAGGCGTTAGCTCTATGAAATGTAATTGAAACCAAACCGCTGTGTTTAGAAGTTTCACTCATATTTGCTATCACGGGCACCCCCGCATCTATCGCTGTAGCGCGCACGCCGCTACTATTACCAAGGCTTCCTGTGATTTTTACGCTGATCGATATATCGCCCTGCGAACTAAATGTCATACCACCGCCTGAACCACGAACCTCTGTTTGAACTTGAACCCCAAAGTAGTTTTGAATAGAAGTATTCTCTTCAACATAAAGATCACGTTTCAAAGTACCAAAAGAGCCCACATTAGTTGTTTCATCCATATCAGCATTCACATAGAACGCTCCCATCATTTTATGAAACTTCTTAGCCAATTTTTCCTGATCAGACATGGTATCTCCTTGTTATGTATTACGTAAATTATGTCAAAATTTTCCAATTTGACGCGTATTACAACGTTATTCTCGGCGCGCCTCATGCCTAAAAGCAACGGAATCGATGTTAATTATGTACATTACGTTACCGACATCCAAAAGACGCGGCAATTTACCGGATTTTTGTAGCTTCATACTGACAAATACTGACAATCAATCACATCACACATTCTTTTCGCCCCTTTTACAAACAAGCAAAACGAAAGGCTGTCATTGATCCTGCACGGTGGAAATGGAATGCTTCAAAACGAGGTGTTGCGCTAGTGCGCCACAATGAGTGGCTGGGTAAATTTATAACCTATGCCACGCACTGCTTGCAAGGGATTGCTTCCGTTGTCCAAGCTCGGCAGTTTTCGCCGCAATCGGCTTATGCTGGCTTCAAGGGCTCGTGTGTCATAGTACAACGGATTCTTGCCCAGCGCCCGGATCAAAGCGTTGCGATCCGCTTGCTGGTTGCATGCATCGGCCATTACTTTCAACAGCGACAGTTCCCAGTTGGTCAGCGAAATATGTGGCAATCCTCCCGGGGGCTTCAACGCCGATCTCGCTGGCAGCAGTTGCCACGATTGCGGCAGGAGCGGTGATGAATCAAGGCGTAAGGACATGTTATCAATAAGCGCCAGCAATTCATTAAAGTTGATCGGCTTGACGAGATAATCATCCGCCCCTGCGCGACGGCACTCGGTGCGGTCAATCCCCCTGTTGAGTGCCGTAACCATGACGATACCAATTGACATTCCGAATCTCTTACGCAACTGTTCTGCCAGCGTGGCGCCATTTTCCCCAGGAAGATAGTAGTCAAGCAGTGCGATTCCAGGGCTGAACTGCGATATACAACTTTCAAGTTCTTTGCCATCCGCTACGCCGCGCACCTCATGTTTGGAATATTCGAGAAAGGAGACCAACTCTTCAAGTTGTCCAATATCATCTTCTACTACGATAATGCGTGTCATAAGGCCATCCCATGTACGGAGATTCGAATCCCATGCTCAATCTACACAATCGTCTGCGTAGCGCGCAACTATTTTTGGCAAGACTGAGCCTGCAAACTCATTTTTTGCTGATCATCATATCAGCGCTATTTTTGGCGCTGGTAATTTGGGTTGCATTCAACAGCACTACCGAACGAATGGAGGAGCATATTGGTGCGCGTTTTTCCGAAAAACAGGTACTCTACGACAAAGCGCATACCCTTCAGCCACTCATCCGAAAGGTGGCGCTGGCAAGCCAGATGGCAAATAATGCCATTATCAAGCAATGGGCTGCAAATGAGCAGAACCCGCAACTGCATCGACAAGCGCTGGCGAAGATTGAGATACTTTGCCAGCGCTTCCAATGCGATAGCTATTTTCTGGCTCTCGCCCAGTCGGGGCATTATTATTCCATCAATTTCAGTGGGCAATACCTAGACAATACAACCCAGAGCAAGCAAATGCGTTACACCCTGGATACTGTAAAACCGGCAGACTCATGGTTTTATACAGCTATCAAGGACAGAGGGGATTATCTTATCAACGTAGATAGCGACGTTAACCTAGGCGTAGCCAATATCCAGATCAATGTACCGCTACGTGATGGCGGTAAAGTGCTGGGTGTGATTGGGACTACCCTGAAGATGACCGGCCAGATGTTCGATGCTCCCCAATCTGGCGTATCGAGTATCTTTATGGATCGCAACGCGATTGTCCAGATTTTGCGCGACGTCAATCACATCAATTTTCCCAACTTTATCAAGCCTTCCGGCCGGAAATATTCTATCGATTATCTGCTAGATAATCCGGAAGACAGGGCCTGGGTGCGACACTCCATCGGCCAATTTAAAAATAACAGTTCGACCATGAGGAAAATACTGTATATCAAGGGTGAACACTATCTTGCCAGATCGTCCGCAACAACAAAATTCGTGCACATCAATGGAAAACGCTACCTCGCCAGCATAACGGAATTACCTGAAGTAGGCTGGTATGACATCTCCTTGCTGGATATGTCTGTCCTGTTGCCGCAGCATTATTTTCTTGAAATGTGGCTGGCGATCGGAATGGCCGTGCTGAGTCTTATAGCTATCTTACTGTTTTCCCTGCACAGGTTGGTGCTACGCCCTATTGCCGTACTGACGGCAGCATCCGACCGTATCCGACAAGGTAATTACGCAGACGCTTTACCCAGAAAAACCCGTGGCGAGATCGGGCAACTGACTGAACAATTTCAGGCTATGTGCCATGCCGTCTATAAAACGCATAACTGGATGGAAGGCGAAATCAGGAAACGTACTCACCAGCTCATTGAAAGCAAGGGGGTACTGAAAATTTCACTTCAGATGGAAAGAAATAATCGGGAGAATTTGTCAAACATGCTGTCCATAATGGCGCATGAAATCCGCAGCCCAATTGCGGTAATCAGCAATACAGCGCAAATGCTGAACGTACTGGTGCAATCTGAATGCCCCGATTTGCAGCCGCGCATTGAAAAAATTATGAGGGAAGCACTGCAAATTACGGTACTAATGAACAAATTTTTCGATGAAGACCGCATCAACATGAAGTGCAATGAACTGAATCTGCAAACGGGAGACCTTAATATCTTCTGTATGAAACTTACTGGCACGCTTTCAGAAAATTACAGCCGCTCCATCCGCTATTCGCCATGGAGCGGCGATGCCATGCTTCTGGCGGATTGGTATTTGGTCGGTATTGCCATCGGCAATCTCATCGACAACGCCATCAAATATTCTCCTCCAGATAGCGATATCGACCTGAGCGTCGTGCAGGGCAAAGCAGATACACTATGCATCGAGGTAACCGACCAGGGGCCGGGCATTCCCCCCGAAATCCAGCAACGCATTTTTATCGAGAAATTTATCCGTGGTGATAATCAGAGGAGCAAAATCTATGGCACAGGCATTGGTCTTTACTTGAGCAACTGGATTGCTATGTTGCACGGGGGGTATGCCGATGTTTCTTCGACACAGAACGGCAACACTTTCCGTATATGCCTTCCCATGCGTGATCAGCCGCGTTGATATTTCAAGCCGCCTTGCCAAGGGGGCTTCCCATGAGCACAACATGGATCAGTTTGCCCGCATCGTCCAATACGGGAGCATGTTCCCACTTGTACAGATTGCTGCGCCCATTGCTGAGCAAGTTATGTGCGATCATTTCGCCGTGCCGTTTGAAATGGTCATCGATCGAAGCGCATCCCGAATCACCTTGTACCGGGAGCACGGCCTCGAATATCTTCATTCCAGCCACCTCGGCCAAACGCCAGCCGAACAGGTTTTCGGCTTCGCGGTTCCAGTTGACGATGCGGAGGTTTGCATCCAGAGCAATCATCGGGATCGGAGCATTTTCAAAGCAAACCCTATAACACTTTTTCTGATCCAGCTTGTCCAGCATTCCTTGCTCCAAATAGCGGTTCAAGCGATTACTTGTTTCGAAGTATTTGGATACAATGAAGCCAAGCAGGATTATCATGAAAGATGCCAGCAGCCTCATGTATAACTCCATCCCGGCAGGCAGCAGATTCTCAAAATACGGTCCTCCCGCGAAAAATATGGAATCGATCAGGCTGTCTAGCAGCCAGAACAAGACTGCGAATAATGCGCCGAGCCATATAAAGCGATTTGGGTAGAGTGCACTGGAATGCCTAGCCACTTTGCTCACAATCATTTCCTCTTGATTTTTATGCTGTGCCCTAGATGGTGTCGTCACGAGATAGCCGCCCATAGGGCAATACAGCGAATATGCTCGGCGGCAAGGAATGAGGCAGTGCATTTTGCATAACGGGTGGCGATTCCCCTCCATCGCTTGAGATGCAGAAAGGCATTCTCCACCAAGTGCCGCAATTTGTAGAGCTCCTTATCATAGTGCCTTTGCTCCTTTCGATTTCTCTTTGGCGGAATCTGCGCTTTCATGCCTTGCTCGGTGGCTTGCTCAATAATCGCGTCGCTGTCATACCCCTTATCAGCCAACAGATTTTCTGCCGTCAGGCCCTCAATGAGTTTGCCAGCCTGCGTGCAATCCGCTGTGGTACCTGCCGTAACAAGTACTCGGATCGGCATACCATGCGCATCCACGGCCAGGTGCAGCTTTGTATTGAGCCCCCTTTTGTAATCCCCATATCTTGGTTGCCTCCCTTTGCCCCTGCCGCATGAGGGTGCGCTCGCATCAATCATCAGCCACTCGTAATCGGCTTCCGTCACCAATTGCTTCAATAACTTCTCCCAGATCCGCGCATCACGCCAGCGGATAAATCGCCTGTGAGTGTTCTTCCAATCCCCGTACTCTGGGGGTAGATCGCGCCACGGCGCGCCTGTGCGCAATATCCGGATACCGCGTTGATGAATGCGCGGTTGTCTTTCGCAATGCCTCCCCATGTACTCTCTCGTCCCGGCAGGTGCGGTGCGAGCAATTCCCACGTTCGGTCCGTAATGTCGTGCCTTCGCAATGCTGATATGGTCATGAAATTGGACTGTTGTTACGAAGCTTTCGTTGTGACAGATTTTTATCATCTCGTGACGACACTATCTAGAATTCGATACGCTATTGAAATCTCCGCTAGCGATATATCAGGGATAACAACTTTGGGGAGTACAACGAAACACCGTTCATCAGACTATCAAGTTCTTGTGGCTACATGCTAACAAATACTGACAACAATTTACTCCGAGCAAGTACCCCCAGACTGGGTGCTGCAGCTTGGAATAAGCGCGTTATGGAATCGCAACCCGCTTCAACAACATCAGCCTGACGCACGTCCTGCTTCAACGCTTTATATCACTTGCCCGCTGCAAGGATAACGCGCTCACGCAACTCCTTGCCCGTTTTGAAATGCGGCATATATTTGGCAGGCACTTTCACCTTTTCGCCTGACTTGGGATTACGACCCAAACGTGGAGGCCGGTAGTTCAGGCCAAAACTACCGAAGCACCGAATCTCGATACGCCCTCCATGTGACAGCGCCTCGGACATGGCATCCAGAATCACTTTAACGGCAAGATCAGCATCCTTGATGAGTAGCTGCGGATGCTGTTCGGCCAAACGATTGATGAGATCGGACCGGTTCATGCTTCAGCCCTCAATGTAAAATCGCCGGTGGCATTTCATCTTCCTTCTTGGGCAGCAGATGCATAAATCGGCCACCAGCTTCCGTGAAATAGCAGAACTCGACTACCCCAATTGTCCGTTTTTTCTTGGAAATTCCCTTGGACTTGATCTGTGGTTGTGATGCCCACATGCCACGCCTCGTTTCCAGCGAAAACACGCACACATCTATCGCGTAGGGCGATGCGCCGATGCTTCCGAACTTGTCGAGGATCGCATCCATTTGGCGAATTTTGTCTGGCCGAAGCGCCCATGCTTCCATTATCGCGAACACAAAATCAGCATCCAATGCCAGCGCCGCCGACTGAATATTTCGCGCTGACTGGTCTTTGTCCTCGCCGCTGCCCGTTTGAATCATCACCGGGATGAATTGCCTGGTAGCCAGGTTGCCGACGAACGCCATTGGCTGAAGTTTCTCGCCAGCCTCCAGAGAATCCCGCGCTTTGTCGATCAGCGAACTGATGATGTCCATGTACGCTTACGGTGGAGTGCTGATGGGTGCCTCAATCATTTTTTCCTCAATACTTGCCGCTTGCCGTTGCAAACCAACCCTTCACCACACATCAGGAAAGCTTGGCCAACCGCTCCGCTACCGACGGATCAAATTCCCGCTTTGTCAGTAGTTCAGCGATTGTAGACTGCCGGGTCTTGAGCGCATCGGCAACAAAGCCTCTTCGATCTTCAATGACGGGAAGCACTTTCTCTCGCAGGAAATCGCGTTCGACAGGCAACAACCGTTCATCTCCAATCACCTTGGATATCGCTTCTGGCAAGTCCTCGCTCATGCGCGACAAGACACCGCGAACAAGTCGGGGCGCCACACCGGCCTCATAGGCCATCGCATCCCAATGCGCCCCCTCCACCCAGCCGGGCTTGTTCTCTCCGGCGATAGACATGGCCATGGTTTGTCTGGGCAGATATGCCTCTACGCACAGCATGTCGTAGAACGGTGCCACCGCAGCTTTTTGACCACGCATCAGGAAGGCAATATTCTTCGCGTGTGCGTCCAGATTGCCGATCAAATAGTTGAAGGCAATCCACTGGGCAACGGCATTGGCAGCCACGACTGGACGATCCATGAAGGTGCCTCGAAGCACTTCAAACAAGTGATGCAAACCCAGGCCGCCTTCGCTCTCATATTTCTTTGACGGTGCGACCCCCATCGCCTGACACAGATCTATCTGGTGGAGCCGCCTGAATGTCCGGACAGCCCCCTTCTCTTCGCTCTTTTCCAATGGCTCCCGGTCAAACCGCTCGATGACATAAAGCGGTTCGGTGAGGTGTAGCAATCCAACCGCAGGCACCGGAACCTTCAGCTCATGCGCCAAACGCATGCAGAAAAATTCATTCGCGGGACAATATGGGAAGTCCGCACTGGCATTTTCCGGTTTGACGATGTGGGTGGATGGCGCAGAACCTTCAGGCAGGAACATCGCGCCATTGGCGTCGATACGCAGCCCCAGTTTTTCCTGTGCACCAGCCAAGGACATGCGGATTTCGTCCCACGACGCCATCAGGGGAAGATTGCGCGCTCTGGAGGCTTTGATCTTTTCCTGCAATGCCTCTTTGGAAAGGGGCGCGAGGATTTCCTTTGTCGCTGCCGCGAGTCCTTCCGGGATCAGCGAAAGCGCGCCCGCTGTGTCCTGTCCATGTCTGACCAGAAGCGCCCAAGTATCGCGAGGATCTATCCTGTCCCGAGTAGCGATCAGGTCGCGCAGTCGGCCTTCGGGCAACAGGTTCTCGAAGAACCACTCGACCTGCTTGTCGTTCGCGGTGTCTTCATACTTTTTGGTGGCCATAGGAAAGTTGGGCGAAAGTGAATAATCCTTCCACTCGGTTGCGTAGGTGAATTTCCACTGCCCTTTCTTGACTTCCAAGGTTCCAACAGACACACTATTGGCCGAGACGATCAAAACACTCATGCCGTTTCACCCGGCAGCCTCAGCCTGACATCAATGCCAAAGCGGTTACAGACGGACAAGACTTTCCCGATCTGGGCGGTAGCTTTCCCTTGCTCCAAACCGTTGAGAAATGGCAGGCTGACATTGCATAGCGCTGCGGCATCGCGTTGGGTCAGTCCGGACTCCTTGCGAACGGCACGAAGTATTTTTCCCAACTCGGCGGCAGAGGAGATAGCAACCTCTCTATGTGCCATAACGCCCCCATAAAGATAAACGAGCGTTGAATTTTGCCTCGCATTGACCCAAAATGCAAGACAAACTAAACGCTCGTTGATTATTTTAGTCGGTATGCCCTGTGAGGGTTCCCGTGGCTACTTACTTTTTCTTGGCCTTACCCTTGCTGGCGACCGCCTGCTTGAAGGTGGCACCGGCAGAAAACTTGGGCACCGTCGTCGCAGCGATCTTGAGTTTCTCACCGGTTCTCGGGTTCTTGCCCTCGCGAGCCGCGCGCGCGGCCGACTTGAATGTGCCGAAGCCAACCAAGGCTACCGAATCTCCCTTGGCAACAGCCGTTACAATCTCGTTAATCAAAACATCCAAGGCACGGCCAGCGGCCGCCTTGGACAAATCAGCTTTGGTAGCCAGCGCTTCAATCAGATCGGATTTGTTCATTGAGTTACTCCCCTATTGGTTGTTAATGAAAGGTGAATCTTATCTCATTTTTGAATGGGTTGATTGCGCGAAAGCGCTCGTGATGCCGCGTCGAGGTCGATCCCTTCGGTCGGCGGCTGCCCATTTCGGCATAGGTTGAGTTCGTAGCGAACTGCAAACGGAATCAATTTTCCGTCCTGGGTCGGCACCGCATCCTGCATCAAGGTCGCTTGCAGGCGAGCACACCCCGCTTCGGCAAATTTCTTCACTGTTCTGACCTGAGCCATCACGGGCGCAGAGGAACGTGTCTGTGCCTTGAAAAACTCCGCCGTTGGCCCACTCAACTCTCCGTCGGAATGGCCATTGGGTGCATCAATCGCCGCGATCAGATGCTGTTTCAAATCAGCCGCAAGAATATCCTTGCTCGCGAGAAGCGCGAAAAAGCAGAGAGCCATCGTGAGTGCGTTCAAAGGTCGTTTCATTGGTTGTAGTAGTTATTGACGCGTTGCTGGACGGTGCTCTGGACGTTCTGTCCGAAAGACGAAGCGCTTGGTACACGCACACTGGCGGAGATTTCCTGGACGAATTCGCCCATATCGATGCGAGAAAAATCGAGTTGCTCAAACTCCGCCGTGGTAAATCCAGAGCAGTCTGGCCCCTCGGCACTGCCCCATCCTTTGCCCACCTGCCCCCTGCCCTGTTCATTGATGATCCGGGCCAGGCGGGAGTTGAAGCAGCAATACGATTCTGTCTGCTCGATACAGGTTTTAATAATTGGCACACGCGCAGAGCAGAATGACCCGACATGAACGCATAGGTTGGCATCCCTGTGCATCGCCAGAAGCTGCTCGGATTGCTCGCACGACAGAAGCTCCGAAATCAATTGAATTGCCACTGCTGCCGCCAGAGAATAGGGATCAAAGTACAAATTGAAGCTACCCAGCGATCCGAGCGAATAGACGGGGCCACCGAGCAGGCCGCTGGTCACCGTTCCCGTGGAAAACGTCATTCCATAAAAGCTGAACGACGGCTGAAAATCTGTAGGTGTGAAGAGCACCTCCGACGAAATCATTGCCTGGGCACCGGCTTCGATATAGCCGGAATACTGGGGGTACATGAAGTCGAACATGTATTTACTGCCAGCATTGATCGCCATCTGACCACCGGCAAAAGCACCCTGAACGATTGTCGACATCAGCACATTGTTGCTCTTGGCCACACCGCCCCCGCCTTTCTTGCAGCAGTTCACCAGGCCAAAGAGCTTCTTGCGGCACTGCTCCCCCACGCCTGTGAACAGTCGTTGATCCGCACCATAAACGCCTGCCTCGCGCGCCGCCTCCATCGATGCCATCGCTTTCCCGAAATCCAAATCGGCAGGATTACTGGTATCGAAGCACACGCTCCCACCTTGGCAAAATGACCGCTGGTCGCAAACTGTGCGTTGGGTCTGTGATGCCGGGGACGTCTGGCATGAATAGGTTCTTTCGCTCATGTCACAAGCCCCGGAAGCCAACTGGTCAATACATTGGGATGAGACCTGCGTACACCCCCGATCAATCAACTCCTGGCAATCGTTGGTCAGCGTCGTACCAGCACAGGTGTAATCCTCAGAACGAACCCAACAGGAATCCCCTGAGCTTTGTGCCCCGGCTGGCAATGGGGATACGGTAGTCAGGCAAACCTGTAGGCCGTTGATCGTTTTGCAGGGCGTACTATCGGTGCAGGTCGTTGCTGCGTGGACGCAATTGCTGCTTTGCGCGAATGAGGTGCACTGGCTGGTATCCAGTGTGTTCGACGTGATGGTATAGGACGTGTCGAGTTCAACCACCGTCGGAGAACTCGTCGAGGCCGTGACGTTGGTGCATTGATACCGTCGGGTGTATTGGTTGCATGACCCGTCGAATGCTGTGCTGTCGCAGGTCGAACTGACCAGCGCACACCCTTGGGTAGCTTTGATGGCGGCGCAATAGTCGATGTGATTCTCGGCAATGCAGGAATAGTCATCCTGATATTGCCAGCATGTCGCCGTAGAGATAAGCCCGCCCGCCGGCGGTGTGACACCGGCCAAGCACACCGTCGCCCCGCTGGGATCGACCTTGCATGGCGTCGAGTCGGCACAGGTATGCGCCGCCAGACGGCATAGGGAATTTTGGTCATAGCTGCTGCACTGGCTGGTGTTCATGGTGTCCGTTACCAGCGTATAGGTGTTATCGAGGCTAAGTGTATTGGCGGGATCTCCCTGACTGGAGCCGCATCGAAATGTCTTCGTGTAAGTATTGCAGGTGTCATTGAAGGCGGTATCGCTGCAAGTTGAACTGATCTGCGCGCAACCAGCCGCCGTCAGAGCCGAACAGTAATCAATCGAATCGGGTTTGATGCAGGTGTAGTTATCCTGGAACTCCCAACAGCCGCCTACGTCGGCCAATGTCACGACAACACCAGATATTGTCTTGCTTGCGGTGCTATCAACGCAGGTCGAGCTTTCCAGTCGACAATCCCCGGCGACCGCTTGGCCCACGGATGTCATGAGTAGCAGCGCTGCGAACGTCAGTGCCCTCATTACTGTGCCCGCTGTTGCAGAGTGGCGCACTCATTGGAAGTCCAACTGCTGACAGTTTTCGACATCGGCAATTGGAGTGGCGCCCCAGTTCCAGTCCCCCCGGAGGAATTGCACCCGGAACTGACATTGCGCATCGACGGCGTGCAGGTGGTCGAGTTGCAACTGACGCTGAAATATACGTAGAGATTGCAGCCGAACCCGAGGTTACTGACGTAGTGGTCGGTAACAGACTGCCCAGGAGCCACCGGAACCGGAAACTGGCCGTAGCTCCCATTCCATGGATAGCCAATCCAGTTATAGTCGTAGCGATTGACACCGTCATAGGACCGGTAAGGTTCCACCATATACGACAGGCCATCACTTCCGCAGAAGATGTTCATGGCCATGTACGGGTCTACGCACCAACTGCAATCCATAAACGCTGCCCGGCCCAGCCAAGCGCCGGGTGTGCATTGGCCAAAACCGACTGTGGCCGACACACCACGCCGACAGCTCAACGTTTCATATCCCTGCACCGTCTGGTTGCATTGATAGTTATAGCTGGTATTTACCGCGATCTGCTGGTCGATGTAGCAGGTGGCATCACTGAGCGTTTGCATCTGCTCGACACATTGGTACAGATGATGTTGATCGACGCCGATCTGGCGGGCGGTCGAACAGAAATTGCTGGTCACGGGCCGGTACTCGGTACAGACTTCTGTCGAAAACGTAGCCGGCGTGGTCTCCGTCACCACACGGCATTGCTCCGTACTCGACCCGATATTGACGCCAGTGACCTGCAAGGTTGGGTTGCTGACGATGGAATTGGCATGACTGATCAGCGGATCGGTGGCACGGTCAATCGAGAAGGCTGGCCTCACGCTCGGGTTGCGTGCCACAAAGTTCACCGCATCGCACTCCTGCCGCCGATAGGCGTCGGCATCCGGCGCCTGGCTAGCGCAGTCCGTAACCTTGGTGACACCGGGTCCAGATAGCTGCCCCTGCCCTCCCTGGAACAACTGGGTTTGCGTGGCACTCTGCCCATACCCTGGCACCATGGACGCGGCATTCCCGCTACCGATGCCCTGAAAGGCACCATTGATCGAGCCTGATCCAAGCGCCCTGCCCTCAGTGAATGCCGTACCTGCGTCGTAGCCCTGTGCTACCGCGTTGGTCGCGGTCGCCATGAAAACCATGCACCAGACAAATAGGCACCTCACGGACGAGCCCCAGCCAATCTTGCGGCATAGCGCCTTGCCGCTTCTGCCCAAGTCGGTGCTTGGCGTTCAATGAGATCAAGGGCGTAGTCCTGACCAACGTCGCCATCAACCTTGATATAGCTTGCCGGAGCAGCGCATCCATCCTCGCCGATCTTGGTCGCTTGCCCGGGCCGGGCGATTACCAGTGCCGGCACTTGAGCTACCTTGAACTGTTTGAAGGCTGGGGGATGAATAATGGCCGTAACATTTCTCTTACCGACAAGGGCGGCCAGCTCCTCCCCCATTCGGTTCAGGGAGTTGCCTTTGAGACCGCGAAGGACGAGGACGGCGCCCGACTTTTCCGACTGGGCGACGATTCGCTCAAGCGCTTCCTTCGGCATCGAGAGCGAGACGAAGACCATCAGCTCGGGGATGTCAGATGGCATTGCTGCCCTGGGCGGAGACGCATGACGATAGGACTCTGCAATCTGGGAGATGTCCGGACCCTTGGCCACTGGCTTCGGTAATGCGTCAGTTTTTGGCACAGACAACGGATTCGCTACTCTTGCCGGCCCTATCCCCTTAAGGGCTTCCTCCATGCGTTGCCGCGCCACGCGCATGTCGCCATCGCTTGGCAGCACAACCTGCGCCCATGCGATACTCGACACAGAACACGCAATTGAAGCCGCGATGAGAACGCCGCATCGATATTGATTCATGGTTTCAAAACGCTCCCTGACAACAGTTACGCTTCCGGAAAACCATGTAGGCGAAGTCCTCGCCTTCAAAAGGATATTCCTTGCCCGCCCCCCACAGTACCGTTGATCGCCCCAGGGGCTGGCAACATTTGCCAGCGATCTGTGCCGTCTGCGGGATCGGGTAAAGCATCTGGTACTTGTAGCCGGTTTTGTCCATGATCGGCTGCGGGTAATAGCCACAGAGCCCATCCTCGCCGGATGCCGCCCACATCAGCCCCTCACGATGCATCTTCGCAATCAGGCGGGTCATTTCCAAACTGGATGCCTGGACGCCGCCAATATGTGCCTGCACGTTTCCGTTAAGTGGATAAAGGCTTCCTTGGCATCCCGCACACCAGAACAGCGTGTTCAGTGGAAACCCTGCTGTTGCCGCAACGCAATCTGCGGCACAGGCAGCACGGGCCGACAGATTGCCGAACAGAGCGACATCGGGGTTGAAAATGAACGTCAGCTCGTCGTCGTGCCACATTGGATCGAGCTCGGTGAGGTAGGCCACGTCAAAGGAACTCTGCTCCAAACAGGCATTGTCGAAGATGGCTTCCAACCAGAAGATGATCGGATCGACATACCAATGCACCTGATAGAAGGACGAGGTCGAGGTGCTGTCCTGGCTGAAGCGCGAACCTCTCGGCGCATCAAACCCGGGATCAAGCTCGACACCACCGAGGCTCGTCATGCAAAACGGGCGACGCACGACATCCACGCGACGAACCGGCTCCCAGAAACTCACCTTGAACCCCACCCGCAATTGCGACGGGCACATGCAAACTGGGGAGCCGCCAGGGTTGGGTGTGTCTTCCTGCCCCATGGATACCAGGTCAAGGCCACCGAACCGGATGGGGAGCATGCAACTCCAGCAGATATCCGTGATCGGGTTCGCAAACCGGCCGGTACAGGTCGCGGTTGCGAACACCGGTTGCGAGCTCCCCATGGCGATTGCCAGCACGAGGATGAAAACAAACTCACGGAATGACTTCATCGACCCTTAGCCTTTTCCCGTCCTGAGTCACGACGGCTGGCACCTGATGAATGCCCAGGCGGCGAACCAGCGTCCCGCCTTGGTCGTAGAAAACCTGGCGCTTCCAGTCGCGCATGAGATTCAAGGGTTCACCGGCAACCATAATGGGCTTTGCCGCTCGATCCTGATTCCGCAACAGCTGTTTGGCGAAGGAGACCTGCCGTCGATCCCTACCATCAAAGAAGACGAGTTTTTCGCGAAGAGAAACATGATCCAGTGGATTCACCTTCAGTCCACGAGCGAACAGGAGCGCCCCATCGGCACCGCGGATGTCCCGATCCAGCGTCCACGTCGGGTCGATAAAATAAGTGCGTTTTGCAGCTGTCGCCTTAAGACCGGGGACTGGTTTGGGCTTCTCGACTGCACCGATGACATGATCGCGGTATTCACCTTGCTTTCTGGCAAGCTCACCGCTTTTCTCCATCCGATTGAGGCGCGACTGAATGACTTCCAGCAGATCCGGTTCGGCAATATCGTAGGTCGGCCCGACAACACCGAGATCGTCAGCGTGTGCGATAGGCATCAGACCGAGAAGCAGCATGGCAAAGAATTTGGCGTGAATCGACATGAGGATCGATTCTGGGCGCGAGGTAGCGGCGATGGCTTTTGAAATACGCACTTTTTGGGCGCATTTTGGAACCGCAAGTCACATCAGATTCGATGCGCCTTCAATACTCAGCCTCTTTGCCGCGCCATTCACAACGATTTTGCTCAAATTAAAAATTTGCTGTAAATTTCGACTCGGTAAATAAATGTTGGTTTTAGCTGGTAGCGTCAAAGCGGTTTTTGCTTCATCTGGCTGCGCCCACCACAACCTTCCAAGAGGAACGTTCATGCTGGTAAGCTACCCCCCGAAAACGCCCTGCACACGCCATTCTGCGGCCTCTCTCCGTCATCCTCCGACCATTCGACAGGGCTCAGGGCATGCCCTTCGATTACGCTCAGGACAGGGTTTGGATGCCTGATCCCGTCGCCGCTGAACGGCCGGAATTGGGGAGCGCAATATGAAAAGGTTGCCGGTGTTTTTGAATACCCCTGCGGGGGTGGTGATCGCGGTGGGTTTGATCGTGCTGGTGGTCGAGTCTTTGATCATGCTGCTGGTCTCGGTCTTCGCCGAGGATACGCCTCTGGAAGAAGTATCGTATTTCGCCGATCCCATCCTGCTCACCGCGCTCGTTTCCCCCGCCCTCTATATCCTGATCTTCAGGCCGATGCGCGACCAGCAAGCCGAACTCGAACGGCAACTCGCCGAGTCGCGCCTCAATGAGCAACTGACGGCGTTAATTGAAGCCATCCCCGATTCAATTTTCTTGAAGGATGGCGAAGGGCGCTGGCTGATAACGAATGAACCGGCCAAGCAACTCTTCCAATTGCACGACATTCCTTGGCAGGGCAAAACCGAGATGGAGTTGGCGGATCTGCATCCGGCATTCCGCGTTGCGCACGAGGGATGCCTGGCGAGCGATGAAAAGGCTTGGCAGGCCGGACAGTTGCTGGTGAGCGAAGAAAGCGTGGCAGGAGAAGATGGCCGATGCGCGATTATAGAGTCGCGCAAGGCGCCGATATTCAGCAAGGAGGGGCAACGCAAGGGGCTGGTGGTCATTGGACGCGATGTTACCGAGCGCAAGCGAACCGAACAGGAGCTGCATATCGCCGCCACGACTTTCGAGACACAGGAAGGCATCCTGATTACCGATCGGGATAAACACATCCTCCGGGTCAACCGCGCCTTCACACGTTTGACTGGTTACAGCGCCGAGGAAGCGATAGGCCGGACGCCCCGCATGCTCCAGTCCGGGCGACAGGATGCAGAGTTCTTTCATAGCATGTGGGGAACCCTCTCCCGCGATAAATACTGGCAGGGAGAAATCTTGAACCGGCGCAAGAATGGCGAGGTTTACCCGGCATGGCTTACCCTCTCATCCGTGACCGATGCGGCTGGACAGGTGACGCATTATGTCGCTGCGTTTTCCGATATCACGCTACGCAAACAGGCGGATGAAAAAATACACCAGCTCGCTTTCTATGATCCGCTCACCAAGCTGCCCAACCGGAGCCTGTTGCGGGACCGTTTGCAGCAGGCCATGGCGGTCGGCGGTCGCAGCCAGCGCGAGGGGGCGCTGCTGTTCATCGGTCTGGACAACTTCAAAATGCTTAACGATACCAAAGGGCGCGACATCGGCGATCTGCTGCTGATCGAGGTCGCCAAACGTCTCCAGGATTGCATACGCAGTAGCGATACGGTAGCCAGACTGGACGGCACTGTAGCCCGATTGGGCGGCGATGAGTTCGTTGTCATGATCAATGAACTGAGCGAAGACGCTCAGCAAGCGGTAGCCCAGGCCCATGATGTTGGAGAAAGGGTTCTTGCCTCCATCAACCAGCCTTTCAACCTCCAGGGGGTTGAACACTATAGCTCCGCCAGCATCGGCATCAGCTTGTTCCGTGGCGACGAGATCGGCATGGATGACTTGCTCAAGCAGGCCGATATCGCGATGTATCAGGCCAAGACCTCTGGCCGCAATACGCTACGCTTCTTCGATCCTGCCATGCAAGCGGTGTTGGAAATCCGTGCCGAATTGGAA
>Ga0209212_1001971_pt1 | contig 30891 bp, 36 predicted proteins | sample RifGroC2_FD_183996 | JGI IMG/M metagenome (GOLD analysis project Ga0209212, IMG submission 183996) | Groundwater microbial communities from Rifle, Colorado, USA - Groundwater C2 (SPAdes) (version 2) | ecosystem: Environmental > Aquatic > Deep subsurface > Groundwater | place: Rifle, Colorado...
AGAACATCATTTTTATTCAACAAAAAACAACCGGTTTTAACGGTTGCAAGATAAGGCCATTAAGGCAAGGTATGACATTTTAACTTTGCCGGCCGGTATGACATTTTAACTTAGCCTTTACAGTTTGTCTTCTGCTATTGATTTTTTAATCATTCTGTGCTATAATTGCGCCTTAATGAAGAGCAAATTTTGTTTGTTCTTCTTTATTAAAAATATATCTACGGATATAATTTAGTTTACACAACTATGGAAATTCGCAATATTGCTATTATCGCTCACGTTGACCACGGTAAAACCAAATTAACCGATGCTCTAATGCGTCAAACTGGTATGGTAACCGACGAAAGTGTAAGTATGGATTCAAACGCGCTCGAAAAAGAGCGTGGTATTACGATTTATTCCAAAAATACTTCAGTATTTTACAAAGATACCAAAATTAATATCGTAGACACTCCTGGGCATGCCGACTTTGGCTCCGAAGTAGAACGTATTTTACGTTCCATCGATTCTGTTTTGTTAGTAGTAGATGCCCAAGAAGGCCCAATGCCTCAAACAAAATTTGTATTAAAAAAATCACTAGAACTTGGTTTAAAACCAATTGTAGTAATTAATAAAATAGACAAACCGTCTGCTCGTCCAGAATGGACCCATGATAAAGTTTTAGAATTGTTTATGGATTTGGGCGCAAACGACGAGCAATTAAATTTTACTACTGTTTTTGCTATTGCCAAACAGGGGATTGCCAAAATGCAATTAACCGACGAATCCGAAAATTTAACTCCGCTTTTAGATACAATTTTAGCCAAAGTGCCAGCTGCGCAAGTAGACCTGGCTTCGCCATTTGCTTTTCAACCTTTTAACTTGGCCTACGACAACTACTTAGGCCGTTTAGGTATTGGCCGTGTTTATCAGGGTACCCTTAAAGTTGGCGAAAAGGTTTTTGCAAAAAAACATTCCGGCGAAATTATACCAGGCACTGTTACCAAATTATTTACTTTCGAAGGCCTAACTCGTAAAGATGTTCCTTTTGTTGAAGCAGGGGATATTGTGATGATGGCGGGTTTACCCGAAATATATATTGGCGATACGATTTGTGTAAACAAAGATCAGGAATTATTACCCGCAATTAAAATCGACGAACCAACCATTACTTTAAACTTTTTGGTAAACAATTCTCCGTTTGCCGGTAAAGAAGGCAAGTATGTTACCAACCGTCAAATTAAAGAACGTTTAGAAAAAGAATTAGAAGTAAATGTTGGTTTAAAAATTGATTTTTCTCAAATTGATTATTACAAAGTTAGCGGTCGTGGCGAATTACATATTGCGATTTTACTCGAAAATATGCGCCGCGAAGGTTTTGAAGTCCAAGTTTCTCAACCTCAGGTTATTATCAAAGAAATCGAAGGCGAAAAACACGAACCTTACGAAGAAGTAACAATCGATATTCCTCAAGAATGTTCTGGAGTGGTAATCGAAAAAATGTCTCGTCGAAAAGGCAAGATGATTTCTATGCAGCCCGAACAAAATCATTTACGTTTAATGTATGAAATTCCTACCCGTGGTCTTCTTGGCTATCGTTCTGAGTTTGTTGTAGATACTCGCGGTGAAGGAATTTTATGTAGCGAAGTTTTAGGCTTCAAACCTTATGCTGGCGAAATCGAAAAACGTGATTTAGGTTCAATGATTTCTGGCGAAACTGGTAAAGCTTTGGCTTACTCTATGGCTAACCTGCAAGACCGCGGTACCCTGTTTATCGAACCAAATGTTGATGTATATGCCGGCCAGGTTATTGGCAATACCGCCAAAGGCCAAGATATGACCGTAAACCCCATCAAAGGCAAAAACCTAAGTAATATGCGCTCTTCCAATGCCGACGTGGCTATTCAGTTGGTAAAGCCAATGGACCTAACCCTAGAACGCGGCTTAGAAGTTATGGCCGCCGACGAATATCTAGAAATCACCCCATTAAGCGTACGTTTACGCAAACAATTCCTAACCGAAAATGATCGAATCAGAGCACTCCGAAAAAAAGAAGCAAAATAATAATAAATAAAAAAAACGAAGTGAACGTCACTTCGTTTTTTGTTTTTAATTAATCTAGATTGACAATTAATGATTTTTGTGTCAAATTAAGAGTTGTTCAGTGATGTAGACGAACCAAACTGGGAGGGTGTATCCATGACCACATGGCAAGAGCTTCTCGATGGCGGCAAGGTGATTGGTGGAGATCTGGAGGTGCGTGAGGATCACTACTCCTATCGCGGTCCGATCGTGAGCATCAACCTCCAGTCGGGCTTGGTCGTCATCGAGACGGCCTGGATGGCGCGTAGCCTCGCGACCAAGGAGAAGTGGAGTAAGTGGTCTGCCACTTCCTTCAGCGTGCCGTGCGAAAGCGAACTCGAGTATGTCAACGATGGCTATGTGCAATTCCGGATGCCCTACATTGGGGAAGGGAGTATTACCCTGAAGGGAGGGTACAAGCTCGATCCAGCCGACGTGGAAGGTCTCGAGATCCCGTGATCTTCGAGCCTCATTCCGTCCACTGAACGTTGCCCGCCAAATCCTCTTTGGCGGGCTCGTTCTTTTTTAGAGGAGAAAATTATTTTAAGTATATATTAAACATCAAGCAGATTTTATTTTTTAATAATATTATTATCACGTCTTTGATATAAATAAAAACCGTTAACAAGAATAGCTACCAAAGGGATTAACACAGACAAAGCTATTATGGCATACCCATGACAATTAGTTTTACATTCTGAAATAGGGTATTGTTTATACCATAAAAAAGATGAAAAGCTTGAGAAAAGAAAAATTATATAATACAGAGATGATAGGCGAAAATGATCTGCTAATTTTGGATGTTTGTTGCTTTCAATTTTTTGAATTAAAAAATTTCCTAAGTACATTACTATAATAGTGATTAATAAAAAAATAATACAACCTTCAAAATTTCCTAATCGTCCAAAAAACGTTCGAAGACCAAAAAATCTTTCGTATGTAACTATTGTGAACAAAGTTAAAGAAAATGCAGGAACGAAAAATAATAAATATATTATAGGCGTTATTATTTTTTTCATATTTTTTATTTTATAGTGGTTTGTATACTACACTCAGCAAATAGTATACTCATGAGTATACTATTTGCTGAAAGCGTCTTTTTTATAATATATTAGCCAAAAATCTGATATGATTTTAGAGTTAATAAATATTGTTCATTTGTTATTTTAATATATTCTTTGCAATAAGATCGGGTATAATCTTGTTTTTAATAATAGGGGAAAGTCGGGGATTGTTCAAGTCTTCTTTTCCTACCCATTGTATCCCAATAATCTCGTGAGCTGGCGTTGGTTCGCCAATAATTGTGCCTTGATATAATTTAATTGAAACATCTTTTGTAGTATCGCCAGAAGCAACATCTGTGTATTCGCCAATAAATTGTAGATTTGGTTCATCTGGTACTACACAAAGTTCTTCCATTAATTCGCGTTTAAGACATTCTATATCGCTTTCACCCTGTTCAATTTTTCCACCAGGTGTAATAAAATCAGTGGTAAAATTATTTTTTTCACACACCAAAAACTTTGTTTGATCCTCGTTCAGAATTAGTAAACTAACTTTGTTAAAGTAAGCCATAAATTTAAAATTATTTTACACTTGTTCTTTTACAAAATCGTAAAATTTAGTAAAGTTTTCAACAACATTTGCTTTAGTTTTTTTCTGGCACGAAAAAACTATATCAAGATAAAATTCTGATGTTGTCTCTGGCCCAACACCTCCAATTATTCCTACTGTTTTCATAATTTTTTAATATTTTTTACAAAGTCTTTAAGTTGTTTTTCAATATTTTTTGATGTATCTATTGTGTAATGGTCTATATCAATAGGTTCAAAAGTTTTTTTCAATTGAAGATGCGCTTTCCATCCTACACCCTTACCGTCCTTATATCTTTTTGCAGAGCGCTCTTTTAATATTTCGTCAGGACAAGTAATATGTAAAAAATAATGTGGGCAGTTATATTTTTTTGCAACGTTAATAACAAGGTCTCTTTGACTTTTTTTAGCAAAAGCCCCATCGATTATTAAAGAAATATTATGAGAAAGTAAATATTCGGCTGTTAAAGCGAACACATTATAACAGATAACAAGCTCCTTAGTATTAAAAGGGGTATCCTTCCCTTCATTTGATGGGTGAGGAATTATTTTCTTAATAGTTTCATCAACGGACATTTTTGGAATGTCTAACATCTTACTTAATTTTTGAGCCGTTGTTGTCTTACCGGCACCGATCTGCCCGCCGATTAGAAATAAACTTGGTTTCATAGGATAAGAAATTTTATTATATTTCACACTACTACCTTTACCATAACTAGTAGATAAATTAGCTAAACTATGTTATGATTTCCGTAGAAATTGTCTTGTAGGATAGTTTATATAACTCACAATCTTGTTAATATTTTAGCAATATTAACAAGAAAACACAATACATATCGATTTTAATTTTATGAAATAAACTACCTCAGTAAATTGTATTATACAATATGGTAACCCAGGATTTAACCGACGAACAATTAGTAGCCGAGATCCGAAAAAGTAATCCCGAACTTTACGGAGAGATTATTAAGCGTTATGAAGTGAAGCTTACCCATTATTTGCGTAAGTTTATTCGCGATGCGGACGAACTAGAAGACGTATTGCAAGAGGTTTTTATCAAGACTTATCGTAATTTGTACGGTTTTGATGTTGAAAAGAAATTTTCTCCGTGGATTTATCGGTTGGCTCATAACGAGGCAATTAATCAAATTAAAAAATACAAAAAAGAAAGTTTTTCGCTTGATGAAAAAGAATGGGAGATTGTAGATAAAAAAATTGATATTATTGGAAAAATTGATGCGGATTTTAGCAGGGTTAAAATAGAAGAAGCGTTAGCCAGATTAGATAACAAATATCGCGATCCATTGGTGCTATATTTTTTCGAACAGAAAAGCTATGAAGAGATAAGCGATATTTTACATATACCAATCAGTACAGTTGGTACCCTGATTTTACGCGGCAAAAACAAATTAAAAGATTTTTTAAAAAAATAGTATGACAATTAATTACAACGAAATGGAAAAAAAGGTCATGACCGAAATTAATAGCGGTCGAGTTAAGCTTCGTTCCAAGTATATTTTTTTGGCAGAAAAACTAGGGCTAGGCAGTGCCTTGGTTTTAACTGTTATACTAGCGGTATTATTTTTTAACCTAGTCTTATACTATCTAAAAACCTCCGATAATATTGGTTACCTCAGTTTTGGTAGTCGTGGGCTTTTTGCTTTTTTAGAATCTTTTCCTTATCTGCTAGTAATTAGTTTTATTATTTTGGTATTAGTTGCTGGATATATTGTAAAAACAAGTGACTGGTCTTACAAAAAACCGTTTGGTTATTTAGCAATTAGTTTGTCGGGCTTTATTATTATTTTTGGTAGCGCCTTGGCTTTTACCAATATTGCCGAACAAATGGAAAACGAGGCCTTTGGCCCGCGACCAATGGGTAGATTTTTACGTCCGTTTATGATGCATGGTTTAAATGAAAGAAACAGTGGTATTCTTGGGCGAATTATTTCTGTTATTCCAGAAGAAAATTTGTTAATAATTCAAACCCCATGTGGTTTAAAAAGAATAAACGTTAGCAAGTTAGAAGAACCAGAAGTGATTGGTTTAATTAGACCCGATATCTTTATTAGGGCTATAGGAGAAAAGCGGGGCAAAGATTTTATTGCTACTAGTTTAAAAATTTTACCAGACGATCAAATTCCACCCATGATTGGCAGGGGAATAAGACGACAATTTGGACCAATGGAATTGAAATAATTATCCTCGCGTAATTGTATTATATATACCTAGAGGATAAACGCGAAATTCTGTAGGTTGAAAAATTTATTTTTAATTTAATTGATAGTATGAAAAAAAGATACATATTAATTGTTCCTGCTTTCGCTTTACTTGGCTTGCTTAGCGCTGGTACAGTTCTAGCTTATGATGGTGGAGGGTTGGGTAAGGGGAGATTTAATTTTAATACCGATCCAGCTGCCGCTGCTAAAAGTTGGAGCGAACAAATAGCACAAAAAGCTAACGTGCTTGGTATAAGCGTAGCCGAAATGAAAAATTATTGGGTAGCTGGTAAAAACATTAAAGATATTGCTAAAGAAAAAGGAATTAGCGAAACTGATTTACAGGCTAAAATGAAAATTCAACGCGAAGCTGAAATGAAAACATGGTTACAATCTCTAGTATCTAATGGCCAACTAACCCAGGTGGAAGCTGATGCTCGTTTTAAATTCATGCAAGACAATCACTCCAAACAAACCGGACAAACCGGTAAAGCTCGTTTTGGAGGAAAAGGTAATTGTATGATGATGGGTGATAATAGTAAATAGATATAAATATTTTAAAAACAAGGTTTGCTTTAAACCTTGTTTTTTGATAAAATATATTCATTATAAAAAAATCTTTAATATGAATAATCCAAAATTACATTCAGTTATTAAAATTGCAGCTGCTTTAATTTTCGCCCAACTAGCCGGAGCCATTGGTGCATTGTTTACAACTCCCCAAACTGGAGTAGGAACTTGGTATAGCGTGCTAAATAGATCTAGTCTTAATCCACCTAATTGGATTTTTGGACCAGTGTGGACTACGCTTTTTTTATTAATGGGATATGCTTCGTATTTAATTTGGCAAACAAAAAAGAGTTTAATCCGAAAATGGGCAATTGTACTTTATATAATTCAACTAGCACTTAACACTTTGTGGTCTATATTGTTTTTTGGTCTTCATAGTCCAGGGGCAGCAGTAATAGAAATTGTATTTCTAGAAGCGGCAATAATTGCTTGTATTGTTTTGTTTTATAAAATTAAACCAGTAGCCGCCTATTTAATGTTACCCTATGCTTTGTGGGTGGCGTTTGCCTCGTATTTAAATTTTATGATTTGGTTTCTTAATTAATTATGAACAGTTTTTTTGATTGTATAGTAGTTGGCGGTGGACCAGCTGGATTAATAGCAGCTGGGCAAGCCGGAGCACGCGGAGCGCGTGTTTTGTTGTTGGAAAAAAACAAAGAATTAGGTAAAAAAATAAAAATCACTGGTCATGGTCGTTGCAATATTGTTCAAGCCGAATTTAATCTCAAAACATTAGTATCTAGTTATGGAGAAAACGGTAAATTTTTGTTTTCTTGTTTTAATAATTTTGGTCCTAAAAAGATAATGGAATTTTTTGAAGATATTGGTGTTGCCTTAAAAACCGAAGCCAATGGCCGAGTTTTTCCGTCTAGTGATAATGCCGAAGAAGTAGTAACCGTATTAATCAAATACTTACGTCAAAACAAAGTAGAAATTAAATATGGTGTAGAAGTTAAAGATATTGTTAAAAACAAAAGTAAAATAGTAGTAACGCTAAATAACGGCGACGAAATTGAAACAAAAAATATTATAATCGCTACTGGCGGTTTGTCTTATCCTGTTACTGGTTCTACTGGCGATGGTTTTGTGTTGGCGGAAAAAATAGGGCACCCGGTTACTAAAACCATTCCCGCCTTAGTACCACTTAAAACAAAAGAATCTTGGGTAAAAAAAATTCAAGGATTAAGTTTGTCCGACATCAAAGTAACGCTTTACAAAGGTAAGAAAAAAATCAAAGAAGCTAATGGTGATATACTTTTTACGCATTTTGGTATTACCGGCCCAGTTATTTTGAATATTAGTAAATTTGTTTTAAATAATTTGGGGGGTGAAGAAGTTTTTTTAAAAATTAATTTTTTTCCTACACTAACTCAAGAACAATTAGAAAAAAAATTGATTCAAGATTTTCATGGATTTGGAAAAAAATTAATTAAAAATGTTTTAGGTAGCATTGTCCAACCCAAAGCGGTTTTATTATTACTAGAGTTGGCAAAAATTAATGCAGATAAACCAGCTAATAGCATTAATAAAGAAGAACGAAAACGCTTGTTAGAGGTGCTAAACAGCCTTAAATTAACGATTTTGGGCAGTTTGGGGTATGAAATAGCTATGGCAACCAGTGGTGGAATAGATTTAAAAGAAATCGACCCAAAAACTATGCAATCTAAAATTCATTCTGGTATTTATTTTGCTGGCGAAGTTTTAGATATCGACGGCCCAACTGGTGGATACAATCTTACAGCCGCTTGGTCAACTGGTTATTCGGCTGGTAATAATATAACATTAGGTTAATTTAAAATTATGACTGAAACAAATATTATAAAACCAAAACGTAATTTTTATATATCTTATCTAAAAGGTTGGGCGATTTTATCGGTAATACTAATTCATTTAATCGATTGGTCAAACACAGTTCTTACTACCAACCAAACCTATTGGAAAGAACTGTTTTATCCAGGTGTATTCTTTTTTATTGCCACCGTTGGCAGTGTCATTTATATTGCGTATGGCCATTATCCCGATTTAAAAAAGCCCTTTCGTCGATTGTTAACTCGAGGTTTCCAGTTACTTGGGGTGTATTATTTATATAATATTATTAAATTTTTTGTATTTGATTTTTCTAAACAGCCTTATTACGGGCAATTTATAGAAAAGGGGACATTTGATTTAAAACATATACTGCTTTTGCAATCAGCATCTGTGCCAATTACTATAATAGTTACTATTGGTCTATTTTTACTAATCGGCCCATTACTGTTATGGCTAGTTAAAAAAGTTAATTTCCCTAAATTGGTGATTTTAGGTTTGATCATTATTATGATCGGACTTAACTATTTTGTTACTTTACCAGAAAATATAGTTACTAATCTATTGTTATCCAAAAATCTTGTTTATTTTCCACCACTTTTATGGTCACTGCCATTTTTAATTGGTTTTTATTTGGCTTTATATGGACTAGGCAAAAAAATGGGATGGTGGTTTTTGTTTTGGAGTGTATTAGCTGGTGGATATGCATGGTATTTAATTACTAGCGGTCAAAGTTGGAGACCTTCTTGGTACATGTATCCGTTACGCCCTTATTATATTATTTTTAGTTTAGCTTTAATGTACGGTATTTTTTGTTTGGGGTGGTTGTTTGAGAAGATTAAAAACAAATGGGTAAATTTGGGGTTAGCAACTTTACGCGTTTTGGGTGATTCTACTTTAGGGTTATACATTTATCATTGGATTATAATCGATTTAACTATTTGGTTATTTGCCCCACAATACAAATCAATTTGGTGGACAGTAAGCGGATTTCTAGTTATATTTTTGATTTTTAAACGTAAACAAATTAAGTTGTATTGGTTAGAACATAATGAAAATCTTAATTAAACTCATAACAATTTTTCCCAACTGTCATTCTGAACGTAGTGAAGTCTAGGATGCTCCGAGGAGTGAATCTCTGTCCAATTTGTAACAATAATTTAAAAAAATATGGAATATTTAGTATCAATCATTTTAGGTATAGTAGAAGGTATTACCGAATTCCTGCCAATATCTTCCACTGGCCACTTAATTTTAGTTTCCCATTTATTACCAGTTGTTTCAAGCGAATTCTGGAAGAGCTTCATTATTATCATCCAATTGGGGGCTATTTTATCTGTAGTGGTGTTGTATTGGAATAAATTATGGCAAATCAAAGTATTATGGGGTAAATTACTAATTGCTTTTATACCCACTGCGATTTTGGGATTAATTTTTTACAAACTAATTAAAACTTATTTATTAAATAATACTTGGGTAGTAGTGATTGCTTTGTTAGTTGGTGGTATTTTAATTATTTTGTTTGAAAAATATTATCACCCCAAAGAAACCACAACCGAGGTATGGCCCACCTACAAACAATCTTTTATAATTGGCTTATTCCAATCAGTTGCCATAATTCCAGGGGTATCACGATCTGCCGCCACTATTTTAGGCGGACTATCACTTGGTATTTCTCGGAAAACAATCGTAGAATTCTCTTTTCTGTTAGCCATACCAACTATGGCCGCTGCCACTGGGCTCGATTTATTAAAGGTTGGTACCAGTTTTAGTAGTGAAGAATGGGTAATATTAGCTATCGGCTTTGTTACCTCATTTTTAGTGGCAATTTGGGCAGTAAAGTTCTTGGTACGATACATCCAAAAACACGATTTTACTTTATTTGGCTGGTACCGTATAATATTAGCACTATTATTCTTGGGGGTTATTATATTAAAATAACAATAATCATTATGCGACAATCACAACTATTTACCAAAACTTTAAAAGAAGCACCAAAAGATGAAGTAAGTCTAAATGCTCAATTTTTATTACGAGCTGGATTTATCCATAAAGAAATGGCTGGGGTTTATTCGGTAATGCCACTCGGTTTTAAGGTTATAAATAAAATCAAAAAGATTGTCGCCGAAGAAATGAAAGACATTGGTTCGGAAGAATTTATTATGTCTACTTTACAAAACAAAGAAGTTTGGGAAAAAACGGATAGATGGGATGATAAAAAAGTTGATATTTGGTTTAAATCAGAACTAAAGAATGGTAATCAGGTTGGTTTTGGTTGGTCGCACGAAGAACCAATAGTGGATCTAATGAAATCTTATATCACCAGTTACAACGATTTACCTAGATTTGTTCACCAATTTCAAAACAAACTCAGAAATGAAACTAGAGCCAAAAGTGGTGTTATTCGCTGCCGAGAATTTATTATGAAAGATATGTATGCCTTTTGTGGAAGCGACGAAGAAAATATGGAATTTTATAACAAATCCACCGAAGCCTATTTAAAGGTATTTAAAAGAATTGGTTTGGGTGACATCACTTATGTAACTTCTGCTGCAGGCGGGGTATTTACCGACAAGTTTAGTCATGAATTCCAAACTTTGTGTGAATCTGGGGAAGATTTAATCTACGTGCATAAAGATAACAACATAGCCATTAACAAGGAAATTTATAATGAAGAAACTGTTAAAAAAATGGGGTTGGAAATGAATGATTTTGAAGAAAAGAAAGCGGCTGAGGTTGGAAATATCTTTAATTTTGGTACTAGTAAATGTGAGCAAATGGATTTATATTTTAGCGACAAAGAAGGAAACAGAAAACCAGTTTATCTGAGTTCTTATGGAATTGGTATTACAAGGTTAATGGGAGTTTTAGTAGAAGTTTTTCACGACGACAAAGGTATCATTTGGCCAGAAGCTGTTGCTCCGTTTAAAAAACATCTAATTGTTTTAGGGGAAGATAAAGAAGTTGTTGATGCAGCCGAAGAATTGTATAAAAAAATAATAGATAATAGTGAAGAAGTTTTGTTTGATGATCGCACTAATGTAACAGCTGGAGCCAAATTTGCCGACGCTGATTTAATTGGCATACCACAACGTTTAATAATTTCTAAAAAAACCTTGGCAGAAAATTCGGTAGAAGTAAAAGAGCGTAGTAGTGCTGATTCTAGATTGGTTCCACTAACAGAAATGCTGGCTGTAGTAGAAGGAATTTAATTTATGTTGACACCCGAAGTTATTAAACAAATTCAAACAGAACTACAAAGTATTTTTCCGAGAAGTTTAGTGTTATTGGGTGGTAGTTATCTATGGAACGAGACCGACGAATCAAGCGATGCTGATTTTTATGTAGTGGGTGGAGATATTAATTTTTGGTTGAATCGAAAAAGTAAAAAATTAAAAACTTTAAAAAATCAATTTCTCGAGATTAACATCACCTGGTGTCCTCGAGTTTTTTTTATTTTTGGTTGGTATGATATTTATGGTCAAGATTTGATCGGAAACATTTATCGCTCGCCACTAAATTACAAAATTAATTGGCGCAACACTATTAAATTAGGTTATTTTTATTGTTTGCAAGCTTTAACTGCGACTACCAAGGAAGAAAAAAACAAATGGCTAAAAAAGGCCAGCAAACGTTTGGCTTGGGCACAGAAATTAAATAACAAGGAGGTAAGTATTACAGATCGCATCAAACCCTATTTTTCTTTTGGTAATTTAGCAAAAACACTAAGCAATAACTGGTCGACAGAAGAGATTATTGAGGGTTTAAACGAACTAGTCAAAATAGGGGATGAGCAATTAAAATTTTCTTTAATAAATTATCTAATTTATAATATTAAATTTATCGTTCATAAAGATTTTTCTTTTTTAAATTCTAACCCTGATAAAAAAATTATTTTAGAAATGCAGAAATTAATTCAAAGCGGCAGCATAACCCAATCGGCTGTTGGATTAATTAATCGGGTAATTTTTCCGGTTTACATCCTATAACCATACTTGACAAGTATGATATAGGATGATATACTATTTTTGTTCAGTTTAGAAATTATATATTATTTAGAAATTAAAAATTCTCAACTTATGCCTTACGAAGTAGTTTTTGATATCGAAACCCAGAATTCTTTTGCTGATGTAAGTAATGATTTTAAGAAATTAAAAGTTTCCGTTGTATCACTTTATCGTTCCGACACTAATACCTACCACAGTTTTACCGAGTCTGAATTATCACAATTTTGGCCAATTTTAGAAAAAGCTGATCGGATTATTGGTTATAATAGTGAACATTTTGATTTGCCAGTTTTAAATAACTATTATTTGGGTGATTTGCAAACCTTGCCTCATCTTGATATCATGAAGATAGTAAAAGAACAGTTGGGTTTTAGACTAAAATTAGCCGATTTAGCTGCAGCTACACTAGACGATGTAAACAAATCAGCCGATGGTTTGCAAGCGATTAAATGGTGGAAAGAAGGCAAGATTGACGAAATTAAAAAATATTGTGAACAAGATGTAAAGGTTACAAAAGATATCTACGATTTTGGTCGCGAAAACAAGCAACTATTTTATAAAACTTTAACCGGAGAAGTTACACCATTTGCTGTAAATTTTGAACCATCTGTCACGCCTACTACTGCTAGTACAATCAATTTAACCTTACCATTCTAAGATCATAAATCTGAAATTAACCGTATGCTAACTCTACGAAAAGAAACCGATTACGCTTTACAGCTACTTAAGCTGCTTTCTTTACATACAGAAAAATACGTTAGTTTAAAACAAGCCTCGGTTGTTAGTGGTATTTCTTTTCTTTTTTTACAAAAAATCGCCCGCAAATTACGTCAAGCCAAGCTAATCGAAGCCGAACAAGGCGTATCTGGTGGCTACAAACTAATAGTATCCCCCAAAAAAATTAGTTTAAGAAAAATTGTAGAAATAATGGAAGGCAGTTGCGGGTTACTTAGCTGCCAATGTTCCAGCAAAACTATCTGCGCTAACGAAAAAAAATGTACAGTAATGAAGAAATTTAAAAAAATTAACACCGAAGTCGTTAAAATTTTTGATAAAATGAAGTTAAGTGATTTGTAGTATGTTTCCTGCTAAACCAAAAACAAAAAGAACTATTTATCTAGATCACGCCGCCACCACTTATGTTGATCCGCGTGTTGAAAAAGCAATGTCACCGTATTATGGTAAAATTTTTGGTAATCCCAGTAGTTTGTATACTTTGGGCCGTATTGCTAACGGAGAATTAAATGATTGCAGACGCAAAATTGCCGAAATATTACATGCTTTATCTGATAATATTATTTTCACCGGTGGGGGAACAGAATCAGATAATTTGGCCATTTTTGGCATAGCTCGTGCTCACAAAAAATTCGGCAAACACATTATTACTACCAAAATCGAACATCACGCTGTACTTCACCCTTGTGAGCAATTAAAAAAAGAAGGATTTGAAGTAACTTATCTAGAAACCGATAGCCAAGGCTTTGTTTCACCAAAAAAAGTTCGTGCAGCCATGCGTCCAGATACAATTTTGGTTTCTATTATGTATGCCAACAACGAAATTGGCACCGTAGAACCAATCGCTGATATTGGCCGCGAAATTTTAAAATGGCGTAAAGAAAAAAATACTACTTATCCATATTTTCATACCGATGCTTGCCAAGCAGCTGGTGCACTGGAATTAGATGTAGAAAAATTACATATAGATCTAATGACTATAAACGGCAGTAAAATTTATGGACCCAAGGGAGCTGGTGTGTTATATTTACGTCGCGGTGTAAATATCCAGCCCCTTATTTTAGGCGGCGGACAAGAACGCAACCTGCGCTCTGGTACAGAAAATGTGGCTGGCATTATTGGTTTAACCAAAGCACTAGAGCTAGCTCAAGAAAATCGTTTTGAAGAAAATGTACGATTACATGATTTAAGAAATTATTTGTTTGAACAAATAAACAAAAAAATTGATAAGATAAAATTAAACGGCCCGGATCTTGGTAACGAATTAGTACGATTGCCTAATAATTTAAATGTTACTTTTATGGATGTAGAGGGCGAAGCGATGTTACTTTATTTAGATGAATATGGCATTATGTGTTCCACTGGTTCTGCTTGCACATCTACTTCGCTCGAACCATCGCACGTTTTAACTGCTCTAGGATTACCTTACGAATATGCCCATGGTAGTTTACGTTTTACCTTTGGCCATTGTAACACAAAAGCAGATATTGATTATTTAATGAAATATTTACCAGAGATTATAAAAAGATTAAGAGAAATTAGTCCAGTGAATATGGGTGACAAAAAGCATGCAAAGTATAAATAATCTTATGCAAAAAAAATCTATTAAAAAAGAAAATTTAGAAAAACCAGTAGATATTCGTGCCGCCGATGGTTCTGGTTGGTTGTATTCTGATATCGTAAAAGATCATTTTTTTAATCCTCGCAATTTTATGCAGTACGGCGAGGAAGAAAAATTTAAACATAACGGTATGGGCCGAGTTGGCTCTCCAGCCTGTGGTGATGAAATGGTTTTGTGGATTTGGGTTGATAAAAAAACAGAGAAAATAACGGATTGTCGTTGGCGTACTTTTGGTTGCGGTTCGGCCATTGCTTCTACTAGTGTTTTAAGCGAAATGATAATTGAAAATGGTGGAATGAAAATCGAAGAAGCTCTTAAAATCAAACCTCAAGATATTCTGGCTCGTCTAGGTGGTTTACCTGATAGAAAAGTACATTGTTCAGTTTTGGGGGATAAAGCGCTGCAGGCAGCGATTAACGACTACTTCCGTCAAACCGGACAACATGATAGAATAGTAACCGCTGGCGCAAAAATAATTGATAAGGTTTTAAATATTACTGATCATGATATCGAAGAAGCAGTATTAGAAGGCGCACAAACCGTAGAAGATTTGCAAAAAAAATTAAAAGTAGGAGTAGGCGACCCTGAAGCAATTCCACAAATTGAAGAACTAATTAAGTTTTACATGGAAAAATATTATGGTTAAACAAATATTTGTTTGTAATGGGCCAACTTGTAATACTAAAAATGCAAAAACAATCATTTCTAAACTTGATGAGTTAACAAGTAAAAAGGCCGAAGAATATACAATTAAAACTTGTGGTTGTATGGGGCATTGTCATAGCGCACCTAACGTAATGGTTGACGAAATAATTATTGAATCAGTCAGATTAGATGATATAGAAAATGAAGTTTTGTTAGGTAATGGCAAAAAAGCCAAAACATTAAATGAGTATAATGCTGACGAACTAATTAAAGATAATTTTTTAAATGATATTTAAAATATGCCAGAACTAAAAGTAGACAAAGAAAAATGTATCGGTTGCGGCACCTGTATTGCTCTAGCCGGTGCCAGTTTTAAATTTGATGAAAATGGTAAGGCCGAAGAAATTTTACCACCAGGTGATGATGTGGATACTGTAAAAATGGCGAGTGACTCCTGTCCAGTCCAGGCTATTGAAATAAAATAATATGAATGCAGGTGAATTTCGTACAGAATCTTTTTTAGATTTTTCTCGTAAAGAACCGTACGAGAAACAACTACAAGATTTTTGGTCAGAGACTATAAAAACACATTTAGAAAACAAACAATTTGATAATGAAGATGATATTCGCGGTGAAATAGAGTATAGTCTTTTTCAAGATAGAGATTCGCAAGATCTAGAGATTGAACGACATGGTGACATGACAAATTTAAGAAATGTTACAATTAAAACAGAGGTACCTATAATTTGGGGAATTAAAGAGGAAAAGAAAATTGCAAAAATTGAAGTTGATATTTTGTTCAGACTAATTATTGATGACGATATACCGCTGAATAACCCAACTTTTCAACGTAGCACACCAGATTTAGATTCAGATTCATATTTTGGAAATATAAGGGTAGAAATAAAATATAACAATAAAACAGCTTGCAAATAAGCTGTTTTATTGTTATCATAAACCCATGGAAAATACTGGAAAACTATACATTGTTGCCACCCCAATAGGGAATTTAGGCGATATTACTTTACGCGCTTTAGAAACACTCAAAAGCGTAGATTTTGTGTTGTGTGAAGATACACGCGTAACCAGCAGATTACTGTCTCATTACGAGATTAAAACTCCAACTATTAGCTATCATCAGCACAGCGAAGATAAAAAGGTTAGAGAGATAATTGATTTATTAAATAAGGGTAAAAATTTAGCCTTAGTTACAGATGCTGGCACACCAGGAATTTCTGATCCGGGAAACAGACTAATAGAATCCGTAATTAATAATTCGAAGTCGATAGAAGTTATTCCAATACCAGGGCCTTCTGCAGTTGTTACAGCCTTGAGTATCTCTGGATTTTCAACAGACAAATTTGTGTTTATGGGTTTTCCACCACATAAAAATAAACGTCAAAAGTTTTTTAAAGAAGTTGCATTAGCAGAATACACTGTTTGTTTTTACGAATCTAACCATCGAATTTTAAAATGTTTAAAAGAATTACAAGAATTTATCCCCTCGGAAAGCAAAATAGTTATTTGTCGTGAACTAACTAAACAATTCGAATCAATCTATCGCGGCACAGTTGGTGGACTTGCTAGTATGCGGATACCAGAAAAAGGAGAATTTGTATTAGTAATATCTAAATAATATGACAAATAAAAACTTTTACCTGACTACCACTCTACCATACGTTAATGCCGATCCACATATTGGTTTTGCTCTCGAGATTATCCAAGCCGATGTAATCGCACGTTACCACAAACTGCTTGGCAAAAATGTGATTTTTAATACCGGCACCGATGAACATGGTTTAAAAATTTATCGCAAAGCATTTGAATTAGGAATTGAACCACAAAAATATTGTGATGAGTACGCAGCTAAATTTGATGCCTTAAAACAAGCACTAAATTTAAGCTATACCCATTTTATTCGCACCACCGACCCACATCACATCAAAGCTGCTCAAGAATTCTGGTTACGTTGCGAAAAAAATGGCGACATTTACAAAAAAAATTACAGTGTAAAATATTGTGTAGGTTGCGAATTAGAAAAAACTGATTCCGAATTAGCAGAAAATAAATGTCCAGTACATCCAAATTTAGAGATTGAATTAATCGAAGAAGAAAATTATTTCTTCAAATTTTCCAAATTTCAAAAACCTTTACTAGAACTTTACGCCAAAAATCCAAATTTTGTTATTCCTGCCAATCGCTTGCTTGAAATAAAAAACTTTGTTGAAAAAGGTTTAGAAGATTTTAGTATTTCTAGATTAAAAGAAAAAATGCCTTGGGGTATACCTGTGCCAAATGATGAAAAACATGTAATGTATGTTTGGTTTGATGCGTTAATTAACTATATTTCCACGCTGGGTTGGCCCGAAGAAGATGAAGAAAATTTTAATAACTTTTGGCCTGGTGTTCAAGTGGCTGGAAAAGATAATCTGCGCCAACAAAGTGCAATGTGGCAAGCAATGTTATTATCTGCCAATTTACCAACCTCTAAACAAGTGTTTATTCATGGTTTTGTTACAGCCGAAGGCCAAAAAATGAGTAAAAGTTTGGGTAATGTGGTAGAACCTTACAAAATTGTCGAAAAATATGGCACCGACGCCACCCGATATTATTTACTAGGTGCATTACCTTCTTACGATGATGGCGATTTTTCCATTGAACGTTTTGAAGAATTTTATACCGCGCATTTGGTAAATGGAGTAGGGAATTTGACGAGTAGAATTTTAACGATGTTGGAAAAGTATGGTGATAGTAAAATACCAAAAATTGTAGATTGCGGATTTGAGATCGCAAAATTTTGGAACCATTACGACCAGTCTGTTAATGATTATAAATTTGAATCAGTTGTTGAATTAATTAATAATTTTGTTGGGCAACTTGATAGTTTGATTTCCGAACAAAAACCCTGGGAAAAAGCTAAAGCCGGCGAAGATATTTCTGGCTTGCTTTATCAATTAGCCGAAGGTTTGCGACACATTGCTGTTGCCTTACTTCCAATTATTCCAGAATCAGCCAACAAAATTTTGAACCAATTGGCAACAGAGGATACTTCGAAAGAGTGGGGAAGACTTATTGAAGGTAGTGAAATTAAAAAAGGAGAAATATTATTTCCAAGATTAGAAAAATAAATTTAAAAATTATAAATTTTAAATTAAAAATTCAACAATATGTCTTTCTTCGACATTTCTTTGCTTATCATAATCGGCGCCTTCGGTTTATTTGGTCTATGGTTTGGGCTAATTCACACCTTAGGATCACTAATTGGTACAGTACTAGGTGTGTATTTGGCTAGTCGATATTACGAAACCGCAGCTGATTGGCTTATTAATACTACTGGTTGGGGAGCAAATTTTTCTAAAGTATTAATATTTATTATTGCTTTTGTAATTATTAATCGATTAGTTGGATTAGGTTTCTGGGTTATCGACAAAATTTTAACTATCTTCACCAAATTACCTTTTGTTAGTTCACTAAATCGTTTCTTAGGATTAATTTTTGGTATTTTTGAAGGTTCGCTCGTACTTGGTATAATATTTTATTTTATCGTTCGTTTTCCAGTTGGTGATTCTTTTATGACTTGGCTATCTGCTTCAAAAATTGCACCATACACTGTTAAATTAGCTTCTATACTCTGGCCGCTTTTACCAGATGCCATCAAAGTATTAAAAAGTACAATCGCTGGATTGTTATAATATCAAACAAAATGAAAAAAACTGGAATTATAATAATAGGATTATTTGTCGTTGCCACCCTGGCAGCGATTTTCACTTACAAACAAGTAAGCAAAACTAATGTTTATAATTATAGTTTGATTCTTAAAAATGATGAAAAAAATACTTCCGAAAATACTGCTTTAGCTGCCGAGAATAATTGGCAGAAAGAAATGTATGATAATTATTTCAAACAAGCGAAAACAGTTAACATTACAGAAACAATACAGGGGTCAATCTTGCCGCATCATTTAGTAGCCGGATATATTCCTGCTACTTTTTTTACAGAAATAGCCAAACAAAAACCATCAACTATTGTTATTATCGGTCCTAACCATTTTTTTAGAGGAGAAAACCCAATAATTTCCACCACAAACGACCAATTAACTAGTTACGGCAATCTTCAAGTAAATGATGGTTTGATTAAAAAATTATTAAACGATGGTTTAGTTGGAATAGATGAAACAGTAATAGCTAAAGAACACAGTATTACTGCTTTAACCCCATTTATTAAAAAAACTTTACCAAATACAAAAATTTTACCATTAATTGTTAAATACCAAACTCCTACTGGTACGCTAGAATCTTTGTTTAATAAATTAACAGATATTTTACCGTCCGATGCTGTTATTATTGCTTCAATCGATTTTTCACATTATATGACTTGGGAGACAGCTAATTTTCATGATGAATTAACTAGGGAAGTAATTAAAAATTTTGATTATAGCCGGATAGATAAATTAGATATAGATTCACCAGCTAGCCTGTATATATTTTTAAAATTAATGGAGCATAACAAAACCCAAAAAGTTGTTTATGAATTAGGCGACAACGCGGCTAATATTATGAACCAGCCAGGAGCCAAAGAAACTACCAGTTACTTTTCGCCTTGGTTTGTTAAAGGCGACAAAACAAATAACAAAATTGCTTCAGTGTTATTTTTTGGCGACATGATGCTTGATCGTAATGTTAAAAAACAAACCGATAAAAATGGTGCAGATTATTTGTTTACTAAATTAGCCGGCCAAGAAAACAGATTTTTCTTAGGAATAGACGAAATTAGTGCGAATTTAGAAGGTCCCTTTGCCAACAGTCGTCGTGCCACTACCAAATCAATTGCGTTTCGCTTTGAACCAAAATTAATTTATACTTTAAAAAAATACAACTTCTCAATTTTTACTCTAGCCAACAACCATAGTTTAGATATGGGTAAAGCTGGTTTTGCCGAAGGTAAAGCTAATCTAGCTAAGGCTGGCATTAATTTTTACGGCCAGCAATTATATATTAATAACGATTCTTTGCTGGTTAAAAAAGTAGGGGATTACAATATTGGCTATATCGGACTAGACGACACTATTACCAAAGTAGATATTAAAAAAGTTAAATTGTTAATTGACCAAACAAAAAATAATGGTGCGAATTTTATTGTAACCAATATTCATTGGGGTGAAGAGTACAAAGAAATTTCCAATACCAACCAACGTAATTTGGCGCATCAACTTATTGACGCTGGAGTAGATGTAATTATTGGCCACCACCCTCATGTTGTGCAAGAAATGGAAATATATAAAAATCGCCCAATTTTTTATTCTTTGGGTAACTTTATTTTTGATCAATATTTTTCTGTTTCCACTCAACAAAGTTTGGCAGTTGGTTTAATTTTTACAGATAAAAAAATCTCTACCTATGTTTTCCCACTTAAAGGCATAAACAGCCAAGCCCAACAAATGGAATATGAGATAGGGAAAAAATATTTTGAAAAATGGATTTTAAAAAGTCGTTTAGGAAATTACAAGTTTGATGAATTTAAACATTTAAATATAGAACTGTAATTTAAAATTATAAAGTGTGTTGGAACAATCTTGCGCTTTTTTCGCTCGCGAGAGCGAAAGGGCAGTCCTTGGGACCACAACCCGCGCAAAATTATTCCAACACAAACACAGATGCTAGCCTTTTACTTTTGATTGTCTTTTTGCGGGTTATGCCCCACAGGACATCCTTTTGCCTTCGCAGGCAAAAAAAGCAAAAGGACAATCAAAAGTAAAAATATTTATAAAATATGATAATCGACACTCACTGCCACTTACAATTTAACGGCTATAACGAAGATCGTGAGGCTGTAATTAAACGTTGCCAAGAAGCTGGGATGATTTGTAATACTGTTGGTACTCAAAAAGATACTAGTCGTTTAGCAGTAGAGTTGGCCGAAAAGTACGATTTTATTTACGCTACCATTGGTTTACATCCAATTCATACTTCTTCCACTGAAGTAGACGAAGAAGAAACAACTTTTCAATCTCGTGAAGAAGAATTTGATGAAAAATATTATAATGAATTAGCTCAATCAAAAAAAGTAATCGCCGTAGGGGAATGTGGTTTAGAATTATTTCATATTCCAGAAGGAGCAAACAAAGAGGAAGTACTAGAAAAACAAAAGAAAACTTTTCTACAACAAATTAATTTCGCCAACAAACATAACCTACCAATGGTTATTCATGTTCGTGACGCACACCAAGAAACAATCGAAATGCTAAATTTAGAAATTAAAAATTTAAAATTAGAAATTCCCACAGGTGTTATGCATTGCTATACCTCAGATTGGATTAATGCAGAACAATATTTAAAATTAGGATTCTATCTAGGTTTTACCGGTGTCATTACTTTTCCACCAAAAAAACTCGATCCAAAACCTCAACTCGATTTGTTAGAAGTTGTAAAAAATTGTCCGTTGGATAAAATTTTAATTGAAACCGATTCACCATATTTAGCACCCCAAGCCTATCGTGGCGAACGAGCCGAACCGTGGATGGTGGTAGAAGTAGCTAAAAAAATTGCGGAAATTAGAAATTTAGGACTAGAAGAAGTTGTAGAAATTACAACAAATAATGCTAAAAAATTATTCACCAAAATCACTAATTAAATATTGGCAAATTATCCCCAAGTAATTTTTTACACCTACTTGACGTTTTGGCTTAATTCTAGTAAACTATTGTCGTCTTAATATGGATGCAAAAAACCCAAAAACTAGCGACCGAGAGTACTATTTGTTCGCACTACGAATCATCGGCGACTTTGGGGTAAATATAGCAGTACCGGCAGTATTAGCAGCTTTACTTGGTAATTGGTTGGATGAAAAATATAACCGATACCCCTTGTTTATTATATTATGTTTAATTACCGCGTTTCTTTTTACTGTAAAAATCATTCAGAAAAAAGCTAAAAAATACGGTGACGAATACCAAAAAATGTAATTATGAGTAGTGTAATGCACATACCGAATTTACCACCTGATGTATTAACGACAATTGGTGGATTCCCCATAACCAATACAATGGTTAATGCTTGGATAGCAATAATTATATTTTTAATATTCGGTTTATTTTTAAAAAAACGACTAAGTTTGCGTCCTGGCAAACTACAAAATGTTACTGAATATTTTGTAGAATTACTGCTCGGATATTTTGATCAAGTAACTGGAGACAGAAAAAAGACTATGCGGTTTTTACCACTAGTTGGCTCTGTCTTCTTTTTTATTTTACTTTCTAATTGGTTGGGGTTATTACCTGGTACCGGCAGCATTACTTTTGGCCACACTATGTTGCTTCGCCCGGCTAATACCGACCTAAACCTAACCGTGGCTATGGCTATAATTGCGGTCATAACATCACACATATTTGGCTTAATTACAGTAGGTGTATTTACTCATTTAAATAAATTTATTCAAATTGGTACATTTTTTAAAAGTTTACGCAAAGGCCCTGTAGCAATTTTTACTGCTATTATCGAAATGATGGTTGGTGTAATCGAATTGGTTAGTGAATTTGCCAAAGTTTTATCACTATCTTTAAGGTTGTTTGGCAATATTTTTGCTGGCGAAGTTTTGATTTCGGTAATTTCGGCATTGGCTGGATTGCTTATTCCAACTCCATTTATGATGCTAGAGTTATTGGTTGGTATTATCCAAGCAGCTGTATTTACTATGTTAACCCTAGTATACCTAACTGTAATGACATCGGTTCCTCACGAAGAAGAATCACATTAAAATAAGGAATAAGGAATAAGGAATAAGGAAAATAATTTACTCCTTACTCTTTACTCCTTAATTCTTAACAAGATGTTAGTTGTGAGGTTAAACAAATTTCCTCCTCAAACAACCAAACATCGCGAAAGGTCTAAATATGGAACACGTATCAATCGTGGTAATGGCTAAAGCTTTTACCATGGCTATCGGTGGCATGTTTCCAGCCTTGGCTATCGGTAAATTGGTAGCTAAAGCTATGGAAGCTATTGGCCGCAATCCAGAAGCTTCTGGAAAATTGTTTGTACCAATGTTGCTCGGTGCCGCTTTTGCCGAAGCTATCGCCATTTATTCTTTGGTGGTAGTATTCACCTTGAAATAATTTCTTTCACTGGATCAAATTGGTCCAGTGGATAGAGATTGTTTAAAATTTAACTTGTCATTCCTGCCCCGCAAAATGCGGAAGGAATCCAGGAAATAATAAATTTATGTCAAATACTATTACTAATACTAGTGAAGAAGTACCAGTCGAAACCACTTCCGAGCACACTACTGCCGCTCCAGGAGGCGAAAGTGTTGCTGCTTCGCTTGGTTTGAATGGAACTTTATTTGTTTTTCAGTTAATCAACTTTGCCATTGTAGCTGCGGTTATTTGGTTTTTAATTTTAAAACCATTAACTAGTAAAATGGCCGAACGTCAAAAAATGATTGATGAAAGTATTGATAACGCCAAAAAAATTCAAGAAAACCTATCTCGTGGTGAGCGTGATTATCAAAGCAAAATCGATCAAGCTAAAGTAGATGCTAATAAAATCATCGAAAAAGCTGGAACAGAAGCGGGAGAACTAACTAACACTATGAAAGAAAAGGCTAAAGAGGAGATTACGACTTTGGTTGATCAAGCAAAAAGACATATTAATGTAGAACGTGATGAGGTGATGGCAAATATTAAATCCGAAACAGGAAATTTAATTATTGCCGCCGTAGAAAAAATACTAAACGAAAAGTTAGATGATAAAAAAGACAAGAATTTAATTGAAGATACGCTCAAGAATTTAAAGGCGTAAATTAAGTTATGAAAAAGAAAATCAGTAACAAACAATTTGCCGAAGCCTTGTTCGCAGTAACCGATGGACTAAAAGGCGAAAAATTAAATGAGGCTTTGCATCAATTTGTTTTGTTGCTTGTAAAATATCATAAATTGAAACAGGGTGCGCTAATTATTGCCGAATTTGAAAAATATGCCAAGAAAAAATCTGGCATAATAGAACTAGAAATTACCTCTGCACGAAAGTTGTCAGACACAACACTAAATCACATTAAAAAAATATTTGGCGAACAAGTTGAATCCATAGAAAAAATTGATGGAGAAATATTGGGTGGAGTAAAAATAAAGATGGAAGATAAAATTTTAGACGCCAGTTTAAAAACACAATTACTAAATTTAAAACAAAATTTAATATAAAATATGTCTACAAACACAATCGTAAACGAACTAAAAAAACACATTGCTGAGTTTGAAAAAACTGTGCAAGTCGAAGAGATCGGTACAGTTATCGAAGTTGGCGATGGTATCGCTCGTATGTCTGGGCTTACCAAATGCCAATACCAAGAAATGTTGGAATTTCCTGGTGAAGTATTTGGTGTAGCCTTAAACTTGGAAGAAGAAACTGTGGGTGCCATGATTTTGGGTGACTTTAAAAAGATTAAAGAAGGCGACACTGTAAAACGTACTGGTCGTATTTTGTCTGTACCAGTTGGCCCCGAAATGGTTGGCCGCGTGGTTAACGCTTTAGGCCAAGCCATCGATGGTAAAGGTGAAATAAAAACCAAACAATTTTATCCAGTAGAAAAAATTGCTCCTGGTGTAATGACTCGCCAAGGCGTACACCAACCAGTACAAACTGGTATCAAGGCTATCGACGCCATGATTCCAATTGGTCGTGGTCAACGCGAACTTATTATCGGCGATCGTCAAACTGGTAAAACTGCTATTGCTATTGATACTATTATCAACCAAAAAGGCCAAAACATGAAATGTATTTATGTAGCGGTTGGTCAAAAAGAATCTAAAGTAGCTCGTATCGTGGCCAAACTTCAAGAAACTGGCGCAATGGAATATACCACTATCGTAGTAGCTGGTGCATCTGATCCAGCTTCAATGTCATTTATCGCTCCATATTCTGGAGTGGCTATGGCCGAATATTTTGCTGATCAAGGTGAAGATGTTTTGGTTGTTTATGATGATTTAACCAAACAAGCTTGGGCTTATCGTGAAATTTCACTTTTACTTCGCCGTCCACCAGGTCGCGAAGCTTATCCAGGTGATGTTTTCTATTTACACTCACGTCTTTTGGAACGCGCTTGCAAGTTAAATAAAGAAAATGGTGGTGGTTCTATCACTGCGCTTCCAATTATCGAAACTCAAGCCGGCGATGTAACTGCCTATATTCCTACCAACGTAATTTCCATTACTGATGGTCAAATTTTCTTAGAAACCGATCAATTCTACAAAGGTATCCGCCCAGCTTTGAATGTAGGTATTTCGGTTTCTCGTGTTGGCGGTTCTGCTCAAATCAAACCAATGAAAAAAGTGGCTGGTAAATTAAAACTAGCCATGGCCCAATTCCGTGAATTAGAAGCCTTTGCCCAATTTGCTTCCGACCTTGATCCAGAAACCAAAGCGCAAATTGATTTAGGAACTCGCATGACAGAATTATTAAAGCAACCACAATACAGCCCAATGCCAGTAGAAAATCAGATTGCTGTTATTTATGCTGTGTCCAATGGATATTTTAATAAATTTGCTGTCAAAGAAATTGCTGATGCCGAAAAGAAATTTATTGAATTTATTACTAAAACCAAACACAGCTTATTAGATAAATTAGCAAAAGGGGATTGGGATGAAACAGTTGAGGGTGAATTAAAAGAAGCATGTAGTGAGTTTGTAAAATAATATATGGCCGTAAACACTAAAGCAATTAAACGTCGCATCAAATCCGTTGGCAATACCAAAAAAATCACCAAAGCCATGGAAATGGTGTCTGCTTCCAAAATGCGTAAAGCCACCGAAGCAGCTGTAAATACCCGCACCTATGCCAAAATGGCTTGGGATCTTTTGGTAAACTTATCAAAAATACAGGAAGTAAAATTGCCTTTGTTGGAAGTGCGACAAGTAAACAAACTTTTGGTTATTTTAATTAGTTCCAATCGCGGTTTATGCGGCAGTTTTAATGCCAATATTATTCGTAAAACTGCAGAACAATTAAATAATCCAAAAAATATTAGTCGCCAACGCACACAAAACAACCTTATTGAACCAAGCGAAAATATTACTGTTGATGTAATTGGTATTGGTAAAAAAGGCGCCGATTTTGCCAAAAAAATGGGTTATAATTTAATTGCATCTTTTTCTAATTTTGGTGATACTCCAAAATTAAATGACATCATGCCAATTTCTAGAATGGTAATTGATGAATATCAAAAGAAAAAATATGATAAAGTAGTAGTAGCTTATACCGATTACAAATCGGCTATTGCTCAAATTGCTAAGTTGCGTCAGGTTTTACCTATCGCTGAACACGATTTAGAAAAAATGTTGCAAGGCACTGGTGGTCTAGATTCTCAAGATGCAAATTTACAAATCACAGCTAAAATGGACGGAAACAATTATTTATTTGAGCCAAATCCGTCTAAAGTACTAGAAATTATTTTACCAAGACTAGTCGAGACTCAAATCTATCAAGCTACCCTTGAATCAGCTGCTTCCGAACACAGTGCCCGCATGATGGCAATGCGCAACGCCTCTGATTCTGCTGAAGATATGATTAAAGAATTAAATTTGAATTTTAACAAAGCCCGTCAAGCTGGTATCACCCAAGAAATTGCCGAAATTGCTGGTGGTGCTGCGGCACTAGGTTAATTAAAAAAATAAATTAATAAAAATAATTACAATTAATAAAATATTATGTCAGAAAAAAATATTGGTACAATTTCACAAATCATCGGCGTAGTAGCTGATGTACACTTTGCCGATAAATTACCAGAACTTTATAACGCTCTGGAAACCAAAATGCCTAATGGCAATACTTTGGTATTGGAAGTTCAACAACATTTAGGTGGCAACACTGTGCGTACAGTAGCTATGAGTACTACCGACGGTTTGGAACGCGGCGCCGAAGTAGTTGACACTGGCGCGCCAATTTCTGTACCAGTTGGTCCAGAAACATTAGGCCGCATGTTTGATGTTATTGGCAAGCCAATTGATGGTCTAGGAGACGAAAAAGCTAAAAAACATTACCCAATCCACCGTCCAGCTCCAAGTTTTAAAGAACAATCTACCAAATCCGAAGTTTTGGAAACTGGTATCAAAGTTATCGACTTGTTCTGCCCATTTTTGAAGGGTGGAAAAGTTGGTTTGTTTGGTGGTGCTGGTGTAGGTAAAACTGTTACCATCCAAGAATTAATTCGTAACATTGCTGCAGAACATGGTGGCTATTCTATGTTTGCTGGCGTTGGAGAACGTACTCGTGAAGGTAATGATCTGTACCAAGAAATGAAAGATTCTGGCGTACTCGAAAAAACCGCTCTAGTTTTTGGTCAAATGAACGAACCACCAGGTGCTCGTGCTCGTGTAGCTTTGACAGCTTTGTCTATGGCCGAATATTTCCGTGATGAAGAAGGTAAAGATTTGTTATTATTTATTGATAATATTTTCCGTTTCACCCAAGCTGGTTCCGAAGTATCCGCACTTCTTGGTCGCATGCCATCTGCCGTAGGTTATCAGCCAACTTTGGCTACAGAAATGGGTGCGCTTCAAGAACGTATTACTTCTACTGCCAAAGGTTCTATTACATCAGTACAAGCGGTTTATGTACCAGCCGACGACTTAACCGACCCAGCTCCTGCCACAACTTTTGCTCACTTAGATTCTACTGTAGTACTTTCTCGTGCTTTATCTGAACTTGGTATCTACCCAGCAGTAGATCCATTAGATTCTTCTTCTACAATTTTGGATCCAAATATTGTGGGTGAAGAACACTATCGCACTGCCCGTGAAGTGCAACAAGTTTTACAGAAATACAAAGATCTACAAGATATTATTGCCATCCTTGGTATGGAAGAATTGTCTGATGAAGATAAAATAACTGTAGCCCGCGCTCGTAAAATGCAAAAGTTCTTATCTCAACCAAACTTTGTGGCCGAACAATTTACCGGTCGTGAAGGTCGCTATGTAAAAGTAGCTGATACGGTTCGTGGCTTCCGCGAAATTTTGGACGGTAAACACGACGATAAACCAGAACAGGCATTTTATATGGTAGGAGGTATTGAAGAAGTAATGGCATAGCCATCATCCTCAGCAAGGCCTCTGGCCGAGTCGAGGGATCTCTTTCAAATTACAATATTGTATGAATATTAAATTTAAAATTGCCACTCCAGAAAAAGTAGTTTACGAAAACGAAATAGAGCAAGTCTCTGTTCCTACTATGGACGGGGAAATTACAATACTCCCAAACCATATTCCTTTAGTGTCTGTTTTAAAAGCGGGGGAATTACGCATTAAAGATAAAAACGGCGAACAAATTATGGCCGTATCGGGTGGATTTTTGGAAATGCGCGGCAATAACGAATTAATTATTTTGGCAGATAATGCTGAGCGTGCCGAGCATATTGATATTGATCGTGCCGAAGAAGCTAGAAAACGCGCCGAAACAGAAATGGAGAAGGCAAAGGCTGGTGAAGATGCTGATTTCGCACGTTTACAAGCGATGATTGATAGAGAATTAAATAGAATTAAAATCGGAAAAAAGTACAAAAACATTAGAATGCCAAATAACTAATTAAGCATTTTAAATTTTACAAAATCAAAACACCTCGCATTTACGGGGTGTTTTTGTAATAAAATTATATTTTTTCCGTCTACTATACTATTAACAATTAGAAAAAGAACAACACTTATGGTATAATATAATAGACAAAAATACAGATATGCAAAATCTAACTAAGCAAACACTAGAAATTTATTGGCAACATATTAAAAAATATCCCAAAGCTATAATTTTGGCAATTTTTGGTGTTACCATAGCTTCTATAACTAACGTTTTGTCACCGTTATTTTTTAAAAATTTCTTTGATGTTCTTAGCCAGCATTTACCAAGCAATACTAACGACTACTTTATTTTGGTACAAATTTTAATAATTATTGCGATAATCGAATTTATTGGTTGGGCAGCTTGGCGAATAACAGATTTTTCTGCGTCTTTTTTTCAGTCACACATTATCCGAGATTTATCCGATACTTGTTTTGCTTATTTACACAAACATTCAACCACCTTCTTTCATAATAATTTTGTTGGCTCTCTTACCAAGCGTGTAAACCGTTTTACCAGAGCATTTGAAAGCCTATCCGACCGTTTTATATACAATATTTTACAGATGGTTTTAAATATCGCTGGAATTACAATGGTTTTGTTCTTTAAAGACTGGCGGATGGGTTTAGGACTAACTGTTTGGATAGTTATTTTTATGGCTATTAATTGGTGGTTTGTAAACTTTAAACTGCCTTACGATATCGAACGCAGTAAAGCTGATACTGCTACTACAGGCGTTTTGGCCGATACTATTACAAATCAAATTAATGTAAAGTTATTCGGCGGGTACGAGCGAGAGAAAAAAAGATATAGCAAAACTACAGAAAAATTGCGATATTTACGCCAGCTTACTTGGTATATGGGCAGCACCTTTTTTGCGGTGCAAGGCTTACTAACTCTTGTTTTAGAAATCGGCTTATTATTTTTAGGATTGTATTTTTGGAAACTTGGTAAATTTACCGTGGGTGATTTTGTTTTGATACAATCTTATACAATTATTGTACTGTTACGCCTTTGGGATGTAGGCAGAATTATCCAACATATCTACGAAGATTTGAGTGAAGCCAGAGAAATGACTGAGATTTTTCTTACAGAATATGAAATTACAGATCCACTAAACGCAAAAAAGTTAAAAGTAACAAACGGTCAAATCGAATTTAATGATGTCAGCTTTTATTATCACTCTACTAGACCAATATTAAAAAATTTTAATTTAAACATTAAACCACTAGAAAAAGTAGCTTTGGTCGGACCATCTGGTGCAGGCAAGTCCACAATTGTTAAGTTACTACTACGTTTACACGATTTATCTGAAGGAGAAATAAAAATTGACGGACAGCCAATTAACAAGGTTACCTTAAACAGTCTTTGGAACACGGTTAGTTTGGTTCCGCAAGACCCAATACTTTTTCACCGCTCACTGGCAGATAATATAAGTTATGGCCATCCTGAAGCAAAATTAAAGGATATAATTAAAGCTGCTAAACTAGCACACTGTCACGAATTTATTAATGGTTTTCCAGAAAAATATGATACTTTTGTTGGGGAACGTGGCATAAAATTATCCGGCGGAGAACGCCAACGAGTAGCCATTGCTAGAGCAATTTTACACAACGCTCCAATATTAGTGCTAGACGAAGCTACTTCTAGCCTAGATTCAGAATCAGAAAAATTGATTCAAGACGCACTATTAAATTTGATTAAAGGAAAAACTGTAGTCGTTATTGCTCATCGGTTATCTACTATTATGAAAATGGACAGAATTATAGTTGTAGCCAATGGTAAAATAGTAGAAGAGGGGACGCATAAAAAACTACTAAAAAAGAAAGGTTTATACAGCCGACATTGGCAAGTACAGGCTGGCGGATTTGCTTAAGTTAACCATAATTTATAAATATAAAAATCAGCCCATGTCCCGCCCACGTGATAATGTCATAGCACGGGCAAAGTTAAAATGTCATAGCTAACCGATTCTGTGTCATAATTGATCTAGATTAAAATAATTAATTTAGACCAAATAATATGAACCAGAACCAC
>Ga0209212_1001975_pt1 | contig 30871 bp, 30 predicted proteins | sample RifGroC2_FD_183996 | JGI IMG/M metagenome (GOLD analysis project Ga0209212, IMG submission 183996) | Groundwater microbial communities from Rifle, Colorado, USA - Groundwater C2 (SPAdes) (version 2) | ecosystem: Environmental > Aquatic > Deep subsurface > Groundwater | place: Rifle, Colorado...
AGAAGGCGCTTTGGTAATTTATGACGCGTTTAATTTAAATGAGATAAAGAGGCTTCCCTTTAAGAAGCCTGCCGGCAAGTATAATGCCTTGAATAAGACATATCCAGGCCGCATGTTAAAAGAGCAGATGGTTCTACAGCGTGCTGCTCATAAGTTAAACTAAAGGAGTCAAACAATGCTTGGCGTAACCAAGCTTTTGTGCGAAACAGATGAAACACAATCTGGCGCAGGACACAGGGGGCATGGCCGCATGCAAGCTCCCCGGCTACTTCAGTTTTCTGAAGATAAGCGGCCGATTGTTGTATGGAACATCACAAAGCGATGCAATTTGAAGTGCATACATTGCTATTCTGATTCGCAGAACAGAGACTACGACGGCGAATTGACGAGTACAGAGGCAAAGCTGGTAATAGACGACCTTGCAGGATTTGGCGTGCCTGTTATAATCTTCTCAGGCGGCGATCCCCTTTTACATAATGACATATTTAAAGTTGCGAGGTATGCCGGCTCAAAGGGCATCAGGTGTGCGCTGTCTACAAACGGGGTTTTGATAGACAAGAAAACTGCGCAGGCGATTAAAGACGCAGATTTTGCATATGTGGGAGTAAGTATAGACGGCATTGGCGAGTATAACGACAGATTCAGGGGCATGATTGGTGCTTATAACCTGGCGCTGGAAGGAATAAGAAATTGTCGGGATGCAGGTGTAAGGACAGGCCTGCGCCTGACCTTGAGCAACAGGACTTTGCCTCAGCTTCCGGCAATATTTGACCTTGCAGAAAGCGAGGATATTCCTCGGATATATATATCACATCTCGTATATTCAGGAAGAGGCAACAGGATGAAGAAAGATGATTTGACTCATGAGGAGACAAGAAAGGCATTGGATTTTATTTTTGAAAAGGCGGTAGAGTTTCATAGAAAGGGATTAAAAAAAGATGTGCTTACAGGCAACAATGATACAGATGGAGTATATCTGTATCTGAAAATGAGGAACGAGAGCCCTGAAAAGGCAGAGAAGGTTTATAAGCTTTTGAATATGAGGGGAGGGAATAGTTCAGGCACTGCTATTGGTTGCATTGATAATCTCGGCAATGTTCATGCAGACCAGTTTTGGAGCCAATATTCATTTGGGAATGTGAAGGATAGGCCGTTCAGTGAGATATGGACCGATACAAAAGATCCAATCATGTACGGGCTTAAAAATAAAAAGAAATTTGTTATGGGCCGATGCAGCCAATGTACATTCCTTAATATATGCGGAGGCAATTACAGGGTCAGGGCAGAGGCAGTATACGGCAATTTATGGGCAGATGATCCGGCATGTTATCTGACGGATGAAGAGATAGGGGTTCAAAATCAATGCAGAATTCAAATTGCAAAATGAAAAGTGAAAAAGGTATTTTGAAATTTGCAATCTGCAATCTGCAATTTGCAATAAGCATGGGCATTCTGGCGTTTTTGATATTTGCCAATGCCACAACAGCAGCCTCTGCTAAAGGAAGTTACGGCACCGCCTCTCTCATGGTGATTGTTGAAAGGGAATCTGGAAGCGTGATAGTCATTGATTCCTCGAAGCATGAATTCCTGGGCAGAATTTCTAATCTTGGCAATCTTATTCATGCAACAATAAAGTTTTCAAAAGACGCCAGATATGCGTATGTTATCGGAAGAGACGCCAATATAAGCAAGATAGACCTCTTGAAACTTAAGGTTGTAAAACGGGTACGGGCAGGGGAAGACTCCGTGGGTGGCGTGATGACGCAGGACAGTAAATATGTTGTCTTAAGTAATTATGTGCCTGGCGAAGTCAGAATCCTTGATGCGGAAACTCTGGAGACAGTAAAGTCAATAAAGGCAGAACGAGAATATCCGGATGGTAGAAAGGTAGAGGCAAGGGTTGTCGGATTAGTAGATGCGCCCGGCAATCTTCTCATCTTCTCAATGATGGATACTGATGGAACATGGGTTGTGGATGCAGGCAAAAAGGATTTTCCGGTGATAAAGAAGTTTTGGGATATAGGAGAAACGCCATATGACGGTCTGATAACCCCTGACGGCAGATATTATATCGTCGGCCTGTTGAATTCAAATTGGGTTGGGCTTCTGGATACATGGGATATGGCAGAGGTTAAAAGAATTTCAACTATAAGGACAAAAGATGACAGAGGGACAGAGGAGGATGTTGTCCCATTATGGAAGATACCGCATCTTAAAGGATGGGCTATTGCAGGAGATTATGCGGTGCTGCCTGCTATCAAAAGGGAAGTGGCATTGGTTTATAGCACAAGAGACTGGAGTATAGTGAAGGAGATACCTATCTCAGGCACAGCCCTTTATACGGTTGCAGGGCCTGATGGAAGATATGTATGGGTGGACTTGGTCGGCAATAACGGAGATGTGATTCAAGTCATAGACCTTAAAACCCTTGAAGTGGTAAAAGCGCTCAATCCCGGCAAAGGGGCTACCCACCCGCAGTTTACGCCAAAGGGGGATGCAGTATATATCTCTTTAATGGATGATGACAAGGTGGTTGTATACAACCCTCTGACCTTTGAAAAGATAAAGGAGTTTCCTGCCAAAAGGCCTTCCGGCATCTTTTCAACGGAGCGGGCGCATAAGTTTGGCATGTGAAAATGATTACGCCGATTATAAAAGCAGATTACACAGAAATGTCATTGCGAGCCCCCTCACTTGTCATTGCGAGGCGAAGCCGAAGCAATCTCTTTTTATCGTTCGGGGCAGGCTCCGGCGAAGCAATCCTGACCGGGATTGCCGCGGTCGTCCGCCTTTGGCGGACTCCCTCGCAATGACAACAAAGTTGTCATCTGTGTAATCATTTTAAGGTCTTTCCTGAAGCAGCTGGGGCCGCTGTTTCACAGAAAGAGGGGAGGCTCTTTATAGAATAATCTATAGAGGTCTCCCCTAAATTATTGACAGGTTTTTGTTCAGCCCAAAAAAGCAGTTGCATTTTTTGGCAACACTATTTAAAAGACAGTAACGTTCATACATGGCCAATCTCCCAAAATTCATAGCAAAAATATCATAGAGACAATTACAGAGTGAAGAGCCCCGCCCACAGAGCCTGTCCTGAACTGGCTTCAGGAACGTGGCATACGGCGGGCTGCGGCAGTTAAACCAGGAAGGGCTGTCCAAATGGGCAGGGTGAAATGGCCAATGTTTTTTTAGGCCTCAACGAGAGAAATATACTTGGCTATCAGTTTTTTCTGTCCTGAGCCTGGAAAGATAATTGTAAGCTTTGCATCTTCGCCTGCGCCTTCTTTTGCCTTTATAATACCAATGCCAAAGCTCGGATGCTTTATCTTTATGCCTATTTTCCATGGATTGTTGTCATGGAAATCATCATAAACAATACGTGGCTCATTTAACCCACCTTGCTCCCATTTGGGGACAGATTTGAAATCTGTCCCCAGGGGGGTGGAGTGATTAGGCGAAATTATCTCTAAATAATTCGGGTCTATTTCATCAATAAACCTTGATTGTCCTTGAAATCTGGATTCGCCATAGATAGTCCTTTCCCGCGCTCCGAAAAGAAATAATTTTCTCATGGCCCTTGTCATTCCCACATAACAGAGCCGTCGTTCTTCTTCTAATTCATTTTCATCATCTGCATTTATTGACCTTGAGTGCGGGAATAGCCCTTCCTCCATGCCGACCATAAATACAACCGGAAACTCGAGACCTTTGGCAGAATGGAGCGTCATGAGCGTAACCCTGTTGTGTTCATCCTCAAAGGTATCTATATCGCTTATTAATGCCACATGGTCGAGAAAGTCAGCAAGGGTTGCCTTTTCCCTGCCTTTCTCAAAATCCCTCATTGCTGATATGAGTTCGTGCAGGTTCTCGATGCGAGCCTCAGCCTCTTCTGTTTTTTCATCCTCCCACATCTTTATATATCCGCTTTCTTCAAGAAGCATCTTCGCAAGTTCATGGATGGAAAGCTTATCCGACAATCCGTTAAACTTTTCGATAACGGCTATAAAGCCCTGGTCTTTATTTCTCGGTATAAGCCCTTTTCCCATAGCAAGCTTAAATGCGTCAAAGAGCGCAATGTCTTGCCCGGCTCCAAAGGATGACACTTTATCAATCGTCGCCTTACCAATTCCGCGCGGAGGGGTATTAATTATTCTCATAAGCGAAAGTGAGTCGCTTGGATTTGCAACTACCTTTAGATAGGCAACAGCATCCTTAATTTCCTTTCTTTCGTAGAACTTTAACCCACCAACAATATGATAGGGCATGCCGCTCCGTATAAAATGCTCTTCAAATATACGCGACTGGGCATTGGTGCGGTAGAATATCGCAAAATCCTTATAAGAGAGGCTGTTTTTTCGGCGCAAATCTTCAACCTTTTCGAATAAAAGACTCGCCTCATAGTGCTCATCCCGCGCCATCTGGTAAGTAACAAGCGCGCCGTCCGGATTTTCTGTCCAGAGGGTTTTGCCAATCCTCTTTATATTCCTTTCCACAACAGAATTAGCTGCGGCAAGTATATTTTTTGTGGAGCGGTAGTTCTGCTCAAGCCTTATAATCTCAACATCAGGGTAATCCTTTTCAAACTCCAGAATATTCCGTATGTCCGCGCCTCTCCACCCATAAATAGACTGGTCTTCGTCGCCGACAACGCACAGATTTTTATGCACGGCAGAGAGCATACTAATCAGTATATATTGGGCGCGGTTTGTATCCTGATATTCGTCAACAAGGATATAACGGAATCGCTTCTGGTATTTCTCAAGCACTGGCTGTGCCTGCTGAAAGAGCCGTATCGGTTCACAGATAAGGTCGCCAAAGTCCAGCGTCTTATTCTGTTTTAGTTTGCCTTGATATAGTTTATATACTGCCGCAACCCTCTGCCTGAAGAAATCATCAACACTTGCTGCATAGTCATTGACAGAAAGCGCCTCATTCTTTGCCTGATTTATGTGTGAGAGGATTGCCCTCGGGCTGAATGATTTATCGCTTATGTTCAGCTCAGACATGCAGAGTTTTACGAGCGCCAACTGATCGTCATCGTCATACACAATAAAATTAGGGTCAATGCCTATATATTGGCCGTCCTTTCGCAGGATACGAAGCCCTGTAGAGTGGAATGTGCCAAGCCATAGATCCTTTGCCTTTGGCCCAAGAATCTTTTCAAGCCGCTCCTTCATCTCTCCTGCAGCCTTGTTTGTAAAGGTAACTGCGAGGATATTGAATGGCGAAATGCCTTTCTCTTTTAGCAGATAGGCCATTCTGTAAGTAAGAACCTTCGTCTTTCCGCTCCCTGCGCCTGCAAGAATCAGAATCGGACCGTCGGTCTTTCCTACGGCATCGGCTTGTTGGGGGTTGAGGTGTTTTAAAATATCCATAGTTAATTTCGTTTTTTCCTTAAGAAGAATACATCCAGTGCGCTTTATTGTCAATTGTTTCTATAAACCGTAAAATAGCGATTTAAAACCTCGTTATTCTACAGAAGTGATAATTGTATGTGATAATTGTGTTGAAACATTTGATAAAATAGTGATAGTATTGCACATTGTATTTCGGGACACCATAGGGCTAAATAGGCCTATCTACAGCGAAAAGGGTGAAGATGATGCCTGAGAATAGGTTTGTAAATCACGATAGACCAAATATAATATTCTGCATTCTTTGTTTAGTATTCTGTATCCTGTCAATTATGGGTTGCAAGAGACAGGCAGAGGAAGAAAAAAAGCTGGTTTCTCCTGACGCGGTTGTTATTAGTGTTAATGACAAGGCAATTAGCTACGGGGAGTTTCAGGATATATTTAAAAGAAATTTTTGGGAAGGCAATGTGGCCGCTGAGCTTAAAGAAGAGGAACTTAGGGAGCTGAACAGGGCGCTGGTAAATCAGCTCATTGAAGAGGAATTGATGCTTAAGGAGGCAGCGAAGCTGGTATTGATTGTGAATGAAAAAGAGGTTTCAGCAGAAATGGAACAAATAAAAAAGGAGTATGTTGGCGATTCATTTGAGTCAACCATCTTAAATAAATACGGAAGCATGGAGAAGTGGCGGGAAGAGATAAAAAGAAAGCTCTTGATGAAAAAGGTTGTGGATGAGGTTATAACCCCTAAGCTTTCAGTAAAGGAAGAAGAGGCCAGGAGATATTATAAGGAGCATGAATCAGAGTATAATGTGAGCGAACAGGTAAGGGCGCGTATGATTGTAGTAAAAACAGAAGAAGAGGCAAATCATGTAAGGGAAAGGTTATTGAAAGGTGAAGATTTTGCAAAGGTTGCCAAAGAGGTTTCTTTAAGCCCTGAAGGACGGAAAGGCGGAGACCTTGGATTCTTTGGCAGGGGAGAGATGCCAACAGAGTTTGAGGAAGTGGTTTTTGTCCTTCCAAAGGGGGAATTAAGCGAGGTAATAAAAACAGTGTATGGCTATCATATCTTCAGGGTTGAAGAAAAGCGAGAGGCAAGGTCTAAAAGTTTTAAGGAAGTGAGGAATGAGATAATAGAGAAGCTAAAAAGGGAAAAGAGCGATATGGAGTTTCAGGCATGGATGAAAGAATTAAAGCAAAAGGCAAGGATAGAGGTCAGGGAGGAGCTATTGTGAGGAATCAGGTGTCAGGGATTATGGGTAAGGGGCATAAAAAAATATTTTTGGTATATATTTTCCTCTTTTTACTATTCCCCAGTGCTTTGTCCCTTGCCTCAGTAGTTAATGCTGAAATCATAGATAAGGTTATAGCAGTTGTAAATGATAGCGTTATTACATTATCGGAGTTGAATTCTGCTATTGCTGATATTGGAATCATTAAAGGTGACAGTAAAGAGAAGCAGATTGTAGAAACAAAGAGCAGAATATTAGACCAGCTCATTGAAAAAAAACTGGTCGAGTTGGCTGCGACTAAGGCCGGAATAAGTGTTAGTGAAAAGGAGATAGATAATGCAGTAGAAGATGTAAAAAAGCAAAATAATATAAGCCATGAAGAACTCTTACGTGCTCTCGCGAAGAATGGTCTTACACTTAAGGCATACCGTGAACAGCTTAAAGAACAGGTAAGGCAAGTAAAATTTATAAACAGACAGTTTCGTTCCAATATAAAATTGGCTGATGAGGATGTGGAGGCGTACTATAAGCTAAATCAAGATAAGTTTGCTGGTCCTACCATGCACAGGCTCAGGATTATATCATTTCCACTAACCGAACCGGGCAAGGTAAAGGAGGCTGAGAAAAAGGTAAAGGATGTCCTTGCAATGGCAAAAAGAGGAGAAGATTTTGCAAAACTTGCAAGGGAATATTCTCAGGGGCCAAATGCCTTGGGTGGCGGTGATTTGGGATACGTTAAAACAGGTGAGATGGATCCTACAATAGAAAGGGCAATCGCAGGATTAAAGAGCGGTGAGGTGAGCGATGTCGTAAAGACCTCTACCGGCTTTCACATAATACAGGTAGTTGAGAGGCCAAAGGGAGAGCCAAGACCGCTGTCTGAGGTTGATGAGGAAATCAGGAATATCATTTTTCAGAAGATTATAGATGAACGCTACAAATTCTGGTTGGAAGAGATAATGAAAAAGGCGTATGTAGAGGTGAGACTGTAAAAGACGGTAGGGGGTAGGCACTATGCAGTATGCAGTAAAGAATAAAGCTGTTTGCTGCTTACTCCTTACTGCTTACCATATTTATGAAGCCTACCATCGCAATCACCATTGGCGACCCTACAGGGGTCGGGCCTGAAGTCGTTTTAAAAGCCTTAACTGACAGAAAGATTAAACAACTTTGCACTCCGGTGGTTCTTGGTGATGAGGCAGTCCTTAAGCACATAAGTGCAAAATGCAAAATGCAAATTGCAAATTGCAAAATTATAAACCTCTCTCATCTCAATCCCAAAAAATTAACACCCGGCAAACCTGATAAAATCTGCGCAAAGGCCATGATGACCTATATAGAAGAGGCTGTATTCATGGCGCTTGGCAGTGATATAGATGCGATTGTCACAGGCCCGATTAGCAAAGAGGCCATTAACAAGGCAGGATATAAATTTCACGGCCATACGGAATTTCTTGCGCATCTTACAAATACAAAAGACTTCCGCATGATGCTTGCCGGCAAGAACCTGAAGGTCATTCTTGTAACCATTCACGAATCAATAAAAAGTGTACCTAAACTTCTTACCAAAGAAAATGTTTTCAAGACTATAAAGATAACAGATGATACTTTCAGGAGATATTTCGGTCTTAAGAAGCCGAGGATTGCAATTGCTGCTCTAAACCCCCATGCAGGCGAAGGCGGGCTTTTTGGAGATGAAGAAAAGCGGATTATATTTCCTGCAATACAAAAGGCAAGAAGGCTTGGAATAAACGCATCAGACCCTTTGCCGCCTGACACGCTTTTTTACCGGGCTGTGAAGAATAAGGAGTTTGACTGCGTTGTCTGCATGTATCACGACCAGGGGCTAATTCCCCTAAAACTCCTCCACTTTGAAGATGGCGTGAATGTAACCCTTGGTCTGCCAATTATCCGAACATCCGTTGACCACGGAACAGCATATGATATTGCGTGGAAGGGGATAGCAAACCCGGCAAGCATGAAGGCTGCAATCAAGATGGCAGTGGAGATGGTGAAGAGGAAAAAAGGTGAAAAATAAAAATCTTCTTATTATTGCCCGGAGGATTTTTAGAGCCACGCTGAGCGTGGTTATATTCTACCCAGTGTGACAGCATTAACTGTTTTTTCACATCAATTTCCTTCAGAACTTTACAAAAAGTTTTAAAAACTGTTTGATTTTCAGTCCATGCTGTGCTTAAATATCCTGACAAGTTGCAAACCTGACAGGAGGTGGGGAAATATAGGGACAGCGACCATTATTTTGTTGACATGCACTGTTATCGTCAAGTATATTCTGTGCCATGCCGAGAATCGCAAGACCAGTAGCTATGGGTTATCCACATCATGTAACTCAGAGGGGGAACTACAGACAACCTGTTTTTGAAGACAATAACGATTTCAGGCAGTATCTGGAATGGCTTAAAGAATATAGTAAACGGTATGCTTTGAAAATATGGGCATACTGCCTGATGAACAATCATGTCCACTTTGTATGTGTTCCGATGAGAGAGGATTCTCTATCGTCGACATTTAATGCCTTACACATGAGGTATTCTCAGTATTTTAATCGTAAGAAAAAGGTTACAGGACATCTCTGGCAAGGTCGATTTTACTCATGCGTTCTCGATGAAAGGCATTTATATGCAGCAATCCGATATGTAGAAAACAATCCTGTGCGTGCAAAGATCGTAAAAAGCGCTGAAGAATACATATGGTCAAGCGCAAGAGGACACATTGATAGAGGCTCTAATTTGATATTATCGCAAGATTGCCATTTACCCGAACAGATAAAAGACTGGCGTGTATATTTAAAAGGAAAAGACGCCCCTGAATTGATAGAAGAAATAAGGAAGAATACCAAAACTGGCCGGCCATGCGGGGACGGGGGCTTTATTAAGCAGGTAGAAGATTTGCTTGGCCGGAGCTTGCGGGCATTACCCAGAGGGAGGCCGCGTAAGACAGTATAAATAATGGTCGCTGTCCCTATTTTTTCCTAAATAATGGTCGCTGTCCCTATTTTTTCTGTCCCTATTTTTTTTATTTTTTTATTTTTGTCTTTTGTTCTACAATATACTGACTCAGTTCTTAAATTGCTATCGGCAGTGGTATAAAGGTAAGCACAAATACTGCAAGGCTGAGCCAGCCAATAATTTTTCTTCGCCTATCCAATGCAATCTGTCCGTCCATCAGAGGCGGATGTTTTATGCCGAGAAGTGTGACCAGCATCGCCCACAATAGCCATCCCTGCCATGTGAAGATGCCAAATATTACGAGGATTCCTATCATAGTTATTGATATTAACCTGTGCCATTTCCCGAACACGGCATAGATAATATGCCCTCCATCAAGCTGGCCTATGGGCAGGAGATTGAGGGATGTTATGAAAAATCCTATCCAGCCTGCAAATGCTATGGGGTGCAAAAGTATGTCCTGCCCCTCTGGCACAGGGCCGATTACAAAGTAAGAAAGAATAGAAAATATCAGGGACGAACCAAGCCCCAATACCTCTTTTTCTTCGGGAATGGTGATTATTGTTGAGAAGTTCAATCCGATGACAGTTACTACAATAGAAGTAATAAAACCCGCAAGCGGGCCAATAGCGCCTATATCCAGAAGCGCCCTTTTATCCATAATGGGTGACCTGGTCTTTATTACTGCGCCAAATGTGCCTACAAGAAATGGCGGAGGCGCTGGGATGAAATACGGGAAACTTGCCTTAACGCCATGTCTTCTTGAGGCAAAAAAGTGGCCGAACTCATGGGTAAGGAGAATGGTCAAAAGGGTCAGTGAAAACGGTATGCCTTCAATTAATCGAAAAGGTTCTTGAAATGGGTTAACCCCTTTCTGCAAAGCCCCTGCAATGATAGTGGTAGCAACAGTTAGTATAAATAATGCTATAGGTATAATAAATTCACGCCTGCGTCTGACCGCATGCTGTGTTGTCGATTCTTCTGTATTGAGATAAAATTGTTCCTGTTCAGACATGGTAGATTATTATCATAACCGATATCTTAAAAGATTTCCAATCATTGACCACTAAATTTTATTATGATAAAAGAGGCTGGAGGATGAATATGGAGAAAAAAATCGGTAGTGCAGCTCTTTCCCTCATCAAAGGAGACATTACGCATGAAGAAACTGATGCTATTGTGAATGCCGCCAATTCAAGGCTTGCAGGCGGCGGTGGCGTTGACGGCGCCATCCATAGGGCAGGCGGGCCAAAGATAATGGAAGAGTGCAGAAAGATAGGCGGATGTCCTACTGGCAGTGCAGTTATTACAACAGGCGGAAACCTCAAGGCAAAATATGTCATCCACACAGTAGGTCCAATATATCATGATGGTAAGCACAATGAAGCAAAACTCCTATCAAGTGCATACAAGAGCAGCCTTGAAATTGCAGTAAAGAATGGCATCAAGAGCCTTGCCTTTCCTTCTATTTCAACTGGCGCATATGGCTATCCAATAAACGAAGCAGCAGAGATTGCGCTCAAGACAGTTATGGATTTCATCAGGGCAGATAAAGGATTATCCCTTGTGCGCTTTGTCCTTTTTTCAGACCAGGATTTTGAGGTGTATAAGAAGGCGCTGGAGAAATTAACAAAATGACGAAAACCGTTTCACAACCCGCTTTATTCAGAAAACTCCTCAAAAAAGGTATAATCGTTTTGCCCGGCGCATTTAATGCGGCATCTGCTATGCTTATAGAAAAATGCGGATTCAAGGCTGTATATATGTCGGGCGCAGGCATATCAAACAGTGCAGGTCTTCCTGATATAGGAATTTTAGCAAGGGATGAATTTGTCCAGCAGGCAAGTTACATTGCCAGTGCTGTCAATATCCCTGTAATTGCCGATGCTGATACCGGTTTTGGCGGGCCATCTGAGGTTAAAGAGACTGTCAGGGCATTTGAAAGGGCAGGGGTTGCAGGCATCCAGATAGAAGACCAGAAGCCAGTCACAAAAAAATGCGGTCATCTTGCGGGCAAAGAGGTCATATCTGCAAAGGCTATGGGAGAAAAGATTAAGGCTGCCTGCAGGGCAAGAAGGGATAAGGATTTTCTTATTATAGCAAGGACAGATGCCAGAGGCGTCAATGGTTTTAATGATGCAGTGAAAAGGGCAAAGGTGTATGCAGATGCTGGGGCAGACGTGATTTTTCCGGAGGCGCTGGAATCAAAGGATGAGTTTAAGGAGTTTGCAAAGCTGGTAGATGAATCGCTTATGGCAAATATGACGGAGTTTGGTAAGACGCCGTATATCTCAATTAGAGAGTTTAGAGAGATGGGTTATTCCATAGTGCTCTTTCCCATGACAGTCTTCAGGATTGGAATGAAGGCAATGGAGGAGGCACTGATTGAATTAAAGAGAAAAGAGACGCAGAAGGGGTTGCTCCGAAAGATGCAGACGAGGAAGGAGTTGTATAAACTTTTGGGATATGAAAAGTAACCCACCTTTGCTTCCCATTGATAAAATCCCCCTCTTTTCCCCCTTTGAAAAAGGGGGATGAAGGGGGATTAAAGGTGTGGGATGGCGGGGCATCTTTAGCCATATGTCGTCATTCCTGCCCCTGCTTAAAACATGCAGGGGTAAACTCCAGCAGGAATCCAGAAAAAACAAAAAGCTGGATTCCGCATCAAGTGAGGAATGACAGAAAAAAATAAGGAGACCGTGCAGCAAGACTACAGGGAATTACAAGTTAAAAAATATTTGAAAGGAGGTCTAACAGAGTGAATTTTGATCTTACTGAAGAACAAAAGATGGTAAAAGACACTGCGTGGAAATTCGCCGACGCTGAGATAATGCCGTATGCCAGAGAAAATGATGTAAAGGAGCATTTTCCCATAGAGATATTTAAAAAGATGGCTTCTCTCGGCTTTCTCGGCGGTCCGATACCTGAAAAATACGGCGGTGCTGGGCTTGATTTTATAGGCGATGCCATAATCTTTGAAGAGATTGGCAGGGCAGATTCTTCTTTAAGGACTGCTTTATCTGTTCAGGTATCTTTGGTGGGGCTTACAATCCTCAACTGGGGAACTGAGGAACAGAAACAAAAATATCTTCCAAAGCTCTGTAGCGGCGAATTTATTGGATGCTTTGCCCTTACAGAACCAAATGCAGGGAGCGACGCTTCAAGCATTATAACCAGTGCGATGTTGAAAGGCAATGAATGGATATTAAATGGAACAAAGACATGGATCAGCAGTGGCAGTATAGCAGATATTGCAATTATATTTGCAGTAACGGATAAGACAAAGGGGCATCATGGCATAACAGCATTTATTGTAGAAAAGGCAAGTTCTGGTTTTTCTACAAAAGATATAAAGGGCAAACTTGGACTAAGGGCGTCCAATACAGCAGAGCTTATCTTTGAAGATTGCAAGATTCCGAAGGATGCTGTTTTAAGCGGCATTGGCAATGGCTTCACTGTTGCTATGAGCGCACTTGATAATGGCAGATACGGCGTTGCATCAGGTTGCGTTGGCATTATGCAGGGTTGCATAGACGCTTGCACTAAATATGCTAAGGAGAGACATCAGTTTGGTAAGCCCATTGCCAGTTTTCAGCTTATTCAGGAAAAGATTGCAAGAATGATTGTGGACTGCGATGCAGCAAGGCTTCTTGTGTATCGGGCAGGGCATCTTAAAAACAAAGGCATAAAAAATACCATTGAAACATCCATTGCGAAATATTTTGCAAGCGAGGCAGCCAACAGGGCAGCGTCGGACGCTGTGCAGATATTTGGCGGCTATGGCTATTCAAATGAATATCCGGTAGAGAGATATTTCAGGGATGCGAAGGTTGCAACAATTTATGAGGGGACATCAGAGATACAGAAACTCATTATTGGGGGGCATGCGTTGGGGATAAAGGCATTCTCTTAATTAGACGTTGAAAAATCATTGACCCAGAAAATGCAAGAGCATTTTCTGACAAACACAATACCTCCCCCTGTCCCCCTCCATGAGGGGGACAGGGGGAGGCTGCGTCAAAGTTGGCTGTCCAAATACTCACGTACTTAAAACAGTATGCTCCGTTTTGTCCAGCCAGCTTTTCCTTGTCCCCTGATAGAAACTTTCAGGGGCAGGCTCTGGCTCAAATCTTGCGTTTGCCCCGAATAATAAAAACTAAATGCATTTTTCGGGTTGACAAAAAAGCAGCGAATGGATAATAATATTCCTTCAACTATAATATAGTTTTCAACTATTCACTGACCACTGTTCACTCATCACTGTAGTTACATTGCCCCCGTAGCTCAGATGGATAGAGCAGCAGATTCCTAATCTGTTGGCCGGACGTTCGAATCGTCTCGGGGGCACCAATACTCGCTTTGCGAGAATTGTAAAATGCAAATTGCAAAATTCAAATTGTAAAAATAACCTTTCCATTCATTTTAAAATTTGCAATTTTCAATCTCCAATTTACAATTCGACATTCATAGAATGTCGTAAGGAGGATTTATGTCAGTATCAGCGTATGTATTTATAGAATGTGAGCATGGCAAATCAATGGCTGTAGCTGACAAGGTGAGCAGTATAGCTGGCGTAAGAGAGGCTCACCCTGTAACAGGTCCATATGATGTCATAGCCTATGTTACAGCGTCTAACTTTAAGGTGCTTGGTGAAGTGGTGATAAAAAAGATTCAGGGAGTTGTCGGTGTAAAAAAGACTCTTACAAATGTGATAGTTGAGTAGCTGCAGCGTTTGTTTAAAACTCACCTATTTCCCCATCACTTTTACAACTACCCTCTTTCTTCTTCTGCCGTCGAACTCAGCGTAATATACCTGCTGCCATGGCCCTAAATCCAATTTGCCTTTAGTTATCGGAAGAATCACCTGATGTCCGATGAGAAGATTCTTGAGATGGGCATCTCCGTTTGTCTCGCCTGTTCTGTGATGCCGGTAATCCGGCCCTTCTGGCGCAAGCTTTTGCAGCCACTCCTCAATATCCTGTATAAGCCCTGATTCCGCATCATTTACATAGATCCCTGCTGTTATGTGCATGGCAGATACGAGCGCCATCCCATCTTCAACACCGCTTTTTTTTACAACTTTTTCCACTTCGTCAGTGATATTAATATATTCCCGTTTTTTCTTTGTTTCAAAGAAAAGATATTCTGTGAAAGTTTTCATCTCTTAGCCCCCGTGCAGTTAATCCTGTCTCAAGACAGTGTCCCTTTTCCAGTTTTTATCATCTGTTTCTGGATAATCTATATTATAATGAAGGCCGCGACTCTCCTTCCTGAGCATGGCGCATTTTATAATAAGCTCAGCTACTGTGGCAATATTTCTAAGCTCAAGTAAATCGCTTGTTATGCTAAAGTTCCAGTAGTATTCATTGATTTCAGCCTTGAGATTTTCTATTCTCCTGCGCGCCCTATCTAATCTTTTATTTGAACGGACTATTCCCACATAATTCCACATAAATCTTCTTACCTCATCCCAATTTTGAGAAATGATAACTGCCTCATCGCTGTCAACTGCCCCGCCTGTCTCCCATGTTGGTATTTGAGGGATTGTGACCCCGGATTTGTTTAAAAACTCCTTTGCCTTCAAATGCGCCCTGTTTGCAAATACGAGTGCTTCCAGCAGAGAATTTGATGCAAGTCTGTTTGCTCCATGAAGGCCTGTGCAGGCTGTCTCTCCTATAGTGAATAGCCTTTTGATTGAGGTTTCACCATAATCATTAGCTAATATCCCTCCGCACATGTAATGCGCTGCAGGAACTACAGGAATCGGTTCTTTGGTCATATCAAATCCAAATGAAAGGCATTCTTCGTATATATTGGGGAATCGCGTTTTTATAAAGGAATGTTCTTTATGTGTGATATCAAGGTAGACGCAGTCAGAACCGCTTTTCTTAAGCTCAAAGTCAATAGCCCTTGCAACAATATCACGCGGGGCTAAATCTTTCATTGGATGATATCTTTCCATAAAAGGCGTCCCATCCTTAAGCCTCAAAATACCGCCTTCTCCTCTCACTGCCTCAGATATGAGAAAGCTTTTTGCCTTGGAGTGATACAGGCAGGTAGGATGGAACTGAATGAACTCCATGTTTGCAATCGTGGACCCTGCCCTGTATGCTATTGCGATACCGTCTCCTGTGGCAATGTCAGGGTTGCTCGTAAACAGATAAACCTTTCCTGCTCCCCCAGTTGCAATAATTGTAGCCTTTGCCAAAAAGGTATGGACATCTCCAGTCTTCTTATCCAGGACATATGCGCCCCAGCAGATATCCTCATCTAATTTTTCTATAAACTTGGAATGGGTTATAAGGTCAACGGCTATATAGTTTTCATAGACAGTGATGTTTTTATCAGCAGCAACAGCCTTTAACAAGGCCTCTTCTATCTCTTTGCCTGTTATGTCTTCTGCATGAACTATGCGCCGCTTCGAATGACCGCCTTCCTTCCCCAGGTCTAACTCTTCAATATTGTTGACGACCCTTTTTGTAAATCTCGCCCCAAGTTCCATAAGCTCCATTATTCTATTGGGTCCGTCTTTTACTACCAACTCCACAATTTCCGGGTGGCACAGTCCGGCGCCAGCCGCTATCGTATCTTTTATATGCGCCTCAAAACTGTCTTCCGCACTCAAGACAGAGGCGATGCCTCCCTGTGCATAGAAACTTGCAGACTCTCTTTTTTCGCGCTTCGTGACTATAGAAACAGTCCCAAACTTTGCAGCCTTTAATGCAAAACTTAAGCCTGCTACGCCGCTTCCTATAACAAGGAAGTCTGACTTTATCTCCAAGATGCCTCCGTAAAAATTAAACTTGATAATACATTCCCCTTGATACAAGGGCTGGGACGGTCTACCACGTTCTGGAACACGATATATGGTAAATTCTAACATACAAGGGCAAGGATGTGGATCGTAAAGAGGTTTCACCTTCCCCTTTATCCCCTTCCGTCAAGAGGCTGTGTCGCAATGCCCATTTTGTCATTGCGAGCGACCGCAGGGAGCGTGGCAATCCGACCAGAAAGGTCGTTGCGAGGGCAAAGCCCGTGGCAATCTCGAGAGTTCCCTCTCCGCCTCAGGCGGATCGGGACAAGGCTTCGGTCGCTTCGCTCCCTCGCAATGACATTGCGACACAGCCTCCAAGGGAGGGGAAATTTTGGCTACCCGCAGTTTGCTGAATGGAGGTTGATTTCAGTAAAAATTAAATAGCAGCGTAAGATATTATCAGTGGAATGTCAACCATTGAGCATGTAATAGTCTCGGCTTGACGCTCCGTATCTTTACTGATAAGATAAGCCACGTTAGAATATATTATGCGTTTTAGCAAAACTTTCTGATGGGGCATGACAAACTATCATGATATTGAATAATAAAAAAATAGTCCTTGGCGTTACAGGCGGGATAGCTGCTTATAAGGCGCTGGAGCTTGCAAGGCTTTTTATAAAAAATGAGGCAGAGGTATGGCCAATTATGACAAAGGCATCAGCCAATTTTATAACGCCGTTAAGCATGCAGACTATTGCACGTAATCCGGTTAGTCAGGATATGTTTGATTTAACACTGGAAGCAAAAATATCGCATATCGAGCTTGCAGAGAAGGCAGACCTTATTGTTATTGCGCCGGCAACAGCAAATATTATAGGAAAGATTTCATCAGGCATTGCAGACGACCTTCTAACCACAGTTATAATGGCGACAAAATCCCCTGTGCTTTTTGCGCCAGCAATGAATTCCAATATGTATGAAAATAAGATTGTCCAGCAGAATATTGAAAGGCTTAAAAAGATTGGCTACTGTTTTATTGGCCCTGATGAGGGAGAGCTTGCATGCGGGTATGAAGGCAGAGGCAGGCTTGCATCTCTTGAAGATATTATAGATGCAGCAGAAGAGTGCCTTGCCCCTAAAGACCTAAAAGGCCAAAAGGTATTGGTAACCGCAGGTCCGACAAGAGAGGCGATAGACCCTGTAAGATTTATATCAAATCCATCGTCAGGGAAGATGGGATATGCTATTGCAAAGGCCGCAAAGAGGCGGGGGGCTGAGGTTGTGTTGGTTAGCGGGCCTTCTTATCTATCTCCGCCGCGAGGTATTACATTTGTAAAGACCATAACTGCTGAGGAGATGGCAGAGGCTACGATGAGGCATTATCCCCAGTCTACCATTGTCATCATGGCTGCTGCTGTTTCTGACTACAGGCCTAAAATAAGCCACAGGCGAAAGGTGAAAAAAGAAGAAACAAGGCTCAATATAGAATTGGAAAGGACGCAGGACATTCTTAAAGAACTGGGGAATAGAAAGAGAGGCCAATTCCTTGTTGGTTTTGCGCTTGAGACAGAGGATATGCTTACAAATGCCAGAAAGAAACTTAAGGAGAAAAAATTAGATTTGATAGTTGCAAACGACCCAAGCAGTTTTGACGGTGAAACGACAAGGGTGACTGTTGTAGAGAAGGATGACATGGTAGAAGAACTGCCGCCGCTTTCAAAAAATGAGGTTGCAGAGCGGATACTTGATAAAGTAGTAAGGACAATCAGCGCGTGAAACTTATTGCCTCATTGCAGTTATAGCCTTTTCCATAGCATCGTGCCAGTTTTTGCCGTTTCTTTTGAGGGACTTCAAGTAATTTCTCAGTTTCTTTGCTGTGTCAAGTCTGACCTTTCCTGTTGGGTCATCAGTAAAACATTTTGCCAGTTTGCCATGCGTTAAAAAATCTCTAATGGCATTTAAGGACTGGCCATGAAATTGTCTTTTTTCTTCCTTGCTCAGGACCCATCTTGATGAGGAAGACAGCACATCCAACATGTTATGCCAGTGGTTTAATCTGTGTATTAAAAGGATGCTTGAAAAGATGGTCTTATTTGTTCTAAAAGATAGAGGGGTGTCTTCGAGGATATTTTTCAAGAGATTATCATTTTCTTTGTGAACCTCTCTTGACATCTTGAGCGGCAGTTTCCAGACACTTTTATCACAAAGGGCGTCAAATCTCATTTCCCAGTAAGTATGTCTGAGGACCCTGCTGGAAAATGATTGAATGAACTTCTCTGGTATATAATAATTATGCGCAATAGTATCTGCTGCAAGATGGCTGATGTATCCGTAGGCAAAGGCCTTCTGCGGGTCAGTTTCTGCCTTTTTCAACACCTTGAGTCCAATCCTCCAGTTGTGGCAATGCTTGAGGGCTTCTGTTAGATTTTTTCCCACAACTATATCTGCGCTTATGTTGCCGTAAAGGTAGTCATAGGGAAACCGGGACAAGAGTTTTTGAAGGAAAAAAGGGAGGATATTTAGATTATTCAAGATGTCACGGCCAAATTCGAGATGGGTTGCAGGCCCCCATGCATATGCATTGTCAGGAATCAGAATTGCTATGAGAAAAACGATAATAAATAAAATAGACATGTTTAAAATGTTACAGCAAAAAAATCTCATTGTAAAGAGAGTAAGCTATGGCAGACAAAAAAATAGCAGGTGATATAAAAGGCTATCTGTACTACTTAAGGGATATTGGAATAGAAGAACTGCCTGTGAAAAAGGCAGGGGGCAGTGGCCAGGGGTCAGGGGTTGTAAATCCAGACACCAAAACTTTTGGCGTCGGAGAAGATATGAGCCTTGAATCTGTTCGTGAGGAACTCGGAGATTGCAAGAGATGCAGACTCCACAAGGGGCGTACTAATATTGTTTTCGGGGTCGGCAATCCAAACGCCAGTATAGTCTTTGTTGGTGAGGCCCCTGGCGAGGATGAAGACCTTCAGGGTGAGCCGTTTGTAGGAAAGGCAGGTCAGTTATTAACAAAGATAATTAACGCAATGGGCTTAAAAAGAGAAGATGTATATATCTGCAATGTTGTTAAATGCAGACCGCCTAAAAATCGTAACCCTGAGCCTGATGAGATTGCAACGTGCAGGCCATTTCTGGAAAAACAGCTCGATGCAATAAGGCCAAAGATAATTGTTGCGCTTGGGACGCACGCAGCCCAGACGCTCTTAAATACAACTGAAAAAATAACTGCGCTTCGTGGACAATTCTACTGGTATAGAGACAGTATCCAGGTTATGCCAACATTTCATCCCTCATACCTTTTGCGAAATGAAAGTAAAAAGGGAGAGGTATGGGAAGATATGCAGATGGCGCTTAAAGCGCTTGGATTAAAGATTCCAGAGAAAAAGGGCAAAACTTAAAAAGACAGTCTGCATAGATAGTTAATAAGAGCTGCCTCTTCTCACTATAAATTTCCACATCCCATTTATCTTTTTATATATCAGAATATCGCCGGGGTTAAACCAACTTTCAGGCTCGCTGCCATTTTTTACCAGCTTTGGCTCATCCTGTGATTCTAAAGAAAATGAGTAAAATCCTGCGTCCTGGGCAAGTAACATCAAATTTTCATCTTCTGCTCTTCTTTGTATAGGCTTTTCATATATATAAATGATAAAGGTGTATGTCTGCCATGCAGCGCCTATCCATTCATATAATACATTGCTTGCCTCTCTGCTCACTCGTATGCAACCATGGGACTTTTTCTTGCCGAGGAATTTTTCATACCCTGCAAATTTTCCTGTTGGTTCAAGACTATGTATCCCTTTTTCAACGCCTGGCTCAATCCCAATCCAATTAAGCATCTTTACATTCTCATCCTTTGACCATATCCTGAAGGGCCTCATTTCCACAATCTTATGGAAACCCGAAAGGGTCTCGCTCCTCTCCCAACCTTCTTCATCTATACCAGGCTCTCCTGTAGATACCAAGGTCTCTAAAAAAAGTTGACCTCTTTCATCATATGCCCTTAAGGTCTGGATGGATTTATCTATCTCAACATGTTTTTTATTAGGTGTGAAAATCCTTGCCTTTTCTCCTGAGACAAGGTAGATGTCCTGTCCGAGCCTTTTGATTGGTTCAGCGCTGTCAAGTCTGACAGCAATGTAATCCTGATTAGCGAATGCAAGATGGCTAAAACTGATTATAATCAGAAGGGGTAAAAACCAGTTTTTTAGTGTCATATCCAAACTATAAATTAATCTCCCTTTGTCCCCCCTTTAGAGGCTGTGTCATAACCCTAAAAGCCAACCAGTTGTCATTCTGAATACCCCTATTGTCACCCTGAGTGAAACGAAGGGTCTGCTTTAAAAATCAGATTCTTCGGCTGACGCCTCAGAATGACATTATGGAACAACCTATTAGCAAAGTGGGGGTCGGGGGATTTGGTTGTATAACTGCCTACACCTCGAAAACCGATAGATTTATATACTTTCTAACCATCTTTGGAACCCTGTCTGCATCGCAAAAAGGCAGTTCGCCAAAGATAGGTAAATTAGTCAATCGTTTTATCTCTGTTTGATTTGTAGAAAGGGATTCGTCAGGTGAGAACGATGGATAGTTAAGGATAATGCCCTTAACCTCTATGCCGATGGACTGGGCGTGCTTAACTGTGAGCAATGTATGATTTATTGCGCCAAGCCTTGATGCAGCAACTATTACGAGCGGCAGATTAAGAAGTTTTACAAGTTCTGCAATCGTTTCAGTATCATTGAGAGGAGCGAGTAATCCGCCTGCACCCTCTACGAGCATTAAGTTGTGCAGAGAGGCGAGTTTATCGTAGCACTCCTTTATCCTGTGCAACTCAACTGTTTTGCCTTCTTTTCTTGAAGCAATACTCGGCGCAAGTGGCGCTTTGAACCGATAAGGATTTATTAAATCTATATCCTCATTAACACCTGCTGCTTTCTTAATCATCAGGGCATCCTGCGGTTCAAGTTTGCCGTTATTTTCAGGGCAACCTGTTTCCACAGGTTTCATGACGCCAACATCTATCCCTTTTTCTTTCAGCGCTGCTGCAATGCCAGCAGTAACAAATGTCTTGCCAACGCCAGTATCAGTGCCTGTGATAAAAAACCCCTTTGCTAACATATTCAGAATAGTAGCAGAATGGGGGAGGGAGGTCAAACCCTTGACCAAAGGGCTTTATATTGCAGTCATATTCTGATATATTACCTAACCATGAAAGATGCGGCCAGAAGAAGGGTTGAAGAACTTGTTGAGCAGTTCAGCCGCAATATTGATGTCTACAAAAGTGGCTCTTACAACGAGGCTCAGACAAGGCGCGAGTTCATAGAGCCGTTCTTTGAGGCGCTCGGATGGGATGTCTACAACAAGGCAGGCTATGCCGAGCAATATAAAGATGTTGTGCATGAGGATTCTGTCAAGGTTGGAGTCTCGCTTAAAGCCCCCGACTACTCCTTCCGCATAGGAGGCCAAAGAAAGTTCTTTCTTGAGGCTAAAAAGCCTTCTGTATCTATAAAAGACGACATTGACCCTGCCTATCAACTCCGCCGCTACGCATGGAGCGCAAAACTGCCCCTGTCCGTACTTACAGATTTTGAGGAATTGGCTGTCTATGACTGCCGTATAAAACCCTCCCCGCGCGATAAGGTAGGCACAGGACGAATTGCCTACTACACTTACAACAAATATATTGACGAATTTGACGCTATATATGATGTATTTTCAAGAGATGCAGTATTAACCCAGAAAATGCAATAACATTTTCTTACAAACGCAATCCCCTGATAAAAACCTTCAGGGGCAGACTCTGGCCAAATACTGTAGTTGCCGATTCATCGGCGATTTTTAAAACGCCCATAAATGGGCAACTACTATACTTAAAACAGTATGCTCCGTTTTGTCCAACCAGCTTTTCCTTGTCCCCTGATAGAAACTTTCAGGGGCAGGCTCTGGCTCAAATCTTGCGTTTGACCCGAAAAATAAAAATCAAATGCATTTTTCGGTTAAATTGAACTACGGAGAGAATAGCCTTTTTTTGTTCTTATTTCAAAATTACACAGGGGATTTTACATTACATTAGGACAAACAATCCTTGACAGATTGTTTTAAAGTGGTATATTTATCGCAATCGCAGATTGAACAGATTTAAACCTAAATATTCACTTTCCCTTTGATGGAGAGGATGAATAATGCTATCAATATATAAAGAGAAAATATTAAAAGAAATAGAAAAGATTCCAGAGGACAGGATGCCAAAACTATACAGAGTTATTCACCTGTTGGTTAGTGAATTAATACCAGAGACAAAAAAAATAGGAAATCGTGGTTCATTGAAAGGAGTCTGGAAAGACAGTCAGATTGATGAATCGTTATTTATTGAAGCAAAGAAATCTTTATTTCCTTATGAACCCCATTAAGGAATGACATGGACTATGTGACTGATACCCATTCCATTGTATGGTATTTTACGGAAGATATTCATCTGAGCAAAAAGGCATTGGATATTTTTGAAGGGACAATTAAAGAGGGGACCATAATTGTTCCTGCGGTAGTTCTGGCTGAGATAATGTTCATTTCCAAAAAAGGGAAAATCAACCTTACATTCAAAGAGACACTTAACAAGATAAAAGAATATGAAAATTTTGAAATTGCACCACTGGATATAGATATCCTTGTGATAGCAGATAAAATTGAAGCCAACATGGAAATGCACGATAGGTTAATTATAGCAACAGCCCTTTATTTTGATGCAATATTGATTACAAAAGACGAGCAGATTAAAAAGGCAGGAATAGTTTCAAGTGTCTGGTAATAGGGGTATGTTTATTAAAAGGTTGGTTTATTACTTTTCCTCGCCATCTTAATATCTTTTGAGGATTTTTATATGAACCGTAAGGCACGAACATTGCTCAGTCAGTCAGTCAGTCAGTCAGTTTAACACCACTTCTAAAGACAAAATTATTTAATCAAAAGGGTAGGCCAGAAACATGGCCTACCCGTTTTTGTTTAATAATATCCCGGCCCTATTCAACTCCATACTTGGTGGATTGCCATGAAACTCTCAGGTAAAGATTGCTACGCTTTGCTTCTCAGTGGAATTTTATCTCTGACCTTCCTATCGGGATGCAAGGGGCTTCAGGTAAATATCCCTGTAGAGGTTCAAACAGTTAAACGTGAGGATGCCGCCTTATTGGTTCTTGTTGAGAATAAATCAACATACAGGATTAAAATCACTTATCCTATCTCAACCGATATGCTGAAACAGGATCAATACACGGAATTTCGTTTGCCAAAACCGGGCAATTACAAGGTTGTACTTACAGCCTATGCGGAAGACCCTGATTATCGCAATACATACAAACCTGTTAAGACAGTTGAAATACCCATTTTCTTGAATGGATACGACACCATTCGCAGCAAGGGTGGGTTTGTCGGGTATAACTTAGAGGTTACTGATGGGATGATTTTGCCAAGTAAGTAGTAAGAAGGAGGAAAGGTGAATTTTACTTGGATAAAAGAATTAAGTATGATATCCCCAGAATTCGGGGAAGAATATTTATTCAGAAAGATTCTTAATCAAATATTTAGTGCTTGACAAAGGCACTATTCATGGGAGGTACTTATGTTTAAAAAATTAATGTGTTGGGGGCAAATAGTCATTCTGGTTGGTATTATAGTAGGGTGCGGGACAATTCCAATTAATCAAGAAATACCAACACATCCTCAAGAAGAGCAAGTGATGTTTGGTAGTTTTAAGCTTAAGCTTGAAAAAGTGGATTGGGGTACAGAGTCTCTTTGTTTAACTGTATCTGCTACGAACACAGGGAAACAACCGTTGATGATGATGAAAAACCTAGGTTTTTCCTTGGTAAATGAAAATGGAGTAAGGTATGTGGCAACATCAATCTCAGGTGATGCTATGTTAGGTAGTGGCGGCTTGAATATAGCACCGGCATATAATCCATATACGCCCAGAAAAGATACTTTATGTTTTGATGTACCGAAAGACAAGTATACTGTACTTGTAAAGATTGGTACTCATGTAGGTAATCTAAATTATGATTATCGCGATTTTTTTAAGTGGGCGTTAAATTTATAATCTTAAAAAACAGTGGCTGTTGTACACGCTTACTACTGCTTCAATCTTCAAGATTGAACCAGTAATTTTTCTACATAGGGAGGGTTATTTATCTCCACATTCAACCTTGAAGTGCAACAAAGATAGGCGGTGGGGTCAGGCAGAAAAGGGCAGAAAAGGGGATAGAACTATTGATGGGAAATTCGGTTTCTATGGCAGGAGGAAAGACATGAAAAGGTGTTTTGTATTATTCAGATTAGTGGCAGGGCTGGTTGTTTCAATAATGGTTTTAGTATCAAATATCAGCATAGCAATGGCTTATGAAAAGGAGATAAAAACTATATCCTCAAGCATAGCCGAGAGCGTTACCACTGCCGGCAAGAAGACTGTTGCGGTAGTGGACTTTACGGATTTGCAAGGCAATGTTACAGAACTCGGCAGATTTCTTGCCGAGGAGATTTCTGTTGACATGACAATAGCGGCAAAGGGCTTTGAGGTAATTGACAGGACGCATCTGAATAGCGTCATGAAAGAACACGAACTCTCCATGCTTGGAATTACCGACCCTAAAAAAATCAAAAAATTAGGTGAGGTGGCAGGTGTTGACGCAATCGTAACAGGCTCTGTAACACCGTTTGGGGACAGCATAAGGATTACCTGCAAGGTCATTGCAACGGACACCGCAAGGACAATCGGCGCTTCAAAGGGAGACATAGCAAAGACAAAGGCAATTGAGGAATTGCTGGCAAGGGGGATAGAAAATACTGCTACTACTAAAGGGCCTGCCTCAACACCGTCTGTTAAAAAAGAGACAAAGGCAGGACAGAAAGCAGAAGCCCAGAATTTCACATTTGAATTAAAGGGATGCAAAATGTCAGGGAGTATAACATGCGATTTCATGATTACGAACAATGGTCAGGATAGAAAGCTTGAATGGGGTCATCCAAATTCCAGAATATTTGATGATTCTGGTAATGAATATAGACAAAGCGACGCCCAACTCGGAAACAAAAGAGGTAGAGGTACGGGTTTTTTCGATATGGGTACTATGGGTGTGCAGAATTTACTTGTTTCCGGCATCTATGTAAAGGCGAGTGTAACCTTTGAAAAGGTCTCATCACAGGCGAATATGATAGCATTACTTGAAATTAATAATGCTACGGATGGAAATGATTTCAAAGTTCAGTTCCGCAACATCCCTTTAACCAAATAAGACCTGTGGTTAACAGCTTGTAACCAAATTGTACAAATTAGGAGCGTTTCCCGTTTTTTTAGCCACAATTTCTAACCCCATTTTTATCATTTTCTTCAAGATTGAACCAGCAATAGAGCAGGCAAGAGGAGCAGGCAAGAGGGTCAGGTCTACTTTCGGAGCAGGCAAGAGGGTCAGGTCTACTTTCTTGTCATTAACTATTCAGCCTCATAATTTAACAATAGGTAAACCCCCAGCTTTGCTGGGGGACTCGCAGAGTTTGACATTTACAGGATTGTGCTTTGTTCCGCTATAAATATTTTGGTTCTCACTGTTGTCATGCCCGAATGGTTCTATCGGGCATCCAGTCATAAAATATGGATTCCCGCTAAATACATGCGGGAATGACGATTCGATGGTTTTGATTTTAACAGATTGCGATTAGCCCCCTTTGAGGGGGCAGCAATCATAAAACCTCCGGCTTTGCCGGAGGATACTTATTGAGACAAAAATAATCGGATTATCCTAATTCAAAAAATAAATCTATAGGAGGGATTTATGATTGAACATGCAGCAACACATGAAGCAAAGTGGCACACCAGCATATGGCCCTTGGTATTGAGCGTCGGCATCCTCTTTTTGGCGCCACTGTCATTCGCCTTCTACTTTGTCTACAAAAACCTTCTTCTTGCAGCAATCTTCCTTGGCATAGGCGCGCCTTTGACGCTTATATCCATAGCAGGTTGGGTTAAGGAGGGCATTGAGGATATCCATCATTACAGCGAAGGCCACAGCATATGGGCTATGCCTATATTCATCCTCGCAGAGGCCCTTCTCTTCGTAGGCTTCTTTGCTGCCTACTGGGTAACGCGGCTTACACAGCCTTCATGGCCGCCTCAGGGAACACCTGAGATGCCTTTCCTTGCACCTATCATTATGACCATCGTGCTCATTTCATCAAGCGTCACCATTCATTTTTCAGAGAAGAGGCTTGAGGAGAATGATCACGGTGGATTTGTAACATGGCTTATCGTAACAATAGCCCTCGGTTCATTGTTCTTGGGATTGTCATCCTATGAATGGTCTGAGCTCTGGCATGAAGGGTTTACCCCGAAGACAAATATATACTCATCTGCGTTTTTCTCTCTTACAGGTTTCCATGGATCCCATGTCCTGGTTGGTCTTGGAATATTCCTCTGCGCCCTCATACCGGCATTTGGAGGAAAGATAAGCAAGTCCTATGTGACTGCCGCTTCTATGTACTGGCATTTTGTAGATATTGTCTGGCTCTTTGTGGTATCGCAGGTCTACTTCTGGTGATTAAGTATGATTGCACAGATTAATGAGATAGATTACACAGATTCTCAGGCCGCCCGTCGTTTTCTAATCTGTGTAATCAGTTTTTCAGAATCTGCGTAATTAATTTTTTGAAAGGAGTGATATTATGGGTAAAATAAATATTAAAAGGCTGGTGAGGCTATTCTCCATACCCATCATCCTTCTGGCATGTGCAGCGCATGCAACAGGAGGGGATACCACTGAGTATATCCCCCATGAGGGATGGGATGAACTATGGAGAGAGATGATGATAGATATTGCTGCAATCGGTATAATGTTTGCGTTGTTAACAGTCTATCTCCTGATAAGATATAAGAGGAAAAGTCCTCAGGATACAGGGACAGCTAAAAAGCTCAGTCCTGTTGCTGCGCTTGGCTGGGTGCTGATCCCTGTCTTTGTCTTCCTGGCTGATGATATCTATCTCGGTCTTGAGAACTTTGTGCACTACAAGAAGTTTAGAAATGTTCCGCAGAACGCCTACACCGTAGAGGTTATGAGCTACATGTGGGGTTGGGAGATAGAGTATTCTGAAGGCATAAAGACCCAGAATGAGATGCGTGTTCCGGCTGGACGGCCGGTTCATGTAAAACTGAAGAGCCGCGATGTAATACACACCTTATTTATGCCTGATTTCAGGGTCAAGTGGGATGCATTGCCAGGCACTGTTCAATATCTTTGGTTCTATCCCACCAAGGTGGGAGAGCATGTGATGACATGCACTGAGTTCTGCGGCACACTCCATTCATCTATGCACGGAAAGGTAATAGTTATGACAGAGGATGACTTCTCCAGATGGATTGAAGAAAATAAGCCAAAAGAAGGAGGGGCAGTATGAGCGCTACAACAGAAACACTGAGTGTTAAAACAGGCTTTAGTCTTAAGGAATGGATATTCACTACAGACCATAAGAGGGTGGCTGTCCTCTATATGATAGGCTCTTTTGCGGCATTCTTTGTGGCAGGCTTGATGGCCATGCTCATGAGGACAGAGCTCGCATCTATAGGTCCCACACTGACTGAGAATCCAGCAAACTACAATGTGTGGCTCTACTTCCACGGCGCCGCAATGATACTTGGTTATCAGATACCTGCCCTCACAGGATACTTTGCAAATTACTATGTTCCCCTGATGATAGGCGCAAAGGATGTTGCCTTTCCGAGGGTCAATGCATTGAGCGTGTGGCTTTACTGGATGGGGATTGTGCTGGCGCTTCTTACATTTGTAATCCCGGACCCCCCTGACATCATGTGGACAGGTTACCCGCCTTATTCTATCTTATCACCGGGCAACACCTCTTTCTACACATTCACTGTCCTTCTCATCGGTTTCTCATCCATTGCCGGAGGCATCAATTTTCTGACCACAATAATTCGTATGAGGGCTCCGGGGATAACATGGGGCAAGCTGAATATATTCATATGGTCCACTATGGCCGCCTTTGTGCTTCAACTTATATTCGTTCCAATCCTTGGCGTGGCTGTTACAATGCTTACACTTGACAAGTACCTCGGCACAAACTTCTTCAATGCGGCAATGGGTGGAAGCCCCCTCATATACGAAAACCTCTTCTGGTTCTATTCCCATCCTGCTGTTTACGTGATACTCCTTCCGGCTGTGGGCATACTCTACGAGATAGTCGGCACATTCACAAGGAACAGGATCTTTAACTACAAGGGAGTTGTCTTCGGCGGTATCTGGGGCACTGTTGCCCTGAGTGGCGTTGTATGGGTGCATCACATCGGTGTGTCCGGCATCGCAGAGTGGATGGTAATGATTCAGGTCTTTACCACACTTATTATAAGCATTCCGGTTGGACTGCTGGTGATAGGTCTTGTTGGCACTCTATATAAGGGGTCAATAGACTATAAAACACCCATGCTATATGCAACAGGCTTTCTCTTCCTCTTCCTTGTGGGTGGACTCACAGGTATACCAAATGCAATGTCCACCATATATTTTCATGTGCACGGCACACAATGGATTGTGGCCCATTTCCACTATGTTATGGCTGTCTCAGTAACTACAGCGATAATCGGCGGAACCTATTATCTCTGGCCGAAGATGACAGGAAAGATGTACAGCGAGACACTTGGAAGGCTTGGATTTATACTGTTTTTTACCGGGGTGAATCTTACATTTGCCCCGTGGTTGTATCTTGGCTATAAGGGAATGCCAAGACGTTACTTTGATTATCAACAGTTCCCGCAGTTCGAGGGCATACAGAGGTTTATAACCTTCGGGTCGTATATAATCTTTCTGGGTGCGCTGGTGGTCCTCATATCATGGATACATTCCCTTGTTAAAGGAGAGAAGGCGCCAGAGAACCCGTGGGGCTCAAAGTCCCTTGAATGGACACACACCCAGTCGCCGCCGCCCCCGGGGAACTTTACCAAACCTGTAAGGGTTGCTGAAGACTGGGACCCGTATGGTTATGGAAAGTAGAACCCCAATCCCGCATTGGCGGGATTTAAAACCACAGGGCAGGCACCCGTCCTGCCCTGTGCTTCAGAAAGGAAGGATATTTTTATGTTAATGACATGGAATAAGACTTTAGAAACAGGTATCGGATGGCAGGACAGTCAGCATAAAGAATTATATTTAAAACTTGGCAGCATGGTAGAAAAAATGAGGGCCGGCGGCGGCAGAGAGGAAATGGATAAGCTTCTTAGATTTTTATCCGCATATACGGTTAACCATTTCAGCGACGAAGAAAAGTATATGGATATGTTCAGCTATGAGAGATATTTTGCGCATAGGATGGAGCACAAAGAATTTAAAAGTAAATTATTTCACATTAAGCGGTGTTTTGAAGCATACGATACTCACTTAATGCTGGTTGCCGAGCTTTATCACCTGTTGGCGGACTGGATGAGATACCACATAGACAAATCCGATAAAACGTTGGGGGCTTTTTTGAAAGACAAGGTAATATGATATGCCCGCACCCTTGAAAAGCCATCTCCCTTTTTTAAAATGGCATTTGGCCATTATTGGCTCTTTTATCCTCTGCATTGTAGATGCCGGGATATCCTTCTCTGTGCCGAGCCCTTCCTACTTTGCCGAGTGGGATGTAAAGGATACATTTGGCAGGGCAGAGGAGGCCATAGGAAATCGTATAGGCGATTATGCCCTCACAGACCAGGATGGCAAGGGGTTTCAGCTAAAAGGGCTTCTGGACAAGCCGCTCGTTATAAGCTTTATATATGCGACCTGCGATTATGCATGTCCTTTGATAACTACACACCTGCGTGATGCAGTCAAGGAGGCCGGGGATGATTTTGGGAAAAAGTTCAGAATCATAACTATAAGTTTCGCTCCTGATGATACGCCGGACAGGATGAGGAGTTTCGGCAGTAACTTTATTGACAGCTTCGAAAACTGGAAGTTTGCAACAGGAGATGAAGAGACCATTAGTATGCTCGCAAGGGATGTAGGACTCTCCTATATGAAGGCGGATAAGGGGTTCCAGCACTTAAATTTCTTCACAGTAATTGATACAGAAGGAAAGGTCTACAAGCAGATATACGGCATAGACTTCAAGCCAAAGGCCGTGCTGGAGTCTATAGATATGGCTATTGAACAAAAGAAGTTATGGGTTCGTTTTATAAATATAATGGATGCAATAAAGGCCTTCTGCTATACCTATGACGCAAAGACCGGAAGGTATGCGCCAAATTCTGCCATGTTGATGCCTATGATATTAGGGGGGCTGGCGCAAATATTTATAATTGCCCTTTTGATTTATATATTTCGTAGGGCGGTTCCCAAAAAGTAATGACATGGTTACCTATAGACTATCATCAAGCGCTTCCTCCCCCAGGTAATTTTTAAGGAGATTCCAAATTAGTGTATAGTATATTGACTTTACCTTTCATGCACTGTCAGACTCTTCATAAACTTATCTATTTGTGTCTTCATCTCATCCTGTTCAGCCTTGCCATCCTTC